>Ga0209157_1000931_pt1 | contig 24674 bp, 23 predicted proteins | sample GraSoiAngelo_135_FD_185892 | JGI IMG/M metagenome (GOLD analysis project Ga0209157, IMG submission 185892) | Grasslands soil microbial communities from the Angelo Coastal Reserve, California, USA - 14_0929_05_40cm (SPAdes) (version 2) | ecosystem: Environmental > Terrestrial > Soil > Grasslands ...
GCGCCTTCGATGTCCTCGATCACGTCAGCGCAGCCTGTTCGCGAGCTCCGCGAGCTGCGCCACGGTGAGCGTGCGCGACGACATCTCGAAGACGGTGTCGTTCTCGATCCAGCGGATCGCGCTCGTACCGTTGATCGTATACGTCGCCTCCGCAGCGCGGCCGCGCACGCGTAACGGCGGGTCCATCACCAGCGGCGACGAATACGGCAGCATTTCGTTGAGCGGAAGCGGCGCGACCGTGACGAGATCTCCGGTCGCGCGAAGGCGATAGGTCGTAGCGACCGCGTCGTTCCGGACAAGACCGGTCTGGCCCAGTGAAGTGATGCGGAACGTCTCGACCGCATCGTCGCCCGACAGCACGAGCGTCCGATCCGGAACGGGCTTGGTATTGAAGGTCGGTCGAGCCAGGGTCGGAAGTGCCGGCGCCGAGAGGGTCAGGATCGGCGTCTGGCTGGCGCGCTGGCCGGGCGCGAAGGCCAGCGCGGTGAAGAACGCGAGAGCGACGCCGACGGCGACGACGGTCACGGCGGTCATCCGCACGCTCGAGCCGCCTGGGCGCTCGGGCCGGCCGGCATCGAGGTCGTAGATCACGTGAGAAGTATCGCGCGGCTAGGTAGCGGCTCCGAGCTGCTTCGCGAGCCAATCCAAGGCGTGGTCGGCGACCTCCTCCCAGCCCGGTTGTCGGCAGATCCAGTGCGTCCGACCAGGAAACGCGCGGTAGTCCGTGACCGCGGTCGACCGCGCGTACTTCCGGAAGTTCGCGAGGACCATTCGCGTTTCGACGGTGCGGTCGAGCTCACCGGCGATCATGAGGAGCGGCGCGCGCAGATGGTTGCGGTAGTTCACCTTCGTCACATCGGTGAGCTGCGCGAGGAGGGCCTGGAAGAAGAGACGGCCGGACGTCGGAATGACGTGCTGGTCATAGGCCGCGCGCTGCTCAGGTTCGCTCAGCGTGTGGACCCAACCCCACTGGAAGTTCTTGTACGGCATCCAGCGCACTTTTTCCCAACTGCCCCATCCGAGGATCACCGGGAGGCTTGCGCGCACCGCGTTCACGCCGGGAAGCACGCCCTTCGGCGGCGCCGGGTCGATCGCGACCCCGGCCGCGCCGACGCCGCGGTCGAGGAGCAGCTGCACGAAGAGACCGCCGAACGAATGACCGACGAGGATCGGAGGCTGACCCAGCTCACGGATGATGGCCGCGTAGTTGTCGACGATCTCGCCGATGCCGAGCCTCCCGAAGCGCGGATCCGGCGCGTGCTGGAGCTCATCGACGGTGTGATCGAGGAATGGCCACGCCGGCGCGACTGTCTTGTATCCGCGCGCCTCGAAGCGCTGCTTCCATGGGTCCCACGACTCGGCCGACATGAATGCGCCGTGGATGAAGACGACCGTCGGCACGCTAGTCGTGGTCGGAGATCCCGACCGCACGGCCATATGCCCACGCGCTGATCTCCGGTGGCTCGATGCCGTTAGCGCCCAGGATGGTCGTGGCCTGAGTGCGGTGTTCGTTGCCGTGGTGCACCAACTGCGCGAGCACTGTGCCGACGGTCGAGTGGTCAGCGTCGACCGGGATCTGGCGGTCGGGATCGTCGGACGCGGCTATGACGAGCACGCGCGCGCCGGTCGCGGCCGCGATAGCGGCGAGCTCGTCGAGCTTATGCCGCTCGTCGCGCCGGATGCGCGCGCCATGGAGCTCACCCGTGATCAGCCACACGTACCACTGCTCACCGCCGACGAGATGCTGCAGCGTTCCATACAGCGTCCCGTACGTCCCCGGAGCTTGTTCGTCCAGCCGCGCCGGATCCAGAGCGCTGCAGAAGTCGAGGAGCGCGCCGTTCGCCCACGTGTTGTGACGGAGGACGTGATCGAGCGCGGTCTTCATGTCTGGAGGATCGGACTGCCGCGCTTGATGAATCTGCCGCGGCCCTTGCGGCCGAGAAACTTGTCCTTGTCGACGATGACTTCGCCGCGAGACATGACGACGACCGGCTTGCCTTTCACCTTGCGCCCTTCGTAGGGGTTGTAGTCGACGCGCATGTGGTGCGTCTTCGCCGAGATGGTGTGCGTCGCGCGCGGGTCCCAGACGACGATGTCCGCGTCACTACCGACGGCGATCGTTCCCTTCTTCGGGAACATTCCCATGAGCTTTGCGGGCGTCGTCGATGTCAGGTCGACCCACCGATTGAGCGTGATCCTGTTCTGGACCACGCCCCCGTCGTACGTGAGGTACATCCGCGTCTCGACGCCGGGCGCGCCGTTGGGGATCTTCGAGAAGTCGCCGATGCCGAGCTCCTTCTGTTTCGGCTGACCCTGGAAACCCTCTTTCATGCAGAACGGACAGTGATCGGTGCTGATCACCTGGAGGTCGTTCCGCGCGAGACCCTTCCACAGCTCGTCCTGATGCCACTTCTCGCGCAGCGGTGGTGACATCACGTACTTCGCGCCATCGAAACCGGGCTCGTCGTAGTTGTCGACCGAGAGGAAGAGGTATTGCGGGCACGTCTCCGCGTACGCGGGCAGACCGCGGTCGCGGAAGAGGCGCACTTGCTCGAGCGCGTTCGTGGCGGAGAGGTGGACGATGTACAGGGGCACGCCGCCCGCCATCTCGGCCAGGCGGAACGCGCGGCCTGTCGCTTCGCCTTCGGCCTCGGGTGGACGCGTGAGCGCGTGCCACTTCGGGGCGGTGTTCTTCTTCGCGAGCGCGCGCTTCACGAGCACGTCGATGACGCCGCCGTTCTCGGCGTGCATGCAAATGAGACCGCCGATCTCGGCAGCGCGGACCAGGGCCTTGAAGATCGATGCGTCGTCGACCATGAAGACCCCCGGATAGGCCATGAAGAGCTTGAAGGAGGAGACGCCCTCCTTGACCATCGTCTCCATTTCGCGAAGCACCTTGTCGGACACGTCGCGCACGATCATGTGGAGCCCGTAGTCGATGACCGCTTTGCCGCGCGCCTTCTTCAGCCACGCGTCGCGCGCCTTTTCGAGCGGCTCGCCCATGCCCTGCACCGCGAAGTCGACGATCGTCGTCGTGCCGCCGAACGCGGCCGCGCGCGTGCCCGTCTCGAAGTCGTCGGAGGCGAACGTGCCGCCGAACGGGAGCTCCATGTGCGTGTGGACGTCGATGCCGCCCGGGATCACGTACTTGCCGGTCGCGTTGATCCTCTTCGCGCCGGCCGCCTTCAGATCCTTGCCGATCATCGCGATCTTTTCGCCGTCGACCAGCACGTCGGCCTTGTAGTTGTCGGACGCAGTCACGATGGTCCCGCCGGTGATGAGCGTCTTCATCAGACCCTCCCCTGTGCCGGCGGAATCCTAGCGCGGCGTGCGATGAGGCCGGGAACCGGATGTCCCCGGCCTCATCCCCGATCTAGTCCTTGGACCCGTTCTCGCGGCGTTCGGCGAGCTGTCCCATCAGCTTCGCGAGGTCGATGCCAAGCAGCGACTTCGCGATCGCGGTGCCTTCGGCCGCCGTGCGCACAACTGTGTCGGTCAGCTTCGATGCACCACTCGGGTCGATGATCGTGATCTGGTCGATGTTGCCGAGCGGTGCAGCCGCTTCGCGGACGATCGGTGGAACGAGCGGAAGCGTTTGTAGGAGGATCGCCGCCTCATCGAACTTGCGATACGCATCGGCGAGCAGATCCTTCGCTTTCGCCTCAGCCTCGCCGCGCGCGAGGATGGCCGCGCCTTCGGCGGCTCCGGTGAGCTCGGTGACCTGCGCTGCCGCGTGTCCGCGTGCGATCACAGCAGCACCTTCAGCCTCTCCCGTTAGCTGGATGTGACGTGCCTCCGCCTCCGCGGCGAGGATCGCGGCCTGACGCTCGCCTTCCGCGCGGACGACGGCCGCGAGCCGGTCGGCTTCGGCCGGTTTGATCGTGGTCGCCAGCAGCTCCTTCTCGCGTCGCGCCGCCTCGAGCTCCGCGAGCTCCGTCTGTTGTTGGACTACGGCCTGCGACGCCTCCGCCTTTGCCAGCGGGCCTGACTGTTCGGCATCGGCCTGCGCCTTCGCGGTCACCTTCAGCGCCTCCGCGCGCGCTATCTCCCGATCGCGCTCGGCTTGGATGATCACGCGTTGCGCCTCGTTCTCCTTGACCGCGGCCTCCTGCGAGGCGTTCGCCTTCGCGATCCGCGCGTCGCGTTGCACGCTCGCGAGATTCTTCTCGCCGATCTGCTCGATGTATCCCTTCGTGTCCCGGATGCTCGTGATGGTCAGCGCGTCGATGTGGATGCCGCTCGCCTCGAGGTCGCCGCGAGCCGCTTCGGACACCGCCTGCTGGAACCGATCGCGGTCGGTGATGAGCTCTTCGATGGTGAGCGTGCCGGCGATCGAGCGAAGCGATCCCTCGAGGACGTTCTTCACCATCGTCTCGATCTGACTTTCGGGTTCGCCGATGAATCGCTCGGCGGCCGCGCGCAGCCGCTCCGGCTCGCGCGCGATCTTGAACATGGCCTGGCCGGTGATGAGGACGCCGACGCCCTGCTTGCTCACGGCGGCGTTCTCGTTCGTGAGTCCGATCTCGACCTGCCGCGCCGTGAGCTGGAGCCGGCCGACCTTGTTGATGAGCGGCCAGACGAACGTGCCCGCTCCGACCACGACCTTGACGCCGTGATCGTCGGAGCTCGTCACATTGCCGCTCGCGTCACGGACCTTGCTACCGTGCGCGCCGGAGATGACGAGCGCTTCGTTCGCACCGGCGACGCGGTAGCGTCCGCCGGCGAACAGCGCGATGAGCACGAGAATGCCGATCGCTGCGATGACGAGCTCGATGATGCTGAAAGTCACTGTGATCCCTTCTTTCTTTCGCGTAGCCCGATCCGCGGGCTACGGCGGCGGAAGAGAACGGACCGTGACGGCCATGCCGTGTACCGCGACGATCTCGACCTCGCGTCCGCGTGCGATACCAACGTCCGCGGTCGCGGGAAGGATCTGGATCGCACCGTCATAGGTGAGTCGGACCGTGCCACGCGCGCCCGCGCCGATGCTGACCGTCACGACGGCGTGACGTCCGATGAGCTCGCGCAGCGAGGTCGGCCGGCGGCCCTCGGCGCGACCCAGCGCGAAGAAGATCCCCAGGGCGGTCGACGCACCCGCGACGCCGAACCCGAAGGCGATCAGCAGCTGTCCGAACGCATCCTGCTCCAGCGCGGCGCCGAGCAGACCGCCGATCCCGAACATCGCGAGGAAACCGAGGAGGATCGGCGTAGCGGTCGCGTCATCGCGCCGCAAAAAAGGAACATGGACCCGGAGCAATCGTGTCGGGATGCGCAGCCTGCGACCCACACCGAGGCCGGAGAGGATCAGGAGCGTGGTCCCGAGCAATGCCGAGCTGGTGAAGACCAGCTCCAGGTCATTAGCGCTCATGGCTCGGATCGCCAGCTTTCTCGGAATGCGGTCTTGCACCGCTACTTCCAAGGTCGAGCGTACCGCGGCGCGAGCAAGTCTTACGCGGTAATGGAAAGGCTCTTCCGCGAGATGGACGCGCGCTCAGCGCCGATCTACACGCGGGTGCTAGCGCAGCGAATCGGCCAGGGCGACGAGCTCAGGAACGCTGCGGTTCGCTGACTCCAAGCGATACGACACGCCGTGCTCCGTCCAGTTGACGACGGTCAGTCCCTCGACCGACGCGATGCCCATCGTGCCGCGGATCGCGACGACTGCGCGCAGCGACGCCGGCGGTGGTTCGTTCGCGAGCCAGTCCGGGAACGCGGACAGCTGTACATCGGTCACGCCGGACGGGAGCGCGAGCGCGGAAAGCTGAGGACGCGGCGCGAGCAGCGCACCCGTTGCCCTCGGGATCGCCGTCGGTGCGGGTGCGGGCTCATTCCCACTCCGCTGCTGCGAGAGCAGCGCGGCGGCCGCGAGCGCGGTCCCGATGAGGATGAGCACGATGCGCTGCCAGACCGCGGCGCGTGACTCTTTGCGATCGAGATCGATGAGTACGGTGTGGCGGTCAGTACCCGACGTAGACGACTCTCATTTCGGTGAAGAAATCGAACGCGGCGGTGCCGCATTCACGATCGCCTAGGCCTGAATCCTTCACGCCGCCGAACGGGACCTGCGCCTCGCCGCCGACCGTCGGGATGTTCACGTGAACCATCCCCGCCTCGGACTCCTCGGCGTAACGGAAGGCGGTCCTGAGGTCGCGGGTATAGATCGAAGAGGACAGTCCGTAGCCCACGGCGTTCGCCGCGGCGATGGCGCTCTCATAGTCGTTCGCCGGGATGATGCTCACCACGGGTCCGAAGATCTCCTCCTGCGCGACGCTCATGTTCGGGTCGACGTCGGCGAAGATCGTCGGCTCGACGAAGTAGCCCGCCTTCAGGTCCGGTTTCGTCGGCGCGCTGCCGTCACGCACCACGCGCGCGCCCTCCTTCTTCCCCGCCGCGATGCGGTCGCGCACCTTTCGCAGCTGCAAGTCGTCGACGATCGGCCCCAGCCGGACGCCATCCGCGAGGCCGTCGCCCGCGCGCCATGTATCGGCCTTCGCCGCGAGCAGCTCGGTGAAGTCGACGAGGCGCGAGCGCACGACTATCGCGCGGCTCGTCGCGGTGCAGCGCTGTCCGGTCGCGCCGAACGCGCCGCCCGCGACGCTCTCCGCAGCCTTCTCGAGGTCCGCGTCGTCCATGACGATGACCGCGTTCTTGCCACCCATCTCGAGCTGCACCTTGCAGAGCCGCTGGGCGGCCTGTGCGTAGAGGCGTCGTCCGACGGCGCTTGAGCCCGTGAAGGAGATCGCCTTCACGCGCTCGTCGTCGATGATCGCGCGTGACAGCGCGTCGCCCGGTCCGAGCACCATGTTCAGCACGCCATCAGGGACGCCGCCGTCGATGAAGCAGTGCACGACCTGCGCGGCACAGAGCGGGGTGAGCGTCGCGGGCTTGAACACCACCGCGTTCCCGGCGACGAGCGCGGGCGCGATCTTCCACGCCGGGATCGCGATCGGGAAGTTCCAGGGCGTGACGGCGGCGACGACGCCGAGTGGATCGCGCACGGTGTAGATGAAGGTGCCGCGCTGCGTGGATGGGATCGTCTCGCCGGTGAGGCGCGAGCCCTGCGCCGCGGCAAAGCGCACGTTCGCTACCGCGCGATCGACCTCGGCGAGCGACTCCGGAAGCGTCTTGCCTTCCTCCTGCGTCATGAGGCGCGCGAGCTCAACGCGGCGGCGCTCCATGAGGTCGGCGGCCTTGCGCACGATGTCCCCGCGCTGTGGGGCGGGCGTGCGGCGCCATTCCTGATACGCCGCGGTCGCGGCGTCGATCGCGTGCACCACATCCGCCGGAGTCGAAACGGTCGCGTCGCCGAGCGACTGGTTGCTGTACGCGGGGTTCACGTCGCGCACGCGCTCGTGCGAGGTCGACTCGACCCACGAGCCACCGATGTAGTTGAGCGCCGGCAAGGTCATCCTCAAGCTCCCGTGGTGACCGATCGTAGCGCCGACGCCTCGTCGATCGTGTAATCGAGGGTCAGGATGTGCATCCCGAGAAGCCAAGCGTCGTGGCGGGCGACAGCGACCGTTGTCGGTCCCCCGCGGGCCACGAGGTCGCGCGGGGCGCTTGCGTCGACCAAGGTCCAAACGAAGATCGTCTCGTTGATCGGGAGCCGGATCGGCACGAGCGCGGAAGCGAAGTACACGCCTTCATCGCCAGGCCGCGCGGGATCGGTATGGCTTGTGAGAACGATTCCGTCGGCACCGTGATTCTGCGGTCGAAGGATGCTCGCGAGATTCCCGCCGGGCAGTGGAAACGCGATGTTCATGTACGCGCGGCGCGAGTCGCGATGCGTCGCGTAAGCGGCCACGTAGATAGCCCGACCGGAGCCGCGGTACCAACGCACCCAGCCTCGTACCCCTGCCCGGCCATCGACGTGCGGATCAAGCGCGACGATGCGGCTCTCGATGCCTGCGCCTTCGGCAGCCGAGAGCGCGTAGTGCACCTGCTCGAGTCGGCCGCTGAAGCCGGCATAACGTCGGGCGAAGCGACGCGCCGCGCCACGCCAACGCGGGAACAACCGAAGATCAAAGGATTCGGTGTCCTCGTAGAACGCTCGGATCGGCTGTGCCACGCGCCCCGCCTCGAACTCGACGCTGTTGAATTGGGCGAGGTCATCGACCAGGCCACGCACCGCGGAGTTGGTCGCGATCAGCGCCCGTCGCTCGAAGAAATCTGCTCCGACCCTCAGCCCACTTGCGAGCGAGCTGAATGGTGGCCTCCGGTCGAGCATCGCTGCGCGCGGAGGTTCGAGCAGCCACGCAAGGGCGCCGCATAGCCCGTAGCCGAGCGCGTTGATGACGCCGTGTGTTCGCTCCATTGCCTCGACTGAGATCGTCGGTGATCCGAGTAGCCCGCCCACGGCGTACATCACCGCGAGCACCATCGCGGCGATGGCCGCGATCGCTGAAATGCCAAGCAGCGCTCTCGACACCCGGGTTCGGCGTAAGGGCGCGACTCTCGCTAGGACGACCACGGCAAAGACCGCAACGCCGCATGCCAGAACGATCGCGGCAATCGCCTCGAGCACGCCAGACGACGCGATGCCGATGGCCACGAGGGCTGGCCCGACGACCACCGCGATCGCCGCCGGGCGCAGCATTCGCCAGGCGAGGTCGTCTCGCGCTCGAAACTCCCGCGCAGCGAAGCCACATAGGACGAGCGAAACGAATCCAGCGTAGTGAAAGTGGATCGCGGTGAGCAGCGCGGTGTGCGCTTCGAAACCGGCAAACGTCGCGCCGCTCCGCCATGCCACGAACCAAACCCCGCCGACTGCGAGATACGCGAGACCGGCATCGATGCACGACTCCTCGAGTCTCATCGTGCTGCGGGGCAAGGCTCGCGCCAGGGCATATCCGAAGGCGACGCCTGTGAAGATCAGCCACCCACAAGCGATCACGGCTGAAAACAGGCCCTGATCCAGAGCAAGAGCTCCGAGCGCCGACAGCGCCGCAACCGGGTAGAGCGTCAGCAGGAGACGCGCGGATCCGATGGTCAGCGGTTCGCGGATCACGCGGAACAAAGTGATCGGTGTGAGGACGAATATGGCGAGGACCAATGCCAGTTCTGCGAACGGCGTCACTGGTCGACGCTAAGGTTTCACCATGTCGTCGTACATGTCCGGCCGGCGGTCGCGGTAGAACTGCCAGGTGTTGCGGACCTCGCGCACCAGATCCATGTTGAGGTCCGCCACGAGCAGCTGCTCGTCCTTCTCGGACGCCTGCGCGATGATCTTCCCGCGCGGGTCCGCGAAGTACGAGGAGCCGTAGTAGTCGTTCGGGCCGAACTCCTTCTCCTGGCCGACGCGGTTGATCGTCCCGACCCAATAGCCGTTCGCGATCGCGTGCGCGGTCTGTTCGATGAACCAGAGGTGCATCGAGAGGCCGCGAGACGTAGCGGACGGGATGAACACGAGCTCGGCGCCGTGCAGTCCGAGCATGCGCGCGCCCTCGGGGAAGTGGCGGTCGTAGCAGATGTACACGCCGACCTTGCCGACCGCCGTGTCGAACACCGGGTAGCCCATGTTCCCTGGACGGAAGTAGAACTTCTCCCAGAACCCGTTCACGTGCGGGATGTGGGTCTTCCGGTATTTGCCAAGGTATTTGCCATCGGCGTCGATGACCGCGGCGGTGTTGTAGTAGATGCCGACCTGGTCCTCTTCGTACATCGGGGCGATGAGCACGATCCCGTGCTTCTTCGCGAGCTCCTGCATGAGCTTTGTGGTCGGTCCGTCCGGGATCTTCTCCGTGTACGAGTAGTGCTTGGTGTCCTGCACCTGACAGAAATACGGCCCGTAGAAGAGCTCCTGCAGGCACATCACCTGCGCGCCCTGCTTCGCGGCCTGCTCGATGTACCTCACATGTTTGGCGACCATCGAGTCCTTGTCGCCGGTCCAGGCACATTGGACGAGCGCCGCCTTCACGGTCGTCACGTGTTCACCTCCGGGTCGCAGGGACAAGGATGGCGCGGACTTGCCGTCCGCGCCATCCCGCTGCGTTTAGGCGTGTGCCGAGGCCGGGCGTGGGGCGCCACTTACCGGCTCCCCCACCTGTTCCTCGAGGTAACGCTTTCCGAAGAGCGTCATGAGGACGTAGTAGGAGACGAAGGCGGTCCCGAAGCTCCAGAACCACGAGCCGGTCTGGAGCCAGTCCAGCCATGAGCCCTGGTAGTTGTCGATCTTGACGAACCAGCCGATGACATTGAGCCAGCCGATGAACGGCGGGACGATACCGATGAGCAGCGCGATGATCGCGTAGGGGTTCACGCCCCATGAGTTCCGGTAGCTGTAGACGCCGTCTTCGCGATACAGCTCGAGGAGATTCAGCCTCTGGCGGCGCAGCAGCCAGTAGTCCGCGATCATGATCCCGCCGATCGCGCCGAGGAAGCCGCCGTAGCCCGACAGCCACGTGATGGCGTACGACAGCGCGTTGAAGAACAGCACCCAGGGCTGCAGCAGCGTTCCGATGACCGCGGTGATCACGACACCCCAGGCCCAGTTCAGCCGCTTCGGAGCGAGGTTCTGGAAATCATTCGCGGGCGCGATGACGTTGGCGCCGATGTTCGTGGAGAGCTGTGCGAGCACCACGAAGACGAGCGCCAGCACGATGATGATCGGCCCCAGGTCGCCGTTGAGCTTTGCGAACAGATTGATCGGGTTCCACAGGTCGTTCGCGGTGCCGAGCTGGTTCGCGGTGTCCTTCGCGGTCTCGGCATACGCCGTCACGCCACCCGCGGTGACGAGGACGCCCATCCCGCTGAAGAACGCCATGGTGCCGACGAGCCCGATGGCCTGTCCGATCATCTGGCGTGTCTGCTCCTTGGCGAAACGCGTCACGTCGGAGATGTTCAGAGCCATCGTGGCCCAGAAGCCGACGTTGATGTTGAGCAGCAGGAACCAGAAGTAGAAACCGCCGCCGAGCGGCTTGTCCGGTGTGAGCTGGAAGCTGAACATCTTGTCGAAGCCGACCTTCAGCCCCAGGTACAGGAACAGGAACAAGGTGAACGCGAGCAGGAAAGGTGCGGACCAGTCGAACATCACCTTGATCGCACGCGAGCCCTTCCACGGCGGAGCGGCGATCGCGATCCAGACCTGGATCACGAGGAACAGCGCGAACATCGACATCTGGAACGGCCCGGGCAGGACGAACCAGTCGACCTTCACCGGTGGGTCCTTGAAGCCCGGGAAGAGGATCCCGACGAGAACGTACATCGCGTAGCCGCCGAGCCACGACTCGATGCCGAACCAGCCGCACGCGACGATGCCTCGAAGGACCGCGGCGACGTTCGCGCCCCAGGTACCGAAGGAAGCGCGCACGAAGACTGGGAACGGGATGCCGTATTTCGCGCCGACATGCGAATTCAGGAGCAACGGGACCGTCACGATCGCGTTGCCGAGGATCACGACGAAGATCGAGGTGGCGGGATCGAAGCCGAAGACGAGTCCGATGTTCGCCAGGCTCCACGACGGTATGACGACGCAGCAGCCGACCCAGAACGCGAGGAACGAATACAGACCCCAGTTGCGTAATCGGGCGGGAGTCGGAGCGAGGTCCTTGTTGTACAGCTGGGATCTCGGCAGCTCCCCCGAGAGCTCGTGCTTGCCGTCAGCGGTGACGACGACAGATGCTGCCATGGTTCCCTCCCCTATTGACCATGCGAATACACCCCGGTCGCTGGGCCGATCACCCCCTTCCAGAAGCGGACTTCGGCGGGATGCTAGTTCTGGCCGCAAGCGGAGGTCGCTTTGCCTTGCCTGGCGCGGCGGCCGGAGCACAATGACCCCGTCGGCGCGCGTGCGGGCGGCCGGCGCGGGAGGGTGCACATGAGACGTCTTTCGATGGCTGTTGCCGTGGTCAGCCTGGTCCTTGCGGCATGCGGACAGCCGGCCGAGGTCGGGACGTCGGCGGCGCCGAGCGCGACGGTCGCAGCGACCGCGTCGCCGACGCCGGGCGGGACGGCGATCGTCGCGATCTGGCAGTTCCCGGCCACGCTTGCCGCGCACTACGCGAACCAAACGGTGACGACCATCGTGAACAACGGCGTGCTCGAGGGACTGGCCGCCACCGCCACCGATGGCTCGTACTATCCCGTGCTCGCCACGGAGGTCCCGACACTCGCGAACGGCGGCGCGAAGGTGACCGCCGACGGCAAGAAGCTGGACGTCACGTGGAAGCTCAAGTCGGGGATCAAGTGGTCCGACGGCACACCGCTTACGAGCGCGGACATCAAGTACACCTGGGAGATCTGGATGAAGGATCCCAAGGTGAACAACCGCACCGGCTTCAGCGAGATCGAGTCGATCGATCTTCCGAACGAGACGACGGCCGTCGTGCATTACAAGTCGATCTACGCGCCGTACGTCGGGAACTTCTTCTGGCTGATGCCAAAGAATCTGCTCGAAAAAGAAGCGGACATCAGCAAGACCGACTACATCCGGCGCCCGCTCGGCACCGGTCCCTTCAAGGTCTCAGAGTTCAAGACAGACGAATCGATCACCCTCGAGAAAAACCCGAACTACCGTGAATCGGGCAAGCCGTACCTCGACAAGGTCATCTTCAAGAGCGTCCCGTCGAGCCAGGTCGGCCTCGCACAGCTCAAGGCCGGCGAGGTCCACGCGATGTGGAACCTCACTGAGGCCCAGACGCCCGAGGTCGAGAAGGAGTCCTCGCTCGCGCTGCTGGTCGTGCAGGGCCCGACCGTCGAGCGCATCGAGATGAACACCGCGCTGAACCAGGAGAACACCGACCCGAACAGCGTGCATCCGGTGCTCGGCGACATCGAGATGCGCAAAGCGCTGCTCTACGCGACGCCCAAACAACAGATCATCGACAAGCTGCTCTTCGGCAAGGCGAAGCCCGGCAGCTCGCCGGTGTCGCAGGGCTGGGCGGCGTACAAGGAGCCGCAGGAAGGGTACGACCCGAAGAAGGCGAACGACGTCCTCGATAAGGCGGGTTGGGTCAAGGGCAGCGACGGCATCCGCAGCAAGAACGGCGTCCGCGCGTCGCTCACCTATGCGACCACGACCGGCGATCAGCTCCGCGAGCGCGTCCAGCAGGTGCTGGTCGACGAGTGGAAGGCGATCGGCGTCGAGGTGAAGATCCAGAACCAGCCCTCGAGCGTGCTGCTGTCCGGATCCTGCACCGGCAAGGATCCGCGCAAGCTCGGCACCTTCGACCTGCTGATGTACGCGTCGACTCCCGAGATCGACCCGCACGGGACGATCCTGCCGCGCTACCACTCGAAGCAGATCCCGACGGCCGCGGACTGCTCGGGCCAGAACTACACCCGCTTCAAGAATCCGGAGGCGGACAAGGCGATCGAAGAGGCTGGCTCGACGATCGACCTCGAGAAGCGCAAAGCGGCCTACGCAAAGGTGATGAAGGCGCTCAACGACGCGTACGTGATCATCTGGATGTACGACCGCGCCAACATCGACGCTCGCGTCACGGGTCTCCAGGGCTTCCAGGGCAACACGTGGCAACGCTTCACCTGGAACATCCAGGACTGGTGGCTCAAGAAATAGCCCGAGGCGGCTAGGAGGGCGGCGGCGCTGTGGGGAGATACATCCTGCGCCGGCTCCTGCAAGCGCTGCCGCTCCTCTTTGCCATCAGCATTGCCTCGTTCGCGATCCTCAAGGCCACGCCCGGCGGTCCGCTCGCGGCATACGAGGGCAATCCTTCGTTCACCGACGCGGACCGGCTGCGGCTCGAGCACGCCTTCGGCCTCGATCGTCCGCTCCCGGTCCAGTACCTCAGCTGGCTCGGGAGCTTCCTCACCGGCGACTGGGGCTACGGATTCGCCAGCCACCAGCCGGTGCTGATGCTCATCGGCGAACGCCTTCCCAACACGCTGTTGCTGATGGGCACGGTGTTCGTGGTCGTGCTGCTGTTCGCGATCCCGATCGGGGTGACGACCGCGCTCAAGCAGTATTCGGTCTACGACCACGCCGTAACCGGCGCGACCTTCACGTTCCTATCGACGCCGACGTTCTGGCTCGGACTGCTCCTCATCATCCTGTTCGGACTGCAGCTGCGATGGCTTCCGCTCGGTGGCGTCTCCACGCCCGGCGCGCCGTTCGACGTCGTCGACCGCCTCAGGCACCTCATCCTCCCGGTCGCGACGATCTCGCTGGTGCAGCTGGGCTCGCACGTGCGCTACCTGCGCGCGTCGATGCTGGAGACGATCGGCCAGGACTACATGCGCACCGCGCGCGCGAAGGGCCTCGCCGAGCGTGTCGTCGTGCTCCGTCACGCGCTGAAGAACGCAGCGATCCCGCTCGTCACCGTCGTCGCGCTCGACGTTCCCGAGCTCTTCGTCGGAGCGCTCGTGACCGAGCAGATCTTCGGCTGGCCGGGAATGGGCCGGCTCTTCCTCGATGCCGCATTCAGGTCCGACTACCCCGTCCTCCAGGGGATCCTCGCGGTATCGAGCACGCTCATCGTGCTCGCGAACCTGCTGGCCGACGTCGCGTACGGCTATCTCGATCCCCGGATCAGGTACTCCTGATGGCCACCAAGTCCGTCGCCGTTCCGCTCGCGCTCGAGCTCCGCAGCGCGGAGCGAAGCCAGTGGCAGATGGCGCTGGAGCGCTTCCGCATGCATCGGCCGGCGGTCCTCGGCATCTTCGTGCTCGCGACGCTCGCGCTGCTCTCTGCGGCCGCGCCGATCGTGTCTCCCTACGACCCCGACAAGACGCAGCTGCTCGCGCTGTACGAGCCGCCGTCATTTGCGCATCCGTTTGGCACCGACGATCTCGGACGGGATCTCGCGACGCGGATCCTCTACGGCGGACGCGTCTCGTTGTCGGTCGGCCTCCTGGCGGTGACGGTCGCGGTGTCGATCGGCACCCTTGTCGGCGTCGTCGCCGGGTACTACGGCGGCTGGATCGACAGTCTGCTCATGCGTTTCGTCGACATGATGTATTCGTTCCCACGGCTCTTCCTGCTGATCCTCTTCGGCGTGTTCTTCAAAGGCATGACGATTGGCGTGATCGTCCTCGTTCTCGGGGTGCTGTCGTGGATGACCACGGCCCGGCTCGTCCGCGCGAGCTTCTTGTCGCTGAAGCAGCGCGAGTTCGTGGAGGCAGCTCGCAGCGTCGGCGCCACCGATCGTCGGATCATCGTGCGACATATTCTTCCGAACTCGCTCGCCCCGATCATCGTCGCCGCGACGCTCGGCGTGGCCGCGGCGATCATCGCCGAAAGCACGCTGTCGTTCCTCGGACTCGGCATCCAGCCGCCGACGCCCTCGTGGGGCAACATGCTCAACCACGCGACGACGGACATGGACAAGGCGCCGTGGATCGCGATCTTTCCGGGGCTCTTCATCTTCCTCGCCGTCGTGTCGATCAACTTCATCGGCGACGGCCTCCGCGACGCGTTGGATCCGCGGCACGTCGTGCGCGGCGGCTAGACCGCGGCGGCCCGCGCCGGCGTCTCGAGGTAGCGCTCGGCGTGGCCGAGCGGGCTGAACAGCCTGAAGTAGAGCGCGATGCCGAAGACGAGCGCGCCGATCGCCGCGTACACGGTCTGCACGTCGCCGGTGCGCTCGACGATGACCCCACCGAGCGTGGCCCCGAGCGGGTTGGCCGACCACGCGAGGACCATCGCGATGGTGATGATCCGGCCGAGCAGCTGATTCGGCACGATGGCCTGGCGCAGGCTCCCGGTATTGATGTTGAACAGGATGCCGAGGCCCGCCGACGCGGCTGACAGCGCGACAGCGAGGGGGTACGACGGAGCGTAGGCGAGCGCGAACGTCATCAGGCCGCTCAGCATCAGCGAACCGAGCGCGACGTTGCCGAACGAGAAGCGGCTGCGCAGCGGACCGGCCGCGAGCGAGAGGAGGACGACGCCGGCGCCGTCGGCTGCGAAGAGGAAGCCGAGCTCGCTATCAGATACGGCGAACCGGTGCTTCGCGAAGAGCACGAGCTGCGCGGGCACCGTCACGCTGACGAAATTGATGAGGGCCATCATCGCCGAGATGTTGCGCAGCACCGGATGACGGAGGACATACCGCAGACCCTCGACGACGTCGGCGCGGATCGAGGTGCGGGCCGCTTCGCGTGGTGCGTTGAATGGCCGCGCGATGAGCGACAGCGTCACCGCCGACACGAGGAACGTCGCGGCATCGACGTAGAGAAGGTCTTCGATCGGGATGAAGGCCAGCAGAGCGCCAGCGGCGAGCGGGCCGAGGACGGTCGCGGCCGAGAAGCTCGCCTGTATCTGCCCGTTCGCCGCGACGAGCCTGTCGCGCTCGACCAGGCTGGGGATCGCGGCGAACTGGGCGGCCTGGAAGAAGATGCCGAGCGTCGATGCGGCGAAGATGGCGGCGTAGATCCACCACACCGAGAGCAGGCCCGCCGTGGCTGCGAGCGGGACCGAGACGAGTACAGCCGCGCTCAGCAGATCGACGACGATCATCAGGCGCTTCCGATCGAGGCGGTCGGTCCACGCGCCGATGAGCAGACCGAAGAGGAGATGCGGCAGACCGAACATCGCGAAGCCGACGCCGAGCGAAACGGCCGAGCCCGTGAGCTTGAACACCAGCAGCGGGAGCGCGAACTGCGTGATCGAGCTGCCGAAGTTCGAGACGGTCTCGCCGGTCCAGAACTTCCAGAAGTCGGCGCGCATCGCGAGGCAGCGTAACGGGAGTCGTGCGCATACTTCCGTCGTGCCCGATACGCTCGACCGCTATCTCGAGCAGCACGGCGACCGCTTCGTGTCCGAGCTGCGCGAGCTATGCGCCATTCCGTCGGAGGCGACCGACGAGGGGGCGCTCGACGCTGCGGCGCGATGGTGCGGCGAGCGGTTGGTCTCGGCGGGCGCGGAGGCGCACGAGCTTCGCGCCCCGGGCGCGCCAGCTCTCGTCGTGGGCGAAGTGGGCGCGGGCAAGCGGACGCTCATCTGCGTGCAGCACTACGACGTCCAGCCCGCGGTGCCCCTGGGTCTCTGGGACAGCCCGCCCTACGACCCGACGGTGCGCGACGGCGCGGTCTTCGCGCGCGGCGTCGATGACAACAAAGGTCATCTGCTGCTGCGCATCCAGGCCGTCGAGGCGTATCGCGCCATCCACGGCGACCTCCCGCTCCACGTGCGCTTCCTGATAGAAGGAGAAGAGGAGAGCGGCAGCACGAACCTCGCGCGCCTCCTCGCCCTCGACGCGACTCTGACCGACGGCGACGGCGCGCTCAAGGAAGGCGGCGCGATCGACGCCGCCGGACGTCCGCAGCTGCTCCTCGGCGGCAAGGGCATCTTCTACGTGGAGCTGCGCGTGCGATCGATGGCGCGCGACGCCCACTCCGGCGCCGCGACGCATCTGCCGAACGCGGCGTGGCGCCTCGTCACCGCGCTCGACACCCTTGTCGACCGCGGTGGGCGCATCCTCATCGACGGTTTCTACGACGAGGTGCGCCCGCCGACGGAAGCCGAGCGCGCCCATCTCGCGGCGCTTCCGTTCGAGGCCGACGTGATCAAGCGTCTCTACGGGATCGACGCTTTCGCCTGGGGCCGCTCCGACGTCGAGGCGCGCCTCGCGTCGGTGTATGAGCCCACGTGCAACATCTGCGGCCTCGTCTCGGGCTTCATCGGCGAGGGCACGAAGACGGTGATCCCGTCCGAGGCGACCGTGAAGATCGACTTCCGTCTCGTGCCCGAGCAGGATCCGGCGCGCATCGGGACACTGCTCCGCGCGCATCTCGACCGCCGCGGCTTCACCGACGTGGAGCTCATCGCGAAGGAGGGCACGCGTCCGTATCGCGGCCGCATCGACGATCCGCTCGTGCGCGCCGCGCAGGCGGTCGCGGAGGAGGAGATCGGGAAACCGGCGCTGCTGATCCCTTCCTCCGGTGGCACGTCGCCGATGTGGCAGGTCTGCGGAAAGCGATCGCTCGCGAACGTCACGCTCGGCATGGGACATCCCGGTTCCGGCGCGCACGCGCCGAACGAGAACATCCTGCTCGCGAATTACTGGAAGGCGCTGCGCGCGACCGTCGCCCTGTTCCGCCGCTACGCCGAGCAGGTCTGAGCATGGAAGGCACCATCGAGATCCGGGCCCTGCGCTGCCGCGGGCGCCAGGGGACGACGACGGCCGAGCGCGCGCGCGAGCAGGACTACCTCGTCGACGTAGTGGTGCGGACCGATCTCGCCGACGCCGTCCGCAGCGACGATCTGGCGTCGGCGCTCGACATCAGCTCGCTCGCAAGGGTCGTACGCGATGCCGTGGCGGAACGTCCGCGCGCGCTCGTCGAACGCATCACCTTTGATGTCGCGCGCGGGGTCCTCGCGCGCTTCCCCGCGGTGAGCGAAGCACGCGTGCGGGTGCTCAAGCCGCGGCCGAACGGTCTCGAGGCGGACGCGGAAGCGGTGGAGCTCGTGCTGCGCCGGTGATCCGCGCGCTCGTCTTCGACTTCGACGGACTCATCCTCGAGACGGAGACTCCGGCGTACGAGACCTGGGCCGAGATATACCGCGAGCACGGGCACGAGCTCCCACTCGACCGCTGGTTCGAATACATCGGACGTGAGGGTGGCTTCTTCGACGCCGCGGATCATCTCGCCGCGCTGGTCGGCGAAGGCTTCGATCGCGATGCGATACAAGCACGTCGGGACCTGCGCAAGACCGAGCTCGTCGCCGCGCTCGACGTGATGATCGGCGTGCGCGACTACATCGCCGACGCGAAGCGGCTGGGCCTGCGTCTGGCGGTCGCGTCGAGCTCGTCACGCGCCTGGGTGCTCGGCCATCTCGAGCGGCTCGGCATCGGCGCGGTGTGGGACGCGCTCCGCACGCGAGAGGATGTCGCGCGGACGAAGCCCGCGCCCGACCTCTATCTGGCGGCGGTGGACGCACTTGCCGTCGCGCCGAACGAGGCAGTGGCGTTCGAGGATTCGATGAACGGGATCGCCGCCGCGAAGGCAGCCGGCCTGCTCTGCGTCGCGGTTCCGAACGCACTGACAGCCGGTATGGACCTCTCGCAGGCGGACATCCGGCTTGGCTCGCTGGCAGACACGCCACTCGAGCGGCTGCTCGCCGTACTCTCTGCTCTGTGACGACGGCGGTCGCGGCGAAGGACCAGGTCCGGACCGCGATGGACCCGCGCCGTTATCTCGGGGACACCTGGCGGCATCCGGTCGCGCGTGCAGTGGTGAAGGCGTTCCTCACGATCTGGGTGACGACGACGCTCACCTTCTTCCTCATCCGTCTCATGCCCGGGAGCCCGGTCGAGCTGAAGATCGACGAGCTCATCCAGACCTCCAACGGATCGCTCAGCTACGAGGACGCGAAGGCGATCGCCTCGGGCCTCTTCGCGATCAATCTCAACGCGCCGCTGTACGAGCAGTACCTCTCGTTCATCTGGAATCTTCTGCATCTCGATCTGGGCAACTCGTTCCTCTCGTCAGGGACGGGAGTGACCTCGATCATCCTCGCGGTGCTCCCCTGGACGCTCTTCTCGGTCGGCACCGGACTGCTCTTGAGCTTCATCGTCGGGATCGGTCTCGGTCTGCTTGCGGCATATCGGCGCGACTCGCTTCTGGACCGCGTCGTGTCCACCGGCGGATCCCTCATCAGCTCGATCCCGAACTACCTCATCGCGCTGATGATGATCCTGTTCCTCGGCGTCCAGACCCACCTGATCAACTTCACCGGGATGCGCGGCGCTTACACATCCGGCCTACAGCCCGGCTTCACCCCGGCGTTCATCGGCGACATCCTCTACCACGCGTCGCTGCCGATCACGATCTACTTCCTGACGCAGATCGGGCACTGGATCCTGTCGATGCGCAGCGCGACGCTCTCCGCGCTCGAAGAGGACTACGTCACCGCCGCGCGCGCGCGTGGCCTGAGCGATGGCCGCATCCGCACGGCGTACGTGGGACGCAATGCGGTGCTGCCGCTCGTGACACAGCTCGCGATCAGCGTCGGCTTCATCGTCGGCGGGGCCGCGATCATCGAGCAGACCTTCGCGTACCAGGGCGTCGGCCTTCGCCTACTTTCGGCCGTCACGCAGCGCGACTACCCGGTGATCCAGGGCATCGTCATGCTGACGACGATCGCGGTCGTCGTCGCGAACCTCGCGGCAGATCTGCTCTATTCGAAGCTCGATCCGCGCATCGGCCGCGCGGGCGGCGCCGCGGGATGAGCACCGCGATCCTCGCCCGTCCGACAGCCGGGCAGCGCCTTCTCGGGCTGTGGCTTGCGTGCGTCGGGTTCCTGCGCCTCTTGTCACAGCGGCCGGTCGGTCTTGTCGGCTTCATCGGGATCGTGTTCTTCCTGCTCCTGGCCTTCGTCGCTCCGTTGTTCGTGCCCTTCCAGAACGACCCGAGCCTGGTGGACATCTACCTGACACCCTCGCAAGCACACCCGCTCGGGACGGACTTCCAGGGCAAGGACGTCCTCAACCAGATCGTCTTCGGCGGCCGCGACATCCTCACCGTTGCCATCCTCGCCGCGCTGGTCTCGACGGTCATCGCCATCACGTTCGGGTCGATCGCGGCGATCGTGGGAGGTAGGGTCGACTCGACGATCCTGGCGATCACCGACGTCACCCTCACGCTGCCGAAGCTGATCCTGCTGATCGCGGTCGCGGCGATCCTCCGACCGACCAGCTTCGTCTTCCTCGCGGTCATCCTGGGGCTGCTCCAGTGGTCGAGCCTGCTTCGCCAGATCCGAGCCCAGGTCCTCTCACTGAAGGAGCGTGACTATGTCGAGGCTGCGCGGTCACTCGATCTCGGGCTCTTCCACATCGTGTTCCGCGAGATCCTGCCGACGATGCGCAGCTACATCGCCATCCATTTCATCTTCGCGATGACCGAGGCGATGTATGCGCAGGTGTTCATCGTCATCCTCGGCCTCGTGCCGGTCTCTGGGTCGAACTGGGGCATCATGCTGTACTTCGCTCAGGGTCAGGGCGCGCTCTTCTTCCGCGACAGCATCTGGTACATCCTCAGCCCAATCCTCGCGATCACGCTGGTACAGCTGTCGCTCGTGTCGTTCGCCTCCGCCCTCGAGGACATCTTCAACCCGCGGCTGCGCGGCTCGGCCTAACGCTCGTGCCGGTCCTCTCGGTGCGCGGCCTCTCCATCGACTACATCACCCGAAAGGGGCCGGTGCATGCGGTGCGGGACGTCTCGTTCGACCTCGAGAAGAGCGAGACGCTGGCGATCATCGGCGAGAGCGGCTCGGGAAAGACCACGCTCGCGGTCGGACTCATCCGCCTCTCGCCGCGCGGCACCAAGGTGACGAGCGGGGAGATCCTCTATACGAAGAAGGGTCTGACCACTGACGTCCGAACGCTGGACGACGATGACCTCCGCGAGTACCGCTGGGCTGAGGCCGCGATGGTCTTCCAGGCGGCCCTCAACTCCTTCAATCCCGTGATCTCGATCTGGGAACAGTTCAACGACACCGCGCGCGCGCATGGGATGAAAGACCGCCGCCGCGTGCGCGACCGGGCGGACGAGCTGCTCGACCTCGTGCACCTCGACGCGAAGCGCGTGCTTCCGGCCTTCCCCCACGAGCTCTCCGGCGGCATGAAGCAGCGCGTCCTCATCGCGCTCGCGCTGATGCTGGAGCCGCAGCTGGTCATCCTCGACGAGCCGACGACCGCGCTGGACATCCTCACGCAGCGATCGATCATCGATCTGCTGAAGCAGCTACGCGAGAGGCTCGGCTTCTCGATGATCTTCATCTCACACGATCTCTCGATCGCGGCGGAGCTGGCCGATCGCATGATCACGATGTACGCGGGGCGCGTCGTCGAAGAGGCGAACGTCGAAGACATGTTCTACCGGCCGCGCCACCCGTATTCGGTGGGTCTGCTGCGCGCGGTGCCGCGCGTCTCGGGCGCGCTTGGCAGCGTCGCATCCATCCCCGGCTCGCCGCCGGACCTCATGCGTCTCCCGAAGGGCTGCTCGTACGCGCCGCGGTGCCCGTATGCGATCGACGAATGTCGTGCGGCCGACCCGCCGCTCATTCCGGTCGACACCCCGCGACATCAGGCCGCCTGCATCCGCTGGAAGCACGTCGCCGAGGTGCTCGGCTCGAACGCCGAAGTGCCCGTCGCGGAGAAGCTGGCGTGACCGCACTGATCGAGCTCGACCACGTCAGCCGCGCGTTCGCGACGCCGGCTGGCGCCATCACGGCCGTCGACGCAGTATCGCTCGCGCTCGGCCAGGGCGAGGCGATGTGTCTGGTCGGTGAGAGCGGCTGCGGGAAGACGACGACCGGACGACTCCTGACCGGTCTCCTCCGCCCGACGGGCGGCCGGCTCCTGTACGAAGGCAAGGACGTCTGGCTCACGAAGGGCGCCGATCTCGCGCGTTTCCGTCGCGCGGTCCAGCTCGTCCATCAGGATCCCTACGCATCGCTCAACCCGACGCGCACGGTGTTCCAAACGCTGTCGGCGCCGCTGTACCGGCACAAGAAGGCGAACTCGTCACGACAGGCGCTCGCGGCGGTGACCGAGCTGCTCAAACGGGTCGACCTCACGCCGCCGGAGAACTTCGTCACGAAGTATCCACATCAGCTGTCGGGCGGCCAGCGTCAGCGCGTCGCGATCGCGCGGGCGCTCACGGTCGACCCCAAGGTCATCGTGGCGGACGAGGCGGTCTCGATGGTCGATGTCTCGATCCGCATCAGTCTCCTGAACCTACTGCTCGCGCTCGCCAAGGAGTTCGGCGTCACCATCGTCCTCATCACGCACGACCTCGCGGTGGCGCGGTACTTCGCGCGGCGCGGCCGTATCGGCGTGATGTATCTGGGACGCATGGTCGAACTCGCGGACACCGAGGCGCTCGTCACCGATCCTGCGCATCCTTACTCGGCGGCGCTCATCGCGGCGATCCCGGAGGCGGATCCGGACATCACGCGCTCGAAGACACGCGTCGAGCTGCGCAGTGCCGAGATCCCGAGCCTCCTCTCGCTCCCGCCCGGGTGCACGTTCCACCCACGCTGCCCGCTGTCGGAGGCGGGCCTCTGCGACGTGAAGATCCCGGAGCTGCTTGCGATACCGGGTGCGCGCGAGGTCGCCTGCCACGTCGCGGTCCGCGAACGGACCGGCAAGCGCGCCGCGGTGACCGCGTAGATGGATCCGGCCCTCCTCCAGGGCGCGTTCCGGCTCGGATTCGTGATCCTCGCGCTCTCGCTGCTGGTACTTCCCTTCGAAGACCGTGCGTCGGCCGAGTTCGTCGCCACTGTGCTCTCGGCTGTGATCGGCTTCGTGTTCATCGGGATCGTTACCGTGCTTGCGCGATCATCGCTGCCTCCGCCGCCACGCTCGAAGACGCGTACCTCAGTCGACAAAGGCACCGCCAAGGGCTACAACGAGACAGATTCGCACTCGGGAGGGAAGTAAATGGCCGATAAGACCTTGAGCTATTCACCGACACGGCGGCGCTTGCTCCGTGACGCGACTTTCACCAGCCTCGGACTCATCGCGGCAGCATGCGCGCCCGGCACGAGCGGGACGACGACATCGACGACGACGACCGGTGGCAGCACGTCAACGAAAGGCGGCGAGTTCCACGGCGGCTGGCCGTACGTGCTCCAGCCACAGGGCCACTGGAACTTCTACGCGACCAACGCGATCCTCGGCGGCAGCATCTACACCGACCTCTTCATTCCGTCGCTCGCCGTCTACAACTGGGCCAGCGGGAAGTACGACTTCTGGGCCGGCGAGTCGGCGAAGCAGAACGGCGACAACTACGAGGTCAAGCTCCGCTCCGGCCTGAAGTGGGACGACGGCAAGCCATTCACCGCGAAGGACGTCGTCACCACCTATTTGGTCGGCCGTTTGGCCGCCTACGGCATCTGGAATTTCATCGACAAGGTCGAGGCCATCGACGACCTCAACGTCCGCTTCCACTACACGAAGCCCACGAGCCTCGGCGAGCGCCTTATCCTGCGCAACGGCATCAAGCCGGACTCCGTCTTCGGCGCGCTCGCGAAGAAGGCCCAGGACTTCTACGCCGGCGGCGGCACGAACTCGACCGATGCCGGCAAGGCGCTCATCAAGGAGATGAACGACTTCCGTCCCGACAAGCCGTACTCGGTCGGTCCCTACAAGATCGACACCGCGAGCGTGACCGCGGCGCAGCTCACGATGGTGCGCAACACCGGTGGACTTTTCGCCGACAAGGTGAACTTCGACAAGATCGTGGTCTACCAGGGCGAGACCGCCGAGATCACACCGCTCGTCCTCAACGGCGATGTCGACTACGCGACGCACGGCTTCCCCCTCGCGACGGATAAGGCATTCCAGGACAAGGGCTATCGCATCATCCGCGGCCCGATCTTCACGGGTCCGGCGCTCTACTTCAGCTGGGACAACGCTCCCGAGCTCCAGGACAAGCGCCTGCGGCAAGCGATGGCCATGGCATTCAACCGTGAGGAGGCTGGCAAGATCTTCTACGGGACGTCGGCCCGTGCGCCGAAGTACATGGCCGGCTTCCCGGACAGCCTGGTTCCGAACTGGATCAACTCCGGCGACGTGTCCAAGCTCAACGCTTACGCCTTCGATGTGGCAAAGGCTGACCAGCTCATGAAGGACGCGGGCTACGCGAAGGGCGGCGACGGCATCTACGCCAAGGGCGGCAAGGCCCTCTCGTTCGAGCTGTACTTCCCGAGCGATTTCCAGGACTGGGCCGCGGCGGCCACCTACGCGTCGGACGCGCTGAACAAGTTCGGC
>Ga0209157_1000933_pt1 | contig 24636 bp, 23 predicted proteins | sample GraSoiAngelo_135_FD_185892 | JGI IMG/M metagenome (GOLD analysis project Ga0209157, IMG submission 185892) | Grasslands soil microbial communities from the Angelo Coastal Reserve, California, USA - 14_0929_05_40cm (SPAdes) (version 2) | ecosystem: Environmental > Terrestrial > Soil > Grasslands ...
GGAGAAGATCTTCCTCGTCCCGGATACGAGTTTCTTTGCGGCAAAAATGATGTTCTCTGTCGCCGAGAAAACCGTCGGCGCGGTGCCGGCGGGTCTGTTTCTAAACCATCAACCATTCAACATTCGCTGGAAACACGCCGGACTGTTCACCAACTCACGCTCGATCAGCGTCGGCAACCTGATTCCCGGCCACCCCGGAAAATAGCGCCAGAGCCGCGCGCCCGGACCCGCCAGACCCACCGACCGCACCAGGTTGACATAATAGACGTCGATGGCGTGGGGCATCCGCAAGGATGAAAAGTTGGCCTTCTTCGAAAGTTCTCCGCAAACCGTATGATGCGGGCAGCAAACTCAATCAGTCGTTCTTAAAGTCGGTCGGATTGGGATTTCTCGTTCATGTCCGTCGTGCCCGCAACTGCACTTCCTCTGTTGGCGTATTTCGAGATCCAGACCCATTTCAACTTCTCGCACTCGATACGGTGCCAAGGAGGGCCGAACCGAGGATAATTGTTTCCGAAGGGTGGCCATATTTTCCGAGGGTGGCGCAGCGGTGACAACGTCGCTTGATCTCACCAGAAAAACCACGGTCCGATGGCGTATATTCCTGCTCATTCTGCTGATCGTCGCCATCAACTATATCGACCGAGCTTCCTTGTCGGTCGCCATGCCGGCGATCAGTAGGGAGTTCGGGATCGACGCGGCGGCGCAAGGCGTTATCCTCAGTTCGTTCTTCTGGACCTATGCGTTCATGCAAATCCCAGGAGGCTGGCTTGCCGACCGCTACCGGCCGAGATTGATTATTGCCACCGCAACGGTCCTGTGGGGTGCCTTTCAGGCACTGGCGGCGCTGGCAACCGGCTGGGGCGTGCTGTTGTTGGCGCGGTTGGGCCTCGGGGTGGCCGAAGGGCCCGTCTTTCCCGCGAGCGGTAAATTGAACGCGGTGTGGCTGCCCGCCCGGGAGCGCGGCCGCGGCGCGGTCCTCATCGATGGCGGCGCTCCCTTGGGGACCGCATTTGGCGGGCTGATCATCGCGTTGCTGATGGGCGTGTTCGGTTCCTGGCGAACGGCCTTTGTGGTCGCCGGATTGGGCACCATTGCCGCGGGCCTGTTCGCCTATTGGTACATACGTGACAACCCCCGGGAGCAACCGTCGACGAATGAGGCCGAGGCGCTCTACATCGAAACCGAGCATGCGAAAGAGGACGAGGCGCTCGCGACGCCGGCGGCGGGCCGTACCAATCTCCTCGGCTTTCTTCGATTTCGTTCCTTCTGGGGCATGCTGCTCGGCTGGCTGGGGTTCGATCTCGTATTTTATGGCCTCGTTGCCTGGGCTCCCAACTACCTCGCACAAGCTCGCCATCTCAGTCTCGCGGCCGTTGGCGGAGCCACATTCATCATTTTTGGCGCCGGCTTCGTCGGCGAGATCGTCGGCGGCTTTCTGGCGGATCACTGGAAGGCGAGCGGCGGTTCGCCCAACCTCGTCATGCGTACCGTTCTCGGCGTATCGGGCGTTCTGACCACGCTATCGACCTTATTACTTGCATTCGTCAGCAGTCCCGTTGCTGCGATCGCGCTCCTATCGAGCACATTGTTCTTTTTGCGGTGGGCGGGGCTCTACTGGAGCATTCCCGCTACTTTGACCGATCGCGGGCGCGCCGGCGTTCTCGGCGGCATGATGAATTTCGGCGGAAATCTCGGCGGCATTTTCGTTCCGATCATCATCGGCGTGATCGTCCAGGCGACGGGAAGCTACTTCCTTGCTCTAATGTTCTTCACAGCGTCGGGCATACTCTACCTGGTGAGCTCGCTCGTCATCGATTACAGCCGAAAGCTGCCGGTCTAGCCCGTAGCGGCGGTCTATGACCGCCGGCATTCCGTTGATTCTACAAAAAGCCGGCGCTCATAGAGCGCCGCTACAGTTAATCATTGTGGCAAGATAGGGGCTGACGGCACCGTCCCATAGGCCGGTTCGAAGAGAGTGAGGAGACTCAGCCATGCCACTTGCCCTGACCGATGACGGAATTCGCCTTTATTATGAAGAGACCGGTTCCGGCAGGCCGTTGATCTTCGTGCACGAATTTGCCGGGGATCATCGAAGCTGGGAGGCACAGATGCGCCATTTCGGCCGGCGCTATCGCTCGGTCGCATTCAATGCCAGAGGTTATCCGCCTTCGGATGTGCCGGCAAGCCAGGGCTCCTATTCCCAGGGACGCGCCGACGACGACATCCGATCGGTGCTCGATCATCTGAGCCTCGAGCGCGCGCACATTGTTGGCCTTTCGATGGGCGGCTTCGCAACGCTTCATTTCGGCTTTCGCTATGCCGCCCGGGCGTTGTCCTTGTGCGTGGCCGGCTGCGGCTACGGCGCCGAGCCCGGGCAGAGGGAGCGCTTCCGTGGAGAGGCGCGCACGATCGCCGATTTCATTCTCTCGGCAGGCATGCCGGCATTTGCGGAGAAGTACGCCTATGGGCCAACGCGCGTCCAGTTCGAGAACAAGGACCCGCGCGGCTTCGCAGAATTCAAGAGAATGCTCGCCGAGCATTCGGGAGTAGGTTCGGCGAATACGCAGCTTGGCGTCCAGCGCGAGCGCCCCTCTCTCTATGATCTCATCGACGAGATGAGGCGCTTGACCGTTCCCACGCTTGTCCTGACCGGCGACGAGGATTGGCCCTGTCTGCTGCCGGGTATGTTGATGAAGCAGAACATCCCCGCCGCCGCTTTCAGCGTAATGCCGAACTGCGGCCATGCCATCAACCTCGAAGCGCCCGACGACTTCAATCGCATCGTCGGCGATTTCCTGGCCCTGGTGGATAGCGGCCGTTGGCCGCAGCGAGACCCGCGCACGGCGAGCGCATCGATCACTGGCATGCAGGCTTGAGGCGTGCGATTTCCTCGGGAAACCTGACTGTGGGAGATCCTCTGAGTCGAAGTAAAAAACCATTCGCGTGCGGCGCTATTTCGCCGTGGCGACTCTTCCGGATATGGGCGGTGATCGGTGCTCAATCGTTCGGTGGCGGTTCGGCCACGCTGTATTGGATCCGGCGGGAAACTGTGGAGCGGCACGGATGGCTCACTGATGACGACTTCAGCCGGTATTGGGGCATTTGTCAGATTGCGCCGGGCATCAATATTCTGGCGCTGGTAAGCCTGATCGGCTGGCGGCTTGCAGGAGCCTCCGGTGCGCTACTCTCAGTCGGTGGTTTGCTGCTGCCGAGCGCTGGGATTACCGTCGGTCTGACCTCGATCTACGCCGGCATCCGGGATGTGCCGGTCGTTCGGGCGGCGATTGCGGGCGTCGTGCCTGCGACGGTCGGTTTGGGCTTGTTGTTGGCGTTTAGTATGGTGCGCCCGTTGTTAAAAAGCGCCCAGAGCGACGGACATGCAAGCACACTCGTCGCGGTAATCCTGTTACTGGTAAGCACGATCGCCGCGCTGGCGCGCGCACCGGTGATTGCCATACTCTGGTCGGCGGGTGCGGTGTCGGCTGTGGCGCGATGGCAATTCGCGCCTCGCCAGAGGTCGCCACGATGAGCCATCATCTGGAGCTGTTCTGGATCATGTTGAGGGCGGCGCTGCTTTCGACCACTGGTACCGGAAATCTTCCGATTGTTCACCAGGACCTCCTATCGCGAGGTTGGGCAACCGACCGCCAATTCGCCGAGGCCCTTGCGATCGGACAAATCAGTCCCGGCCCGACCGGACTCTGGGTGATCAGCCTGGCTTATTTTGTTGGTGGATTGCCCGGTGCCGCACTGACGCTGATTGCAATTGCGCTGCCGCCGCTGCTGGTCCTGGTGCTGGTCCATGGTCTGTACCGCCGCTTTGGCCACCACCCCGCCACTCAGGGATTCGTCCGCGGGTTGGCTTTAGCTGTCGCAGGAGTCTTTGTGGTCGTGCTGACCCGCATTATGAACACGGCCGGCTGGAACTCTACCAATCTGATGATTACCCTGGGCGCGATTGTCCTCGGCGCAACACGTCGCGTACCGGTTTTCGCGGTGCTGGCTGTGGCCGCGATTGTAGGAATCGCACTGTTTTGATGGGCGGGCGCGGCAGCACGGAACCTGCTGGCGGTCTGTGGCTGATTCAGGAGAAACTATGATGATGACAACCCTGAGATTCGGCACTAGAGAGCGCAGGCTGTGTTGCGAGGCGGCAAAGGTTCAGAGCGCGGTTTTGTATTTGGCGCTTTTGGCTGGGATACTTGCGCCGCGCGCGATGGCGGAGGTCCAGAGCGGCATCGCGGAAGTGAATGGAACGAAGTTGTACTACGAGATGGCGGGCAGCGGACGCGTGATTGTCCTGCTCCACGGAGGAGCCGTGGACCGCAGAGCGTGGGATGACCAGTTCACCGAGTTCGCCGCGAAATACAGGGTCATCCGGTACGATTTGCGTGGGGCCGGAAAATCGGCCAGTCCCGTTAAGCCCTTTTCGAATTCAGAAGACCTGTACCAATTGCTGCGGTTCCTGAAAGTGGATAAGGCTTACCTGATCGGCATATCGCGCGGTGGAGGAATCGCTTTTGATTTTACGCTCGAACATCCGGAAATGACGGGAGCTCTCGTCCTGGTCTCCTCGAATCTTGGTAACACCCCGCGTGCCTATACTGAGATGTTTGAACGGACCACCGAAGCCGGAAAGAAAAACGGCGCCGCGGCGGCCGCCCGAGTCTGGGGGCTTGACCCTTATCAGGGACCGGTGCGAGAGGCCGCGCGGGATGGCGTGCTCAAGATCATGGAAGAAAATCTGCCGCGGTTTCGGCATTTTGACGGGTCGGTCGCTGTGGCACAGACGCAGTCTTATGACGGGGCAGCTTACAAACGGCTGTCGCAAATTCGCGTCCAAACGCTTGTCGTTGTGGGCGCCAAAGACGCTCCAGATGCACGCGCCAATTACGACAATTGGGCCAAAGGAATCTCGAACGCAAAGAAGGTTGTGTTTCCCAACGCGGCACACCTGGTCAACATCGACATGCCGAAAGAGTTCAACCAAGCGGTGCTCGAGTTTTTGAGCAAGCTGTAATTACGGTTTGACCGCGATCATCTGTAGCTCGACCCGTGCTCCAATGTTCAGCGCGGTCACTTGCACAGTGGCTCTCGCCGGAGGATCGACGGGAAAGTATTCGCGGTACACCGCATTGAACTTGTCGAAGTCGCTGAAGTTGGCGATGAAAGCAGTCACAGTCACGACGTCTTTGAAATCCATACCTGCGGCCCTCAGGACCTCACGGATATTCGCCAGCGCCTGCCGCGTCTCGCCCTCGATGCCACCCGGTGCGAGCTTGGCGCTGACTGGGTCGCGCCCGGTATGGCCGGATATATACAGCGTGTTACCTGCAAGGATCGCCGGCGAGAGTGGCAGGCCGGTGTTTGGGGCCTTTTGGGGACGAATTGCCTTCCGGCCGCTGCCCGGCTGCTGGGCGTCCACCGATTGTTGAAACGGAATGCCGAGCAAGACACCAAAGATTAACCCAACGACGCCAACTATGGCGATACGACCTCGATTACCTGTCATCGTCATATCACTTCCTTTCTTGCTACCGCGAGTTCAGAAATTTCCGGCGCACAGCACACAGTTTTTCAGAGTTCTGGATCTGACCTGCATGATATAGCATCCCCAGTTGTACTAAAGGAATTCGATTCTTTCCTGTGCTCCTGCGATGATTTCGATACTTGATCAAGACAATCTTGGAGCCTTCTGCCGCCACACTCATGTTGCGGCGAAAGGCAGGGGCGTCGGCCCGCTGGCAAACCTGACTTTCGGCGTCAAGGATATCTATGACATCGCCGGCCACCAGACCGGTTTTGGCAGTCCGGACTGGCTGGCCACGCACGGTCCGGCAACGCGGACGGCTCCATCAATGCAAATCCTGCTTGATGCTGGAGCGGATCTCGTGGGGAAGACACACACCGACGAGCTGACTTATAGCCTGATGGGGGAAAACGCTCACTATGGAACACCGATCAACGTTAACGCGCCCGGACGCATTCCCGGCGGCTCTTCCAGCGGTTCGGCCGCTGCCGTCGCCGGCAGGCTGGTCGATTTCGCGGTAGGCAGCGACACAGGTGGTTCAGTGCGTGCGCCGGCGAGCTTTTGTGGCATTTACGGCATTCGGCCTACGCATGGGCGAGTATCACTCGAGGGCGCATGTCCCCTCGCTCCGAGCTTCGATACTTGCGGCTGGTTCGCGCGCGATCCCGTATTACTGGAGCAAGTTGGACGCGTGCTGTTGGGCGACACTTCTCACGAAAGACCACGAAAACTGTTGATCGCGGACGATGCATTCAAGATCGCCGGAGACGCCGTCACCCGGGCATTGTGGTCCGCGGTGGAGCGCGTCTCGTCGCTAATTGGAAAAAAGGCTGCGGTGACGCTGGCCAGCGAGGGCTTGTCGCAGTGGTTCCAGGCGTTCCGCGTGCTCCAGGGCGCAGAAATCTGGGCGGGCTATGGCGACTGGGTGACTCGCGTTAAGCCGAACCTGGGACCCGGTGTGAAGGAGCGCATCGAATGGACCTCCACGATCCGTCCTGCAGATGTTGGTACGGCACGAGAAGAACGCGAAACGATTGCCCGCCACATGGACGCCCTGCTCGCCGACAACGCAGTCCTGGTGTTACCGACCGTGCCCGGCATTGCGCCGCTGAGAAACAGATCACAAAAGGAGCTCAACGATTTTCGCGAACGTGCAATGAGTCTGTTGTGTGTTGCTGGTCTGGCGCGGCTGCCGCAAGTTTCGCTTCCGCTGGCAAGCCTTGATGGTTGCCCGCTCGGGCTTTCACTCATTGCCCGGCGTGGCAACGACACAATGCTTCTCGCATTCGCGCGCGAACTCGAGGGGGCGCACACCTGAATTTCCCAATTCAATTCGGGAATTCAGGTGTGCGCCCCCAGCTTTACGGAGAGCCATGCGTAGAACGGACCCACGGCGTTCATCAGCACGGCAGCGATCCAGGCGGCATACAAGTTGTGTGGCGCTGGTCCGAAACCGCCGAACAACGTCGCAAAGTAAGAGGCAAAACCGAAGAACATGCCTGGAATAAAAGAAAATATCGACAGGCGCCCTGTGTACATCAGACATGTATTCAGCGAAAAAAGAATTATCATCTGCGCGATGAGAAGCGAGGGGCCGCTGTAAGAATACGATGCGCGCTCAAATGCCAGGGCGATAACCATCGCATAAGTCGAGCCGACGGGCATGGCAAGCCAAATCCGGCGCAGCACATCGGGTTTCGGCCCGCCCGCTGCAAATGTTCCGGCCCAACTGACGAAGACGGCCCATGGCGGCAGATTGAGAGGCGGTAAGGAAATGATCACTGTGGTGGCAGCTAATAATGACGCTACTATTTCGGCAGGGAGCCGGCGGATCATAAGGCCGCCTCTTTCTGTGCCGTTCGATAGATGGTGCATGTGTGTCGAGCTTCGACGGTAAGTCTTCCTCGTTTGATCACCCAACGCCGCAGGGGAAGATCCAAGAGGGCATCCCCCACCTTGTGAGTGTCGAGAATAACGAGATCTGCCTGTTTGCCAGTCGCGACACCGTAGCGATCGGTAATACCGAGCACGCGTGCTGCAGCGTGAGTGCACATTTCTAAAACATAATTCCGATCGTCGGGCGATCCGAATTGTGCAACGTGGGCAAGCAACCAACCGATCTGAAGAGGGTCCGCCGTACCAAAAGGCGTAAACGCGTTACGGATGTTGTTTGAAGAATAGGCGACGTTGACCCCTGCTTCACGTAATGCTCGAATCGCAGTCAAACCACGACGTGGATGCACAGGTTCTTTTGCGCTGCTCAGATACACATCGGTGGCCGGCAAGGTGACGACATTGATGTCCGCTTTTCCTAACAGATCGATCACCGGTCCCGCTTCATCAGCCCGGAGGGCTCCGAGGCTGGTCAAGTGCCCCAAAGTGACCCGGCCGTGGTAGCCCGTATGGATAGTCTTCCGGGCAATATATGCCGCTGCCGCAAAACGCCGGTCCGCTGTGCTGTCCGCGAAATCCGCATGAAGATCGATGTCACGGCCGTACTTTTGGGCCAGTCCAAAAATGATATCGATATGCGCTTTACTGTCCTCCCAGGTCAGCTCGTTATAGGGACACCCGCCGACGACATCCGCTCCCATCTCGATCGCTTCAGTCATCAATTGAAGTGTTCCAGGCGACTTCAATATTCCCTCCTGCGGAAAGGCGACGATCTGCAGATCGATCAGTTGTGCGTACTCCTTTCTGAGGTGAACGAGAGTTTCGACACCGATCAGCCCCTGGATCGTGTCCACATCCGGATGGCATCTCATGGCCACCGTGCCGTTACGCACTGCCATGTCCATAACCTGACGCGACCGATCAAGGACGTCGCTGTATTCCTGTCTCGTTTTGAGGATGCCGGTCACGCGAATCGCCTCTTCCAGTGTGCCGGACCGATTCGCCAGTCGAGATTCCAGGAGCGCCTTGTCGAGGTGAATATGAGGTTCAATCAAACCGGGTATCGTAGCCCTTCCAGCTGCATCGAGGACTTGCACGGCAGGCTCATCGATTCGCGGCGCTAATTTGTAAATCACGCCTTCCCGGATTCCGATGTCCAGGGGAGCCTGACCATCCTGCACAAGTGCACTCCGAATCAGAATGTCCATGATTTCTGCCTTCAGTTAGACGTTCGACAGGAAAATCAGAGCACAGGGCGAATGTTGTGCACAACTTCATTGCGTGACTAACACCGGATTGCGGTGTGACTCGATTGCAACGGCACTTTTGGGTGAAAGGTTGGCCTTAGGTGCTGGGCCCCCCGTACTGTCACTTTCGGCCGGTTGCTCCGGCACCACGGAGCTATTGTTCAATGACACTAAGGTAACAGGGGCTGTCGAGCCGGTGCGCAAACCGCGCCAAATTTCGGATAGGGCGCAGAAGCACAAGAGCTGGACATGGGAAAAATACAAGCATAAGGAACGAAAATGACCAACGTGAATGTTGAACTGAAAGAGAGGCGAAGTTTCGCCATTGCCGGATGGATTGATTATCGCCTGACGGATGTCAGAAGCCGGAGGGTGATCTAATGAACATGAACACTTCGAAAAAACAGGAAGGATTCGTCATCGTTGCCGTTGCCATCGTGCTGATCGTCCTAGTGGGTTTTCTGGCGCTCGCCATCGATATCGGTGTCCTTTACAGTGCTCGGACTTCGGCTCAGGGGGTCGCTGACGCGGCAGCCCTGGCAGGAGCTTACACCTATATCGTCAACCCGACGGCGCCGAATCTGGAGCAACTGGCTCATGACAGCGCGCTCCAGGTGGCTCTCAACAACTCTATTATGGGCCAGCCCGTCGCGGAGGCAGACGTGACCGTCAACCCCGATCCTGCCAATCGGCGCGTCACCGTGGACGTGCAGTCCACTCAGAATACGTACTTTGCCCGGGCTTTTGGGGTCGAAACCGCAAGCGTCGGAGCGCAAGCTGTTGCCGAGGCGGCGAAATATGCGGCGGGATCTCCATGCACCAAGCCATGGTTTATTCCGAACACGGCCATGAGTTTGGGCGGTGCTTGTGCTGCCTGCGGCTCCAATGAAGTGATGATTTCGGGTGGAGAAGTTACCGCTTTTGCTCAGAGCAAGTTTGGAACGGAGTTCAGGGTCACCTCGAATGACCCCGCTAACCAACTGGCGCCCGGACAGTTCTATGCCTTTGACTTGACCAGGGGAGGGGGTGATGATTACCGGGACAACATCGCCACCTGCGTGAATACTTACGCCCGGTGCCTCGATTCTTACTCGGTGTTGACCGGAGATAAGGTGGGACCGACCCAGCAGGGTGTGACCGGTCTCATCGGAAATCCGCCGGACGACACCTGGGTCTCGCTTGGGCAATATCAGACCCCGCAGGGACTTTCAGATTCCAGCAAGAATGTCGTTGTCGCTCCTATCTGGGACACCTGTGGAATGGCGGGGTTTTGTCCAGGGGAAAACTTCCCATCAGGTACAAACGTAAACTTGCAGATCATCGGTTTTGCCATATTCTTCCTTGAGGGCATTAACGGGAACGATGTGATGGCCCGGCTAATCAACGTTGCGTCGTGCTCCTCCAGCACCGAAACGGGCGGAACAGTTCTCTCTCTTCCCTTGCGCCTGGTCCGCACACAGTAACACTGTAGCGGCGGTCTAAGAACGGGAGTAGTCAGCCCCTTCGCCGGATCATCGATTCGTAGAGCACAGCGGGGTGCCGCTCTTCGAGATGGGACGGGAAGGGGCAGACTGGCTGTTCCGGTTTGTTGAAAATTCTCGCTTCGGCCATGGGCCGGTTGGGCCGGTAGCCTGGGCCTTTCGCGTCGATTCCGGGCCGAGCCATTAGTTTCTCGATACCCCAAAGGGTCTCAGAGCGCTCGTAGACCGACTGATGGTGTTCACGACTCATGATGATCGCTTCTTCCGGGCACGCGTCGACACAAAAACCGCAATAGATACAGCGCATCATATCGATGTCGAAGCGGGTTGGAAATTTCTCGATTTCCGGATTCGGGTGCTCGCCGGCTTCGATATAGATGCACTCGGCGGGGCAAATCGTTGCGCACATATAGCAAGCGACGCATTTAAGGCTGCCGTCGTCACGCACTGTTAGAATGTGTGTGCCGCGAAATCGCTCGGAATAGGGTCGCGATTCTTCGGGGTAGTTGATGGTGGGTATGTCCCCTTTAAAAAGGCTTGTATAGAACCGCCGAAGCGTCACCCCAAACGCGCGAAACGTCGACCAGACGGTAGCATTCTCCCGCCGCGCCCTGTCGCTGACGTTGATGGTGGGAACATCGACGGCGTAACCGCCGCTTACGGGCGTCATCGCAACACTTCCTCAGGAACCGGGGAAACAGCCCCACCCGACGATCCGATCGTGTCGTAGTCCAGGCCGGTATATCCGGGTATTTCACGGGCGATCCATTGAAAGACAACGCCCGGATCGGTCGAAACCTCTAAGCCGGCACGGTTCAGCAGTTCCGCCATCAAGACGTGCAGTGGCTGTGCATCACCGGGCGGCATAACTGCGCGGTTCGTTATCTGTACTCGGCCGGCGTAATTGGTGTATGTGCCTTTCTCCTCCGCCCACGCCGCCATTGGCAGCAAGTGGCCGGCGTCGTGCGCCCAGGCAAAATCATGCGTCGTGCTCACGACGCTATAGTCCAGAGCCTGAATGAGCCGCCTTAAGTCTTCGATGATTTCCTGCGCGTCCTCGCCGACAAGTTGCGGGTGAAACGAGATCCACATCGCGCGGATTTCCTTTTTTTCTGCAAGATCGCGCAACCTGCGAAGTCCTCCCAATCCCCCGGCCAGGCCTAAATCGAGGGCGCCATGCGTATTCGGATGTTTATCGAGGCGGCGCAGCAAGTCATCCTGCGGTTGTTGGTATAGCTCGACCTCTTTGCCCAATCTGAAATCGACATGACCTTTGAAATATTTCTTCATCAAAAATAACGCTTCGTTGGTGTTCATTCCGGATCCGAGCGCGGCTACAGCGCCATCCCCGTATTCGGCGCGAATGGATTCAAAATTGGCGTGGATGTCAGGTAAAAGATCGTTGACCGGTTTTTGCTCGCCCTGAGCGCGCGCATGCCATAGACGCGGGTATCGCTCCAGCGTGTGGAAGCTGAGGCGGCCTTCATCGCACAGCCAGCTCTTATTGACTTCAACGTTACGCCGGCCGACGGTTCGATAGATCTTTCCGTCGGTGGCGGTGTATCCAGGAATGCCTCCGCCGGCGGCGCGGGCGGAATGATCGATGCGTAGATTGCAGCCGGTACTACAGCCACCGCAGACTGAGTCTGTTCCTTTCAGGAACCAAACTCGGGCTTTGAACCGGAAGTCGGTGCTGGTCAGTGCGCCGACGGGACAAACGTCGACGACGTTACCGGAATATGGATTGTTCAAGGGGCGGTCCTCGAAGATTCCGATCTCCGAATTGTGTCCACGGCTGAAGACTTGAATCTCGTTCGTGTTCGTTACATTCCGTGTGAACCGCACACAGCGCGTGCAGAGGATGCATCGTTCCTGGTCCAGCTTAACAAGGGGACCCAGGTTGAAGGCTTTGCGCCGGCGAGTCTTTTGGCCGAGAGGGTAGCGGCTGTCGTGCCCTGCATGAGCCATGTAATAGTCCTGCAGCCAGCACTCTCCGGATTGATCACAGACGGAACAATCGATCGGATGATGAAGCAGCAGGAATTCCATCGCATACCGGACGGCTTCGTGCACGCGTTCGGTATCCGTTCGGACCTCCATGTTATCGGTGACGGGAGTTGCGCAAGCGGGTAACAGCTTCGGAGTACCTTTGACCTCGACCAGACACATCCGGCAACTGCCTTCGATGCCGATGTCGGGATGGTAGCAGTACCGCGGTATCTCAATGCCGACATCATCCGCCACCTGGATAATTGTTTTCCCTTTCGCCGCCTCGTACACCTGTCCATTGATCGTGATTTTGGGCATCTAAAATTTAGATTAGCATATTGGAAATGTAAGCTCAGATGAGACGTCATCTACGGTTCAGAGGGATGCTCGATCGGCAAGTCCTCACGATTGCCCCACTCGCCCCAGGAGCCAAGATAATTCCGCACCGTAGGGTAACCGAGCAGACGCAGTGCCAGATACGTGTGGGCCGACCGGTACGCCCCCTGACAATGAGGAATGACTTCTTTCTCCGGTGTAATGTTGCGTTCGGCATAAATTCGAGCCAGCTCAGCGGCGGGTTTGAAGAATCCCTTCGCGTCAAGATTGTTTGTCCATTCCAGATGAACTGCACCCGGGACCGCACCCCCGCGCTTGGCCCGTACAACCTGGCCCACATATTCGGCATCGCTTCGGGTGTCCACTATGACGGCGGCCGGCCGATGCAATTTCTGAAGGACATCCTCGACGGTGGCAATCCGCTCACGCCGTGGTTTCATCTTGAAATTGCCGGCCTTGGGAACGATCGCCTGCTGCGTGACGGGAAAACCCGCGTCGCGCCAGGCATTGAAGCCGCCGTTCAGCATATGGACAGCGTCGTGCCCGAAGAATTCCAGAAACCAGAACAGCCGCGCCGAGCGCATTCCCGCAATGTCGTCATAGACGACAACGTTGCTGTCGTTGTTCACCCCTTTTCCCTGGATCAGATGTTCGATCATCCATAGAAACGCTTCGAGCGGTTCAGGCCGGGTGTCGATCAGGGAAATTCCAAAAATGTCAAAGCTCCGAGCGCCTGGAATATGGCCATTCGAGTAAGCCTCTGGAGGCCTCAGGTCCATCAGAACGAGTTCGGGATCTTGAAGATGATCCTTCAGTTCGTCTGCGGCCCAAAGCAGGTGTGGATTGGCATAATTCATGGATTCTCCTTCGGAACTGCGTCCAATAGTTTTCAGGAACCTGCGAGCAGCGGGATCAACTCCGAAATCCGTCGCACTGTGTATGTCGGCTTGCATGCATCTATTGCGAGTTCAGGCGGCGACCAATCCTGACGTGCCGTCTGGATCCACACGACGTCCATGCCGCAATTCAGCGCCCCGTACACGTCGATATACATCTGGTCACCGACGTAGAGCGCCTCGGAAGGGCGGATGCCCATCTGTTCGAATGTTCGATCGAATATAATGCGATGAGGCTTGCACCAGCCGACTTCCACGGACACGATAATGGTTTCGAACGCCGATCGAATCCCAAAGCGGTCGAGAGCGTCGTGGAGAGCGGGGGCGTAGGCAAAATTCGAAATCATTGCCGTCCGATATCGGGCCTTCGCCCATTCCAGGACCTCTAAGGTTTCCGGCCGCACTTCAAACGCTTCTTGTAACTGCGCCATGTGAGCTTTCGTAATTGTTTCAATGGCATCGTCTGTGATTTCGGGGGCGGCATGGCCAAGCAGACCGAGCATGACTCTGAAGCGCTCCTGGCTTGGAATCTCTTTCAAATCGGCCCGGCGCTGTGCCGTTATCTGATTGTAGCTTTGAGAAAAAGCCGCATAGAAAACGTCAAAATTAACTTTGCGAAAAAGCTCGTTATAGGCTCGGTGAACGGCTGGGGCCGTCGTGGGGACGGCTTTTCCATCCATGCGATGGACGGGCAATTTCGACTCGTTGATATGGACGACCGTGTCGAACGCATCGAAAATGAGCGTGTTATAATGCATGGTTCTACTGCCTAGAATATCTGAATCGGAGGCCGACTGGTTTGATTACGGTTGAAAACCTTACGAAACGCTTCGCTGCGAAAACCGCGATTGAGAGCGTGTCTTTTCAGGTCGAAAAGGGTGAGATTTTGGGATTTCTCGGGCCGAATGGCGCGGGAAAAACGACGACAATGCGCATCGTTACGGGTTTCATGCCCGCATCCGAGGGCACAGTCCGCGTAGACGGATTCGACGTCTTCGAAAATCCTCTGGATGTCCGGCGTCGCATCGGTTATCTGCCGGAAAATCCGCCCCTGTACCTGGAAATGACCGTCAACGGGTATCTGCGGTTTGTAGCGAAAATCAAGGGCGTGCCAAAGGAAAAGATCGACCTTGAAATTAAACGCGTTATGGAACGCGCGAGTATCACCGACGTGCAGGAGCGCATCATTGCGAAATTATCGAAAGGATACAAGCAACGGGTCGGGCTGGCGCAGGCGCTCATCGGCGATCCGCCCGTTTTGATTCTGGATGAGCCGACGATTGGATTGGATCCCAAACAAATCCATGAAGTGCGCGAGTTGATCAAGGATCTCGCGGGAAACCACACGGTTGTGCTGTCAACGCACATTCTTCCCGAGGTCGAGCAGACCTGCAATCGCGTCGTGATCATCGATCGCGGCAAGATCGTGGCCGTCGATACCCCCCAAAATTTGAGATTTCAGTTGCAAGGTGCCGAGCGGGTTTTCATGGAGATTCAAGGACCGGCGCCGGAAATCACGTCCAAACTGAAAGCCATGCCGGGCGTCATCGACGTTCACACTGTCGGCAGCAACGACGGCCGCCATCGATTCCAGATCGAAGGCGAGCTGAAAAAGGACATCCGCAGCGATCTTGCGCGTGCGGTGGTCCAAAACGGCTGGGGATTGTACGAGCTTCAATCAATCACGATGAGCCTTGAAGATATCTTCCTTAAACTGACGACAGCGGAGGAGCGAGAATAGCCATGCGGAACATACTCGCCATTATCGAACGCGAATTACGTGCTTATTTCATTTCTCCAGTTGCATACGTGGTTCTGACGATTTTTGTTTTTCTTTCGGGTTTATTCTTTCGATCGATCCTGGCTCAAGTGCTTCAAATGGGCTTGATGTCTCAACTTCAAGCTCAGCAGCTCGGACCCCGCGCAATGGACATGCCGGGTATGATCACTCGCGGCTTCTTGAGCACGATGAGCGTCATTCTGTTGTTTGTGATGCCGATGCTCACGATGGGCCTTTTTTCCGAAGAGAAAAAACGCGGAACCATCGAGCTCTTGCTGACGGCTCCATTGACCGATCTTCAGGTCGTGCTGGGCAAGTTTTTTGCAGGCGTTGCCTTTTTCCTCATCCTGCTGCTGACGACCTGGATACCCACGGGATTCCTCTACCTGTACAGCAGTCCGGCCTCGGGACCGATCTTCACTGCCTATCTGGGTCTGCTGCTGTACGGCCTGGCGCTGATCGCAATTGGGCTTTTTATTTCGACCCTGACGGAGAATCAAATCATCGCCGCGGTCTTGAGCTTTGGAACGATCATGGTGCTATGGCTGGTGGATGTACTGGCGAATAATGCCGACTCGACCGCCGGCAAGGCGGTTCTTACGTATCTTTCGATACTCAGTCACTTAGACGATTTCATGAAGGGCGTCTTGTCGACGTCGCACATCATCTTTTATATGTCCCTCATGTTGGTTGCCCTATTTCTAACCTATCGTTCGATCGATTCTTTGCGGTGGAGAGGATAAACATGAAAGAACAACTGAAAAAAGCCGATCTCCTCGGGCTTGCGATTATTGCGGCCGCCGTCATCTCCTATTCCGTTCGATCGATTTGGAGCGTGTACCAGACCGTGGCGGTCGTCCTCGGTGGTTTGTTAGTGGTCGCATCACTCACGTTGAAAACGGACGAAATTCGAAGAAGCCTCGGCCGGCGCTCAGCTCGATTCGGAATCAATTCGGCGGCCTCGATTGTGTTCCTGCTTGGAATCCTTGCTCTGGTGAATTACCTCGGCGCGCAACACGTCAAGCGCGTGGACACGACGAGTGAAAAGATTTACAGCCTCTCGGATCAGTCAACGGGCGTAGTGCAGCAGGTCAAGCAGGACCTTCATGTCAAGGCGTTTTATCCCGGGGGCGATTACGCGCCCGCCCGGGATCTACTCGATCTATACAAAGGCCGGAACAGCAAAGTTTCTTACGAGTTTATCGATCCCGACAAACAGCCGCAGATTGCGCAGCAATACTCGGTCTCGCAATACGGTGATTTCCAGAATCCGTTGAGTGGCGAATCGTATCGATATGGAACCCTGGTTCTCGAGATGGGCGGAAAGACCGAGCGTATCGAAAAGCAATCAGAGCCTCTTCGTGAAGAGGACGTTACTAATGCCCTGTTGAAGATTGTGAAAGGCGAGAAGAAAACGATTTACTTTACGCAAGGGCACGGCGAGAAGAATATCGAGGATTCGGAAAGGAACGGTTATAGCAACGCGAAAGGCGGATTGGAAAAAGAGGGGTACGTCGTCAAGGCGGTCAATCTCGTTCAGGAAGGCAAGATCCCGGATGACACTTCGGTCCTTGTGATGGCTGGTCCCACGTCCGTGCCGTTTCCGAATGAGATGGATCAGATCGACGGATTCCTAAATGATAAAGGCGGGAGCGTTCTGATCCTTTTGGATCCCCCTCCCGCACCCTCGCTTTCGGAGTTCATGAAAAAATGGTCTATCGACGTTGGAAATAATTTCGTCGTCGATGCCAGCGGTGTTGGACGCCTCTTCGGGGCCGGACCCACGATTCCGCTCGTGACTCGTTACAGCCGTCATAAGATTACGGAGAACTTCAAAGTCATGACGTTCTTCCCGTTTGTCCGGTCTGTGACGCCGGTCGATCCGCCGATAAACGGCGTCACTGTAGAGAAACTGCTGGAATCCAACGAGCGGAGCTGGGGCGAAACCAACCTCAAATCGAACGAGGCGACGTTTGACGAAAAAACAGATCTGAAAGGTCCCGTTCCCCTTGCTGCCGTTGCTACCAAACCCCAAGGTGAGAACAAAAAGAGCCGTCTCATCGTTTATGGGAATTCCGCTTTTGCTGCCAACGGCACTTACGGATTGCAGGGGAACGGTAATCTTTTTCTTAATACCGTATCCTGGCTTGCGCAGGACGAAAACTTCATTTCCATCAGACCCAAGAATCCTGACGATCGACGCATCACGATGACGGAAGCGCAGGGCCGTTTCGTGAATTACGTGCTGGTTTTGTTGTTGCCCGTGGGCATCATCGGCGCCGGGATCAGGGTGTGGGTCAGACGTAGAAAGTAAGGATGGGGGGCGCACACCCGAATTCGCCGAATTCGGGTGTGCGCCCCCGAAAATCAGGTATGCGATTCAAAGGCACGACAATTCTTTTCATTCTCTTTGTCATACTTGGCGGTTACGTCTATTTAACCGAAATCCGGGGAAAAGAGGAGCGTCAAAAACAGGAAGAGGCGAAGAAGAAGGTTTTCCAGGTTGAACAGAAGGACATTTCCGAGATCAGTCTGGTCTATCCGGACCGTACCATCGCCGCGGTCAAAAAGGGAGAAAAGCAGTGGGAAATCACCTCTCCGGCGGGCCTCCAGGCCGATTCGGATGAATGGGAAAGCCTCGCGTCCAACATTCCGCAAATCGACCGCAATGACACCGTGGCGCAAAACGCGCAGGATCTGAGTTCATTTGGACTAAAGGAACCGCCTGTGAAGGTGAGCGCCAAATTGAAAGACGGCAAGACGCTCGAGATTCTCTTCGGCAGCGAGAATCCCAAAAAGACATACAACTACGCAAAGCTCGCGAATAGCAACGATGTCTTTCTGACAGGAAGTAACTGGTCGAAGACGTTTACCAAAACTACGTCGGACGTTCGCAATAAGAAGCTACTGGAGTTCGAATCAGACGATATCGACGGCGTGAAGATTGCCGATAACGCGAAGGAACTCGAAGCGCAAAAGTCGGGAGACAACTGGCAGCTCAAGAAACCCGTCGATACTAAGGCCGACAGCAACGAAGTGTCTTCGTTTGTTAGTTCCATTCGATTCGGCCGCGTGCAGTCGTTTCCGGAACCGCCGGTTGATGCAAAAACGGCCGGCTTGGATTCACCTGCGCTTAAGCTCACTCTGCATGATGGCAAGGCCAAAACCGATCGAGTATTGCTGATCGGAAAATCTCCCGAGAAGGACAAATACTACGCGCGTGATGCGTCCCGCGACGCGATTTTCATCATGGATAAAGAGATTCCGGAAAAGGCGCGGCGGCCCCTTTTCGATTGGCGCGACAAGACGATCGTCAAGCTGGATCGGGAGAAGCTTGAGAAAGTCGAGATCCAGCGCGGCTCCGAAAACATCAGCTTGCTGAAGTCGGGTTCGGATTGGAAGCTGGCGGACGGCAAAAAAGTTCAATTCGACAAAGTTTCGGGAATGTTCAACACGCTGGATTTCGAGAAGGTGAAAGAGATTGTCGACATGCCGAAGACCCTCGCGGCATATGGGCTCGACAAACCGAAGCTGGAAGTTTCTTTCCGCGAGGGATCGAATGATCCTATACGCGTTCAATTCGGCTCCGACAGCAAGACACCTGAAGGAATTTATCTGAAAAGCTCCGACGCACCTGCGGTGAAAGTGGTATCTAAAGATGTCTTTGATAAATTCAATGTGAAACCCGAGGATATCGCCGAAGCACCACCGGCGCCGCCGACGCCATCGACGCCGCCATTGTCGCCTGCAGATAAACCGAAATCCTAGAGAGTTGCCGTGGCTGACGACTTAAACTCGTTCAGCGGCTTCGTCCAATCGGTGACGCACAGTTCGGTCGAGGGTCTACGACGCAATAAGCTTCCTGCCTTGCTTTCGGCCTTAGCTGTTGCTTTAACGACTGCGCTTGCGATGACAAGCGACTTCGACGAGCGTCCCCGCTACCGCCGATTCGTCCTGCCGGAAATCGAAAAAGCCGAAAAACAGTTCTTCGATGCGATGGACGAAGCGGCACAGACCTCGAATGATTTGTGGCGCGTGCGCTACTTCATCGAGGCGCACCGCCGGGCGAAAGCAGCCCTGCGTGCGATCAGGTCCGCTCACGCGATGACGGCTACGGGCAGGAAAGCGCACAACGAGCTTATCCGATATTACGAATCGGTCGACGAAGAACTGGCCATCATCCGGACGGAAATGAGCTTCAACGACTCTTACGACTACATTGCCGAATGGCAGCGAAAAAATACTGAAATGCTTCCGATCCGACAACGGTGGGCAACCTGGGTGAACCCTGGGGGGAAGGAACCACAAAAGGCACAATGAGGATCAAAAAAAGCACAAAGGAAATTTTGTGCTTTTTGCTCTATTTTGTGCCTTCTGTGTTCCTTCCCGATTTCATCAGAATTTCAATTTCGCGCTCAAGAGGATTTGTCTCGAGTCGGTGAGCAGCGTTGCTGTGTTTTGACCAAATGCAGGACTACTCATCACCGCCACAGGATTTTGAAAATTCCTGTGATTCCAAAAGTTCACGAAATCCCCGCGGATCTGAAGCTGCCAGTCCTCTTTAAAGCTGATCTTCTTCAACAAGCTGACATTCCAGTTTTGGAAGGATGGCCCGCGGAACGTGTTGCGACCGAGACTTCCACCCCCGGGCATGGAGTTCGCCAGGATCCCGTTTGGGCCGATGGGCGCTGTTACGATGCCAGTTCCGTTGACCGGAATCACGAAAGTACGGAGATCGCCAGTCGTTGGGTCCTTCATGAACACTCCTCCCGGATTGTAATTTGGCCGGCCCGGGAAGGCGGCTGCAAGGGTTCCTACACTGTCCACTCCCGTACGAATGGTGAACGGCTGGCCCGATTGAGCCTCGGTGAAACCGGAAACCTGCCACCCGCCAAAGATTCTTCCCAGGGCCTGGTATGCCCCGCGGGAAGAAAACCAGGGCACTTCGTACGAATAGTGCAGCGCGAAACGATGGGGACGGTCGAAAGCCGAACGGCTCCACTCATTTCGGTAATTGAAGAAATCTTGCGGCACTCGGGGGCTTGAAGAATCGATGTCGTTGGCACCGAATGCTTCATCGTTGTCGCTGAAATTGGCGCTCCATGCATAGTCCAGGCCGACCAGGAAACCTTTCGTCATCCGTTTATCGAATTTCAAGTAACCGGCGTGATATTCACCTTTTGCGGCTGTTTCCAACAGTACTCTGGGTCCCCAATTAGGATTCAACCGAAGGACAGTAACACTATTAGGATTGCCGCTTGCAATCACCGCGGCGGCCTGTTCCCGCGTCAGCCCGCCCGGGTTGGCATCCCGCTGGCGAATTGCGTGATAAGAGCGGTTGCCCACGTATCCCGCTTCCAGAATGTAGTCCCTGCCGAACTGCCGTTGAACCGACAGGCTCCAGAATGCGGTCGTCGGATTCTGCGCGTCTTCGGGAACATTGATAAAGGTGCTGGTGGGATTCAATGCCGGTATCGTTGTAATTTTGGGCGCCAGCGTTGGAAACAGGTTCGCTACTTCACGACCCGTTTGGGTGAAGTTGACGACGCGCGGGTAATTGTTCGCAGTTTGAATCAGGACGTTATAGAAGATGACGTCGTATCCCATCCCGAAACCGCCGCGTACGGAGGTTTGACCATCGCCAAAAACGGTTCCAAGAAGGCCCGACCGTTGTGTCGGGCTGTACGCAAATCCCAGCCGAGGCGCCCAGTTATTCGTGTCGGAGCGGACCGGCCCGGGAACGCCGGCGCCTCGGATTGCGGCATCGGTCGCGCCATAGAAACCGAAGGGAACGGTCGAATACTCATACCGGATGCCAAGGTTCAGTGTCAGGCTGCGCGTGGCTTTGATGTCATCCTGAAAGAAGAACGCGTTGTTCCACTGATTGGCATTGAACGTCGCCTCATTGACGGCTTGCACCAGACTCAAAGGAGTACTGTTCAGAAAGTCGGCGAGATTGGCAAACGTCCAGGTTCCCTTGGAATTGCTGCCAAACCGGGCAAACAATTGATTCCGGCGGACATCCACACCAAACTTCAATGAGTGACGATTCGCGATAATCGTGGCGACATCCTGAAGTTGATAAAGCTGTTCGATCCGGCCTTGTGGAAAAGCGCTCAATCCCCCAATCGTAAAGAAGTTGTTGATGGTGATCGTTGGACTTTGCGGGTCGTTTTCCCGAAAATCCAGCCGCCCTCGAACGTATGCAAGCCGGGCTTCGTTGAGAAACCGATTTGTAAAGATGTTTGTATAACTGATCGCGTGATTCTGGCGCCGAATGGATAGAGCTGCCGCGAAGCGCGCACCGAACTGAGTATTGCTGGTGACGTTGGGCTGATCACTTTGATCAAAATGGTACCGGTAGCTGATGTTGTCTCTATTCCCCAAACGGTGATCGATGCGTCCCACGCTGTACCAGAAGTTGGCTGGCCGTGCGATCGGAATCCCAATTGTACCGGTCTGGACCATGACATTATTGATCGGCCTGTTCTGCAGGTTCTGATAATTGGTCACAAGTCGATGAATGTCGGGAAGGAATTTGAGCGCATTGAGCGCAGCCTCCCGCGCTGCGGGCGTTTCACCGTCTCGCAACGGTATGGCTGAGAGTGCGGCGTATCCGTCTGGGGTAGGTATTGTTGCCGCTGTGGCATTCGATGCGCTCGGGGCTTCTCGCCGCCGGTTCATCTCCAGCAGTCCAAAAAAGAAGGTGTGGTCCTTCCAAATCGGCCCGCCCATATCGCCGCCAAACTGATTTACGACGTAACGGGGCGTTTCCTTGAACCCTGCACGCTTGTTGGCCAGACCCAGAGGTTCCATCCAATTGCCCCGGTAGTATTCCCACGCTTCTCCGTGGTAGAGATTTGTTCCTGCTTTGGTCACCGCCGAGAACTGAGCTCCGGTTGATCGGCCGAATTCGGCAGAGTAAGCGACGGTCTGCAATTGGACCTGCTGAACCGCCTCAGGAATGATTCGCAGCGAGCTGTTGGTTACAGTGAGATCGTTATTATCGACGCCATCCAGCATGAAGTTGTTGTTACGGGAACGCTGCCCGTTCGCGGAGAATTCGGTGAAACTCGGAGCACGAGCGACCAAGGGTGTGAACAGAGCCAGACGCGTAATATCCCGGACATTGTTATAAACCTGCATCGGCAGTTCGTTAATCTCGCGCTCGGTGAATGTCCGTTCGACTGTCGCCGTGGTCTTTGCCAGCTCACTGCCCGGTGTTTCAATGACGGATACTTCGGCAGCGACGGATGCGAGTGCCAGCGTCTGATTGATGACGACCTCCTGTGCTGTTTTCACGGCAAAGTCGTCGATTTTATGCGTTTCGAAACCGGGCGCCCTGAACTCCATCGAATAGTTCCCAGGGTCGATGGCCACGAACCGGTAAAACCCCACATCGTTCGTGAATGTTTCACGTGAAATGTTGGTTTGCTTGTTGATGAGAATGACTTGGACGTTGCGAATGACGGCGTCTGTCGAATCCGTCACCGAACCCGATACAAACCCTCGCGTCAGTTGCGCATTTAGAGGCGCAGCTGTCCCCAATAAAAAAAGCAAAAAGATTCTAAGGAAGAGTCTCACGATGTTCCGTCTTGAATAGACCTGGTATCACCCGTCCATCCGCATAAAGCGCGTTGACGCCAAATAGCCACGCTAGAGTTGGTGCCATATCCAGCCTGCTGATTACAGTCGTGCGGTCGACACCCGTAACGAAATCCGGTCCCCAAAAAATACTGGCCACGCGGTGAGTATAATAGAAGCCCTCGGAGTGATGCAGTTGGCCGCTGCGGTTGATTTCATCATCGCGCCCAAACTCCGGACGAATGACGATGGCCGTATTCCGGCTGAAGTATGCGTGATTCTTCACCCAATCAAAGACTTTGCCCACTTCCAAGTCGATTGCTCTTATGACCCGCAGGTATTCTTCGTAACTGCGGTGTCCCACATCGTGCTCAGTTCCTCGGCAGACGATGATACGCGGTTTGTATGTCCGCATAACGGCCGGCACGGATCTGATCGATCGGACGATCTGTAACCTGGCGTTCAAGTAATCGAAGATATTCGGATATGCCGGGCCGTCATCAAGCGATTCGCGTCCTGTGAGCAGTTCCCGGAAAGCAGCGTCATGGGACGCGATTCGCCCGCAATGGTCTTCCTCAAAGACAAACCCCTCGCTCGCTATTTTCCGGATGTTCGGACCCAAGGAGTCGTTTTCGTAATAATCCTTTTTCCGTGCCCCGCCCCCATTTACGATAAAGATCAGGTGCTTGGTGTGGCGGAACGGCGTATAAGGCACGAAGCCGGCAGCTAGGAAAGAACTCTGTTGGAGGAACAACCTTCGGTGCATTCAGGACCTTTTCAATCGGCGAAAGTAGCACGCCGTAACTCCATATTCAACCTAGGTTTCACCGATAGCCTTGAGGTTTTTACATGACTCACGATAGTCTGTCGGCGCGGGTTTGGGTTGTTCCTCACTTATCGGCTAAATTAGCTGTAACCCGAAGTATCTACATGACGTACTGGTTTTATGGAGTTTGATCGCGAGCTTATTGCTCGCGCGAAGGCGGGCGATCGATCCGCTTGCGAGACCATCGTGGATCAATTTGCTCCGATGGTCTTCCGGCTGATCAGCCGGTTCTTTCGCACACGCGAAGATGTGGAAGACCTGGCTCAGGATGTTTTTTTGAAGCTCTTTTCTCGGATCGATCAGGTGCGTCCCGACGAGAATTTTCCGGGTTGGCTCGCGCGGGTGACGGTGAACACCTGTTACGATGAGTTGCGAAAGACGAGACGCCGCAAAATAGCGATGGAAAGCTACGGTCCCGAAGTCCTGGGGGCTGCCTCGGTTGCGCCGCAGGAGCCGGATTCGTTCGGCAAAGCGAAATTGGCGGTCCAGCGTTTGGATCCAAAATTGAGGATTCCGCTGCTGTTGAAAGAAGTGGAAGAAATGTCGGTCGAAGAAATTGCTCGAACAATGGGGCTGACTCAGACTAATGTAAAGGTCCGGTTGTTCCGGGCACGGAAGAAGCTTGCGAGTATGTTGGACGAAACCGAGCGTGGGGGGACCGGACGGGAGGTCAGAGGCCGCGTAGCGGTGTACCGAACCAATCCGGCCGGTGGGACCGACGCTGAAAAAGTGCAGCGCGAACCGAAGAGAAGGGAAAATGAATCAACTTAGACGTTTTTTCGAGTCAGAGAAAAAGAAATTCTTTGAGCCGGATGCTTATTTTACAGACCGCGTGATGGCGCGGCTGAACGAAGCTCCAGCCTGGGAGTACGGAATCTGGGAGATCACCCCACGCTCGATGCGGCCGGTACTGGGCATGGCGCTGGCACTGATTGTGTGTTTCGTTTTTGTTGAACTTTTGATTCCGCAGATGCCGCAATACGGGGTTGTCGAATTGTTTCTCGAGCCCGAACAAAGCGCAGCCGACAGCTTCGTTTTTAACGACACAGGTGTTCCGGCCAGAGAGGTGGT
>Ga0209157_1000936_pt1 | contig 24601 bp, 23 predicted proteins | sample GraSoiAngelo_135_FD_185892 | JGI IMG/M metagenome (GOLD analysis project Ga0209157, IMG submission 185892) | Grasslands soil microbial communities from the Angelo Coastal Reserve, California, USA - 14_0929_05_40cm (SPAdes) (version 2) | ecosystem: Environmental > Terrestrial > Soil > Grasslands ...
TCAAAGACAGTCTGTCTTACGGCTTCCGCTTCGGATACCACTGGACCAAGAAGCAGATGATCGAGTTCGGATTCGGCGGGACGGGGACGAGCGGGACGTTCTTCCAGCACAAGACGGTGTATAGAGATCCCACACCTCCTCCCCCTCCTCCGCCTACTCCTCCTCCGCCTTTTACGCCCACCACGATCGTGAGCGACACCCACAAGCAGGAGGACGTCAGCCTCGATCTCATCGTCGGTCATGTCAATTACGTCTACAACTTCTTCCTCCAGCACCGCGGCAAGGTGGTCGCTTTCGTCACCGGCGGCATCGGGCTGGTCAACAGCAGCATCTTCGGACAGACGGCCGAGCCCGACCTCTCCCCCACCCTCGACATCCTCGTCGGGGACGAGAACACGTTCATGTACAACTACGGGGGAGGCATCCGCTTCTTCGGGAGCGAGAAGGCGGGGTTCCGCATCGACGCGCGGCAGGTGCGCTACGAATCGGGTGCCCGCGGCAGGCAGGACCACATCGAGATCGGGTTCGCGCTCACCCTGATCCTGGGCGGGGCCTAGGAGCGCGTCGCCTTCGTTCCGCAGTGCCCGCCGGGTCACATCGCGCAGCATGCCTCCGCTCCCCGGACAGGCAAGCCGGCGCCTCCAGGGCGCGCACCCGGTCTCGAAAAACGCGATCTTTCATTCTCCCGCCGTTTCAGGCAGCGCCGCGTCGATCTCCCCGATGAGCACGATATTGTCGGAGATGCACGTGACGGCCAGCGCGGCGGTCGCCAGGTTCATCCCCAGGGCCAATAGGGCGAGCACGCCGTGCACCCATCCGGGGATCACACGTGTGTGCGCTCCGCCGCCAATGATGAAGGCGGCCATGGTGACGAGGGGCGTGAACGTCAGCCAGGGGAACAGACGGGCCTTGAAGCGGCGTGTGCGGTCCACGAAAGCCTGCTGCAGCGCGTATTGTCCCACGACCTTTTTGATCCTGCTCCCGGTCCCGACGAAGTAGAACAGCGTCATCGTGTGCGTGAACAGGACGATCACCATGCCGAACAAGGCGAAGCGGATGTGGGCGCCCACACTCAACGTGCCCGCCGCGGTCCGGTAGCCGTCGTAGGTCATCCAGGCCAGGAGAACCACGCTCGCGAGGAAGAGGAAACCGAGGATCCGGGCCACCGGGACGTCCTGCAGCATCGCAGGATTATAGAGGAAACCCCGCGCGGGCATCGCGGGTGGCGGCAAAGGATTTCTTCAGGCGACCCAGTGCGGGAGCCTGTGCTTCAGCAGTGCGTCCAGCCCCACCGCCCTGCCGGCCGCGGTCGCGTAGACCGTGAGGAGCGCCAGAAGGAACACCGTCGGCGTCTCGACGCTGAGGATCGGCGCACCGCTCGCGAACAGGAAGTTGAGGCACAGGAAGATCCCGCCCAGGGCCGCCAGCCGGCTGGCGCAACCGACGAGCAGCAGCGCCCCAACCGCCATTTCTCCATAGGCCACGAGGCGCGCGAAGAGACCGGCATGCGGTATGGCGACCTTCTGAAGAAACGGAGCGTAGAAGTCGTAGGCCGGCCCTGCGGCCCATTTGGTCAGGGTTTCGTGCAATTCAGCGCCGCCGAAACCTCGCGTGATCTTTCCCAGTCCGTACCGGAAGAAAAAGTAGCCGGCGTACAGTCTGGCCGGCAGACCGGCGAGCGGCGAGCTGTAATCCTCGATTCGACCCTTGAGAAACCCCATCGTCCTACCTCCGATTGACCGTCGAGCGTCCCGGCGCGGTCATCCTACAACGAAGGCGGCGCTGCACGGATGCACCAGTGTTTACGGGGCGCGTTGGCCGCCTCTGCATGTGCGTGGGACAATTCGGACATTGGGGAGGGGCAGACGGGTGCCCACCCCCGATTCCCCCGCCGTGCGGGCCTCGGGCTCGCACGGCTTCTTCGTCCCCGGGCTCACCGGGCGTCCCGTCGCCGGGCCGCGCGAGACGGTTCGGGGGCCGGGCCGGCAAAGGCGTCCGGATGGAGCGCCCGGGCGACCTCTTCGATCCCGGACACCACTCTGGGGCCCGGCTGCTCGATCGCCTCGCTTACCACAGCAAGCCTGCCGGATCGAACGGCCGGCACCTTCGACCAGGCCGCCTTCCGTCTCAGACCATTGAGCAGCGCGCGGTTCTGCGGTGTGGTCAGGATGGCTTCGGGAGCACGGGCGATGGCCGACTCGACGTCGAAGGCGGGATATGCGGCGGGGGCGTCGGCGGTGATCGAGTCGCCGCCGGCGCGCGCGAGGGCGTCCGTCAGGAACGAGGAGCGACCCGGCACCACCAGAGGATCGCCCCACACGATGAACAAGACCCTGGTGGGGCGTCGCCCCGTGACGGCGGCGCGCACGGCCTCGAGCCTGGAGCGGAGATTGCCCGCGACCGAGCGGCCACGGTCTTCTTCGTCGATGAGCCGTGCCAGTTCGAGGATCGACTTGAGGACGCCCTCGACGTCGGGCGTGTCGATCGTATACAGCGGCAAGCCGAGCGAATCGGCCTGCCGGGCGAGAGAAGGATCGTTGCCGCTCGTCGTGGCTACGAGCAGGTCGGGGCTCAGGCCGCGGATGGTCTCCAGGCTGGGATTCAGCATGCCCCCGATCCGGACGATCGCACCTGCGCCGGGCGGCAGCTCGCAGAAGTCACTGACGCCCACGAGTCGATCCTGCGACCCCAACGCCAGGAGCGAGTCGGTCACGCTGGGCGCCAGCGAAACGATGCGGCGCGGGTGGGCAGGCACCCGGATTTCCCGTCCCAGCCCGTCCCGCACGACGCGGATCCCGGCCGGTCGCGGTTCATCCCGACAGGCAGTGGGCAACCCGCAAAGGACGGCGGCGCAAACGAGGAGGATCGGAAACCGCCAGGGTGGCAGGTCGGCCGGACGCTCATCCATCGCTGAATCATCTCCGCGGGGTCCGCGTTTCGTCCAGGGTCCGCGCAGCATCCGGCCGGCCACTCTAGAGCGCCGCCTACGGACTGTCAAGGAAGGCGCGGAGTCGCGAAGCCTGAAAAGACGGAGGACATCGGGCCGTGACGGCCTCGGACAGGCTCCGCACAGGTTGTCGAGAAATTGACGCCCCGATCCGTGCGCGCGCGCCGGGCCGGCAGTGTCGCGCTCATCCCTGAACACCCCGAGCCTTGAATTGCCCCTCCTCGGACCATAAGTTTGCGCGGGCGAACGGAGATCTTGTCTCCTGCCAGGAGGATCGGCGGGGGAGTCGGGACCGAATGTATTCCATCAACGAGGCTTTGGCGACCCTCCGGGGGGTGCCGCCCTGGGGATGGGCCTGCGGCATTGTTGGGGCGCTGTTCGTCGGCTGGCTCCTGGGCCGGCCCGGAAGCCGCGGCTCGACCTCCAGGCGTCGCCCGCTCCGGCCCGAGGGCGATGTCACCGCGCTGCGCGACCTGAAGGCGACGGTGGCCCGTCTGGAGGCTGAAAACACCGCTCTCTCGAGCTTCTTCCTCCTGCTTCCGGATTTCACCAAGGAAATCAACTCGCGCATGGATCGGCGCGCCATTGCGCCTCTCCTCGCAAAGATCACCGAGCGGCTGTTTGCCCCGACCCAGGTCCTGCTCTTCCTGCTGGACGATCGCGTCAACACGCTGATCCTGGTCCAGCAGAGAGGATTGGCGGAAGACGTGAAGATCGGCTTCCAGGTCAAAATGGGCGAGGGCCGGATCGGCTGGGTCGCGCAGCACAAGGTCCCGATGGACACCAATGACTTCATCCGCGAAATGCGCCAGTCGGGCGCCAGCCTCGAGGTGCCGGCGCACTTCCGGTTCAAGACCGAGCTGTGCGCGCCCATGGTGCACGAGGGGCGCGTGCTGGGCGTCATCAGCGTCGGCGGAGTCACCAGGCACTACAAGTACGAGAAGACCCTGCTGAACCTGATCGCCGACCTGGGCAGCATCGCGCTGCACAACAACCATCTCTTCTCTCAGGTTCAGGAGATGGCGAACTCCGATGGTCTGACCAAGCTCTTCAACAAGCGGTTCTTCATGAGCCAGCTCTCGGAGGAGATCCTGCGGGCGGAGGCAGGTCACTACCCCGTGTCGGTGTTCATCTTCGACCTGGATCATTTCAAGCACTATAACGACACGCAGGGACACCAGGCGGGAGACGAGGTGCTCAAGGTCACGGGCCAGATCCTGCGCGAAATGGTCCGGCCGGACGACACGCCGGCGCGGTACGGCGGCGAGGAGTTCATCGTCATCCTGCCTCAGACGCCCAAGGACGGCGGCATGGTCGCCGCGGAGCGGATCCGCGTCAGGGTCGCGGAGCATCCGTACCCGAACCGCGAGAGCCAACCGCTCAAAGTCGTTTCTCTGAGCGGCGGCGTCGCCACGTTCCCGGACGACGGCCGCAGCAGCACGGATCTCATCGCCTCGGCGGACGCGGCCCTGTACCGCGCCAAGCAGGCGGGGCGCAACCGGGTCATGCGCGCCGAGACCAAGTATTTCTCGGACGGTAACGAAGACGCGTATTACAAGGTGAACAACGGCTGAGGCCGCCCGCCGCCCATGCAGAGTCGCCGCCGGAAGCTGGTGAAGGATCTCAAGGAGCGAGGCGAGCTCCGGGGCTCGAGCACCGCCGGGGCGCTCACCGACCTTCTGTACGACGAGCTCACCGACCTGCCGACCGTGCCGCTGCTCCTCGGCCGGATCCGTCGCCTGTTGAAGGAATCGCGCCAGCTGGGACTCCTGTCCATCAGCGTCCTGCAGAATGAGCGCGGAGAGCAGACCCTGGGATGGCAGGGGTACGAGTTTCTGGTGCGCAGCGTCGCCTCCTTCCTGGTCGAGATCAAGAAGGTCGCGCTCCGGCAGGACGACTACGTCTCCGAGGTGATGATCAGCGGCAACGCCTTCGTGATCCTGCTGTCACCACCGCGCGGCAAACAGGAGATCGCCTACACCGACCTCGACAAGGTGCGGCGGCGCGTCGCCGCCAGGCTGGAGCGCTTCGTCCGGGATCGACTGGCGGCCGAGGTGCAGGAAACGTTCGGTCTGTACGTCGGCTGCGCCGTGCTGATTCACAATTCCTCGGTGCGCTTCGAGCGTCTGGTCTACTCCGCCCTGGAGCAGGCCTTCACCGACTCGCTGCAGCAGCGCAAAAGGGAACAGCGCGACGCCGCGCTCAAGCTGAGGATGATCTTGAAGGCGGAGGCAGTCCAGCCCGTCTACCAGCCGGTCATTGATCTGCTGGAGCGGCGGGTGGTCGGATTCGAGGCCCTGACCCGCGTGTCGCCCGACGCCTTCGCCGGCCCCGACCAGCTGTTCAAGGCCGCCTACGACAACGACTCGGTCTGGAAACTCGAGCGCCTCTGCCGCGAGCGCGCGATTCGCGGGGCGCGAGGGCTGGCCGAGGAGCAGCTCCTGTTCCTGAACATGGAGCCCGACTCCATCCACGATCCGGAGCTGCGCTCGGAGGCCACCTTCGCCCTGCTGCGCGAGGCGGGCCTCAAGGCGTCGCAGATCGTCCTGGAAATGACCGAGCACTCCGCGGTGCGCGACTTCACGTCACTGCGGCAGCTCCTCAGCTATCTCCAATTCCACGGGTTCCGGCTGGCGGTGGACGACGTTGGCTCGGGGTACTCGGGCCTGAAGTCCATCGCCGAGATCAAGCCGGACTTCATCAAGATCGACATGGCGCTCATCCGCGACATCCATCTTCATCCGATCAAGCAGGACCTGACCGGAACCATCGCCCGCTTCTCGACCAGCTCCGGCATCACTCTCATCGCCGAGGGGGTGGAGGGGTCCGAGGAACTGCGCTGCCTGCAGGCGATCGGCGTGCGCTACGCTCAGGGTTTCCTGTTTGCGCGCCCCGGGCCACCCTTCCCGCAGGCCGATCTCAGCGCCATCGAGGAGTAGGACGACCTTCCGTGCCCGTCCGTGATGAGACGGTGTTCACCTCGTGGCGCCCGAAGAATAGAGAAAGCCGCTTCATGAGACCGAAGCGGCTTGGAACGATCGTGAGCTGCGGAGCGTTCGGCGCGAATCTCAGCCCTCATGGGCTGGTCGGAGAAAGGCGACGTGCTCTAGACCGCCCGCTTCTCCTGGGCCTGCGACTGATTCCATGCGCCCATGATCAGGCACGTCTTGGCGGTCTCGACCTCGATCCAGCGCTGATACACCTTTCGGCGGGTCGGGTCAATCTGGTATGAAACGTTCGCATAGCTGAAATCGACCATCCCGTTCGACGGCCTGGACGAACGCTTCTTGCTGGCGACGGCGGCTTTTTTCTTCCTCATCCCGAACGTCCTCCCGAAGGTTGCCACTCCAGTGAGCAATTTCCTTGCCAGAATTTCGTCGTCCGCAGCGCGATTTCACAATGCAGAAGGGGGTCGTAACTAATTGAAAGAACAGCAGCTTGGGTAGGCAACGATCGATGCCGCATCGTGTTGCCTCTCCGCTCAACAGCGAAATAGGTTTTGATCTGTCACTCTGGCGTGCTTCTACATTGACAGAAATACGTCAAAGTGACAGACTTTGGAGGCTCATCAAGAGGTGACGATGCCCGTTCAAGGCAAGCAGATCCTGCTCATCGATCCGGCCCAGCGTTTCGAGGTGGAGCTCATGCTCCGTGGTTTGGGCATGGACGTACGCTCCGTCGCGAGCCCGGCGGCGGCCCTCGACCTTGCGTCCCGCGACGACTTCGATATGGCCCTCCTCGACGTTGCGCTGGTCGGAGACGGCGACGACGATGTCGTGGCCAGGCTTCGCGCACAAACGACCATCCCCTCCATTCTGGTGCTGACAACCGAGGACGCGGTCCGCCGGGCCGTGCGTGCCCTCGAGCATGGGGCCGACGACTACCTGGTCCGGCCGCTGGAACGCGCCGAAGTCCGGGCCCGGCTGGCGCGCATCCTGGAGTGGCAGCACGCCGGTGACCGCGCCGTCCACCTCCAGAACGAGTTAAGCCGAAAATACCTGGTCGGCAACCTGGTCAGCCGTTCCGAGGGCATGCGGCGCGTGAGGGACCAGATTCTCCAGGTCGCCGCGGCGCGCAGCACGGTGCTGATTCTGGGGGAGAGCGGCGTGGGGAAAGAGCTGGTGGCCAAGGCGATCCACTTCAACTCACCCAGGCGCGAGGCGCCGTTCATCGCGATCAACTGCTCCGCCATACCCGTCAACCTGATCGAAAGCGAGCTGTTCGGTCACGAAAGGGGCGCTTTCACCGGTGCCTTCGGACGACAGAAGGGGAAGTTCGAGCTGGCCGACGGGGGGACCGTCTTCCTCGACGAGGTCGGCGACATGGACCTTCTGACCCAGGCGAAGCTGCTGCGCGTGCTGGAGGAGAGGGAATTCATGCGGGTTGGAGGCAGCCGCGAGGTGCGCGTGGACGTGCGGGTGCTGGCGGCGACCAACACCGACCTGGACGATCTGATCCGCAAGAGCCGCTTCCGCGAAGATCTCTATTTCCGCCTCAAAGTGATTACCGTCCGCGTGCCGCCGCTGCGCGAACGGCAGGAGGATATTCCCGAGCTGGCGCGGGTGATCCTCGAGCAGATCCGGCGCGACAACGGGCTGAGGCCGCGTCGCCTGACCGCGCTGGCCGTGCGCCGTCTGCAGCGCTACCCGTGGCCCGGCAACGTGCGTGAGCTCAAGAACGTGCTGGAGAGCACCGCGATCACGCGCCCGGGCGACGTGATCCGCGAGAGCGATCTGCCGGCGGGCGTCCGCGGAGAGGACGGTCCGGGAGCGCCACGCGCCCACCCGCGCTTCGGGATTTCTCTCCGGGAGATGGAACGTGACCTGATCCGGCGGACGCTCCTGCGCCACGACGGCAACCGCACGCACGCCTCCCGGACCCTGCGCATCGGCGTGAGAACGCTGCAGCGCAAGATCCGCGCCTACGGCATTCGCGTGCCCGGTCCCCGCGGTCGGCGGGCCGGGCAGACTGCGGGCGTCATCAAAGGTTGACCGACACCCCGAGCCCGTCCCGATCGAGCAGCGGCAGCACGTGACCGTCCGCGATCAGAACGCCCCCCGACGCGACGTCGTCCGCGAGATCCAGGTGCCCGTCGAGATCGGCGCGCTCGACATTGGCAGCCGCCAGGGCGAAATGCAGCGCGGCGGCAATGCCGATGCGCGATTCGTCCATGCAGCCGATCATCGCGCCGATCCCTGCGGCCTGGGTGACGCGCGCGATCTCCATCGCCTCTCCGATGCCCCCCGACTTCATCAGCTTGATGTTCACCATGTCCGCCACCCGGGCCTCCACAAGCCGCCGGGCGTCGAGCGCGCCCAGAACCGACTCGTCCGCCATGATCGGCAGCTCGAACTCGTCGGCCAGGCGGCGCAGCGCCTGGAGATCCGAGGCGGCTGTCGGTTGCTCGAGAAGCTCCAGGGAACCCGGCGGCAGACCTGCGAGAAACCGGCGCGCCGCCTCTTCGCTGTATCCCTGGTTGGCGTCGGCGCGCAGCAGCACACCGGCGCCGAGAGCCTGCCGCAGCAGGCGGACCGTCTTGACGTCCTCCTCCCAGTTTTCGCCGACCTTCAACTTGAGGATTCGGAATCCGGCGGCCACCTGCCGCTTGGCCCGCTCCAGGGTTGCCCCCGGCTCGTCGATGCCGAGGGTGATGCTCGTCGGAAGCCGGTCGCGCTTGATCCCGAGCACACGGACGAGCGGGACGCGGGCCCTGAGGCCGACCAGGTCGAGAAGTGCCATCTCGCAGGCGGCACGCGCGGCGGGCGCCGCCGGGGCAGCCTCAGGCGCGCGCCGCGCGAACCCCGCCGGGTCGCCGGCGTCCGACATGCGCAGGAGCGGAATGAGCTGATCCAGAAGCGCCCGAAGCGCGTCGGCGGGGGCCTCCCCGGTGACTTCCGGAGCCGGTGCCGCGCAGCCGAATCCGGTGCGCCCGTCGGACGTGTCCACCTTGACGACGATGTTCTCGGCGCTCGTGTAGGTATGGCCGGCGATGCGATACCCTTCGGTGAGCCGAAAGGGAACAGGGATCGCCTCGACGCGGAGGACGCGGATCATCCCGGCGGTCGAGGGAAGCGGCGGAGCACCTCCTCGATGATGGGTCCCACCCCGTCCCGGAGAGGATCGCAGCACGGGACGTCGTGACGGACACGGTATGCGGCCGCGTGCGTCCGCACCTCGTCCGGGGACAAGCCCTCGTGGTTCAAGGTGATCGCCACGATCGGTTTGCCGCTGAGGAGGTGAATGAGCGTCGCCTCCTTTTCGACCCCCGCCAGCGGAAAATCCGGGAATCCATCGTAGTGCGTGCGCGCCGGCGCGTGCTGCAGCACGACCCCGTCCGGTCGGGCTCCCGCCAGGATCTCGAAGCCGCCCGGGTAGGCCGGGTGGGTGAGGCACCCCTGTCCTTCGATGACAATGACGTCCGGCTTCTCCTCGCGGAACGCGCGGATCACCTGGTGCTCGATTTCCCCCGAGACGAAGTCATTGACCAGGCTGTCCATGACGAGGCCGTAGCGCGCGCCCTGCATCCAGGAGGTCTGGCCGGTCCCGACCAGGACGGCCCGAAGGCCCCGTGCGTTCAGCCCCTGCACCAGTCGGACGGAGGTCGTCCTCTTGCCGACACCCGAGTCCGTCCCGAGGACCGCGATGCGGAGCGACAACACCTCGAGGATCCGGCCGCTGAAAGCGTGCATCTCTTCCCGGGGAGGGGTGCGCCTGACGTCACGGATGCGCGCGCCGCTCCTGCGGGCGAGTGCCTTGAACTCCGGGTCGTCCCCGAGAATTTCATGCAGTCCCGAATCGACGTTGATGCCCCGGGACAGGGCTTCGCCGATGGTCGGGCGCAGCCTGGCGGGCAGGACCCCGCCGTGCGTGGCGACGCCGACGACGAGATAGTCGGGGCGTCGATCGGCCGCACGGATCGCCTCGTCCAGCCCGGCCACGATGGGGATGCCCGCCGAGGCGCCGTCGAGCACCTCGCCCGCGTCACGGCCGGCCAGGCCCCCGTCGATGACGGCCACGACACGGTAGCGGTCCGTATGCCGGACCAGGCCGTGCGCCGTCTTCCCTTCGGTGGTCCCGAAGCCGCCGTCGCAGAGCACCACCGCCGTTCCGTCGCCGATCGTGGTTTTCATGGTCGCCCGGACTGTAGCATAGGTGGATCGCGTGTGGGTCGCGTCCTTGACGCCCTTTCGAGGCTTGCCCTAAGATGGCCGCATGGTCACGGGGTTCAACACGGACGTGCAGCACCGCGGCAAGACCTACCACGTCCAGACCGAAGACAAGGGGCTGCAGAACCCCATCATCGAGACCTTGATCTACATGGGCGGTGAAATTCTGGCCGCTCGCCGCACTTCCTACGCAGACCTCCTCGAAAAAGAGGTCGACGAGAAGGAGATCGGCGAGCGGATCGAAGCGCAGCACAACCGCATGATCCTCGATATCCGGGAGGGCAAATATCACAGCAAGCAGATCCGGCCCTTCGGCGAGGGCATCATCTCGAACAAGAGCTTCGACGAGGTCGTCCTGGACTGGCTCAAGTCGCAGACAGCCACGGAGAGGATCGCCCTGCAGATGATCGGCTCGGACGGCTTCGTGGAGGGCGGGACCGCTCGGCTGGAACTTTTCGTCAGCCGCCCCTCGACCAGCCAGGGCGTCGCCGGCGCGAAGGTCAAGGTGAAACTGATCAGCACCGTGGCCAAGCCGCGCACGCTCGTCGAGGGGACGACCGACGAGGCGGGCCGGGTGACCCTGTCCTGTCCGCTGCCCCTTTTGGAGGAAGGGACCGCCGCGCTGATCGTTCAGGCCTCCTCGGGCAAGGAGAGCGCCGAGATCAAACAACTGATCAAAAAACCGGCGCGCAAGGCCGCCGGGTGACAACCGCCGTGACCATCGTCCTGAACGGGCTGGAGCACGCTGCGCCCGTGGGGGCGTCGGTGCTGGCTCTCCTGGAGACCCTGGGGTTCGCCGCCGGTCGCGTCGCGGTCGAAGTGAACGGCCGCATTCTCCGCCGCGAGGATTTCGCCCGCGCGATCCTGCGCGACGGCGACCGGCTCGAGGTCGTGCAGTTCGTCGGAGGTGGGTAAGGATCATGAAGAGCGAAGCACTGACCATCGCGGGCCGCAGCTACCCGTCGCGTCTGATCATCGGCACGGGCAAGTACCCGAGCCTTGAGGTCATGCGGCGCGCGATCGAGGCGTCCGGCGCTTCGATGGTCACGGTGGCGGTGCGACGCGTCAACCTGTCGAGGCGCGACGGTGAGTCCCTGCTCGATTTCATCGATACCAGGAAAGTCGCGCTTCTGCCCAACACCGCGGGCTGCCGCACGGCGGAGGAAGCGGTGCGCACCGCGCGCCTCGGTCGCGAGGCGGGTCTTTCGAACCTCGTCAAGCTCGAGGTCATCGGCGACGAGAAGACCCTGTTCCCCGACAACGACGGCCTGCTGCAGGCCACCCGCGTCCTGGTCAAGGAGGGGTTCACGGTCCTACCGTATACCAACGACGACCTCGTGGTGGCGAGGCGTCTGCGCGATGCCGGAGCGGCCGCGGTCATGCCGCTGGCCGCCCCGATCGGATCGGGCCTCGGCGTGCAGAATCCCGCCCATCTCAGGCTCCTCCTGGAGGAGATTCGCGACGTCCCGGTCATTGTGGACGCGGGCGTGGGGACGGCCTCGGACGCGGCCATGGTCATGGAGCTGGGGGCCGACGGCGTGCTGATGAACACCGGCATTGCCGGCGCCGGCGAGCCCGAGAAAATGGCGCGCGCCATGCGACTCGCGATTGAGGCCGGCCGCCTCGCCTTCGAGGCGGGGCGCATTCCGAGGAAGCTCTACGCCACCGCCAGCAGCCCGATGGAAGGAATCGTCCGCTGAGCGCGCCACGTCTCGATCCGCGGACAGCCTCCTAGGAGCGGCGTCGTTCACGAATGGCGGCGCGGGCCTCCTTCTGTTGATCTTTCTCCTTGATCGCCTCGCGCTTGTCCCACAGTTTCTTTCCCTTCGCCAAGGCGATCTCGACCTTGACCCGGCCCTTCGAGAGGTAGAGGCGCAGCGGTACCAGGGTCTGGCCGCCCGCCCCCGTCTTCTGCGTCAGCTTCAGGATTTCCTGGCGGTGCAGGAGAAGCTTGCGCGGCCGCAGCGGGTCGTGGTTGGCGTAGCCGCCGTGCGAGTAGGGCGAGATGTGGCAGTTGTGCAGGAACACCTCACGCCCGTCCACGCGCGCGAAGGAGTCCTTGAGGTTCGCCTTCCCTTCGCGCAGCGATTTCACCTCCGTGCCGAGCAGCGCGACACCGGCTTCATAGCGCTCGCCGATGAAATAGTTGTGGAAGGCCTGCCGGTTCGACGCCAGCGCCCTCTCCGCGGATTCCTTGGCTTTCGTCCTGGCGCTCATTCTTTCTTCATCCGCTCGCTCACGACCTGCCGGTAGAGGTCCCGGCGTGAGAGCCCTGCCTCACGCGCCACGCGGCGCATCGCCTCCTTGCGGTCCACTCCGGAATCGATTAGCCGGCGCACCCTCGAGGCGGGCGATTCATTGAGCTTTACCTCCTGCCCGGTGGACGCCACGGCGGGGAAGGGCGCCCGGGAGCTGCCGGCAAGAAGGAAGGCGATCTCGCCGCGCGGTTCGCGTCCCTCGAACGCCGCCATCAGGGTCGTAATCGTTCCTGTGAGCAGCTCTTCATGCAGCTTGGTCATCTCCCTTCCGACACAGACGTCGCGATCGCCCAGGATCTCGAGCGCGTCCGCGAGCGTGGCGATGAAGCGCCGGGGCGATTCGAAGAACAAAAGCGGACGCGGCTCTGCGCGCAGCGCCTGGAGGGTCCGGCGTCTCTCTCCTTTGCGGTGTGGCAGGAAGCCGATGAATGTGAACGGACCCGGGGCGAATCCGCTGGCCGACACGAGGGTCGTGATCGCCGAGGGCCCCGGGATCGGAACGACGCGGTAGCCCGCCTCCCGGGCGGCACGCACGAGAAGGGCGCCGGGATCGGAGATTCCGGGCGTCCCGCCGTCGCTGACGAGCGCGACGCGGCCGCCGCGCTGGAGCGCCTCCAGGAGATCCGGGAGGCGTCTCCCCTCGTTGAACGCGTGATAGCTCACCAGGCGGGTGGAGAGACCGTGGCGGGTGAGAAGGACCCGCGTCCGGCGCGTGTCCTCGCAGGCGATGAGGTCGCTCGAAGCGAGGGCCTCGACGGCCCTCGGCGAGAGGTCGTCCAGGTTGCCGATCGGCGTCCCGACGACGAAGAGCGTGCCTCGCGGCTCGCGGCTGGCGCCCACGGCGCTATCGCCCCCAGTCGCGCGGGTAGAGGAAGTCGATCCCGACGGTGCGCGGCGACAGCTTGGCGATGAGCGGAGTTCGTCGCTTGAATTGTGAGCGGACGATGCGCTTCATGATCCGACGCACCATGCGGTCCGGGAAGCCCGCGGCGACCGCCTCGTCCGGTGTCGCGCGGCGATCCACCAGGAGACGGAGAAGCCGGTCGACGTCGCGGTAACGGTAGCCAATCTCGTCCTCGTCCGACTGGCCGGCCCACAGATCGGCGGTCGGGACTTTGAAGGCCACGTTCCGCGGCACACCGAGCTCGAGCGCCAGAGACCGAACCTGCGTCTTGTAAAGGTCGCCGAGCGGGTTGATGCCGCAGGCGAGGTCTCCGAAAATCGTGCCGTATCCCAGAAGCAGCTCGGTCTTGTTGCTGGTTCCGACGACGATCGCCCCCTCGCGCGCCGACAGGTCGTAAAGGACCGCCATCCGCTCGCGCGCCATCTTGTTCCCGCGCCTGAGCGCCGACGCTCCGCTCTGGCGCTTGAAGTACGCGTCGATCATCGGCGTGATCGCGATGCGGACGCTGCGCGTCCCGAGGAGGCGGACCAGGCGACGGGCGTCCCGAAGACTGTCCGCGCTCGAAGTGCGATAGGGCAGCGAGGCGCACAGGACGTTTGTCGGGCCCAGCGCGCGCGCGGCCAGGAAGGCCGCCGCGGCCGAATCGACCCCTCCGGAAAGACCCATCACGGCGCGCGAGAACCCGGCCTTGCGCGTCTCCCGCCGGATGAAATCGACCAGGAGGGCGGAAGCGGTCACCACATCCAAGGCCAGTTCCGCCGGGAGGTCGAAGGTGGGCGCCGGACCACGCGCGATCACGCACAGAGCCTATGTCCGCCGCGGGAGGACTGTCAACGAGAGCGCGCCGTCCGGTAGCCCAAGACCCTGCGCACGGCGCGCCGCGCGCGGCTTGCGGGCGGGAGACCCGGCCGGTATAATCCGCGCGTCGGACCCGTCCGCGAGCGCACCTGGCATCGGAGTTCTGAGGACCGAGAGATGATTCAGGCGACACAACTGCGTGCCGGTATGGCGATTCTCCACGAGGGGAACCTGTGCCGCATCTTGAGCGTGCAGCACATCACCCCCGGCAACTGGCGCGGCATGGTGCAGGCCAAGCTGCGCAATCTCAAGTCCGGGAACAGCTTCGAGTATCGGTTCCGATCGGAAGACCGGGTCGAGAAGGCGGACCTCGAAGAGCACGAAATGGAGTTCCTGTATGCTGCCGGCGACGACTTTCATTTCATGAACACGGACAGCTACGAACAGGTCGCCATTACGCGCGAAGACCTCGGCCAGGCTGTCGATTACCTGGTCCCGAACACCAAGGTCCTGGTGGAGTTCTACGAACACCGGCCGGTGGGAGTGGAGCTCCCCGTCACCGTCGATTTGCGCGTAGCCGAAACGCAGCCGGGGATGAAGGGTGCGACGGCCTCCAACAGCGGCAAGCCGGCCGTCCTGGAGACCGGGCTGCAGGTGATGGTGCCCCAATTCGTCAACGTGGGAGACGTCGTGCGCATCGACACAGCCGAGGGGAAGTACCTCGAGCGGGCGAAGTAGACGGTGGAGCCGGTCACCCGGCTGGCCCGATTCCGCGACGGCGGGCGCATCTTTCACGCGCTCCTCCTGGATGACGACAGGGCGAAGGAGATCGAGGGCGATCCGTTCGTCGGAGGCCCCTTTGCCGCCGTGGCGCGCGATGCCACGGAGCAAGGCAAGCCGATCGCCTCGTGGGAGTGGTTGACCCCCTGTCTCCCGTCGAAGATCGTCGGCGTCGGCCGCAACTACCGGAACCACGCCGCCGAGCTGGGACATGCCGCTCCCGAGGAGCCGCTCCTGTTCCTCAAGCCCCCCTCGTCGCTCCTGCCCCCGGGCGGCACGATTCTCCTGCCGGAGGACAGCCGCCGCGTCGATTTCGAGGGCGAGCTCGGCGTGGTCATCGGCCGGGAAGCGCGGCACGTTCCCGAGGCGGACGCCCTCCGGTACGTTCTGGGGTACACCTGCGTCAACGATGTCACGGCGCGCGATCTGCAGGAAGCCGACGTCCAGTTCAGCCGCGCCAAGGGGTTCGATTCGTTCTGCCCGTGCGGACCCTGCATCGCCATCGGGCTTCGTCCGGAGGACCTGGTGGTGGAGACGTTTGTCAACGGCGTGAGACGGCAGTCGTCCGCGGTCGCGCACATGATCTTCGGGGTCGCCCGCCTGGTCAGCTTCGTGTCGCGCGTCATGACGCTCGGGCCCGGCGATCTCATCGCGACCGGCACCCCTGAAGGAGTGGGAGTGTTGGAACCCGGCGACGAAGTCACCGTGTCGATCGAGGGGATCGGGCGGCTCACCAACCGGGTGGGTGCGGATCGGTCGGGGCCATCATCCACGGGGCAGCCTCCGGCGCCGCCCCGGGCGCACGCCGGGTCGGGAGGGGTCCGATGACCTTCGCGTCCGTCGTCTTCGTCGGTCTGTACGACAGCCGTGGTCGCTCTGCGCAACCAGGTCTGCGACGCCCGGCAGCAGATCGGTCGTCGGCCCGATCCGAATGGACGGGCCCGACTTGAAGGCGACAGGTTTCTAGGCGATCGAAGCGGTCGGGTGCCCGGGATCACCGATCCGACCCGGGCGTGCCAGGCGTCGCGCCTGGAATCGTGCCACATGGTCGTGCGGGTCGAGGGCGTGGGCGCGGTCAAAAGAGGCCGCAGCCTCCGCGCGGCGCCGCAACCGCAAAAGCGCGGTTCCGAGGAGCGTGTGCGCCAGGTGGAATGCGGGAACGTCCTCCGCGGCCGCGCGGTAGTGCTCGGCCGCCTCCGCGAAGCGCCTCCGGCGCATCGCCAGCGCCCCCAGACGCAGGCGCGCCCAGAGAGAGCGTGGGTTATCGCGCAGGATCGCCAAGTACTCCTGGCGCGCCCGGCCGAAAGCGCCACGGCGCTGCCAGTACTCGCCCGACGACAGACGAAGGGCGTAGCAGTCGCCCACCACGGCGCGCTGCCGCGCAAAGTCCTCCGGGCCATAGACCGAGAGGCGGCCGGTCCGACGCAGCGCGGCCGCGAGCCTCCGGATCGATCGCCGTGTCCAGGGGTCGTCCCGGACATAGTACGCCTCGCGGTGATCGCTCACCCAGTAGTCGTCGCCCAGCCCGAAGCGGATCTTCGCCTCCTCGTACAGCGCCGTGCCCGGGTAGACGGTCATCGGCGAGACCAGCCCGTCGTGCGGCCGGATCGCCTCGATCAGACCGATGGTTGCGGCGAGGTCCTCGTCGGTCTCCGAGTCAATCCCGGTGATCAGGTAAATTGACAGACCAAGCCCGACTCTGCGGGTGGCGGCGGCCGCGGTGCGGATCTGCTCGATCGTGATCCCCTTGTTGAGTCGCTGCAGCATGCGTGGCGAGCCCGATTCGACACCATATTGGATGTGCGTGCAACCGGCTCGCCGCATCCAGGCCAGGCGCTCCTCGTCCACGGCGTTCACCCGCGACTGGCAGTCCCACAGGAGATCGATCTTCCGATCGATCAACATCCGACAGAAGTCGATGACGCGCTTCTTGTTGACCGTGAATGTGTCGTCCCGCACCGACACGTACACGACACCGTGCCTGTCACGCAGCAGACGCACCTCTTCGATCATGTTCTCGGCCGAGCGGAACCGCAGGGCGCGCCCCCAGAACTCGGGGGAGGAACAGAAAGTGCAGGCGGCCGGGCAGCCGCGCGACGTGATGATGAACTCGAACTGCGTCACCGGGTCGACCCCGACGGCCGCCGGGTCGGCGGCCGGGTGAGGAAGCCGATCGAGGTCCACGATCACCGGCCGATCGGGCGTGTCGACGAAGACGATCCCCCGGTCCACCGTTGAGGGTGGATGGGAAGAAGACGGAGGTGCCGCGTGGGCCCCTGCCGACGCTCGGAAAGTGATCCCCGCGATCCGCGCCAGCGACCGTGGAGGGTCTCCGCGGCCGAGCGCCCGCACCAGGTCGAGCATCGTCTCCTCCCCCTCGCCGCGCACGACGACGTCGATCTGCGGGTAGTGTGACAGGAGAGGGTGCGGCAGGTGCGTGGCGTGCGGGCCGCCGGCCGCGATGAAGCACGAGGGGTTGGCGTCGCGCGCCAGTGCCGCCAGGCGCATCGCCTCGTGGCGATTGAAAGTAAACACCGACACACCGAGGACGTCTGGACGCTCCTTCTGGAAGAAGCGCGCGGTTTCCTTCCACGACCATGCGCTGCAGTTCACGATGCGCGAGTCGTACCCTTCGCGCCGCAAGAGCGCGTTGATGGACCCGAGTCCGAGCGGCGTAAAGCGGGAGTAGAACTCCATTTTCCCGAGGTCGTGGCAGGTATAGGCCAGAAGGATTTTCACGCGGTTCTCCGCGCCCGGGTGACGGCCGGGAAACCCATCAGTCGCTGCACTTCACGCGCCAGAACGGGCAGGCGCTCGTCCCGCAGCAGCGGGAACATCGTGCGCGCCCGGCGCAGGGCGGAGCGCTCCAGGTCACACACGACGAGGCTTTCTTCGAGGATCGGCCCCTCGGCGAGCGCCTCGCCGAACGGGTCGAAAACGCAGGATCCGCCTGCGAAGTTCACCCCGTCCTCGAAGCCCACGCGGTTGACGTACACGATGAACATGGTCTGCATCTGCGCGGTCACTTTGACCAGGTCTCTCCAGTTCGCCTGGCCGATCAGTCCCCGCCGCCGATCGACCCCCTCGGTCGGGCCGGCCGATATCACAAGCAGGTAGTCGGCGCCGTCCTGGGCGAGGATCAGGGCGGTCGACGGGTGCCAGAAATCCTCGCAGACGAGCAGTCCCATCCGGCCGAAGGGCGTGGGGAATGCTTCCAGGCGATCCCCGGCGGCGAAGAAACGTCCTTCGTCGAACATCCCGTAAGTCGGCAGGTAGACCTTGCGGTGCACATGGCAAGCCCGCCCCCCGGAAAGGAACACGGCGCTGTTGTGATAACGGTGGCCCTGCGTCTCCTCGACCAGGCCGACCACCATCGGGATCCGCCGACTCATGTCGAGAAGCGCTCTGATCCGCCCGGGCTCGTGGAGCGGGACCGCGACGTCCGCCACCAAGTCTTGAAGGGAATATCCGGTCAAGCTCAGCTCCGGGAAGATGAGCAGCTGGGCGCCCCTCCCAATTGCTCTGCGAGCCCAGACCAGGTGTCGGGCGACGTTCGCCTCGAAGTCCCCGAGGACGGGCTCCATCTGCGCCAGGGCGATCCGCAGTGGCGTGGGCCTTCGATGCAACGCGCGCCGCCGCGCCATGATAAGAAGCCCCTCCACTCGATCTTGAGGCGCGGATCGTAGCACACCGGCGTCGGTGAAACAATGCAAGTGTCCCGTTTTCTTTACTTTGGCCATACCATCTGGTAGCATGACCGGGCTTCTCAGACGAGGGCCCAAGACCGGGAAGCGCGATGATCCGTAAAGCCGCCGTGGCCGGTCAGTTCTACTCGGCCAACCCGGAGACGCTCCGGAACGATCTGGTCGCGCTGACGCAGGGAATGTCCCCTCCGGCGGAACCGCGCGGCCTTGCGTTGATGGTGCCGCACGCCGGCTACAAGTATTCGGGAAGAGTGGCGGGGGAGACGTATACCGCCGCGCGCCTTGCGAAGCGTGCCGTCATCCTCTGCCCGAACCATACGGGCCTGGGGGAGGCCATCGCGGTCAACGATGAGGGCCATTGGGAGACGCCGCTCGGCCGGATCCCGATCGACGCCTCCCTGGCGCGCGCCGTCCTTGCCGGCTGCCGGGAGGCGCGAGTCGACTGGGCGGCGCACAGCCGCGAGCACTCCCTGGAAGTGCAGCTGCCCTTTCTGCAGCACCTCCTGGGCGACCCGACCATCGTGCCGATCTGCGTCGGGACACTGAATCTTCGAGCGCTCCTCGACCTGGGGCGGGCGGTCTCTTCGGCCGTCGAGCAGGATGGGGGAGACGTCCTGCTGATCATCAGCAGCGATATGTCGCACTACGTCCCGGCGACGGTCGCCAGAAAGCAGGACCATAAGGCGATCGAGCGCGTCGTGGCGCTCGATCCAGAAGGGCTCCACCGGATCGTCCTCGAGGAGGAGATCAGCATGTGCGGGATGGCACCCGCGGTCGCGGGTCTGGAAGCCGCCCGGAGGCTCGGGGCCGGACAAGCGCGGCTCGTCGCCTACGGCCACTCCGGTGAGACGACGGGGGATTCGCGCTCGGTCGTCGGGTACGCCGGCGTCGTCGTCACCTGACCGCGCATGCGTGCCGCCCCGAAGGCCGGTCTCGGGCTGCTCCTCCTGGCCGCCCTCTGCGGGAGCGCCGCGGCGAAGCAGGAGCCGGCCGCGACGCCCACCCCCCAGCCCGCTGAGCGCCAGCGCATGCTCGTCGGCAAAGGTCCGGGCGGTAAGACCGTGGAGATCGCGGTCGGCCCGGGTTCGATCTTCGGCAAGGACGAATTCATCCTCAAGGAATACGTCGACATCAAGTACGGCGACACCCGTCTGCAGGCGGACTACGTCCGCTACGTTCCGTCCACCAAGGACGTGACCGCGCTGGGAAACGTCATCCTCGATCAAGGGACGTCGCGCATGACCGCCGACAAGATCACGTACAACCTGGACAGCGAGACCGGAACCTTCTACTCGGCCCGGGGCTACACCGAGCCGTCGTACTACTTCGAAGCGGAGACTGTCGAGAAGATTTCCAAGGACGAAATGGTCCTGCACAATGCGACATTCACCGCGTGCACGCAGCCGGTGCCTTACTGGAGCTTCAAGATCAGCAGCGCCCTCATCCGGCAGGACAACTATGCCTACCTGCACAATCCGCGTTTCAAGATCGGGCACGCCATCGTCTTCTACTCCCCGTATCTTGTCTGGCCGGTGAAATCCGACCGGGCCTCCGGCCTGCTGTTTCCCGAATTCGGCTTCTCGCAACGCAGCGGCACCATCATCAGCAACGCCCTCTACTGGGCGATTCGCCGGAACATGGACGCCACGTTCTATCTCGATTACATGTCGCTCGCCGGGTACGGCACCGGGCTGGAGTATCGCTACGTGCCGAGCGAAAGCGGTCGAGGCTACTTCACCGGTTATTTCATCCGCGACCAGATCGCGAAGCAAGCGGAGGAATCCGGTGTCCCCACCGATCGCTGGGTCATCAACTACGGGCACAACCAGACCTTCGCTCCGGGCTGGAAGCTGGTCGCGACCGCGAACTTCATCAGCGATTTCGACTATTACCGCGACTTCGAACGAGATTTGAGGCTCTCGACGAACCCGCAGGCGGTCAGCGACCTGTTCGTGACCCGGACCTGGGGGTTCTACTCTTTGAACCTCCGGGGACAGCGCCGCGAGCAGCTGGTCAACGTGACCATCCCGCCCACCCTGAACGGTCCCTTCTTCCAGACAGAGGAGGAATCGATCACCCGGTGGATGAGGCCGGAGATCGAGCTCCGCGGCCGACGACAGCGGCTGGGCACCTTGCCCCTGTTCCTGACGCTCGAGTCCTCCGCCGATCTTTTCACCAAGGGCACACCGGGCGCGGAGTACGGTCGCTTCGACCTGTTCCCGGTGTTCTCCTCGCAGCTGTCTCCCGTGCCCTGGGTGGACGTGAACGCCAGCTTCGGTTTCCGCGACACCTATTACACGAAGAGCCAGCGCAGCGATCTGGGCTGCGACAACCGCCCGGGCACGGGCGGCTTCGGCGAGGGGAACGGGATCGTGGACGCGGAGCACGACGAAAACCAGAACGGCATCTTCGACGCCGCGGATGACCTCGGCTGCGACAATCTGCCGGGCACGGGGGATTACGGGGAGGGAAACGGCGTCCTGGACAGCGAGACGACGTTGATCACGGACGACCCCCTGAACCTGAAAGGATACCAAGGCGGCCTGACGGTGATCGGACCGAAGCTCAGCAGGGTATTCGACCGGCCGAATTCGAGCTTCTCACCACAGTACAAGAATACGATCGAGCCTCGAATCACCTATAACTACCGGTCGCGTGTCACGGACACCGATCGAATCATCCCGTTCGACGAAATCGACTTCGTCAGCGGCAACAGCAACAGCGTAACCTACGCCCTGGTCACCCGGTTGTTCGCCAAGAGACCGGTAGGGGGGGCCGAGCAGATGGGCCAGCTGTTCGGGCCACAGAACTCGACCTTCGTGGGCGGGGGACGATTCGATCCCTACGCCAAGAGCCGCGAGGCCCTGCAGCGCCTGCAGAAGGAACAACAGGCGGGCGGAGCGTCCCAGGAGTCCAAGGAGAAGGAGGAAGAGAAGAAGCGCCTCAGCACGGTCGAGATCGCCACGCTCGAGATCAGCCAGGATTACTCATTCCTGGGGCCGCTGAGCCTGTCAACGGGGCTGGGATTCCCCGACCCGCCAGTCGAGAGCCACTTCGGACCGGTGCGCACGACGCTTCGCATCAATCCCTCGATCCACACCAGCGTCGACGTGCGAAGCGACTATGATATTCTGTTCCGCCAGATCCGGGAGGCGAGCCTGAGCGCCAACCTGCGCAACGCGCGGCGCGGGTTTCTCGACGTCACTTGGTCCATGGTCCGCGACCTCGAGGGGCGCGCCCTTCTGGAGAAGGGAATCGGTTTCAGCCAGCCGTTCGACCAGAACCAGATCGGCCTGCAGGGAGAGACCAGCTTCTGGGGCCGCAAGTTCCTGGTCGGCATGCAGACGAATTACGAGCTGGGGTCCATCCTGCCGGGCGAGCCGCGTCTCCGGGACCAGCGGTACCGCTTCGGGTACAACACGCAGTGCTGCGGCTTCCAGCTCGAAGTCCTCAATCGCAACTTCGTTGGCTCCAGTCAGCGCGAATTCCGCTTCCTGATCAATCTCAAGGGTGTGGGAAACGTGATCGATTTCCAGTCGGGATCCGTCGGAGCGCTGCCCGGGACCTTCCCGGGGATCGTGCCGTGAGCGGCTCACCGTCCAGGGTCGCCCTCGTTCTGGGGGCCGGCGGCATGCTGGGGCGGGCCGTCACGGAGACACTGGAACGGGCGTTCCCGGGAACGGTTTCGGCCACACGCTGGGAGGTTGACGTGACCGATCGTTTCCGACTGGATGCGGAAGTCGAAAGGTTGCGGCCCGATCTGGTCGTCAACTGCGCCGCGTACACCGATGTCGATGGGTGCGAGATCGACAGGGATCGGGCTCGTCGGGTGAACGCCGAGGGTGCGGAAAACGCGGCACGGGCCGCCGCCGCGGCCGGGTGCCCCATCGTTCACGTCAGCACCGACTTCGTCTTCGATGGCCGCAAGGGGGCTCCCTACTCGGAGGACGATCCGCCCTCCCCGCTGTCGGAATACGGCCGCAGCAAGTACGACGGGGAGCGACGCGTCGCGGCGGCGACGCCGGAGCATCTGATCGTGCGGACGTCGTGGCTGTACGGACCGGGGCGCGGCAACTTCGTGGACTCAATCCGCGCGCGCGCCCGCAATGGCGGGACACTGCGGGTCGTGGACGATCAGTTCGGATCGCCGACCTACGTCGCCGACCTGGCGCGGGCGCTGCACCATCTCGTGCTCAGGGACGCCAGGGGCCTGGTGCATTTCGCCAATGCGGGCGTGTGCTCGCGCTACGCCCTGGCGCAGGCAGTCCTTTCGGTCTCCGGCATGAGCCACGTCAGGCTCGAGCCGATCCGGACCGACGAGGCCGGCCGGATCGCCATCCGCCCTGCGTACGCCGCCCTCGACACGTCGCGTTATGCGAGCCTGATCGGCGAGGGGCCACGCCCCTGGGAGGTGGCCCTGCGCGACTATCTCGACGCGGACCGGTCGCGGTCCGGGGGCGGATGAAGGTTCTGGTCACCGGAGCCACCGGGTATCTCGGCGGCCACGTCGCGTCCCGCCTCGCCTCGGCAGGCCATCGCGTCCTCGCCCTGGCGCGGCCCGGACGCGAGGCGAGCGTTCCGGCCGGCTGCCGCCCGGTTGTCGGTGACGTCCTTGATCCCGCCTCACTGGACCGGGCCCTCGACGGGTGCGACGCGCTCGTCCACATGGCGGCGCTGGTCAAGATGTGGGTCAAGGACCGGCGCGAGTTCGACCGCGTGAACGTCGAGGGGCTCGGCGCCGCCCTGCGGGCGGCGGAGCGCTGTGGTGTGCGTCGCATTCTCTACACCTCCACCATCGGCGCGCTCGGTCCGACCGGCCCGGAGCCCCGCGACGAGACGAGCGAGCGGACCGAGTTCCGTTTTTGCACCGATTACGAGCGCTCGAAGTGGGTCGCCGAGCTGATGGCGCGCGAGCGGGCGGCGAACGGCCTCCCGGTCATCACGGTCTACCCGGGCGTGGTCTATGGCATCGGGGCGATGACGCAGGGCAATCTTCTCGACCGGGTCTTCCGCGACTACCTGGCGGGCCGACTGAAGGTTCGACTCGGGAGCGCGCCGAGCCGGATCTGTTACGCCTGGGCGGACGATGTGGCCGAAGGACACCGTCTTGCGCTCGATAAGGGGGAGGCGGGGAGGGGCTATATCCTGGGCGGAGAGAATGTCAGCCAGGACGAGCTGTTTGGCCTGCTACACGAGCTGACCGGCCTGCGGCCGCCGCGCGTCGCGGTTCCATTCTGGGCCGCGACGACCGCCGGCAAGGCGATGCGCTCCTGGGCGCGGCTGACGGGCCGGCCTCCCGCATTTACGGACGGGGCGATCGCAACCTTCCGGTTTCACTGGGCCTATTCGAGCGGCCGGGCCATCCGCGAGCTCGGGTATCGGGTCACGCCCCTCCGCGAGGGGCTTCGCCTGACGCTCGCGGCGCTACGATTGCAGGAGGCTGCCCGGGCCGGGGCGGGGTGAGGGGCGGGTGCCGACAAACGGGGAGGCGGCGCGCAGGGCGGTGCACTTCGCAATGGGAGGGTTGGCCTTCGTGCTTCCCTGCCTGACGCCACGGCTGGCCGCCTGCGCCGCAGGGAGCGCTGTCGTCTTCAACCTGCTCCTCCTGCCGCGCCTCGCCCCCTCATTGTTCAGGCGCGGCGAGATCGACGCTCCCTGGCGCTCGGGGATCGTCATCTACCCAGTGGCGGTTCTCCTGCTCGTCCTCCTCTTCCACCGTCGCATGGAGATCGCCGGCGCGGCGTGGGCGATCATGGCCGCAGGGGACAGCGCCGCCGGGTGGGTCGGCCGGCGCTGCGGCCGGCGCCCGATTCCCTGGAACCGCTCCAAGACGATGGAGGGGTCGGCGGCGTTCGCCATCGCGGCCTTCGCCTTCTCCTGGGCCGTCCTTGTCTGGATGGGCCGCGGCTCGCTGGAGGCGGCCCTCCTGTCGGGGTCGGCGTCGTTGTTCGCGGCCTTCATGGAGTCGCTGCCTTGGCGGCTCGACGACAACCTCACAGTGCCGCTCCTCGGGGCGACCTTCCTGGCCGGTCTGACGCAGTTCG
>Ga0209157_1000939_pt1 | contig 24589 bp, 16 predicted proteins | sample GraSoiAngelo_135_FD_185892 | JGI IMG/M metagenome (GOLD analysis project Ga0209157, IMG submission 185892) | Grasslands soil microbial communities from the Angelo Coastal Reserve, California, USA - 14_0929_05_40cm (SPAdes) (version 2) | ecosystem: Environmental > Terrestrial > Soil > Grasslands ...
CTCGAGCACCTTCTCCAGAAGTTCCGCGGCCTTTCCGGCGTCTCCCTGGCCGAGGTAATTGAGCCCGGCGTTGTTCGTGACGTTGATCAGGCCGACGATCTCTCCGATCGGCTCGAAGATCGACCGCGCCTCGTTGAAGCATTCGATTGCCCGGGCGTGATCGCCGTGCGTCGCGTAGATCGCGCCCAGGACGTTCAGGCAAAATCCCTGCTGCTCCTTGTTCCCGGCCGACCGCATCAGGGCAAGGGAGCGCCGGCCGTTCTCGAGGGCCGCCCGGACATCGCCCATGAATCCCAGGGACCAGGACATCTCGCGCAGACCGATCGCCTCATACACCGTGTCTCCGACCTTTCGGGCCTCGTCCCGCAGCAGGCGCCCGGTCCGCACCGCCCCCTCGTGGTCGCGCAGGTCGTTAGCCTGGGTCCAGCTCATGTCTCGAAGAGCCGGGAATCGCCGGGCGGTGTCCCCCTCCGGCAGGAACTCCAGGGCCTGGACCAGGAACTGCAGCTCGCGCTGCGGGTAGAACAGGGCGTTGGCCTTCCTGGCCGCCCGCAGGCAGTAGTCGGCGGCGCGCGCGCGATCGACGGCGGCGGTGAAATGGTGCGCCAGCTCCTCGACGACCGTTTCGATCGAGGAGGCGTGGGCCTCCTCGATGGCCACGCCGACGGCCCGGTGCAGGGCACGACGCCGTTCCTCGGGGATTTCCTTGTAGATGGCCTCTCGGATCCGGCTGTGCGCCAGACCGATCACCGACCGGCCGTCCCCCTCCGTCTCCAGCGCGACGAGCCGCAGCCGGTTGAGCCCTTCGATCGCGTCCTCGACTGTCTTTTCGTCCAGGCCCGACGCCAGTGCGATGGACTTCGCGTCGGCCGGCCGGTTGAAGACCGCCAGGACCTCCACCACCAGCCGCTCGCCGGCGGCCAGGGCAGACAGGCGCTTCACGACGGCGCTCGCGAGGCTCGGCGGCAGGCGGATGGCGTCGAGCGTGCGGCTTTCGGCGATCCAGGCCCGGCCGTGACGCCTGAGCGTTCCCTCTTCGGCGAGCGCCTTCATCAGCTCTTCCAGGTACAGCGGATTTCCCGCGGTGCGGTCGGCCAGAATGCGTGCGAGGCCCTCGGGCCGCTCCTCGAACGGGACCATCGAGGCCAGGAGCTCGGTCACCTGTTCGGTGTTGAGTGGATCGAGGGAGACCGGCAGGACGCGCGCGGCGCCGGAGAGGCCTTTGAGAAGGGCTGCGATCGGCGCAGAGCGTGCCTCTTCGTCCCGCAGGCTGCCGATGAAGAGCCAGGGGCCGCGGCCTGGCCTGAGCACGAGGTGCTCCAGGAGATCGACTCCGGGCGCGTCGCTCCAGTGCAGATCCTCGAGGAACACGACGCCGCGCACACCCTGCGCCATGTGCATCAGAGACTCCCCGACGGCGCGGATGAACTCCTTCTTGCCGAGTCTCTCCGCCGGCCCGGGGCCGGTGGGCTGCCCCTGCCCCGCGGGCGTCTCGGGCGGCACGAGCTGGTCGACGACCGCCCGCAGTTCGGACGGCAGCTCCGGCGGACGAGCGAGCTGCCGCAGGACCTCGACGAATGGATGGAACGGCACGCCGCCGTCCTCGTAGCAGCGTCCGGTCAGATTGCGGATGCCGGCGAGCTGCAGCCGGTGCTTCAGCTCGCGGAGCAACCGACTCTTGCCGATTCCGCTTGGACCGCTCAGCAGCACCAGTCGCGGCAATCGGTCGTCGGCCTCGGCGGCCAGCACATGCTCCGTCGCCAGCTGCATCAGCGTGCTCAACTCCCGGTCGCGGCCCACGAACCGCCCCGAAGTCACGAAGCTGGCGTAGGTTTCGGGCGTATCGATCCGGTGTGGCTGCGCCAGGCCGGTGTTCAGTCGGTCCAGCGCAGCGGCCGCGCTGGCCGGACGGGAGGCGGGAGCGCGTTCCATGAGCGCCATGACGAACGCCTCGAGGCGCTCTGGAACCGCGGAGTTCAGCTGGCGGGGAGGCCGCACTTCGCCTCGCAGGATCGCTCCGACCACCTGGCCGGGTTCTTTTCCCTGGTACGGCAACGATCCCGTGAGTACCTCGTACAGGATGACACCCAGGGAATAGAGGTCGGAACGCTCGTCGACGTTCTTGTCTCCGAAGCGCTCGGGTGCGATGTAATGCAGCGTCCCGCTGAGACCAGGCCGGGCCGATTCGGCCTGGCCGTGGGCCAGCCCGAAATCGAGGAGCTTCACCTGGAACGGAGGGTGGATCATGATGTTGTGGGGCTTGATGTCGTTGTGCAGGAGGCCACGCGAGTGGATGTAATCGAGGGCCCGCAGGCCCTGCACGGCCAGGCTATCGAAGCGCTCGACGAGCTCGGCACGCCCCTGCCGGCCAAGATCCTCCCCCTTCACATATTCCATCGTCAGAAAATGCCGGCCGTCGCCCTCGATCGTGCCGAAGTCGTAGACCTCGGCGAGGTTCGGATGGCGCAGGCGCGCCATGGAGCGGAACTCTTCCTTGAAGAGCTCGACGGTCTCGCTGTTGAGCCCCTCGGCCCGCAGGAACTTCAGGGCGATCTGCCGGCCCCCCTGGTAGGTATCCCGCACCAGGTACACCGATCCCATGCCTCCTTCGCCAAGGAGGCGGACAACGGCATACCGCTGGTTGATGAGACGGTCAGGACTTTCGGGCATCGGGGCGGCGGCGATCGTGCATAAGAGTTGGGAACCGTGTCCCGGTCGTCCCGGGAAGAAGGCTGACTTGAAGGGTGCAGAGAAGCGGGCCGTCCCCCCGGGCGATGGCGGGAAAATACTACTAATCCATTGAAGACGCAAAGCTTTTCTTCACGGCAGGAGTGTCAGAAAAGCGGCGATCCGACTCAGTTCACCGGTATGCTGCGGCGACCGGTGAATCGCTGGTACCCGGAGCCGTCTGGATCGCCCTTGCGGCGGGACGATTTCACCTCGTACATGCGGGCATCGGCCACGGCGATCAGTGCGTCGAACGACTTGCCATCCTCGGGGAACGAAGACGAACCCATGCTGACCGAGAGACGCACCGGCCTGCCGCCGTGCACGATGAACTTGTGGTCTTCGATCGCTTCCTGGATGCGCCTCTGCAGGCGGTTGACCTCCTGCTTGCCGACGCCCGGGACGATCACGATGAACTCGTCGGCCGCGTAGCGCACGCAGGTATCGCAGCCCCGAAGCTGCGCCCGGACCAGGCGCGCCAGCTCGCGCAAGATGCGGTCGCCGGCGGGGTGGCCGTGATGGTCGTTCACCTCGTTGAAGTCATTCACGTCCAGCTCGATGATGCTGAGCGGCACCTGCTGGCGCAGGGCTCTGCTGATTTCCTCCTCGAAGCTGACGAAGAGGTAGCGGGCGTTCGGCAGGCGCGTGAGCGGGTCGATCAGGGCGCTACCCTGGCCGGCGCTGTACTGCAGGGCATTTCGTACCGCCGTTGCGACGTGCTTCGCGACGATCGAGATGACGCGCAGGTTGTCGTCCTCGTAGGGCCGGTCGCGGAGATCGTAGAGGGCCAGAACACCCAGGACCGCGTCGCCGTCGAGAAGCGGTGCTACGATCGAGCTCTCGAGCCCCTCCACCGTCCGGTCCGACATCAGCTCCTCCAGGTCGGATCGCGCCCCCTCGCGCAGCACGGGCTCCTCGTGGGTGATGCCGTGGATCGGCATCCGATGCACCGCCGACCACCCGCTCATTCTCTCTCCGAGTGGAATCGTATGGTGCCCGAGACGCTGGGAGTGGAGGCCATGCACGTAGCGCGCCGCCAGGACCCGGCGCTCCTTGTCGTAAAGGTACAGGACCAGGCAGCGGTAGTGGAACAAGTGCGCGATCTTGCCCGCGATGAACCCCATCGCCTCGTCCAGGTTCAGGCTGCGGGCGGTGCTCTGGGCGATTTCGTACAGGGCGAAGAGCTCGCGCTGCGCCGATTGGATGGTCTCGGTGATCGAGGTGCGGAGCTGGTTCGTATCGCGCGTCAGCGGGTCGACCCCCTTGGGGAGCCGGCGCTTGTCGGGAGCGGTCGAGGTCTCATGCGATTGGTTGATCTCTGCCGCCAGGGCCCCCAGCCGGTCCATGTTCTTCACCAGCGCCTCGACCACGGCCGGATCGAACGAGGTTCCCGTCTCGCTCTGGACGTACTTCAGCGCCTCCTCAGGGCTGAGCGGCTTGCGGTAGGGGCGGTCGGAGGTCAGGGCGTCGAAGCAGTCCACGACCGACAAGATACGCGCCGTAATCGGAATCTCTTCGCCCTTGAGGTGATCGGGATAGCCGCTGCCGTCCCACTTCTCGTGGTGCGAGCGAACCACGTCGGTGAGCGGGAAGGGGAAGCTGATGGTTTCGAGGATCTCGACGCCGATGCGGGGATGGATGCGCATCTTCTCGGTCTCCTCGCGGGTGAGGGGGCCGGGCTTGCAGAGGATATGCTCGGGGACGGCGAGCTTGCCGATGTCGTGAAGGAGCGCTCCGGCCTTGAGCGCCTCGAGCTCGGGATTGGAGATCCCCATGTATCGGCCCAGCTCCACCGCGTACGCCTGCACGCGCCGGATATGTCGTTGCGTCGTGCGGTCCTTGGCGTCGATGGCGAGCGCCAGTGCCTCGATGACCGAAAGATACAGATCCGCCACCTGCCGGCCGTGGCGGCGTTCCTCGGCAACCTTCTCGGCGTACAGCCGGAGCGAGAAATAGAGAACGTACAGGAGCGGGAGGGACAGGCCGAGCGCCAGCAGCCCGAAGTTCTGGACTCCGAGAGTCAGGGCCGTTCCCAGGAAGGCGCCCGCCAGGTAGGCAGGCCCCGTCCACAGGAAGTTAGTCCGCCAGTTGAGGAAGAACGGGATCTCGTCGGTCAGGCTGATAGCACCGGCCACGAGGCACGAGTTAGCAACGAAGAATACCCCGGCGGACAGGAGGACCGCCGGCCACTCCTGCGCCAGATCCAGCTGGCCCGGAGTCCCGCCGGCCAGGAGGAAGACACAACCGGCGGCCGTCGACGAGACGGCCAACTCCAGGGCGTTGAACAGAATGCGGTTCAGGGGCCATCGGGTCCCTCGACGCAGGAGCGACGCCGCCATCCCGGCGACGGCCGCGGTGATCGCGGCGGCAGGAATCCCGAGGACCAGCAGGGCGGCGAAGACGAACGTGAAGGCGATCGACACGTTCCCCATGACCGGCAGGGGAATCCGGAACGGGGACGATAGAGCGGCAGCCGCGACCGCCACCAGGAGCGGGACGAGGTCGGGCCGACCCCCGAAGACGAACGAGGCCGCCAGAGCCGCGACTCCGGCCACATCGACGGCGACGATGTAGGCCCGCGCGGCCGCTCTCAGTCTCGACACGAGATCACCACCGGTTCCGCCCCGGCGCACGGGCTAGGAGCCAGTTCGATACCCAGACCGGCTCCTGGGGCACCGACCGAATCGTCGAGGCACAGGTGCAAAGATTGGGTCCCACCCCGGGTGAGTCCATTTCACTTTGGAAATCGCTCCGTAAGGCTTGGGAGGCGCATTGCCGGACCTGACCCGGCGACGTCCAGGCGACGGGAGCCCGATGAAGCGGGTGCTATACTCGAAACATCCTGCCTGGTGGCCACTTGCCGCGCCACGCGTGGAGATCACGATGAGCTCCGGATCCGGCACGAGAGAGGGGCGCGACGCGGTCCGCCGTACGCCCGGTGACCCCGGCAAACGCGGGCACGGATGGCGCCTGGTCCTGGCCGCGCTCTCCATCATCACCGCCCTCGGGCTAGCGCGGTTCTCGGTCGTGCGCGTGGACGAGGGGGAGCGGGCGTTCCGGCGCACCGCCGGCCTCCGCGACCTCGCGCCGCTCGGAGCGGGCCGTCACTTTGTCCTGCCGCTCGTGCAGCGTGTCGTGCGGATCCCCGAGGGGCCGTTCCGGGTCTCGACATCGGTCCAGGTGCGCACCCGCGAGGGGATTGATCTGGAGATCCCGTACGAGGTCGAAGCACAAATGGATGCCGCCGCCCTCGCCGGGTTTCTCGTTCGGACGGGCTCTTTACGGCCACCCGAGGGCGCGATCGAGACCGCCGCATCCACAACCCTCGCCGAGTGGGGCGGCGGCGCTTCCGCCGAATCGCTTGTCCTCCTGCAGGGGAAATCGGAGGTCGAGGCGAAGCTGAAGAGCCGCCTGGAGGAGCAGGGGTTCACCTCGGTGGTCCTGAGTCTCCACCGGGTCCGGGGAGCGGGGGACGCCGTAGCCGCGATCTCGGGGCGAGCCCTGCGCGAGCGGATGGCCGACACGAAGCTCAAGGTCGCCATCCTGGGGCTCGACGGTGCTGACTGGGAAATCATCGACCCGATGATGGCGCGGGGGCAGCTTCCGAACCTGGCGCGTCTGAAGGCCCGGGGCGCCTGGGGCAAAATGAAGACGATGATGCCCTGGCTGTCGCCGCTCTTGTGGACGAGCGTCGCCACCGGAAAACCCCCGGAGCAGCACGGCATCATTGACTTTCTGGCGAAGGACGCGAAGACCGGCCGGGTCGTGCCGGTGTCGAGCCAGTGGCGCAAGGTGAAGGCCCTGTGGAACATGTTCACGGACGCGGGAAAATCGTCCGCGTTCATCGCCTGGTGGGCGACGTGGCCCTCCGAGCCGGTCCAGGGCTTCATGGTCTCGGACCGCGCGGCGTATAGCCTGTTCGGATTCGTATCCAGCGAACCCGAGCGCACCGCCGTGACCTACCCCGAGAGCTACTTCCAAGAGATTCGCCCGAAGCTGACGAACGACACCTCGATCGGCCTCGACGAGATCCGCCGCTTCGCGGACGTCACGCCTGCTGAATTCGCATCGTTGCGCCGGCAGGTCGAAGAGGATCCGAAGAACGCCTACCGCGCGCCGGTCAACCACCTGACGAAGATCCTGGCCAGTCAAAAATCGTATCAGGCGATCGCCCTCGACATCCTGGGACGAGGACAGCCGGACCTGTTTTCCATTTACTACCAGGGGATCGACGAGGTCTGTCACCGCTTCGCGCACTACATGCCACCGAAGATGGACATGGTCACGGCGGCGGAATACTCGAAATACAGGGACGTGGTCACAACGTACTACCGTTACCAGGATCGACTCCTGGGCGAGATTCTCTCGAAGTTGTCACCTGACACCGTCGTGGTCGTTCTCTCCGATCACGGGTTCCAGAACGGCGGCAGCCGACCCAAGGACGACCCGCCGTACATCGAGGGAAAGCCGGGCCTCTGGCACCGGCGCTATGGCATCCTGATCATCGCCGGACCGGGCATCAGGCCTGGACACCTCGACACGACGAGCCTCCTCGACGTCGCTCCGACGGTCCTCTACCTCTCCGGCCTGCCGATCGCCGGGGACATGCCGGGCCGTGTCATCAAGGAGGCGATCGACGATGGGTTCCTCAAGCGCTTCGCCGTGAACAGCGTTCCTTCCTATGAGGACATCGGACGGCGGCTGGAGGACAACAGGACCATCGTCGAGCCCAGCAGCGTGGACCAGGAGATGGTCGAGAATCTAAAGAGACTGGGATATATCGGGGGGGGCGCCGATATCCCTGCGCCCGGCAAGGGAGGCGAAACGGGCGGCGCGGAGGCGGGCGGCGATACGCCGGCGCAGGCGCTCGTCAGCGCCCATCTCAACGAGGCGGCCCTCTTCATGAAGACCAAGGACTACACGCGGGCCCAGGCTGCCCTGGACCAGGCCCTGAGAGAGCAGCCCGGTTACGTCTCGGCGCTCCAGCTTCAGATTGAACTCTCCGAAGCGCAGAAGGACTACGACCGCGCCATCCGGGTGGGGCGGTCGGTCATCGAGACGGACCCCGACCGGGACAAGAGCGTCTACATAAAGCTCGGCCGCATCTACCGTGACGCTGGAAGGGCGCGCGAGGGCATTCCCTACTTCGAGCGGCTGCGAGCCGAGCACCCCGATGTACCGGAGATCCGGGCTGCGCTCGGCTCGTTGCTTCTGAAGGACGGGAAAATGGCGGACGCCGAGACCGAGCTCCTGGAGGCCTTGAAGATGGACCCGGCCCTTTCGGACCCGCTCGCGGAGTTGCACACGCTGTACAAGAACACGCCTCGCATCCTGACGCTCGAGCCTATCGTGCGCAAAGGACTCGAGCTCGACGATAAATCGCTGGTCCACCTGAACTGGCTGGGCTTGATCTACGAGTGGAAGCGGGATGTCCCGCAGGCGGAGAAGACCTTCAAGCGGGCGCTCGATCTCGATCCCGACTACGCGCCGACGATGGCGAATCTCGGCGCCCTGTACGGGCGTAACGGACGGCTGCAGGATGCCGTGGACATCCTGAGCCGCGCGGTGGCGAAGGATCCCGACAACGTCGAGTCATGGGTGAACCTGGGCGCGGCCGAAGGACGGATGGGCCGATCGCGCGAGGCCATCCGAGCGCTGGAAACGGCGCGCGACAAAGGGGTACGGACGACGACGTTGTTCAATGCCCTGGCCCTGTCCTACCTCCAGGAGCACCAGAACGAGAAGGCGGTTCAATTCCTCAACGAATCGTTGACGATCGAACCAAACCAGAAGGACGTGGACGATCTGCTGCAGAAGGTCCGTCGGCGGTCTCGATGAGCCGGTCGGGTCGGCTCAGCAGCTCCGAGAGCCGGCTCCAGCGCTTCGGGTCGGCGTCCTTGAGCAGCGTCCGCAAGGCCGCGTAGTGCTCTCCCAGTCGATCGAGAGCCTCTCGGAACTCATCCTCGCGCAATCCCGTGTACTGCCCGGCGCGCGCCTCGGCCACGTTGAACCCCCAGGCAGCCGCTTCGTTATAGTGCCTTTCCACCTCCAGTGAGTCGCCGCGCGCCACCGGTAGAAGCGTGGCGCCGGCCATGTGACGGGCGTGGAAATACTCGTGGTCCAGAAGCAGGCGGCTCCAGGCGACGCTGTGGCCCGAGGAGACCGCGGCCTCGTCGTACACGATGTCGTTCCGGGCGCCCCGGCCGGCGTACGGTGCGCTGCCGCGACCGCCCGGGTCGGTCGCCCCCGGTCGCACCAGAGCCATGTAGAGGCGCCGGCCAACACCCGGTGCGAGCGGCCGGACCGAGAAAATGTAGCGCATATAGTCCGGTCGCATGCTGGCCAGGGCACGGACGAGGGCGGGGGAATCGACGCGGGGCTCGCCTGCCGTGGGTGCAGTCGGAGTCTGCGCGGACAGGATCGAGGCGGCGCCTCCCGCGGCGAGGAAGCCGCATAGAAGCCCCGTCCAGAGGGTCGTTCCTCGATTTTGCATTGGACCATCCATGTACCGCGAAGGGACGCAACCTTCAAGGTCAAAGAAGAGACGACAGGTCGATGCAGAGCGGCCCATTTACAAAGTTGTAATGTGCTATATTGGTCTGACGATGAAACGAGTAGCCAGAGAGGGCGGGATATATACCACGAACGAACAGATCGCACGTCGTGTCTATCGCGCCTTGAAGACGCCCAGTGACAACGACCGCACCACCGATCCGATCGTCGCCTTCCACTTCAAGGGGAAGGATGACTACATTCTGATGCGCTGCAACAAGACGCCCGAGATCAGCATCAAGGGCAAGGACCAGATCGCCGGCGAAGTAAAATTCTTCGCCTACAGCGACTTCAAGGACTACGATGAGCGCTCCGTCCTGTTCAAGCTGAAGGATGACGTCAGCCTCATCGAGCTGTACAGCAAGGGCGCGATCAGGAAGCTGACCTGGGACTCATGGGACAAGTTTGGTCGCTGGCTGGAATCACTGGACGAGGATGGCGTCCAGATCTCCCTCAAGCTTCCCTGCCTGGTGTACGAATCGGTCAAGCACCAGAAGCCGTCGATGCAGAATTACATCGTCGAGTCAGTGAAGGCCGCACTCAAAGGCAAGAACAGCAAGGAAAAGGAAGAGGAATGAGCCGTCCCGGGGCGGCGACCCCGGTCCCGAGCGGGACCTGCGGCGACGGCCGTCCGCGCCCCTGGAGTCTCGTGGCTATAACGGCGGTGGGCTTCGCGCTTCTCGGCGCGCTGGCGCCGGCGCTTGCGGCAACGGGGGATGCGGCGCCCTCCGGCACACCGGTCGCCTTCATGCCGATCGAGGAACTCCGGCCCGGGATGCAGGGGACCGCCCGCACGGTGTTCGAAGGAAACAATCTGGAGGAGTTCAAGGTCGAGATCGTGGGAGTCCTGAAGAGCGCCATCGGTCCGCAGCAGGATCTCATCATCGCCCGCCTGCGCGGGGACAAGGTCGAGTACACCGGCGTCGTCTCGGGCATGAGCGGCAGCCCGGTCTACGTCGACGGGAAGCTCGTCGGCGCCGTGTCGTATCGGCTTGGAACGTTCGCCAAGGAGGCGATCGCCGGCATCACCCCGATCGCCGACATGATCAAGCTCGCGGCGCCCGCGCGGGCCGCCGAGGGCGTGACGCGGGCGCCCGATCTGCTCGGTCACTTCCTGGCTTCGCGCGCCGGCGCGGAGGGACCGATCTCCGGAACGGACGGCGGCGCCCCGCGCGCGGCAGCGGAGGGACCGTCCATGGCGGCGGCCGGCGGACCGCCGGCGGGACTGCAGCCGATCGGCATACCGCTCGTCTGCTCGGGGTGCGACCCCGGCGTCCTGCGCTATTACGCTCCGATCTTCGAGTCGTGCGGTCTGGAGCCCACGGCGGGGGGAGGGGTCGTGTCCCCATCCGGCCCGCTCCCGCTCACGCCAGGCACCGCGATCGGGGCGGCCCTCGCCACCGGTGACCTGAACTTCGTCGGTATCGGCACTCTCACTCATATCGATGGGAACCGGGTGTTCGCCTTCGGCCACCCCCTTCTCGGTGCCGGCGCCATGGAAATGCCGATGACGCAGGCGCAGGTTCTCCTGACCTTCGCGTCGACCGCCGCGTCCTTCAAGCTCGCTAACGCAACGCCACCTGTCGGGACCATCTTTCAGGACGGGCTCACGGCGATCGTCGGTGAGGTGGGTCGCGAGGCGCCGACCATTCCGGTCACGGTGCGCGTAACGTCGGGCACCGGCCGGCGCGACTTCCACTACAACATTCTGAGAAACCGCGCCTGGTCCCCCGTCCTGCTGTCGGTCACGACCGCCAACAGTCTGGTGCGGACCACGGACTTCGACGCCTCCGCGACACTCGCGCTGCGCTACCGCATCGATGTCCGGGGGTTCCCGCCGGTCACGGTGGAGGACCTCTACTCGGGGACCAATCCGGCGCAGCCGGTCCACGTGGCGCTCGCGAATGACGCGGGGGGCCTGTTCAATCTCCTCTACAACAATCGGTTCGAGGAGCCGACGATCGCCGGCGTGGACGTCAGTGTCGAGATGCTGCAGGGCTCGCAAGTCGCGGTCGTTTCGTCGCTCCGAGCCTCGCGCACCGAGGTCCGGCCGGGCGAAAGCGTCACTGTCACCGCGGTGCTCGACCTGTACCGTGGTCGCGAGTGGGAGGAATCCTGGGTCGTGACGATTCCGGAGGACACCACACCCGGCGACGCCGAGATCGTCGTCGGCAGCGGCCCGGCCATCGACGGTCTGGATCGCCGGACGATCGAGCGTCAGGTGGCCCAGGCCGGAGGCCTCGGCGACCTCGTGCGCCTGGCGAGCCGCCAGAGACGCAGCCGTACGCTCTACCTGAGAATGACGCGGCGGGCGCCGACGGCGATCGTCCGCAGCGAGGTTCTGCCGGATCTCCCCCTGTCGATCTTCACCGTGTTCAACAATCCGCGGCTGAGCGCCGACACGACCCTGATGGGTGAAGCGCCAATCCTGGAACTCCCGAAGGATCTGGACGTCGTGGTCGTGGGCGGCCGCCGCATCTCCATAAGGGTGAAATGAAGCGCGCCGCCGGGATCGCCGCCGTCCTGTCCGCCCTCGCCGTCCTCCTGTTCCAGGCCACTTCGTCCCGGGCCGTCATCTCGCAGACGTGGCGCCAGAGGGAGAAGGATGATTTCGCCAAGGGGGAGCTGAAGGGCGTCTCCCTTCTGGCCGACGGTCTCCTCCGGCTGTCGCCGCGTCTCGACCTGGTGTACGAAGCCAAACAACCGTACCTCTGGGCCATCGCCCAGGACGCGGGCGGGAAGCTGTACACCTCGGGCGGGAACGACGGCGCCGTCTACCGCATCACCGCCTCGGGTGCCGAGACTTTCTTCAAGGCGGGCGAACCCGAGGTCCACGCGCTGGCACTCGACCGGTCGGGCAATGTCTTCGCCGGGTCTTCGCCGGGCGGCAAGATTTACAAGATCGCGCCCAACGGAAAAGCCGTCTGGACCTACGACAGCGGCGAGAAGTACATCTGGGCGCTCGTGCTCGACCGCGACGGGGCGCTGTACGCGGCCACCGGGATCGAGGGGCGAATCCTCAGGGTCGACCCGGAGGGGCACGGGCGCATCTTCTTCGATTCGGCCGAAACGCACATACGCTCGCTCGTCCTCGACTCGAAAGGGAGCCTGATTGCGGGCACCGACGGCCACGGCCTTGTCTTCCGCATTTCGCCCAAAGGGGAAGGGTTCGTCCTGTACGATGCGCCGCTCGGCGAGGTCGTCTCACTGGCGCTGGCGCGGGACGGGACGATCTACGCGGCGGTCGCCGGTGAGTCAGGGCGCGCGGCTCGGCCCGCGCCGCTTCCGCCGGCCCCGCCCGCCTCCGCCCAGCCGTCTGCCCCCACGGACGGGGGCGCGCCCCAGCCGACCCCGACGCCACCGCAGGAGCAACAGCCCGTCCCCGAGCAGCGAGTCCCGATCGGGATGGAAGGAAAGGTCCTGGCGATCTCCCCTGAAGGGTACGCGCGCGAGATGTGGTCGGGCAGCCAGGAGGCGATTCTCAGCCTCGCCGTGGCGTCCTCGGGGGACCTGCTCATGGGATCGAGCTCGCAGGGGCGGATCTATTCCCTCGATGCCGAAGGCGAAGTGCATGAGCTGGCGCGCCTGTCGTCGGGGCAGGTGACGGCCCTTCTGCGACTGGGCGCGGACGCCGGCGAATCGAAGACGCGGGAGACCTCGGCATCGCCGCCGAAACAGGGGGATATTGCGGTCGCTGGCAGCAACTTCGGGAGCCTGTCGCTCCTGCGCACAGGCTTCGCGCCGTCGGGAGCGTTCGAGTCGCGCGTGCTCGACGCCCGGTCGTTCGCCACCTGGGGGCGCGCCCACTGGCGCGTCGACGCGCCGAAGGGGACCTCGATCGTCCTGAACGTGAGGTGCGGCAACACCGAGGAGCCCGATCGGACGTGGTCGGACTGGAGGAGCGCGCCGTTCAACTCCGACGGGGCGCTCCTGAACTGCCCGGCCTCGCGTTTCCTGCAGTGGCGCGCCGAAATGAAAACAGAGGACCCGCAGCGCTCGCCGTCTCTGCGCGAGGTGGCGATCACCTACCTGCAGGCCAACCTGCCGCCCGAGATCCGCCGGGTCGAGGTGCAGGCACCGGGAGTGTCGTTCCAGAAGATCCCGGGCTCGCCATCCCCCGGAACGCAGGAGGCCAAGCCGGCCGGCCCCTCCGGGACCGACGTCGAGAGCGGTGGGCGCAGACGCCCGCGCCCGCAGTCGCGGCGCGGCTTCGAGGCCGGGGCACGGAGCGTCACCTGGCAGGCCAGCGATCCGAACGACGACGACCTGGTGTACGACGTCTACTACCGGGCGGCCGATGAGACAGCGTGGAAGCAGATGCGCCGCAGGATCGACGAGGACTTCGTCACCTGGGACAGCACCGCCATGCCGGATGGGACCTACGTGTTCCGGGTCGTCGCGAGCGACGCACCCTCCAATCCTGCCGGCCGCGCGCTTCAGGCCGAGAAGATCTCGGAACCCTTCGATGTCGACAACACACCGCCCCGCATCGAGGGGATCAAGGCCCAGGTGCAGCCATCCGGAGTCAAGGTCGCGTTCGTGGCCTCCGATTCGTTCAGCATCATCCGCGACACGGCCTACGCCATCGACGCGGGCGACTGGGAGTCGGTCCAGCCCACGGACGGACTGAACGATTCGCCGCTCGAGAGGTACGACCTGACATTGCCGCGCCCGGCTCCGGGCGAACACAGCATCGTTGTGCGCTCGACCGACGCGGCCGGCAACACGGGGTCCGGCAAGGTTGTGGTCGAGATCTCCGACGAAGCAGGAAGGCGCTAAGGAAGCGTCCATCGCGACCGGTCCACGTCTGATGGCCGGGCGCCGTCCTCAGTGGCGGAACCAGTTCATGATCCGCGTAGCCCAGGACTCGAAGCCGCCCTGGTGCTGGTCGCACTCCGGCGGCTCCGTGCCTTCGATGAAGATTTCGGGCGTGGAGTCGGGGCAGCGGGCGGTGGCGCGCAGGCCGGTGGTCGAGTCGACCTCCTCTTCCACGATTCCGCTGGGCATTTCCCAGCGCCGGCCCCGGTCGATGCCGGCGCCGCGCGCGACCTGGGCCCAGATCGGCAGAGCCAGGGCGGAGCCGCCCAGGCGCAGCGGACGGTTGTTGTCGAATCCGACCCAGGCCAGTCCGAGAAAGTCAGGCGTGAAGCCGACGAACCAGGCGTCGCGTCCCTCGTCGGTGGTCCCCGTCTTCCCCGCGAACTCGCCTTCGACGCCGTAGGACCAGATGGCGGCGCCGGTGCCGTAGCGGACCACATCGCGCATCAGGTCGAGGGTCAGGTAGGACGCCTGCGGCGTTGCCGCCTCCTGCGGCGGGTGGGTGGGGACTTCCATGACCTTCCCGCTGTCGTCCACGACGGCGATGATCGCCCGCGGCCATGCGCGTGTCCCGAGGGTGGCGATGGTCGTGAAGGCCGAGACCATCTCGAGCGGGACCACCTCGAACGTGCCGAGCGCGATCGAGGGGACGGGCTGCAGAGGGCTCTCGATGCCGCAGCGCCGCGCCATTCGCACGATGTCCCTGAGACCGATCGTCTCGGCCGCCCGGATGGTGGGCACGTTGAGGGAAAGCGCCAGCGCCTGGCGCGCGCTGACCGGGCCCCTGTACTCCTGGTCGAAGTTCTGCGGCGCCCAGGGCTGGCCGGAAACCTCCATCTCCAGGGGCGAGTCGTCCAGGACCGTCGCGGCGGTGAACAAGGGCATGCGCTCGTCCTGCGCCTTCTGGAAGCCCGCCAGGTAGACGAACGGCTTGAACGCGGATCCCGGCTGCCGGTGGGCCTGGGTAATCCGGTTGAACTGGCTGCGTCCGTAATTCCGGCCTCCGACCATCGCCAGGATCGAGCCGTCGGAGGGGTTGAGGGCGACGAACGCCCCCTGAATCTCGCCGCCGGGCAGAGGACGGAGCTGCGTGTATGCGCTCGTATTGCTTCAGGCTCGCGTCGACCGCCTTGTCGGCGCGCGACTGCAGCAACGGATCCAGAGTGGTGAACACCCGGATCCCGAGGCGCGAGGCGGGGTCGCGCAGCCCCTGGTCCTGAAGCTGTTGCGCGACAAAATCGATGAAGTAGGGGGCCTGTCGGGCGTCGGCCGCCGGCTCCGGGCGCAGACTGAGCGGAGCCTCCCGCGCCTCGTCATACTGCGGCTCGGTGATGAACCCCTCGTCGCGCATCAACCGCAGAACCAGGTTGCGACGCTCAAGCGCCTCCCGCGGGTGCCGGTACGGGTGGTACCGCCCGGGTGACTGGATAAGCCCGGCGACGAGCGCCGCTTCCGGCAGGTCCAGGTAGCGGGCGTCCTTGCCGAAGTAGTGTCCCGAGGCGGCGCCCACCCCGATGATCGAAGTCGGCCCGCGCTGCGCCATGTAGATCTGATTCAGATAGCGCTCCAGGATCTCGCTCTTGCTGTGCAGAGCCTCGAGGCTCAGCGCCGCCAGCGTCTCCCACAGCTTGCGGGTCAGTGTTCTCTCGCCGCTCGGATACAGGTTCTTGGCGAGCTGCTGGGTGATGGTGCTGCCGCCCTGCACGACCTCGCCGCTTTTGACGTTGGCGAAAAGAGCGCGCGCGAGAGCGCGGGGGTCGATGCCGGAGTGCCGGTAGAAACGGCGGTCCTCGACCGCGACGACCGCGTCGAGCAGGTGCTTCGGCAGGTCGTCAATCGACACAGCGAGCCGCTCCTCCCGCACGCTTCCGGATAGGGTACCCAGCGGCTCGGGCTCGATGAGAGCGCGCTCGAGATCCTCCCCGCTCGAGAGATTCTCGATGTGACCGATGCGCCCGAATCCAATCTTCACGCGCACGGGCATGGCCTCGACCCTTCCGGTGGGGTAGTTGAAAGCGTTCAAGAAGATTTCGAGCGCCCGGAAACGGACAGAGTATTCGCCGGGCATGCTGGGGTGTCCGTCGATCTTGCGGTAGCCGAGGCGCGCCAGCCTCTCGAAAAGATCTTCGCGGACCACCGCCACCCTGTCGGAGAGGACGAACGGGGCGGAGAAGACCCGGGCCGGGGCCGCGGCCTCCAGGTGGGCGAATCGCCAATTGGCGTCGATGCTGGCCAGAGTCAGGAGTCCGGCCAGGACCAGGGCGACCGCGAGACCCGCCCTGAGAAGAAGGCGCACCGGGTCGAACCGCCACCATGCGCCCCGCTCCTTCCGAATCGAGGCCATGAATTTCCTTCGGACTCCTTTCCCGCGGACGGGATGGTCAACTAGGGTACCATGTCGCGCCCGCAGGGATATGATCCCGCGGCCTTCCATCGACCCGCGGCCGTCCACGGGGGCCGCCGGGGAGGGGGAACTCGTGGCGCGTCTGGGGTGTCCGGAACGTCGCCGGCCATCGGCTTTCGTCTTCATAGTACTTGCGACGTCCCTGTCGGTATGGACGCGGTCCGGGGCCGACCAGCTCGAGGAGGCCAGGACACTCGTGCGCGCCCTGGCGTCAGTCGGGGGCGTGGCTGGCCGTGAGGGACCGGTGCGCGCCGCGATTCGCCGGGCGGCGCCCTCCTGGGCCTCGTTCCAGGAGGACAATCTCGGCAACCTGACGGTGAGCGTCGGCTCGGGGAAGCCGGGACTTCTCCTCCTCGCCCACATGGATGAGCCCGGGTACGTCGTGACCGGGGTCACCGATCAGGGGTATCTGAAGCTGCAGCGCCTGACGCGGCTTTCCCTCTCGCCGCTGTTCGATCAGTTCCACATGGGCCAGCCGCTTTTGATCCAGGGACGGCGCGGCACGATCCCGGCCGTCTCGGTCGTCTACTCGACCCACCTGTGGCGCGGCAATGCCGCCCCACTCAACCGGCCGGTCGTCGACGAAGACCTTTTCGTCGACATTGGCGCACGGAGCGCCGCGGACGTCGAGGCGGCGGGTGTCGTGCTCCTCGACCCCGTCGTCATCGCCCGGCGCATCGTGGATTTGGCCGGCGGCAAGCTGGCCGGCCCGGCCATGGACGACCGGGCGGGGTGCGCGGCCCTCCTCCTGCTCTTGCAGGAGCTCGAGCCCGCCAAGATCCATGGCACTCTGACCGTGGCCTTCTCAGCCCAGCAGCTCATGGGAGGACGTGGGGCTGGGCGTCTCGCCAACCGTGTCGAGGCCGATGACGTCCTGGTGGTCGACGCGCCGCTCCCGGGCGGGGCGCGCACGGCGCCTGGAAAAGGGCCGGTTGTCGCCGTTCCGGGCGGGACGGAAGGGTTCTCGCAGGAGATCTACAACCGCCTCGCCGAGCGCGCGGCGCGAACCCGGCTGCCCTTGCAGAACGCGACCTACGGGACCGCGGGGGATCAAAGCGCGTTCGTCGGCAAGACCCGCGTTTTGCCGATCGGAGTCCCTATCCTGTATACCGGTACGCCGGCCGAAGTCGTCGATGCGCATGACATCGTGGCGCTTGCGACGCTCCTCAAGTCGATCGCGGAAGAAGACCGATGACCGGTCGGGCGCGCACCGTTCTGCTATCGCTCGCGTCGATCACGGCGGCCGTCCTGGCCGGCGCAGGAGACATTCGGGCCGCGCGCCCGGGCCGGGAGGGTGGCAGCTTCGGCATCCTCGAGGCTCTCATCAACACTCCCGGGGTATCGACGCGTGAGCAGGGTGTGCGCGATCGAATCCGCTCGCTTCTGCCGGCCTGGGCCCGACCCGCAGTGGACGCCAAGGGGAACCTGCTGGTCACGGTGGGGCCGGAGCGCGCCGCCAAGACCCTCCTGTTCATCGCACACATGGACGAGACAGGCTATCTCGTGACGGCGATCCGGGAGGACGGAGGGCTCGACGTCAAGGCCGTCGGCGGGTTCTTCGAGACGCTCTACGAAGGGCAAGTGGTTCTCGTCCACGCAGCGAAGGGGGACGTCGGTGGCGTCGTTCCGCCCCGGCCGAATTACCTCGACCCCTCCGCCGTGGAGACGCCCGCGGCCTTCGGCAAGGAGGCTGTGCGCGTCGACGTGGGCGCCTCGTCGCGAGCCGTGGCCGAATCGCTCGGCATCGCCCCCGGCGATCCTGTCACCGTTCCGAAGGCCTTCCAAAGGCTGTACGGCTCTTTCGGCTCGGGCCGGGCCGTGGACGACCGCGCCGGCTGCACCGCTCTCCTCGTGGCGCTGCGCGGGATCGACCCGAAGACCCTGCGCCACAAGCTCATTTTCGCCTTCTCCGTGGAGGAGGAGACCGGCCTCGACGGGGCGCAGGCGATGGCGGAGACCCTGCGACCGGACCTGGCCATCGCCGTGGATACATTCGTGTCGTCCGACAGTCCTCTGGAGCGTCCCGCCTTCGCCCACGCCATCCTGGGGAAAGGCCCCGTGGTGCGTGCCATCGACAGCAGCAACATCACCGATCCGGCTCTGGTCGATCGCGTCCTGAACCTGGCGCGACAGGCGGGAATACCGGTGCAATACGGCCTGACCCGCGGTGGCAACGACGGATCGGTCTTCCCCGAGTTCGGGACACCCGACCTGGCGCTCTCCTGGCCGACGGTCCATTCCCATTCGCCGGTGGAGGTGATTAACGAGAGAGACCTGGACGGTCTGGGCGCTCTCGTCAGAGCGATCGCCGAGCGCTGGTGAGGCGATGGACAGTCTCTAGCTCTCGTCCCGATCGCGATCGCGACCCAGGTTGTCCTCGTATGAGGCCTTGAAGATCGACGACAGGTCCCCCTCGAGGACGTCCGGCGGCATCGAGGCCCGGTCCACGATCACCCGGTTGCGCGACACCTGTTTGGCGCGATAGAGCGCCTGGTCGGCGGCCTTCAGGAGATCGTTCTCGTCCCGAACCTGAGTGTTGGCAGGGGAGGAGGCGACACCGGCGCTCACGGTGAGCCGCACCAGGAACTCCTTGTACTTGTAGATGTGCTCGTCGGCCGCCTTGCGGATGCGCTCGGCGACGATGGCGGCGCGGATGCCGTCGGTGTTGGGCAGGACGATGAGGAACTCCTCGCCGCCATACCTCCCCACGATGTCGGTGGTGCGCGCGTTCTCAGTCAGGAGCTTTGCGAATTCGCGCAGCACCTGATCGCCGCAGTCGTGCCCGTACTTGTCGTTCACCTGCTTGAAGTGGTCGAGGTCGAGCATGGCGACGGACAGCGGCGTGCCGTAGCGCTGCGCCCGCTTGAACTCCTCGGACAGCCGGCGCCTCAGGTAGCGATCGTTCAGGAGGTTGGTGCGTTCGTCGGTGACCGTCAGCTTCAGGAGCCGCTCGTTCGCGTCGCGCAACTGCTGGTTGGCCCGCTCCAAAGAGGTGTAGAGGTAGCGCTTCTTGAGTGACGAGCGCAGGACGGCATCCAGCTCGTCGAAGTGGAACGGCTTGACGATGAAATCGTCGGCGCCGCTCTTGAGGCACTCGACCTTGCTCTTGACGTCTCGCTTGACGGTCATCACGACGACCGGGATGGTGGAGAGCAGGCGGTCGCGCTTGATGGTACGCATCACCTGCATCCCGTCCGGGGGCGGGATCAACAGGTCGAGAAGGACGAGGTCGGGGCGATCGGTCTGGATCCGGCGCAGCGCCTCCTGGCCGTCCCGGGCGTGCGTGACCTCGTAGCCGCCCATGGTGAGCCACTCGGCGAGCAGATCGACGCTGTCCCGGTCGTCGTCGACGATCAAGATGCGAAACTTCCGCGTGGCCACCGCGGGCGATCGCGGCGGTTTCGGCTGGACCTCTCCCTGCATGAAAAACCCCCGGCGGGCCCGGAGGTGGCTCCTTTCCCCGATCGGCTGCGCGTATTCTATACCACCCAAAAAATCGGGCGGCAACGTGAAAAAACCCTATTTGGCGCGGGTTTGCGGCGATACGCCCGTCAGGCGATCGTCAGGCCGTCAAGGCCGTGGCGCAGGGTCGAGCGCCGCCCGCGGCCGGATCGGGGGTGCCGCCGTCGGCCCCTGCTCCGCCCCCCAGGAGGAAAAATAAGGGGCGTTGGCTCGATAGGCCTTCCAGGCTGCCTCGGGGTCGACCTGGGCGACATTGAGCCCGCCGAGCGCAGGGACCCAGTCAGGTCGGGGAACGTTGGGAAGCAGCGTGACGAGCGCGCAGTCGTTCTGTCCCAGAACCCAGGCTGACTCGGTCCTGAACAGGTAGCTGAACAGTCCCTTGGCCTGGGCGGCGTGGGGAGCGCCTCGAAGAAGGATCGCCACGTGCGGCGGCACGATCGCTCCCGAACCGAGTCGATCGGGGAACAGGACGTTGACCGGCTCGGCCTCGCGCTTGGCACAGATCGCCTGATCGAGTCCGATCAGCCCCCAGGCCGCCCCTCCCTCGGACACCAGACGGCGCACTTCGCGGTCGTCCTCCACGATGCGCGTACCGCCGTCCGCGCGCAGCGCTTCGAAGAACGCGCGGCCCTTCTCCGGGCCCCAGAGCGTGAACAGGGCCGCGGCGTGAAAGGCCGGGGGGCCTGTGGCGATGCGAGGCATCGCCCCTCTGCCGGCCCAGGGAGCCCTCGTGAGGTCGGTGGTCTCTGTCGGCGCCTCCTCGCGCTTCATGCGGTTGGTGTTGTAGACGATGACCCGGGGGTTGACGGCGAAGCCGATCCAGCGGAACTCCCGGTCGCGGTATTGTCCCGGCACAGGGCGCGCCCCCGCCGGCCGGAACGGCGCCGCCAGGCCGGCGTCCACAATGTCGTACGCCGAGAGCGGAGTCTCGCCCCAGAAAACGTCGACCGCCCCCCGCTCCGCCTGCGACTTCAGCGTCGACAGAAACTGGTCCCCGAGGTTTTCCCGGTACGTCGCGCTGACCTCGATGCCGGTCTGCTCCTCGAAGGTCTTGAGAACCGGGCCGGCGATGCGCCGGGGCGCCTCCACGTACACGACGACTGTCCCCTGGCGCGGCATTTCGACACTCTCTTCTTCGGGGAGGTTCAGCGCCCCCGGGCCGCAGGCGAAATGCGCGGCAGCCGCCAGGAGGACGGCGGGATGTATCGCCCGTCTCGCGTTGCTCACCATCGGAGCGGGGACTGTAGCAGCCCGGCGCCCCGCTCATCAAGCACCCCTTCACTCGATGCCACTCCCTCTCTTCCGGCGCCGGGCCCTGCGCGAGTCGGATCGGGGTTCGCGTCGCTGCACGACGGTCCCCTTGGCTCGCCACGTGCCGCCCGTAGCCCCGGAACGGGCGCGGTGGGGGTGCTCGCGCGCCGGGAATGCATTAGAATGCCCGCATGAGCCCAGCGAGGGGGCAGTTGCGTACCATCGATCCGGTGGAGCCCGAGGGGACCGACGAAACCGGCCGGGGCCGGCGACGCGATGTCCTCAAGTGCAACTTCCGTCCCCGGGACGCCAACTTCTTCTGCTGGAAATACGGCGTCTGGTACAACCTCATGGACTGCTGTTACCGTCACTTCAACGAGACCTACTCCGGGTGCACCGGCTGCAGCCAGGGAGCCAATAACCTAAAGGTCAACAAGGATCGTTTCCATTCGATCGGGCACCTGGGCGAACGACCTCGCTTCGGCCGCTGACGCGGAGCCCACTCTGGATCTGATCCTCGCCAACGGACAGGTCATCGACGGCACCGGGCGCCCCGCCTTCAGGGCCGACGTCGGCATCCTGGGTGACCGGATCGCCGCCGTCGAGTCGCGGCTCGAGGTCGAAGCGCCCCGTATCGACGCAGGCGGTCGCGTCGTGGCCCCCGGCTTCATCGACCTGCACTCCCATTCGGATCTGTGCTTCACCCTGCCGCTTCACGATCAGGCGCGCCTCCTCGAGGGGCGCGTGCGACAGGGGATCACCACGGAGCTCCTCGGCAACTGCGGCATCGGATGCGTTCCGCTTTCGGCGACGACGAAGTCGGACGTCGAGCGGGTGTGCGGTTTCATCACCCCTGAAGAGGTCTCCTGGAGCTGGCAAACGTTCGCCTCGTACCTCGGACATCTGGAAACCCAGGGTGTGCTCGTCAACGTGGCGTCGCTCGTGGCGCACGGTCCGCTGCGCTTGATGGCCATGGGTGCGCGCTCCGGGCGGCCGGACACGGACGAGCAGCGCGCGCTCGATCGGCTGGTGAGCCAGGCGATGGAAGAGGGGGCGTATGGCGTTTCCTTCGGCCTGATCTATCCGCCCGGGCAGTTCGCCGACACCGACGAGCTGGTGTCGGTGACGCGGGCGGCGGCCGCGGCGTCCGGCTTCGCGGCCTTCCACCAGCGCGGAAGCAGCCGCGACACGCTGGCGCAGGCCATCGAAGAACTGATCGAGGTGGGACGGCGCGCGCGGGCGGCCGTGCATCACTCCCACGTCGAGACGGTCGGCAGCCGGGCCTGGTCCGGAACACCCGACATCCTCGCGGCCGAAGAGCGGGCGGAGCGCGACGGGATCGAGATGACGGCGGACGTCATCCCCTACACGGCGGTCTGCACCACGATGCTGGCGCTCTATCCCCCCTGGTCGCTCGACGGCGGTGTCGCGGCCTTCCTGGAGCGGCTGCGCGACCCGGTCCTGCGTGCCCGGATGAAGCGGGAGGTCGCGGAGACCGCGCCCGTGTGGCCGCCGTGGGCGGGGGAGGGTCGCTTCACCATGAACATCGCCCGCGAGTGCGGCTGGGATCACATCCGACTGGCGCATGTCGATGGGTCGGGCAACAAGGGGTACGAGCACCTGACGATTGCCGCGATCGGCCGGCGCCGCGGCCAGGATCCGTTCGACGCGCTGTCGGACGTTCTCCTGGAAGAGTCTGGTGTCGCCACGCAGCTCATCTTCGGAATCTCCGGCGACGAGACGACCGACGATCCGTTGCTGCCACTGCTCCGGAGCCCGAGGCTCGCTGTCGTCTCCGACGCCTGGGAGATCGGCAAGGGGTTCCCGCATCCCGGGGCGTATGGCGCCTTTCCGCGCGTCCTGGGGCACTACGTCCGCGAGCGGAAGCTCTTCGGTCTCGAGGAGGCGGTGCGCAAGATGACATCGCTGCCCGCGGACAGGCTCGGACTGCGCGACCGGGGGCGCGTGATGGCGGGGTGCAAGGCCGACCTGGTGCTCTTCGATCCGCTCACCGTCGCCGATCAATCGACGTTCACGGAGCCTCGGCGCTTCGCGGCAGGGATCGACGAGGTCCTGGTCAACGGCCGGCGCGTGGTGGCCGGCAGGGAGTTCCGTCCGCAGGCGGCCGGGAGCGTCCTCAGAAAGGGAGCATGAAAAGCCTCCTGGCGGCGGGCCTGGAGCCGGGCGTGGCGGCCTGTCTTCTCCTCTTCATGGGTGCCGGGGTCGAGCCGCCGCTGGCGAAAGTCGCGAGCCTGGACGACGTGATTCATGCCAACAACCGCGGCGCCGCCCAGATGGAGCAGTACAAGCACGCGCAGGCCATGGAGGAATTCAGGAAGGTGACGGAGGGCGCTCCCGGCTGGGCGCCCGGCTTCGTCAATTTGGGCCTGGCCGCCCTCTATTCCCGCGAGACGGCGGCGGCGAAGGAGGCGTTTCTCGAGGCGATCCGTCTGGACCCGAAGCTGCCGCAGGGGCATTACGGGCTGGGTCTCGTCCTCAAGAACGAGGGAAAGACGGCCGAGGCGGTCGTCGCCCTCGAGAAGGCCCGGGCCCTCGACCCCGAAGACGCGGACATCCTGTACAACCTGGGGCTCCTGCACGCCCGCCAGCGGGAGTTCGACCCGGCGATCTCGTCCCTGAAGCGCGCCCGCCAGCTCGACCCAAACAGCATGTCCATCCGTTACCAGCTCGCGCGTGCGCTCCTGCAGTCCGGGAAACGCACCGAGGGCGACAGGGAAATGGCCGTCTACCAGAAGCTGTCGGCCAATCCGAAATTCGCGGTCCCGACCGGCAACCAGTATGGCGAGGCAGGTCGCGATGCGCTCGTCATCACCGACTACGCGGCGCTGGGCGGCCCGAAGGCCGAGGCCCGGCCGATTGTCATCCGCTTCAGCGACGCGACGCGGGCCTCCGGCGTCACCTTTCGGCACGGAGGCCCGGGAGGTGAGCCTGGGCGTCCCCGCGCCTCCGGCGACGGAGGCCCCGGGGCGCGGGCGGCGCGCTACGGTTCAGGCCTCTCGGTCGGAGATCTCGACGGCGATGGGAAGCCCGACCTGGTGTTCGCCAACGCCTCGGCCGACGGAAGGGCGCGACCCGCCCTCTATCGCAACAAGGGCGACCTCACGTTCGAGGACGTGACGCAGGCCTCGGGTGTCGTCTTCGAAGGCCTGGGAATGGCGGCGGTCCTGGGAGACTTCGACAATGACGGGGACGCGGACCTGTACCTGACCCGGCAGGGCGGCGGGGCCTTGTTCGAGAATGACGGGAAGGGACACTTCGCTGACATCACGCGGAAGGCCGGCGCCTCGATCAAGGGGTTCGCCCTCGGGGCCTCCTGGGCCGATGTCGATCACGACGGCGACCTCGATCTCTTCG
>Ga0209157_1000943_pt1 | contig 24501 bp, 48 predicted proteins | sample GraSoiAngelo_135_FD_185892 | JGI IMG/M metagenome (GOLD analysis project Ga0209157, IMG submission 185892) | Grasslands soil microbial communities from the Angelo Coastal Reserve, California, USA - 14_0929_05_40cm (SPAdes) (version 2) | ecosystem: Environmental > Terrestrial > Soil > Grasslands ...
CAGTAACGGTGACCGTGAATACAACGGAATGAGTTATGGAGCCACTCGTCGCTGTTACCGTAACCGAGTACGAATTAGCCGGGGTAAAGGCGGTCGTCGACAAGGTCAAAGTCGATGTGCCGGAGGTACCAGGCGTCAATGCAAGATTTGCAGAGCTGAACGATACCGAGAGGCCGGAAGCACTCGGCGTGACAGAAGAGCTAATGGCGACAGTGCCCGTCAAACCGATACTAGCCACCGTTACTGTTGATGTTGCTGAATTTCCAGCCACGAAACTCCCAGGATTGGGCGTGCTGGAGGTTATGGCGAGATCTGGAGTCACGGTTATTGAAAGCGTTGAAGTGTGTGTTATAGAGCCGAAGCTCGCGGTTACGGTTATGGTATAAGTTGCTGATGGCGTGGATGATGTAGTACTAATCGCTAGTGTTGATGTCCCGGATGCGCCAGGGTTGAGTGAGACTCCGGTGGGAGTGAACGAGAAGGTTATGCTTGGATCGCTGGGCGAGCTAGTTGCTTTCAGGCTGACAGTGCCTGTGAGGCCGAGACTGCTGAGGGTCACTGTTGAACTTGCGGACCCGCCCGCGACAAAGCTGGCCGGAGTGGCGGCCTGGGCAGATAATGTGAAGTCAGGGTTCACTGTCACGAGGACCGATACCGTGTGAGATAGTGAACCGCTGCTTCCTGTCACGGTGATGCTGTAGGTTCCTGAAGGCGTGAACTGTGTTGTCGCAATAGTCAGAGAATCAGTAACCGTTGAACCAGGGAGTAGACTGACACTATTACTGCTTAAGAACGCCGTAAGACCATTGATCCCAGACGGCGTACCAGTGCTCATACTCACCGTTCCAATGAAGCCTTGGCTGCTGACAGTGACTGTCGAAGATGCTGAGGCACCTGCAATGAAGTTATTCGGCGTGGGGTCGGATGCCGTAATTGTGAAGTCCGGATTAACAAGGAAGGGTTCCGTCGCGGAATGAACCAAGCCGCTGCCAGCGGCTGTCGTTGTTACTGTATAGGTCTGGGGACCGGGCGTTCTAGCGTCGGTTGTGATTGTCACGGTGGAAATCCGACTGGACCCAGGTGACAGGACGATAGTGGGACTGCTAATGGATATCGCGAGGCCAAGTGCTGTCGGGGAAGAGAACCCTGTCACATTGACCGTACCTGTGAATCCGAGACTCGTCAAGGTGACAGCGAAAGTGGTTGAGCCGCCCGCGACAAAGCTGGCCGGCGAGGGAGTGCCTGCGACGATAGAAAAGTCTCCAGTAACAATCACGGCAACAGACGTACTGTGCGTGATAGAACCACTTGTACCAACTATGCCGACGGAATACGTTCCTGCGGGTGTTGATGGTGTCGTTGTAATAGTCAGTGAGGAATAGCTCGTTGAGCCAGCTGTCAGTCCGAGACTGGTCGTATTGAACGAGAAGGAAAGTCCAGTGATAGACGGAGCACTCAGACTGACTGTTCCTGTGAACCCTAAACTGGTAACCGTGATGATGGACCTGGTTGATCCACTGGCGACGAAACTACTAGGGCTTGCTGGAGAAGCCGTTATGGTGAGGTCGCCTCCGACGCTGACAGAGACAAGAATTGAGTGAGTAAGAGATCCGCTTGTTCCCGTGACATTGATCGAGTATAGACCTGACGGAGTGGAGATCGAGGTTCCGATCGTTAGAAGGGTGGTACCGGATGAGCCTGGCGTTAGAGGGATATTCATGTCCGCTACTGAGGCGGTGAGACCCAGGCCTGAAGGAATAGACAAGGTAAGATGGACGCTAGCCCCCAAGCCGAAACTGTTGAGTGAAATTGTCGAACCAGCAGAACTGCCGGCTAGGACATTGGCGGGTTGAACTGTGCTACTCGCGATAGTGAAATCAGGCAGTACAATGAAGCTGATGCTAGTGGAATGGGTTATCGACCCACTTGTAGCTACAATGGTCGCGGTGTAAGCTCCTGACGGCGTTGTGATCGATGATTGAATGGTCAGGATCGCGCTGCCTGCTGATCCGACAGTCAGGCCAACGTTCCGAGTGTTAAACGAACTAGTAAATCCTGCAACACTTGGTGTTAATGTTGCCGACAGTGATACTGTACCGTTGAAACCCAAGCTGTTCATTGTGACAGCACTTGTTGTCGAGCCTCCCGCAACGAAACTAGAAGGAGACGATGCTCCAGCAATTATTCTGAAATCAGGATTAACGATTAGAGTCAAGGTCACTGAGTGGACCAAGGTGCCGCTAGCACCGGTGACCGTGACCGAGTAGACACCGGCCGGGGTTGAGGGAGTCGTTGTAATAGTCAGGGTCGAATTGCCGTTAAGACCTGGTGTCAGTCCCACGAACACTGGATTCAGGGACGTAGAGAGTCCACTTGGTGGTAGCGTCACAGTGACGTTCAATGTTATTCGGGTGGTAAGGCCGAGGCTCAGCACCGTCATTTTAGACGATGTCGAATTACCGGCGATTATGCTGGGGGGAGAGAGGCTACTTGCCGTGAGGGTGAAGTCGGGAGTGACGGTGATAGTATAGGTCTGGCTGTGGGTTAACGATCCACTTGTCCCTGTTATCGTTATTGCATACGTGCCAGCTGGCGTGGACGCAATTGTCTGTAGAGTCAGAATCGCTGTGCCGTTGGAGCCCGGTGTTAGAGGTATAACGCTGGGACTGAACGATGCGGCCAGACCCGTGGCGGGACTGGGTACGGTTGCGGAGAGTCCAGGACCCGCAGTTAGGCCGAAACTCTTCACCGTGATTGTAGTAACGACAGCGCTTCCCGCGACGACAGTTCCACTGTTCTGCGAAGATGTGAGTGTGAAGTCGCCTGTGACTGAAATGTTGATGCTGACTGAGTGGACGATACTACCGCTGGTACTTGTTACCGTAACGGCGTAGATTCCGGCGGGGGTCGAACTGTTTGTTGAAACCGTGAGAGTAATCGTTCCGAATCCTCCGGGGAGTAAGTGGATGCTGTTGGAGTTGAAGGCGAACGCGATCGAAGGAGACGAGCGTGTTGCGGACAAGTTTACAGTTCCGTTCAAACCAGCGCTCGAAAGAGTAAGCGTTGAGGTCCCGGAGTTCCCAGCGACGAAACTTGTGGGAACGATTGCACCAGCCGAGATTGTAAACTCGGCCTTGACGGTTACGGATAATTGACTGATGTGAGTCGTCGTCCCCACCGTGCCTATGACATTGACAAGATAAACACCGGCTGGGGTGGAGGTTGTCGTCGAGATCAGCAGAGTGGATGTTCCTAGAAAGCCTGGCGTTACGCTGACGCTTTGGGGTGTTAAGGTTACCGAGAGACCTGTGGCCGTCGGGGAGAAGCCGTAGCTTAGTCCAATGCTACCTGTAAGTCCGAAACTGGTGAGAGAGATAGTGGATGTTGTGGAATTGCCGGCAAAAATACTCGTAGATGAGAGCGGGCCAGCGCTAATACTGAAGTCAGAGGCAACTGTAAGGCTGAACGTTGTTGCATGGGTCAATGTTCCAACTGTGCTCGTTATTGTTATGATATAGTTACCAGACGGCGTGGAGTTCGTTGTCGAGATAGTAAGTGTCGAATTACTGGTGCCGCCAGCCGTAAGAGCTACCGTTGCTGGAGTGAACGAAGCAGTTGGGCCGCTTGCCACGACCGGTGTAATTGAGGCGGAAAGACTTGCGTCCGTCGTGAGACCTGAGCTGCCTAGCTGGATCGTCGATGACCCGGTAGTGCCTGCAGTGACGGTCCCTGTAGAAGGAATGGAAGTGATAGTGAAGTTTCCGGTCACGATGACTCTGAGTATTGTTGAATGTACAATGCTGCCGCTTGTGGCGGTAATCGTGACGGAGTAAGTGCCTGCCAGTGTGAAGGTCGTAGTTGAGATTGTTAGAGTCGAGGTCTTGGATCCACCGAACCCTAGTGATTGATGATTCGGGGTGATTAGGACGCCGATGGTGGAAGAGGAGGGTGCGGGGGTGACGGTCGATGTCAGCGTCAGTGTTGCGTTTAATCCTGCGCTGTTCATTGTGGCGGATGCTGTTCCAGATTTGCCGGAGGCAATTGTTACGCTACTGGGACTTGACGATATTGTGAAGTTCCCGGTTATGTTGAGGGTGAAGCTGGTTAGACGGAATATGCTTCCACTCGTCGCGTTGACAGTAACGATGTAGGACCGTGCTGGTGTCGCAACGGTCGTTGACATGGTCAACCTAGACGTAAACGAGATCCCTGGTGTTAGGGTAACGTTGGACACGTTGAGTGATGCGGTCAAACCGGACGGAACGATCAGTCTTAGGGTTACGTTGCCTGTGAATCCCGTACTAGTAAGTGTTACATTTGCAAGAGCTGAACCACCAGCATCGAAAGTCTGAGGTGTGGTCAGTGCGCCGCTGATGGTGAAGTTCGCCCCAACCGTCACGAGTATAAGTGTGGAATGAACGAGTCGTCCATTTGTTCCGGTGATAGTCACGTTGTATCGTCCGGCTGGGACATTCGACGCGGCCGTAAGTGTCAGCGTCGTGGTGTTGGTCCCACCAGCAGTCAGTTTGACAGTCAAGGGCGTAAATGATGCGGTTGGGAGTGTGGGTCCAGCGCCTACACTCGAAGGAATGATCGATGAGGACATGTTCACCGGGCCGGTGAAGCCGGTGCTGTTCAGACCAATTGTAATTGTAACCGAGGAGTTCGATGCAAGACCTTGGCTGTTGGTACTCGGTTTCAAAGCAAAGTCGCCCCCTACAAAAATCGTCAGGGCGATTTCATGAATGAGATTCCCGCCGGGCGTAATCGAAGTCGCAGTTATTGTTAGAGTGTAGTTGCCTGCGAGGGTGAAGGGACTCGTCGAGATTGTTAGTGTCGAATTGACCGAACCTATTTTTGTGGCAGTAACATTGACTGGGGTGAAGATGAACGAGGGCCCGTTCAGCGTCACAGGGTTCCAAGTACCCGTAAGCGTCACGGTATTGTTGAAACTGTTGATGCCAGTAATTCTCACAGTTGTAGAATTCGTCCTGCCAGCCAAAATCGTCAGGCTTGAGGATCCTGATGTGACGCTGAAGTCTACAATGTTAACGCTTACGAGAATCTGGTGGAGAACGCCTCCGGATGTGGCATTGACAGTCACGACGTAGTTCCCTAGGGCAGCGCCGACCGATGAGATCGTAAGCGTCGAAACGCCTGTTCCACCAGCGGTGAGTGTTATCGTTGGGACGCTAAGGGACGCTGTAGGCCTATTTGGTCCCACGGGCGAAACCGTGACGGATAGTGAGATAGTGCCTGTGAATCCATTCACACTCGTGAGAGTGACGTTCGAGTATCGCGTTAACCCGGACCCGATAATGAGAGTTGAAGGAATCGCGCCGCTCCTAAAGTCTCTCACCCTGATAATCAGATCGACCTCGCGAGAGAGTCCGCCATTTGTTCCAATCACTCTGATCGTATAGTTTCCAATGGGAGTGTTACTGGAGATCGAGACCGTTAGAGTAGAGTTAGCGGACTTACCCCCGGTGAGAGTAACCGCAGCTGGAGTGAGGGTCGGCGTGACTCCGTTCGAACCGACGTTGGCGGTAAGTTGTACGCTGCCTGAAAAATTGTTCAAGCTTCTAACCGTAATCGTCGCGTTTCCAACCGACCCTGAGTTAACTGTCAGATTTGTTACGTTGGCAGTGACGTTGAAGTCGACAATTGTGACCCTCAGTATCGCTGAATGAGAAAGTGTCCCGTGAGAACCTGTGACTGTCACGTTGAAGTTTCCTGCAGTGGGAGAACGGATAGTAAGGATCGAAGTCTTCGTAGCGTTTACCGTCAAGAGTAAGCTGGTTGGATTCAGAACCGCCGAAGCACCAGAAGCAGATGCTGATGCGATTAGGGTAACGTTTCCTGAGAAACCGAAGCTCTTGATCGTGACAGTTGAGTTTACCGAGGAGCCTGGAACAAAACTGCCAATGCTACTGCTGACACTGATACTGAAGTCTCCTGTGATTGTGATCGTCAAGGGGATTGTGCGAACAAGGGAATCACTTGCCCCGGACACGTTGACTGTATAGGTACCATTGGGCGTCGCCGAGGTCGAGCTGACAGTCAGAGTTGTCGTGGCCGTTGCGCCCGGCGTCAGAGTCAGAGTTAACGGGTTTGTCGTAACAGACAACCCTGGAGTAACGGGTAGCACGGAGGCAGTGACATTCACGACTCCGGCCAGGCCGGTGCTAGTGACAGAGACGATAGTAGAGGATGGCGGAGAACCGGCGACGAAAGGTGGGATAGCGCTCGTAGAAATCGAGATGTCCCACACATTGATAGTGACGTTTGCAGAACGTACGAGTGACCCGCTTGTACCGGTCACCGTCACTAGATAGTTGCTGTTGCTTGCAATAGTGGAGGAGCAAGTCAACGTTGCTATGCCTGAACCCTTCAGAGTGCCAGGCGAGATGGGTGCGCAAGAAATTCCAGATTGTACTGTAGTGGCGAATGTGACATTGCTTGAGAAACCATTGAGCCCAGAGAGTGTAATTTTGGTTGAGTTGGAGGAAGACACGTGGAATCTTACTATCGTTGGGCTGACAGATATTGTGAAGTCTTGGACTGAGAAGGTCACGATGATCGAGTGAGACAGCAGACTGTTCAAGGTAGCTTTGACAGTGACAGTATAGTTTCCGGATAACGATCCATTGCAGGAGAGACCGGACGTGCCTGTTGAAGGAGGCAGAGTAACGGGTGAGATGCTAGAGCAGGTGAGACCTGTGCTGGGCGAGATTGTTGCGGACAGGGCTAGGGTACCGTTGAAGTTGTTCAATCCAGTAATCGTGATGGTCGATGTGCCCGCGACCCCGACCTTAACGGTGACTGTCGACACGCTTGCCGAGATCGTGAAGTCGACGAAATGATACAGTATAGGCGGAGAAGTTGTATGTGTGGCGGTGCCAACTGCAGCAACTCCTGTGACGGTTATGTTGTAATCCTTTGCCGAACTGGAACTGCAGGACAGGATTGACGTGGATGTTCCGTTGAGGGCCAAAGTCACACTCGGTGCACTCAAGGAACAAGAAATGCCGGCAGGTGCTTGTATGCTGAGACTGACACCGCCAGCGAAATTGGACGTGCCGACAAGTGTAATTGTAGAATTGCCCACTGATCCTGAATTGATTGATGAGGGACTGACTTTTCCGGCCGTTATCGTGAAATCACCGACATGGACGATCTGTCCGCTTGAATGTGAGGAAACACCGGGGAGCCCGGAGCCTGTGATCGTTACGCTGTATGCTCCTCGCGTTGTGGAGCTTAAGGAACAGGCGGCTGTGACGGTGCGGTTTGACGACAGAATAACTGGTAAAGTGGGGCAGGAAACTGATAGACCGCTGGGCGAAGCCGACCCCCCAAGAGTCACATTTCCGTTAAAGTTGCCAATGCCTGTGATCGTAACAGTGATCGTTGCCCCTGTTTGTCCTAGGTTCAGATTCGCTGAAGATGTAGCTACAGTGAAGTCGCCCACGTGAACAGTGGCTGAGGCTGAACGGGAAACGGTCCCTGGCGAGCCCGAACCGGTAACTGTTACTATGTAAGTCAGGGAAGTAGTTGAGGCTAAGGAGCACTGTGCGCTTGCAGTGCTGTTCGGGGTCAGGACCAAGGGATTGGCTGGGCAGGTTACACTCAGACTCGTCGGGTTGGCGCCGCCATTTAGTGTAACACTCCCCGCGAAATTGAACTTGCTTGTTACAGTGACATTGGCTGATACTCCGGTTTGTCCGACATTGAGATTCGCTCCAACGACATTGATGACAAAGTCTCCTGCGTGTACAATCACAGTCGAGGAGTGCGATGCAGTTCCAAGGGAGCCTTGACCGGTAAGTGTAACCGCATATGTTCCAGGAGTCGTGGCAACTAACGAACAGTTCGATTGTGAGGTGCTGTTTTGGCTGAGGGTCACGGGCGACGGACAAGTAACCGTCAGACCGGCGGCTGAGACTCCTGTGAGACTTATGCTCCCGGCGAAGTTGAACGTACTGTTCAACGATAGATGAATTGAAATGCCTGCCTGACCAATGTTCAGGTCGACACCTGTGGCCTTTAGAATGAAGTCGCCAACGTGGATGGTAACACGTGTAACGTGTGCTACAGTTCCCGGAGACGGAGTCCCGGTAATGGTGACACTATAGGTTCCGGCAGTTGTAGAGGAGAGTGAGCATAAGGCGGTGGCCGTTTTGTTGGCCAACAATGAGATACCTGTTGTTGGACAGGTTAGTGTGAGACCCGATGGGGAAGAGGTACCTACGAGTGTGATGGCACCCGCGAAGTTGAAGGTGCTGTTGAGACCAATTGTGAGCGAAACTCCGGACTGGCCGACGTTGATGTTTGTCGGAGGAATTTGGGATAGGGAGAAGTCTCCAACGTGCACTGTGAACGAGACTGATTGAGTGACAGTCCCCGGCGAACCGTTGCTTTGGATGCTGACTGCATAGGTTCCAGCCGTGTTTGAGGTCAACGTGCAGGACACAATTCGGACTGCATTGGCCGCTAACGCAATAGGAGACGCGGGACAAGAGACGGTCAATCCCAGCGGAGAAGTAGGAGCTAGGCTCACATTGCCGTTGAAGTTCAGCCTCGATGTTAGTGTGACATTCAGTAATGCGTTAGTTTGGCCGACGTTCAAATCTCGTCCAGCAGCAGATATCGAATAGTCGCCAACATTGACGGTCAATACGAAGGAGTGGCTAAGTGACGTTGCTGAGAGCGAGCCTTTCATTGTTACAGTATATGTGCCGGGCGTCGATGATCTGAAAGCACACGTGGAAATTGTAGATGTGACAGTCGAGTTCAGGGTCACTGGGTTAGGTGCGCAACCGGTAACGGTCAATCCTGGGGGGGAGACCGAGGGTAACAGAGTGATGGACCCTGTGAGATGATTGATCGCCGTGATCGTAATGCCAGTTTGCGGATTCGACGCGCCCGAATTGAAACTAACAGAATTGGATGCCGTTACTGAGAAATCAGAGACTATCACTGAGATGATGACGGAATGTGACAAGGTTCCACTTCTTCCTGTTACTGTGACAGTGTAGTTGCCTCCGGACGAGGCACCAAGCGTCAGCTGAGCAGTGCCTGATGTTGTGATTGAAGGAATGTCTAGACTCGCGGTCAGCCCAGTTGAAGGAGCAGTTGAAAGCGCCACGCTTCCTGTGAAGCCGTTGATCGGGGAGACGCTTATTGTCGACGTGCCGGTAGAGCCCGCGATTATGGTCACGCTAGTCGGACTCGCTGTGAAGTTGTAGTCGGTGACGATGAAGGTCACCGTAGCGGAACGGGAGAGCGAGTCACTAGTCGCTGTCACCGTGACGGTGAATGTTCTCGCAATTCCCCTACAGGAGAGAGTGGCAGTGCCCGAAGTTCCTAGATTTATCGAGGTTGTGGAGAAAGAGCATGTCAACCCCGACGATGGAGAAGTCGAGTTTGTCAGAGCGACAGTGCCAGTGAAACCATTCACCGATGTGACATTGATGGTCGAACTACCCACAGCTCCTGCCAAGACGGTGATACTAGATGGGCTAGCGGTGACTGTGAAGTCTTGGACCGTATAAATCACAAGTACGGAGTGGGACAAGGACCCGCTGGTCCCCGTTACGTTCACATTGTATGTGGCGGCAGAGCCCTTGCACGAGAGTGTCGAACTGCTCGAAGTTCCGAGAATGACACTGCCTGGCGTGAAGCTGCAAGTGAGTCCAGAGCCCGGAGCTATCGCAGCGGTTAGGACGACCGTGCCAGAGTAGCCGTTAAAGCTGGTGACGGCTATTGCGGAGTTCCCTGGGTTTCCCGCGCTGACTCGGAGAGAGGTGGGGCTGGCAGCGACAGTGAAATCCTGCACAGTGTATGAGACTGTGGTTGTGTGAGAGAGGGAACCACTGGTTCCTGTAACTGTAACAGTGTATAGTCCAGCGGAGCCACTGCAAGACAATGTGGAATTGGAGTTCCCAGGCGGTAGAGGTGTGACACCGACACTCGCAGGAGTTAGAGTGCAGACGAAGCCGGAAGCCGGCGAGATACTAGCGACGAGGTCGACAGTGCCTGTGAAGCCGTTGAGGGATCTGATCGTAATCGTCGAATTGCCGACCGCGTTCGGAAGTAACGGTGGCACTACGCTCGGAGTCGAGGTCATGTTAAAGTCGACGAACGTGAAGGTGGCACTGGCTGCGTGCGAAGATGTGCCAGGCGAACCTGTTGCGGTCATTGGCACGTTAAAGGTTCCAGCTTTTGAGGACGAGCAGCTCAAGGGAATGCTACTTGTAGCGTTGGCCGCCAATTGCCCACTCGTGGTAAGCGGATTGCATGAAAGGCCAGTTGGAGGTGAAATTCGGACGGAGACCGAACCATTGAAGGAAGAACTTGCAAGAGTAATTGTCGAAGTCGCCGAGGTGCCTGCTTGGGCTGCAGCCGGAGAGCTAGCTGAAATGCTGAAATCGCCGACATGCAGTGTCACATTGAACGAGTGAGTGATACTGCCGAGAGAGCTAACTCCAGTGATCGTTGCGAGATACGTTCCGGGTGCCGAAGAGCTTAGAGAACAACTCGTAGTGAAAGTATTGTTCGATGTCAGCCCCACCGGGGATGATGGACATGTTATCGATAGGCCGTTAGCAGGAATGATTGACGACGAGAGCCTAACGGAGTCGTCAAAACTTTTGCTCGTCAGGTTGACCGGTATGACTGCTCCAGAGGCACCTGAGTTGAAACTGATCGAGGGCTTCGGAGTCGAGATAACGTAATCTCCAACTTGGACAATCGTGCTGGATAAGTGAGACGACGTACCCGGCGAGCCGACTCCTGTCAAGGTAACATTGTAGGTTCCCGGAGTACCCGAACTCAACCCGCAGGAAAACTGAATCGTCAGATTCTCCAATAACGAAACCCTAGATGGGCAATTTACGCTTAGGCCAGTAGAGGGATTTGTTGAGGTGCTGATTGTTATGTCTCCGACGAAATTGTTAAGGCTACTCACAGTAACAGTTATCACTGCACTGGTCGAACCCGGTGCCATACTCACCCGGGTAGTGCTTGAGAAAGCGAAGTCGCCAACGTGGACCGTCGATATCGCAGAATGAGTTGCGCTTCCTGTCGATGCTACTCCAGTAATCGTCAATGGATATGTTCCAGAAGAAGCAGAGTTCAACGAACAAGTCAGGGTGACTGCAGAGTTGGGAGTGAGAAGGGCTTGGCTCGTTGGACATGTAATCCCCAGCCCGCTTGCAGTCGAGGGGTTGATCGTTACGCTACCTGAGAAATTGAATGTGCTAGTCAGGATTACGTTTACAGGCACACCTGTTTGACCGATGTTGAAGTTCACACGCGGCGGCAGTGAAATACTGAAGTCTCCAACTGAGACTGAGGCGGCAGCGGAATGGGACGTGCCCCCCAGCGATGCCACGCCAGTGATGGTTACTGCATAAGTTCCCGGTGAGGTGGAACTTACGAAACAGAGCACATTGATTGTCTGGCTTGCATTGACCGTCAGGGCGGTAGTTGGACATTGTACGCTTAGGCCACTTGGTTGTGCGCTACTTTGAAGTGTAATCGTGCCATTGAAGTTGATGCTTGTAATTGTAACATTGACCGATTGATCGGTCTGACCGACGTTGAGATTTGCATTGGAAGCAGTAATGGTGAAGTTGCCTACACTGACAGCTATGCTTGCGGCACTAGTTGCAGTACCTGGCGAGCCAGCTCCTGTAGTCGTGACATCATAAGTCCCGATCGAGGTTGAGCTTAGTCCGCAAGATGCTATCGTGGACGCATTTGGCGAGAGAGAAACTTGGCCCGGACAAGTGACCGTAAGCCCAGAAACAGGCTTGACAGCGGACGACAAAGCAACAGTGCCCGAGAAGTTGTTGACACTTGTTACTGTCACTGGAACTGAAGAAGTCCCGACGCTGAAACTCGACGAAGATGGCGCCGTCATTTGAAGGACCCCAACGTGGACCGTCATGAAAGCTGAATGAGCTGCGCTTCCAGGTGAACCAGAACTCGCAATTGTCAGAGCGTAGGTTCCGGGAGTCGAGGAACTAAGTGCGCATGATGCTACTACGGTCCCGTTCTCCGCCAGAATACCGCCGGAGCAACTGACAGATAGCCCACTGCTCGGAGTGATCGTTGGAGCAAGACTCACTGTCCCTGCGAAATTATTCTTGCTGGTGAGAGTTGCCTGGGTGAAGGCGGCTGTTACTCCAGAGTTGATATTGGTCGAGGACTGGACAGAGATGGTGAAGTCGCCAACATGAACCGTGGCTCCGGCAGCATGGAAGGCGGTACCTGGAGACCCGTTTGCTGAGATAGTAGTGGGGTACATGTTGGACGTGCTTGAGTTCAGAGAACAAAGCGTGGTGGAGGTGCCGTTAGGTGCCAGAGCCACCGCAGTAGTTGGACAATTGATTGTCAGTCCAGAGGGCGTCGATGAAGCAGTCAATGTTACGCCACCCGCGAAATTGAAAGTGCTGGATAGGGTGACGTTAAGAGAAATGCCTGTCTGCCCAACATTGATGTTCTTACCCACAAAATTGATCGTGAAGTCGCCGACGTGGACAGTTCCACTCGCGGTGTGTGAGGTACTGCCGGGAGAACCTGCACCCGTTACAAAGGCAACATAGGTACCGGACTTTGTCGAGGCCAACGAGCACTGCGAGCTGGCAGTATTATTCCCGGAGAGGTTAATCCCGGGACCGGAACAGTTCACTGCTAAGCCTCCAGCGGGCGAGGCACTTCCTGCAAGACCGACTGTTCCTGTGAAATTGTAAGTGCCGGTTACTGTAATGCTTACAGATTGCCCGGTCTGACCACTGTTAATGTCAACGGTTAACACACTTATTGTAAAGTCACCAACGTGAACGGTAACAACGGATGCGTGTGACGAAGTGCCTGGAGATCCTCTGCCGGTAATTGTCGAGGAGTACGTGCGAGCTTGGGCAGAGGTCAAAGTACAGGGAGTCGTTGCAGTAACATTTGCAGCCAGACTAACAGGTGGTGCTGGACAAGTAACTGTAAGCCCTGTGTTGGGGACTTCGACATGTGAAAATGAGACGGTCCCGGCAAAATTATTCAGGCTAGTCAAGGACACTGACAGTGTGGCTGAAGCGCCACTGTTGAAATCCATCCGGGTAACGAATGAGATAGTGAAATCCCCCACGTGGACAGTAGAAGTTACAGTGTGAGATAGAGTCCCGGGAGATCCGTTGCCGGTGAAAGATGCGATGTAGGTGCCCTGAGTCGAACTAGAAAGACCGCATGATGTGTTTGCACTAGAATTGCCGTTTAGAGTAATTGTCGGAGCATTGCAGTTAATTGTCAGAATGCCAGGAGCAGATGTTGCGGAGCTGAAAGTTATCGACCCAGAGAAGTCGAAGTTGCTTGTTACCGTAAGAGTAACAGAAATTCCAGGCGCTCCAAGGTTGAAACTAGTTGCGCCAAGCGGGGTTATCGTGAAGCCGCCGACATGAACTACCGCCGACCCGGAATGACTAGCGGTACCGGGAGATGCTGTGCCAGTAATATTCACCGCGTATCGTCCAATGATGGTCGAGTTCAGACCGCATGACACAGTGTTCGTAGAATTGTCAGACACGCTAATTGATGAAGCGGGACAATTTACAGTCAAACCAGTGATCGGGCTGGATGTGATCGTGACCGAGCCAACGAAGTCGAAGGTACTGTTCAACGAAACCGTGACTACGGCGCCAGAGGCACCACTGTTGAAGTTCGTTCGAGGTCGAACAGCGAAATCAAACCCGCCTACATGGATGATGGAAGATATTCGATGAGTCGCGGTGCCGGGAGAGCCAGACCCAGTCACGATGACAATGTAGACGCCAGGAGACGTTGAGTTGAGATCGCAGGAACCTATGGCTGTGCCGTTGGTAGACAAACTCACTGATGTTTGGCATGAGACCGTCAAACCGGTCGAGGGAGTTGTACTCGAAACCAAGGAGACCGAGCCGCTGAAACTGAAAGTACTGTTCAGAGAGAGGGAGATGATTGCACCTGAAGAGCCGGAATTGAAATTCACTCTCCCGCTAGCCACTATGACAAAGTCGCCAACTCGGACCGTTACAGAGGCCTGATGCGACGTAGTACCTGGAGAACCCGATCCGGTGATAGTCACTGTGTAAGATCCGGAGCTCGAAGAGCTCATGTTACACGAGGCGTTCGCAGTTGTATTGTTCAGACTAACCGGGCTTGACGGGCATGTGATCGTCACTGCGGCGGGGGGATTGAAGGGGATCAGAGTGACGCTGCCCGCGAAATTGCTAATGCTAGCAAGCGAGATCGAGACCGAAGAGGAACTGCCCGAGTTGAAGCTCACTGGGCCGGTAATTGTGATGGTAAAGTCGCCGACGTTCACGGTCGATGAAGCAGAATGCAACGCTGTCCCTGGCGATCCGAGACCGGAAATCGTAACGACGAATGTTCCACGTGCTCCTGAACTAAGGTTGCATCTAGCACTCGCAGTGCCGTTAATTGTCAGGCTAACGAGAGCCGTGGGACAAGCTACACTCAATCCCGATGATGGACTGACCGTGGATGTGACATTGATGCCTCCTGCAAAATTGTTCGTACTGGATAGTAAGACGGAGATGAAGCCCCCGGTTGCGCCAGAGTTGAAATTGACAGGACTCGACACAATTACCGTAAAGTCGCCGACGTGAATTAGTGCGGAAGCGGAATGGAATGTTGCACTAACATTGCCCGTGAAGGATACAGTGTAAGTGCCAGTTACCGTCGATCTAAGCGTGCAGGTCGTATTAGTAGTCGCGTTAGCTGACAGCGTTGCAGATGTGGGACACGTTACTGTCAAGCCTGTACTCGGACTGGCTGAAGCAGTGAGTGTCACACTTCCGACAAAATTATTGATACTGGTCAGGCCGACTACCGTGGTCCCAGACGCCCCCAAGTTCAAGCTCGCCGGAATTGACCCGATCGAGAAATCTGAAACCACGTAAGTGACGTTGCCTAAACGAGACAAAGACCCGCTTGTGCCGGTTACGGTTACGACGTAGAGGCCGGGAGATCCGCTGCAGGAAAGTGTTGAAGTCGCCGTTGTTCCCAGCGAAACCCCTGTTGGACTTAGAGTGCAGGATAGATTACCGGAAGAGGATGAGGATGTCAGACTCACAGAGCCTGTGAAACCATTCTGGCTAGTGACAGCAACCGTGGACGTACCTTTCGAGCCCGGAATTACAGTGACACTTCGTGGAGTAATTGTAACATTGAAGCTTGAGACGCTTACCCGTACGATGACAGAGTGAGACAGTGCTGGCCTGGTATCGGACAAGCCCGTGACAGTGATGCTGTAAACTTGAGCAAACGTGGAAGATGTGGTCCGAATCGTTAGCGATGAAGAACCGCTAGTACCTGGACTGAGGGAGACCGTTGTGGAACTGAATGAGGTCGTTACCGTCAGACTGGAAGGGGATGTCGACGCCGATAGAGTAATGTTGCCAGTTAGACCAAGACTATTGAGAGTGATAGTAGCACTCGTTTGAGATCCCGCGGGCAGGCTTAACGAAGAGCTAGACGAGCTTATGCCAAAATCCCAGGTGACATTCGCGATGAACGAAGTCTGGTGAATGACGCTCCCGCTCGTCCCGGTTATGAGAATGTTGTAGCTTCCTGCCGGCGTCGAAGAATTAGTAGATAGGGTTAGATGCGTACTGTTCGAACCGTTCGCGACCAATCTAACGTTTGACTGGTCCACCGAAACAACAAGTCCACTTGCCGTTGGACTTGAAGACGTTGAAACAGCGACGGTTCCCGTGAAACCGTTTTGACTACCAAGGCTGATGGTCGATGATGCTCCCTGCCCAGAAGTCAAGGTAACGGGAGCGGGTGTCGCGATGCTGAAGTCAACCACTTTGATCGTAACGAGGACTGTATGCGACAAGGACGGGGATGAAGAGCTACCGCTAACAGTCACTGCGTAGTTGCCCGCGACAGTCCCCTTGCAACTAAGAGTCGAAGTTGCGGACGGGGTGATCGCTGTGATGATAACGCTAGTCGGACTCAAGGAGCAGGCGAGACTATTGGGCGACTGAGTGGAACTCAGGCTTACAGTCGTAGAGAGTCCACCGCTACCGGTCACTGTAATGGTTGAGATCGCGGTGATGTTGTAGTTGGCAGTCGCCGTGCCTGGGCTGGCAGCCAAAGAGAAGTCCTGAAGAGGCGGAGGACCCACCCGCAACGTAACTAGGACCTTGTGGGACAGCGAACCACTAGTCCCGGTAACCGTGATGTTGTAATTCCCTTGGGGAGTGTTCCCGAAAGTGGTAACCTTCATCGTAGTGCTGTTTGTCCCACCAACAACCAGTTTGAGACTCGAGTAGGGCGTGAAAGAAGTCGTCGGACAACCCGCAGGGCACGGACTCACTGAGGTGGTCAAGCTGACTGTGCCGCTGAACCCGTCCGGGCTGGCCGCAGTGATTGTCGAGTTACCCGTCATTGTTTGGTTGAGAGCAAGTGATGCGGGATTCGCTGACATTGAGAAATCTCCGATCGAGAAGCTATCTGTGGAAGTCGAACCGCTCGTGTTGACGAACTGCTCTTGAACAGCTGTGGTTGAGATTGTGAACTTTGCATAGCCATATGCTCCAGAAAATGTTTTGGCAAAATAGGGAGAATCAGCATTCGCAACTATTGACTGCGGACCGGCACCCCCTGTTCCGACAATAAGGAAAACTGTGCCAGCACCTTTGGAATACTTGCCCGTTGAGCCATCATTCGAGATACAATTCGACGGGAAAGTAGATGGGCGCGAAGTAGCACAGATAAGCTGTTTACTACGTTGATAATTGTGGTCATGTCCTTGAAGGACAATGTCAACTTTCTTGCTAATCAGGAATCGCATAAAGTCCTGGCCGATTTCGCAACTGTTCGCACCAGTGGTTATGCAATCCTTGTGGGTCCCGACAATGACCCAGGTTATGCCTAAGGTTCTTGCGCTATCAATCGCAGTCCCTACCCATGCTTGTCTTGCTGTGCCGTTGCTGTAGCTTATCGCAGAAGAGCTTGAGGTTCCATTCCAAATGTTCGGGTCGACCATAATGAACCTAGCAAGGGGACTTGAAGACGGATAGTCGAAGTAGTATTGGAACCCGTAGGTGCCGGTGAGCGATCCGAGTGTAAACGGGCAGTATTGTATGAACTTGTAAATGTTGCCGCCTCCTTGAGTTGTATTGTCTTCAGCAGTTTCATGATTCCCCACGAGAATCTCCGCGTTTGCGAGATTGCCTTTGAAAGTATTGCACCATGTTTGTTCATTCGCCGACGGAGTTGGCTGGGCGTAGAGCATGTCCCCAAGGCTAAGTGCAAAATTGACGCCTGATGAACCGAGAGACTGCCAATTACTAGTAGTGTGACTGTTATTGTCCCAATCGCCGGCAGTCCCAAACGAGAAACTTGTGATAGTTCCTGCCAAAGGGGAAACTATGACACCAGTCCCAAAGGTCGTCACGACCAGGACTAATATCAGGAATAGGGCCAGAATTGGCCATAGCCAGTACTTCCCAAGCCGACGTGATCCTGCATAGCTATGCATAGCTAATGCTCCTGGCCGCCAACAGCTCCGACAAACTTATCCATGCTATCTACTATCGAATCTTTGATCGATTTAGCCGATCAATCGTTAAAAGGTTGGTATTCCGGTCGAAACAAAATGCAACAAGAAGATAGCCACTGGCAGATTTCACATACGAAATAATACCGAACACTTCACATACGGATCCAACCCCTCTCAAAACAGTAATAGTCGCATTTGACACTCCACAAAAGGTCGACCTGTAATGATGCGCCTCCTTGTCATTCACAGTTAATGAGATAACACAGTAACCTACAGTGGTCGAGGATAGGTTACACGAATCTTTTGCGGAGTATCGTAGTACGAACGCTCACGGTCATGAGCCAATCAAAACAACGCGGACCAAAAGACATCGAAGAAGACAGAGAAGAAGCTGAAGATGATGTCAAACAAATAACAGCGCAATTGAAAAGGACCCATCATCCGAGTAACGGACGAGTCCTACCCTCCCAACTTGGATGGAAGATTAGTTGTCCCCACTGTGGCGAATCATTCACAGTTGCGTACAAGGATGACGGAACCTTCCAACTAGCAGTGGAAGAGTAAATGCGATAACCACCTGGACAAAATGGCCGCCAGATCCAGTGGAGTTCTTTAAGTCAGGTTCTAGCCAACCAAAGACCCGTGCAGACCAGCATAAAGACACGAGTAACCCTAAACAGTGGCGTGCAAATGCCCTGGCTCGGACTCGGAGTATACCAGGCCTCTGCCGGCCTCGGAACTCAGAAAGCTGTGAAAGCAGCCTTCGAATACGGCTACAGACTGATCGACACCGCCCGGATCTATGGTAACGAACAAGACGTTGGAATAGCAGTCCGACAGAGCGGGCTACCAAGAGACGACGTTTTTGTGACGACGAAACTATGGAACAGTGACCACGGCTACGACTCGACCCTGCTCGCTTTTCAGGAAAGTCTTCGAAGACTCGACCTCACATACGTCGACCTCTACCTAATCCACTGGCCACAACCCGGAATGAGAAATGAAACATGGAAAGCAATGATCAGATTATTGAAAGAGGGCAAGGTCCGCACCATCGGCGTCAGCAATTATACAATTGGACACCTCAAGGAATTGCTCGGACAGTCCGACATCGTCCCAGATGTAAACCAGGTCGAGTTCCATCCATTCCTCTACCAGAGCGATCTCTTAGAATTCTGCGAGCACAATAAGATACAGCTAGAAGCCTACAGTCCATTAACCAGAGGCCAAAGACTCGACGATCCGGCCCTCAAACAAATAGCTGCAAAACATTCTCGGACTCCAGCCCAAGTTTTGATCCGATGGTGCCTTCAACACGCCGTCGTAGCAATACCGAAATCCTCTAGGAAAGAAAGAATCCTAGAGAACAGCAAAGTATTCGACTTCGAACTGAAACCAGATGAAATGCGTCAACTGGACTCTCTCAGCGAGGACATGCGGACGAACTGGGACCCAACCACCGTACCCTAGAGGAACAATACTTGGAACGGATTAGGTGCTCTTTCCATAGACAGCATTCAACACGCCAAGCATCTCTTCATTCTCAAATTCCTCCATAATAATCCGATACCCCTCCTCCTTCTCACCCTCCACAAGCTCCTTGGTCGCGTACACTTCACAGATGTAACTGTCCTTCTCGACAACACCAAGGCCTTGATCTCCCGTCTGGAGAACATCGAAAACAGGTCTAAGAAGACTACCCAGCTCCTTTGCTGATCTAGGGTTCGCTTTCCCAGGTCCCTTCCAGATGTAGAACACTACAGTCAAAGTAACAAGTCTAGAGTATCGTTCCTCCTTCAATACTGTTAGATTTCCTGGAGGCTGAATTTTTTCCTGTATCGCTTTCTTCAGTTTAGCCAGCTTCTCAGAACCGACACTCCCAACCAAAGGCTCGAACGGGACCACGGTGATATCCAGAAGAGTGTTTTTCTCAGGAGATCCGGCTGCTTCCTCCCCATCTGCTTCTGCTCCCTCTAACGCTTCATCCTCTTCTTCCATGGTCTCGTCCTGAGCGCTTGGCATCAACCGATAGTCCAGTTGGAAATCCTTTGAGTATGTATATCTTGATGATCGTCCGGAAAGTGTCAAACTAGGCATGAATAACAGGGTGCCTCGCACAAAAGTGCTCGAACATCGAGCTAGACCGAGGGCTTGAATGACCGGAACTGCTCAGCCTTCCAGACTACAACCTCGTCGACCATTCGTTGATGCAGAATCCTTCCGCCATGGCCAGACTGAATCGTACTAATGATTTTATCATGAACAACTTGTGGAACATCCCAGGTAATGGAGGACTTTCTATCCGCGAAGTATGTAATCGACTCGTCCGTTTTAGATTCGACAATCCTATCCATAACTGAATAAACCTCCATCGGACGAAGTAAGGTCCGCAACCCCTCCGTTCCCTCATTGAACTTTCGAAGAGGGACGCCATGTGCCTCTCGAAATCTCAGGTACAACTCTCTAATGTTCAGACCATCCTCTCTGCTTACAGTTGAAACTACGACCCCTCGACACACTCGCCCGATCTCATGCAGTACAGTGACCCAGTCTTGAACGAGATGGAGGAGAAGCACGAAGATTACAGCATCAAAAGACCGGTCGAGAAACGGAAGGTGATGAGCGTCGCCTCGGACAAGATCCTCTAGACCCTTCTCCCTTGCCTTGGCCATCATCGAAGTGGAAATGTCCACTCCAACAATCGGCAATCCTCGATCGCTTAAGGGCTTGGCAAAACGGCCTGTCCCCGTTCCAACATCAAGAATACTATCGTAGCCCCCAAGCACCTTCTCCATGGTCGCTAGTGTGGGGCTCATCACATCATCGGGAGCCTTACGCGTAGCATCGTAAATGTGGGAGACGTGGTCGAAATCAGCCATTGTCTGCCATCACTTTCTTACCAACGTAGAGCAAGTGCTCACAAGCACTCTGAACCGAAGGATCTCTCCCCAACTGATAATTTAGTTCTACCCATTCATCGAACTCACGACCGGTTGGTGCATTGACCTTCTCTTCAATCAAGCTAACAATCCCTTCACAACCAATCAAGTCGAGAGTTTTCGAAATCCTCCTGTTCCATCAATGGTTTTACTTCACTCAGCGACGCGAAATAGGCGTTGGTGAAACCTCGGTCCGCACCCTGCGGAACCATTGAAGGCGTGAATACTCCGGTCTCCAGCAACTGTCTATTACTTGGCATCCAGCTCGGATCGTTCTTCGCTGCCCATCTAAAGGGAGCGTAGCGGGTAATGAAAGAGGCAAGAATGATTCCGCCTGACTTCAAAACGCGTCTCGATTCTCGAACAGCCTGTCGCCGCTCTGTCTCAGACTGAAGGTGATACAACGGGCCCAACAAGAGAACAACAGAAAAAGTTGCGTTCTCAAACCCACTGAGACTCACTGCGTTCCCCCGCACGCAACCCGCCAACTCCACCTTGGCCTTCTGAGCCTGTTCTTTGGCATAATCGAGGGACTTTTTGGATAGGTCAACGAGGGTCACTCTGTGGCCGTGTCTTGCAAGAGCGATCGCGTACCTTCCCGGCCCGCTTCCAACATCGAGAATATCGACAGGCTGCGTGGGTATGTAATCGTGAAGCACCCGCATTGTTACGGCGAATTCAGTGCGATGACGGTCAAGACGTCCCCACTCACTAGCGGTGTTGAGATCGTAAAACTGTTCAATCTCTTCCAATCAAGACGAGCCCCTATAGTCGCTGATTATGATGATTGCTTAGGATATTACCTTCTAGCAACAGAAAGGGTGGGACATCCTAACCCAAAATTACAGTATCCTAAATACGAAATCACTGGATGTGAGGCTCATGAATTTATCACGAGCGTTGTTGTGGAAACTAGCTTCCGGTTCACTCATCAAATGGAAGCTATCTAATCCCGGTGTCAACCGGAAGATCAAGCCTAGCATACTCGCTAGGGGAAACAAGAACGACCATGGGAAGACCTCTGCAACCCAACGCCTGCCTGCTCGAATCGCAGTTCGACAATGTGATACTATAACTGCCAGGGGCTAAGTTCACGCTGAACGTACCCACTGCCGCGGGGCCCGGAGCTATCCGTGCAGGGCGAGCGCTCACAAAGTTACACGTCATAGAAGGCATCCAATCGATTTGAGACAAAATTCTTTCTCCAGAAGCAGTAATGACGATCACATTCACTGACTTAATGTTATCAGGCACGGGTCCAAGATCCCCGACATAAGTGATTAGTGGAAAAAGGGGCCGATCGACGCATAGCCATGGACACCTTGACCAATCAGAGGCGTCGTAGGTAGAGCTGGGGATGGATGGCCGACGGCGTTCAAGGCTGGAGGGTGAAGTCTGGCGGGACCGAGAGCAACACGAATCCCGATGCCAAGACAATCAATGCGAGCGAGACAATCAATACACGTCTACGCATTTGGGTTTCCACCCGAGACCCCGGCCGATAAACCGTCCCTCCATCCTACTATCTCTATCCTCCGACACCTCCGAGGCCTCGCCGACGAACTATTTTTAGAAAATTAGACACTCATCAAGGTCGAATCCAGAACTCGCTCATTTTGAGCCCTGATTGCGAAAATACGCATATGTTTTCTGGCCCCCGATGTCCTCCTCATGAATTTCCGCTATGTTTAAATGAATAAACCCGTTTCCGCAAAATGCCTATTCTCGTATTTTGAACGATTTGAGGCAGTTCTCCATCAAAATGAGGCACAGTAGAAAATAAAGTTGGAAAAATAGGGGTGGGGTAGCACGTGAAGTCTCAAGACGTGAAAGAGGCTTTCCGAATACTTTCGCACCTACCACGTGCCCTCCGGACTCCTCTTGAGCGGGACAAGCTCAGCACAGAGAATTCGGGACAGGAAAAGTTCGCTAGAAAAAAAGTTTTTACGAGCATTTTCCAAATTTACCCTAAGAATTCTTATTGGCCCCCACCCCCCATTATTTTTCTACAGCCCGAGCAACCAAGGGCAACTTCTCCCTCACGAAGTAGAAGGCTTACGCGTTCGACCCCGAGTACGAGAAAGCCCCCAGCCCACGCATTTATCCCATACAGCAAGACACCATCCCAAGACGAATGATAACCAAAACCAACACTCGAAACGAGAGACCGTCAAAGCCAGTCAGCGCCTCCTACACTACAATAGCAGTCCAAATGCTGCCCAGCGACGCAAACCCAATGGGCAACGTCCACGGAGGCACAATCCTGAAACTCGTAGACATGGCCGCTGCCGCAGCAGCACTACGACACTCTAGAAAGAACGTTGTAACCGTAAGCATCGATAGAATGGACTTCATACAACCAGTCTATGTAGGCAACCTACTCACCTTGAAAGCATCAGTCAACTATGTCGGAACCACCAGCATGGAAGCAGGCGTCAGAGTCGAAGCCGAGGACCTTCGCTCTGGAAACGTCACCCACACAAATTCCTCGTACCTGACATACGTCGCACTCGACGACCAAGGCCGACCAACCATCGTACCAGAAGTAATTCCGAGAACAAGCGACGAAAAACGCAGATGGAAAGAAGGCAAACAACGAAGAGACCAAAGACTTCGAATGCTCACCGCCCGCCAGAAGGCAAGGAGCAGAGCGAAAGAATGAGAGTCGCAATAGTCGGATTCGGATTGATGGGGCGCCAGATAGCCCAGGTCTTCGCACAACGCGGCCATGATGTGAAAGCAACGGACACGTATCCTGAAGCACTCAAAGCAGGCACCCTAGAGATTGAGAACGGACCCTACGGCTTGAAGACGGCGGTCGCAAAGGGAAAATTATCCATGGAAGCAATGCAACAAGCCCTAACGAGAATTCATACAACACCGAATATGGCCGAAGCATGCAAAGACGCAGATCTGGTCATTGAAGCCGCGATCGAAGAACTGAAACTGAAAAGAGAATTGTTCAGTCAACTTGATTCAGTAACACAAGCAACAACCCTGCTCGCTTCCAACACGTCCACCATCAGCATAACAAAAATTGCAGAGCAAGCAAAGCATAGACAAAGGATTCTGGGAATGCACTTCTTCAACCCGGCACAGATTTCAAAGCTAGTTGAGGTGGTTCAAGGGAAGGAAACCTCTCAAGGTACTCTAAGCTCAGCCCTCACCATCGTAAGACAGATAGGAAAGACTCCTATAATCGCAAAGGACGAACCAGGCTTTGTCACAAATCGTCTTGGACTGACCCTCTTTATGGAAGCGTCTCGAATGCTGGAAGACCAAGTCGCTAGTGTAAGAGACATCGATGATTCGATGAAGCTAGCCTATGGCCACCCGATGGGTCCCTTCGAGACGGCCGACCTTGTCGGATTGGACACAAGGCTACGCAACCTAGAATCCCTGTACCATACAACCGGAGATACCAAATGGCTCCCGCCCAAGGCACTCCGTGAGATGGTAAATCATGGATACACCGGAGACCAGACCCGAAGGAACGGAAGCAAAGGCGGATACTACGAATACTTCAACATCGAACACTAAACCTCACTCCTAACACTTTATACCCACCTGACACGTCAACTCGAAAAACGAGTCAAAGATTGCCACTCGAACACATCAAAGTAGAACAAGAACCTCCGGTCGGAATAATCCGAATAAACAGGCCAAAGGTCCTGAACGCACTCAATTTTCACCTGATCAAAGAAATCGTCGAGACCCTAGAAGCCTTCGACAAAGACGACGGTCTCAAAATCACCGTCCTTACAGGGAACGATGACGCATTCTCCGCAGGAGCAGACATCAAAGAACTCTCAGAAGCGACACCCGTTGACCTGATCAAGCGAAACCAATTCGCATTATGGGACAGGATAAAGAAAATTTCCAAACCAATCATCGGAGCAGTCAGCGGATATGCACTTGGTGGTGGCTGCGAATTGGCAATGGCATGCGATATCATCATCGCATCCGAAACCGCCAAGTTCGGCCAGCCAGAGATTA
>Ga0209157_1000945_pt1 | contig 24492 bp, 27 predicted proteins | sample GraSoiAngelo_135_FD_185892 | JGI IMG/M metagenome (GOLD analysis project Ga0209157, IMG submission 185892) | Grasslands soil microbial communities from the Angelo Coastal Reserve, California, USA - 14_0929_05_40cm (SPAdes) (version 2) | ecosystem: Environmental > Terrestrial > Soil > Grasslands ...
CGCCGCCCCCCGAGGCGCTGGTGGCGATGACCGACGCCGAGTTCCGCGAACGCTTCCGGGGTTCGCCGCTCAGGCGCGCCCGTCGGGCCGGCCTCGCCCGCAACGCGGCGATCGTGCTCGGCAACCGTCGCCGCAGCGCGTCGTAGTTTCGGTTGGCTGGTATGTCCGAGGGGCCGGCTGCCATTCCGCGCGAGCCGCGCGAGTACGCGCGGCGCATCTGGGTAGACTCGCTCACGCTCGGCGCGTCGAATCTCCGATTCATCGTCGACGAGCTGGGCATGGACCGCGTCGTCATCGGCAGCGACTACCCGTTCGACATGGGCGCCGACGATCCGGTGCGCGCCGTGGAGTCGGCGGGGCTCGTGCCCGCCGCGCGGACGGCGATCGTGGACGGCGCCAACGCCGCGCGCTTTCTCGGGCTGAGCCCTGGGTGATGTCGCGCTTTCTGCCTCTCGTCGGTGTCGTGCTCCTGCTGGGAATCATTGGCTGGCGGGTCTCGTGGCAGCGTCGGCGGTATGGCAACCGGGGAATACGGTTCCTCCGGTCTGCACGCTGGCAGGAGCAGTTACGAGACGCCCTGGGTGTGGTCCTCGTGCTCTTCCTGGCCGGTCAGGCGGTGATGGCGGCGGCATCGCCCGAATCGCTGGCGTCTCGCTACGTGATCGAGCCGCCATCGGTGGCGATCTTGCCGGTGCTCGGGATGGCTGTGTTGCTCGGAGGCGCCGTCCTTCTCGTGGTGGCTCAGCTCGAGCTCGGCGCATCGTGGCGGATCGGAATCGAGCAAGGAGCGCGTCCGGGCCTGGTCACGAGCGGCGTGTACCGCTTCTGTCGCAATCCGATCTTCTTCGCCATCCTGAGCGTGCTCACCGGCTACACGCTCCTGCTGCCGACCCGGCTGTCGCTCGTCCTCCTGGTCTCCGCTTTCGTCGGGATGCGGCTGCAAGTCCTGACGGAGGAGGCCTACCTCTCGAAGGCCTACGGCGCCACCTACCGCGAGTACGCGCGCGGTGTGGGGCGCTTCCTGCCCGGAATAGGACGGCTTCGATGACCGTCGAGCGCGGCGAGACGAAGCCCTGACGCCAGATCCGCATTGACGCTGCGCCGCGGGAGCGTTAACGATAGAAGACCGGATGAGCGGATCAACGCCGGTCACGTTGCTCGAGGTCGTCCGCCAGCTCCTATCGGTCGCCCGCGAGGTGAGTGGCGCCGACGGCGTGACCTTCGTCCTCCGCGACGGCGACCAGTGCTCCTTCGCCGACGAGAGCGCCATCGCCCCGCTCTGGAAGGGCCGCCGCGTCCCGATGGCCACCTGCCTCGCCGGCTGGGTGATGCTGAACGCGCAGGCGGTCGCGCTCGAGGACATCTACGCCGATCCGCGGATCTCCGCCGACGCCTATCGCCCCACGTTCGTCCAGAGCCTCGTCGTGGTGCCGGTGCGGCGTGAGGCGCCCGTGGCCGCGATCGGCGCCTACTGGGCGAGTCGGCATCGTGCCGACGAGCGCGAGGTCGCGCGGCTGCAGTCCATCGCGGACGCCGCGGCGCTGGCGCTGGAGAGCGTGAGCCTGCGCGAGAGTCTGCGGCAGGCCGAGAGGGCCAACCGCACCAAGGACGAGTTCCTCGCGTCGCTCTCGCACGAGCTGCGGACGCCCCTCACGGCCATCGTCGGCTGGGCCAAGATGTTGAGGTCCGGCCGCGTGGACGCGGACACGACGCGCCGCGCGGTCGAGGTCATCGAGCGCAACGCCGACGCCCAGCGGCGGCTCGTCGGCGACCTGCTGGACGTCACTCACGCCATCACCGGCAAGATCGTGCTGGAGCTCTCGAACGTCGACCTCGTGCGCGTGGTGCAGAGCGTGCTGGAATCGGCGGCGCCGGCCATCGAGGCCAAGCGGCACGTCCTGACCGTCAGCTTCCCCACCGACGCGGTGGTCCGCGGCGACGCCGAGCGGCTTGCCCAGGTCGCGTCGAACCTCGTGTCCAACGCCGTGAAGTTCACGCCTGCCGGCGGCAGCGTCGAGGTGCGGCTGGCCCGGACCGGACACGCGGTGACGCTGGTCGTCTCGGATTCCGGCGTCGGCATCGCGCCCGACGTCCTGCCGCACGTCTTCGAGCGTTTCCGCGAGGCCGACGGCGGCGTCCCGCGGAAGTACTCGGGGCTCGGCGTCGGGCTGGCGATCGTCCGCCACCTCGTCGAGCTGCATCGTGGCCGGGTGCGAGCCGAGAGCGCCGGCGAGGGCCGTGGCTCGACCTTCAGCGTCGAGGTGCCGATCGGGACGATCGTACCCAGAGAAGGCGCCACCATCTCCTGATCGGCTCGCCCCGCGTGTTACAATTCACGACGTTATGGCGATTCTGAAGGTCGCGCGGCTCGGTCATCCGGTGCTGCGCCAGCAGGCCGAACCCGTAGCTCCCGCCGACATCCGCTCGGCCCACGTCCAGCAGTTGATCGACGACATGATCGAGACCATGCACGAGTACGACGGCGCCGGGCTGGCCGCCAACCAGGTGCACGTACCGCGGCGGATCGCGGTGATCGAGGTCGGCAAGAACCCCCGCTATCCCGACGCGCCGGAGATCCCGCTGACCGTCGTGATCAACCCCGTCGTCACCCCGCTCACCGAGGAGACGGAGGACGGCTGGGAGGGGTGCCTCTCCGTGCCCGACATGCGGGGCGTGGTGCCGCGCTACACGGGGGTGCGGCTGGAGTGCCTCGACCGCGAGGGCAAGGCCGTCGACCTCGTCGCCAAGGAGTTCTTCGCCCGCGTGATCCAGCACGAGACCGACCACCTCAACGGCATCGTCTACGTGGACCGGATCCGCGACATGCGCACGTTCAGCCACATCGCGGAGTGGCAGCGCTACTGGCTTGGCATCCGCGAGCAGAGTGACTAGCACCGGCTCGAGAGAAGCCCACCCCGGCTCGCAGCCCGCGACCGCGCGCGTGGTGGCCGTCGTTTCCGACCTCTTCTTCGTCGCGCGCATCCGCGAAGTCGCCCGGCTCGCCGGCGTCCCGCTCGTCTTCGCCCGCTCCAACGGCGAGATCGACGCGGCCCTGGCCGAGGGCGCGCGGCTCGTGCTCCTCGACCTCACCGGCAACTTCGACTACGCGGAGATCTTCGCGGCGCTCGAGCGCGCGACGCCCCCGCCGCCGGTGCTCGCCTACACGACCCACGCGCTGGCCAGGCAGACGCAGCCGTGGCACGCGCGCTGCGGCCGCGTGGTGACGAAGGAGACGCTGACCCAGGAATTGCCGGCCCTGCTGCGCGAGGGGATCAAGTGACCTCCGAAGAGTTCGTCGCCGCGCTCGACGCCGAGAACCAGGCCCGGCTGCGCGCGCTTGAGCCCGACGCCACGCTGACCCCCGAGGTGAAGGGCCCGCTCAACGTCCCCAACCTCTTGAAGGTCGCGCTCCGCAACGAGGCAGAGGCCACGCTGATCGCCGCCCGCTGGCTGGTGACGTCCAGCGACCTCAAGCTGATGCTGTCGCTGGCGCGCCAGGCCGCCGACGAGGCCAAGCACTACGAGCTGGTGGCGGCGCGGCTCACGCAGCTCGGGTTCGACGCCGACACGTTCAGTCCGCTCGCCGGCGGGGTCGGCCCGCTGACGACATACCTCGAGACGCTGACGGCGGACGTGGAGCGCGTGGCGGCCGGCCAGTTCACGCGCGAGGCGATCGCGATCGTCAAGAACCGCCAGTTCATCGAGTTCTGCGAGCGGGTGGGGGACAAGGAGACGGCGGCGCTCTACCGCGACGTCATCGAGCCCGACGAGCGCCATCACCACGAGCTGGGCCGCCGGACACTCTTGAGATTGGCGACGACTCCCGAGGCGCAGGCGGCGGCGCAGCGTGCCGCGCGGCGCACGCTGGAGCTGGCCGACGAGCTGCAGAAGAAGGCGCTCGCGACGGCCGGCATCCACCACGCGCCGGGGTGCTGATGGACGCGCTCGATCCCTTTCGCGAGCTGGCGCGCACGCAGGACGAGCGCATCGACCTCACGCGCGCGGCGCTGGCCGTCGCGCGGATCGAGCACCCCGACCTCGACGTCGACGGCGAGGTGGCGCGGCTCGACTCGCTGGCGGCGCGCTCGGGGGCGGCCGGATCGCGCGGGCCCCAGGCCGCGCTCGACCGCCTCGTCGCGTTCCTGTTCGATGAGGAGGGCTTCCGCGGCAACGACAAGGAGTACTACGACCCGCGCAACTCGTGCCTCAACGACGTGCTCGATCGGCGGCTCGGCATTCCGATCACGCTCTCGGTGCTGACCATCGAGATCGGCCGGCGCGTGGGCGTGGAGGTCGACGGCGTCGGGCTGCCGGGCCACTTCATCGTCGGCGCCCGGCTGGCCGGGCGGCGCGTGTTCCTCGATCCGTTCGACGGCGGCGCGATCCTGACGCCCGAGCGCGCCGAGGAGATCGCCGCCCGCGCGGTCGGGCGGCCCGTCAAGCTCGAGGAGGCGCACTGGGCGCCGTGCAGCAAGCACCAGATCGTCGTCCGCATGCTCCGCAACCTCAAGGGCATCTACGCCAAGCGCCAGGACTGGGATCGCGCGCTCGGCGTGGTGGACCGGCTGCTCGTGCTGGACGCCGGCTCGGGCATTCACCAGCGCGACCGCGGCACGGTGCTCGTCCGGATGGGCCGGCTGCACGACGGCGCGAAGGAATGGGAGCGCTATCTCACGCGCTTCCCGGGCGCACCCGACGCCGACGGGTTTCGGGATGAGCTGCGCAAGGTTCGTCAGCAGCTGGGGTCCAGGAACTGATGCGTAGAACGGTCGCCTGGCTCGTCATCCTGAGCCTGCTGCTGCCCGCGTGCGCGAGCCGGAACGTGCCGCCGATCGGCGCCGAGGGTCAGGCGTTCAAGCCCGAGTCCGACGAGCGCGCGCTCTGGGCCAAGGCCGAGAAGGAAGAGGAAGCGCTCCTCAAGAAGGCCAAGGTCTACGACGACCCGATGCTCGACGAGTACCTGGCGCGGATCGGCGACCGGCTGACGCCGGACCAGGTGCGCGAGGCCGGCGGCCCCGGCTTCAAGTTCGGCGTCATCCGCGACCCGACCCTGAACGCCTTCGCGCTGCCGAACGGTCACATCTACGTGCACACGGGGCTGCTGAGCCGGCTCGACAACGAGTCGCAGCTGGCGATGATCGTCGGCCACGAGATGACGCACGTGACCCATCGCCACGCGCTCTCGTTCCAGCGCGACGTCCAGACCAAGCAGATCCTTTACACGGTGGCCGCGGTCGCCGCCTCGATCGGCGTGGCCGCCGTCGCCGGCTCGCGCGCGCAGAAGGGCGACTACATCGGCGCCGCCGTCATCGGCCAGACGGCCAATGCGATCCTCGGCCTCGGCCTGGCGCTGACGGCCATGGCCGCCATCAACGGCTACGGGCGCGACCTCGAGCGCGACGCCGACAACGGCGGCATGGAGAACCTCGTGCGCGCCGGCTACGACCCCAAGGAGGCGCCGAAAGTCTTCGCGCTGCTGCGCTCGGAGTCCAAGGACCGCGGCTCGCTCGAGACGTTCTTCTTCGGCAGCCATCCCAAGCTCACCGAGCGTATCGAGACGACCGAAGGGCTGCTGAAGACGAAGTACGCTGAGGCCGCCGCGGCGCCCACCACGGTCCGCGACACGGAGGACTTCCAGCTCCGGATGCGCTCGGTGGTGCGCGAGAACGCCTACGAGGACATCCGCGCCGGCCGCTTCCCGGTGGCCCAGCGCCAGCTCGACCGCGTGCTGGCCATCACGCCCAAGGACTCGATCGCCCACACCTACTACGGCGACCTGCACCGCCTGCAGGCGCAGCGCGCGCGCGAGGCGGACAGGAAGGCCGAGCACGCGCGGCTGGCGCTGGCGTCCTACGAGAAGGCCGTCGAGCTCGACGAGACGGCGCCGGAGCCCCACCGCCAGCTGGGCTTCCTCTATTACCAGCAGAAGGACAACGCCCGGGCGAAGGCGGCGTTCGAGAAATACCTCGCGCTCAAGCCCACCGCTCCCGACGCCAAGCGGATCAAGGAGTACCTGGTCGAGCTGGACCGCTGAGCGCTCGCGCCGACGATGGAAGCCGCGACCGCTGACGTCATCTCCACCGCGGTGGCGCCGATCGTCATGGTCTCGGCGGGCGGGCTGCTGTTCATCGGGATCCAGACGAAGAACCTGCACCTGGCCGATCGCATCCGCGATCTCACGCGCGAGTACCGCGCCGCGGGCGGATCCGACGGGGCCGTTCGGCGCGAGGCCATCCGGGCGCAGATCGCGCTCTTCGAAAAACGTCTGCGGACGAGCCAGCACGCGCTCGAGTCGATCTACCTCGCGATCTTCTGCTTCGTGGCCACCGCGATGCTGCTCGCGGCGGCGCCGTGGCTCGGCCGGGCGACGATGGTGGGTGCCGGCGTCGTGTTCACGGCCGGCATCGTGCTCGTCCTTGCCGCCATCGTGCTGGAATTCCTGGAGATGCGCGCCGGCCTGGAGACCGTGGCCATCGAGCTGCGCTCGCTGAAGTAGCGGCGCGTTTTATACCTTTCGGGTCCCGGGGAGCGGCTCATAGAATAACAGCATGAAAAAAGCGCTGATCTGCGTGCTGGCGACGATCCTCGTCGTCGCGGTCGGGTTCTACGTCGTCGTCGTCCGACCGCTCGTCTCTCCGGCCGCGCAGACGTTCGCGGCGGAGGCGGCGCTCGCGACGCCCGATCTGATTCTCCTGGCCGCGGTCAACGTGCGGCAGGCGGTCTTTCTCGAGCGCTGGTACCTCGGCGCACCCGCCGTTGCCACCGGCACCTCGCGCGCGGTGCGCCCGCCGGCCGAGCGCACGATCCTCGAGCATCTGGCGGCCGCCCGTGTGGACATGCGGCGCGACGTCGAGCACGTGCTCTACGGGCTCTATCCCGCGACCGAGCAAGGCGTGCGCCACGCCCTCGTCATCGTGGGCCAGTTCGACGCCCCGAGCATCGAGCAGTACGTCGCGCGCGACCTCCGTGGGACGGCCCGCCCGGACGGTGGCCGAACCTCGTACGAAGTGCGCCGCGTCGACCCGGACCGCTGTGAGAGCGTCACGACGTGGATGATCACGGTCGATCCGCGCTGGATCTTGATCAGCGATGCGGCGGCGCACGCGACGCTGCTGCCTCGCCTGACGCAGATACCGGCGGCCGACGAAGCCGAGCTGGCGTGGTGGCAGCCGCTGGCCCACTCGGACGTGCTCAGCATCGGCATGTGGCGTCCCCGTGACGCGCACAAGACGGTCACCACGCCGACGTTGCAAGCCTCCGCCCAGGCGGCGATCGCCCAGGCCGCCGACGTCGAGCATCTCTACCTCGGTCTCGGGGCGAAGACCGTGCCGCCCTCTGGACGACTGCGCCTCGTCCTGGACGCGGCGGACGCCCCGCGACTGCGACAGAAGATCGAGGGCTGGGAGCGCGCAGTGCGGGAGTCCCGCGCGCGGTGGGCGCGGGTTGCGCCGAGCCTCGGCGCGCTTTTCGACAGCCTGAGCGTCAAGGAGAGTGGCAGCCGCCAGACGATCGAGTTCACCGTCGACCGGGCCCTGGCGTCGAATCTGAGCGCCGCGGTCAACGAGCTGCTCGCCGCGCTGTTCTCGGGTTTCGGCGCCGAGCGCCGGCCGAGCCCCGCCACTGCGGGCCCGCCGGCCGAACGGATCGACTCCGATGCCACCGTCTTCGTACCGGTCACCGCCGCGTCCGCTCTCGGCCAGTACGACGCGAGCGCCACGTTCGCCGACGACGTCGACCAGGTCCAGGGACCGTTCGGCATCCGGTTGAGCGCGATGCGTATGCCGTCGGAGGGCGACGCGGGGCTGGAGCTGGAGGTCGAAGCCTTCGCCGCCGCGATCCCCAACGTGACGGGAAGCGGAGACCGGGCGCGGCTCTTCGTCGACAGCCTCACGTCGACCGGCGGCCAGGCGCTGCTGCGCGTGGAAGACTGCGGGCGCCAGCGCAGCACCATTCCCGGCCCGTTCACCGATTCCGGCGGGCGGCGTCTCCGGGCGAAGAAAGCCGTGCGGCTCGCTCCGGGCGCCGATCCTCACACGCTGGGAAGCGTCGCCGGGCGCGTGGAGCTCCGGCTCCCGACCCGCGTCGAGGTGCTGAGCGTGACGCGCCCCGCGCCCGGCGCCAAGCTGGCGAGCCACGGAGCCACGGTCACGTTCACGAAGGTGGAGGGCGGCGAGGTCGCCTATCGGATCACGGGCGTGACGGACCGCGTCCTCGACGTCCGGGCGCTCAACGCCGCCGGACGGCCGCTCGCGTCGGAGATGAAGCTCAGCGGCGATTTCCTGTTCGGCGACGGGATGGCCGCGCAGGCGCGGTACAGCGGCGTCGTGGACAAGGTCGAGGTGGCGTTCGCCGCCGAGGAGCAGACGCTGCAGTGGCCGTTCAGGCTCACGGATCTGTCGATGGCCGGCAAGCCCGCCGGCATCGTCCGGGACACCACGCCGGACTTCCGGCCATACACCGTGCAGGCCCTGCGCCGCGACGTGCCGCGCGCGAATCCCTTCGAGCTCTCCTTCGACCGCGCGCAGGCGTTTTTCACCACCAGGCTCGACTTCACCCTGCGCAGCCCGGCCCTGCCCAACTTCGAGCGCGCCTTCACCGTCGGGCGCCTTCAGCTCCAGCGCGTCGAATTGAAGGACGGCACGACGCTGACGCCACCGACGGGGACGGCCGTCCGCTTCGGAACGGCGGCCAAGGACGGCGTCCTCACCAGGCCGCTCTTCGTGCTCCTGGACGCCAAGCCGTCGCCGGATGCGATCAAGGCGGTCTTCGGCGTGCTCACGATGCAGTTTCCACGAACGATCCGCACGCTGCACCTCGACGACCTGACGCCGGGCCAGCACGCCGAGGCCGGCGGCATGTCGGTGACGGTGACGGCTCGGGGCCGCCGGAGTCTCACGCTGCAGACCGACACCGGGGGAGAGCGCATCCTGTACGTCCGGCTCACCGATGCCGACGGCCGGCCCGTCGTGTCGTTCAGTCCGAACATCATGGAGATCCCGGACGGTGCATGGCGCTTCGAGCTCGCCCCGCAAGGCGCACCCGCCCACGCGGAGGTGATCTTCGCCGGCGACCTCGAGCGAAAGGACTATCCGTTTCGGTTGGAGCCGAATCCGTCCCGTCCGTAGTAAATGGGGGGCCCCGAAATGGCCCCCCATACCCCCCAACCGCTCGTCGCGCCCCGGCGAAGCCGTGGCGCGCCTCGACCCCCACACGCTCGGGGCGCCCCGGCGAAGCCGTGGCACCCCTCGATACTCCGGCTCCTACGCCATCCAGACGGACTTGATGTTGACGAACTCGCGGATGCCGTACTCCGAGAGCTCGCGTCCGTAGCCTGAGCGCTTGATCCCGCCGAAGGGCAGGCGCGGGTCCGACTTCACGATCCCGTTCACGAAGACCACGCCGGCCTCGATCTGCGCCGCGAGCCGCTCGGCGCGCTCACGATCGCGCGTCCACAGCGAGGCGCCGAGCCCGAAGGTCGAGTCGTTGGCGAGGCGAATGGCATCCGCCTCGTCCTTGGCACGGATGACGGCGGCGACGGGCCCGAAGGTCTCCTCGTCGAACGCCGGCATGCCGCTCTCGACGGCGGCGAGCAGCGTCGGCGGATAGAACGCGCCCTTGCCGTCGGGGATCGCGCCACCCAGGAGCAGCTTCGCCCCGCGCTTGACCGATTCCTGGACCTGGCGGTGCAGCGCCTCCCGGAGATCGGCGCGCGCGAGTGGCCCGACCTGGGTCGCGCGGTCGAGCGGGTCGCCCACGCGGCGGGAGCCCAGCTCGCGGACGAAGCGCTCGACGAACGCGTCGGCCACGGGCTCGACGACGATGAAGCGCTTGGCGGCGATGCAGCTCTGGCCGCTGTTGACGAGCCGGGCGTCGGCCGCCGCGCGCGCGGCGGCCGCGAGGTCGGCGTCGGCGAGGACGACGAACGGATCGCTGCCGCCCAGCTCGAGCACGGTCTTCTTCAGCTCGCGGCCGGCCTGCTCGGCGACTTTGCGCCCGGCGAGATCGCTGCCCGTCAGCGTCGCGGCGACGATCCGCGGATCGGCGATGAGCCGGGCGACGGCGGTGCTGCTGATCAGCACGGTGGAGAACAGGCCGCGCGGGAAGCCGGCCTCGCGGAAAACCTCCTGGATCGCGAGCGCGGTGCGCGGCACGTTCGAGGCGTGCTTGAGGATCCCCGCGTTGCCCGCCATCAGCGCCGGCGCCGCGAAGCGGAAGACCTGCCAGAAGGGGAAGTTCCACGGCATGACGGCGAGCACGGGCCCGAGTGGATCGAAGCGGACGTAGCTGCGCGCGGCGTCCGTTTCGCGCGGCTGCGGCGCCAGCATGGCCTCGGCATGGTCGGCGTAGTACTCGCACGCCAGCGCGCACTTGTCGATCTCGGCCTCCGACTGGACGATCGGCTTGCCCATCTCGAGCGTGATCGTGCGAGCGTGCTCCGCGGCGCGCGCGCGCAACACGCGGGCCGCCTCGCGCGTCTTCTGCGCGCGCGTGGCGAACGGGACGGCTCGCCATTCGTGGAAGGCCGCGCGCGCGGCGGCGAGGATCCGCTCCAGCTCGTGCGCCGAGGTCTCTTCGAACGTCTCGAGCGTCTCGCCCGTGGCTGGATTGACCGACTGAATGCTCATGGCTGGCTCTCCCTGCCTCAACGATTCCGCCGAATCGACCGATTGTCGACCCCGTGGACGATTGGACACCCCTTGACCGTCGCCTTCGGGCTCGTCAAGGAGCCGCCGCCCGCTCAGCCCCTGGCGTAGCGCGCGTAGACCTCGACGATGCGCTTGTGGCACTCGTCGAGCGCGCGCGCGGCCTCCCAGTTGTCGACGAGCACCCGCTGGATCATCTTGGGAATGAGGTGCGTGTTGAGCACCTCGCCGGCGGCCGGCGTCGGGGAGCCGGCATAGCTGACGGGCACGCCCGTCTCCGCCATCTTGATGAAGTGCTTGAAGGCCGGCTTCTCCTTCCAGAACGGACTGTCGAAGAGCCGCTTGTAGACCGGCACCCAGCGTCCGCCCGTCGACTGGATGATCTTGTCGTAGTGGGCGGGCTGCATGAAGTACTCGAGCAGGCCCTTGGCCAGCTCGGGGTAGGGGGTCTTTTTGAACGCCCCGTACGCCCATGTGTCGATCTGGTTGATGGCGCCCTTGGGGCCGGCCGGGACCGGCATGAGGCCGGTGACTTTCTGCAGATCCTTGTCGTTGCCGTCGAGGTAGGCGTAGATGCTGGTCGGGTTCATCACGAACGCCGCCTGCTTCGACTGGTAGGCCTTGTTGTTGCCGGAGTTGTCCCAGGAGATCGCGCCGGGCGGGATGATCTTGTGCGTCTTGAACATCGCCTCGATCACCTTGACGCCGGCCGCGTTCTCGGGCGAATTCATCACCACGGTCTTGTTGTCGGCCTCGACCATCTTGCCGCCGTAGCACCAGAGCAGGTTCATCACGTTGTCGGTGGTGTCCTCGACCAGGCCCAGGCACATGCCGAACGCGAACAGCCGCGGTGGCGACTGGATCTTCTTGCTGGTCTCGATGAACTCGTCCCACGTCTTCGGGTACTCCACCTTGGCCTGCTCCAGCAGGTCCAGCCGCGCGTGCACCGGCCACGGATTGACGGCGAGCGGCACGCCCATGGCGCGGCCCTTGTAGATCACCGAGCTCAGCGCCGACTCGAAGATGCCCTTGGGCTCGCGGCGCATCTTGTCCACGAGGTCGTTGACGTCGAGGAGGTGTCCGCCGGAGGCGTAGAACTGCACGTTGGACTCGTAGAGCCGCGTCACGTCCGGTGGATTGCCCGCCTCGATGGCGGCCGCGAGCTTCTGCTGGGCCTGCTCGCCGGCCACCACCGCGTACTCGACGTCGGCCTCCTTGAGCCCCGCCTGCTTGGCGAACTCGTAGACCTGCTGCTTCTGCAGCTCGTCGGCGAGCGGGGTGAAGTTGGGCAGGTGCCAGAACACGAGCTTCTTCGCCCGCTGCGCGGCGCTCTTGCCCACGCGCCACCACGGAGAGGTCGTCACCGCCGCCGCCACGCCCGCCGACTTCAAGACCTGCCGCCGTGTCATCCCTGCCATCGCTGTCTCCTTCCGCTACGGGGCACCCGTGGCGCTCGTCGATATCGCGCCAACCGTCTAGCCCTTCACCGCGCCGAGGGTGAGTCCCTTGACGACCCAGCGCTGAAAGATCAGGTAGAGCACCAGGGGCGGCAGCGCGCTCAGGAACGACGCGCCCATCATCGGCCCCCAGAAGAAGACGTCCTCGACGACGAACAGCGTGAGGCCGGTGGTGATCGTGCGGACCTCCACGCTGTTCACGAACACGTTGGCGTACAGGAACTCGTTCCACGACTGCGTGAACGAGAAGAACGCGACGACCGCGAGCGCCGGCAGCGACATCGGCAGGATGACGCGGACGAGGCTGCCCAGCCGCGTGCACCCGTCGACGAGCGCGGCCTCCTCCAGCTCGAGTGGCACCGAGCGGAAGTAGCCCATGAGGAGCCAGGTGCAGAACGGAACGCTGAAGCTCAGGTAGGTGAGGATGAGCCCCTGATGCGTGTCCACGAGCCGTAAGGTCGAGATGACCGTGAACAGGGGAATGAAGAGCAGGGCCGGCGGCACGAGGTACGTGAAGACCAGCCCCCGCGCGATGAGGTTGCGGCCGGGAAAGCGCAGCCGGGCGAGCGCGTAGGCGCCCAGACAGCCGAACACCAGGGACAGGATGGTGGTGCTGCAGGCGATGATCGTGCTGTTGCGCACGTACTTCGTGAACGGCGTGGCCGCGAAGAGCCGCGTGTAGTTCGCCAGCGTCGGCTGGCGCGGGACCAGCGTCGCCTCGAAGCCGTAGATCTCCTTGTCCTTCTTCAGCGAGGTCGCCACCATCCAGTAGAACGGCACCAGCGTCCACACGAGCAGGACGACCAGCAGCCCGTTGCCGATCCAGCGCAGCAGCCGTCGCGTCCCGGAGACCGAGCGCATCTATTCGTCCGCCTGCCGGAGCATCCGGCGCGTGAGCAGGAGGATCAGGATCGCCAGGAGCGGGAAGAACACGAGCGACACCGCGGCGCCCATGCCGAGCCGGCGGGCGCCCAGCGCGGTGGTGTAGGCGAGGTGCGGAAAGATCTCCGTCCGGCTCGCCGGGCCGCCCCGGGTGAGCACGAGGACGAACTGGAGATTGGTGGCGGTCCAGATCGTCGACAGCATCACGGTGGTGAGGAAGATCGTGCGCAGGCGCGGCACCGTGATGTGCAGGAACTGCTGGACGATCGAGGCGCCGTCGATCTCGGCGGCCTCGTAGAGCTCGCGCGGAATCGCCTGCAGGCCGGCCAGGAAGGTCATGGAGTAGAACGGCGTGCCCGCCCACACCACGACCGCGATCACGCAGCCCATGGCCAGGCCCGGGTCGGAGAGCCAGGAGATGATGTTGCTGCTCAGGTGGGTGGTGATCAGGAAGTTGTTCAGGAAGCCGCTGAGGTCGTCGAAGATCCAGCGCCAGTTCAGCGCGACGATGATGACCGGCACCGCCCACGGCACGAACAGCAGCGTGCGGAAGAAGTTGTTGAAGCGCCGCTCCTGATCGAGCACGAGCGCCATCGTGAGTCCGAGGACGAACTTGAGCGCGACGGCGACCACGGTGTAGACGACGCTGTTCCAGGCCGTCCGCGCGAAGACGTCGTCGCGGAAGAGCTCCGCGTAGTTGGCCAGGCCGACCCACCGGCCCGGCGCGCCGACCATCTTGTCTTGCACGCTGAGGTAGATCGCGGCGCAGAACGGGTAGGCGACGAGGAACAGGATGACGAGCAGCGTGGGCGCCAGCAGCGCGTAGGCGAGCCGCCCCTCGCCGCGCACGGTGAGCGACAGCCTGTTGCGGGGACGCACCTGCGCGCCGCCGACCGGAACGATCCGCTCACGACCCGCGACCGCCTCGTGCGCCCCGCTGGACATATCGCCGTCGAGTGCGGGGAGTATTGGTCTCGCCCGCGGGGTTGTCAAGCGAACGGCCGACGTCTCCGCGGGCGGCGCCGGGGTCCGGGAGCGGAAGAACAGGTCGTAGCTCATGGCCGCTGATAGTATCGCTGAGGCATGGATCTCGAGCTGGCCGACAGTATCGTCCGCGCGCTCGCTGTGAAGAGCCTCGCCGTCAGCGCTGACGGCGGCTACGCGATGCTCTGAGCACCGGTCCGGTGTCTTCTTCTCCGTTCGGCGCCCGGCAGCCCCGGCGCGAGGACGCCCGCCTCGTGACCGGCCGCGGGCGCTACGTCGGCGACGTCGAGCTGCCACGCATGCTCCACGTCGCCTTCGTCCGCAGCGTTCACGCCCACGCGCGGCTTTGCGCCATCGCCACCAGGCGCGCCGCCGCCGCGCCGGGCGTCGTCCACGTCGGGACGGGCGCCGACGACACCTTCGCGCGCCGCTGCCTGAGGGCGCAGTCGGCGCTGCCCGGCTACGTCGTCACCGACCAGCCGATCCTCGCGTGGCCGAAGGCGCGCTACGCCGGCGAGCCCCTGGCCGTGGTCGTGGCCACCGACCGCTACGCGGCGGAGGACGGCGCGGCGCTGGTCGACGTGGATTACGAGCCGCTGGCGGCGACGGTCGAGGCCGATGCCGCCGTGCGCGACGGCGCGCCGCTCGTCCACGACACGGCGCCGGGCAACGTCCTGCTCTCGCGCCGCTTCGAGCACGGCCGCGTCGATCTGGCCATGGACGGCGCGGTGGTGGTGGTCGAGCGAACGTTTCGTACCAATCGCCACACGGCGGCGCCGATGGAAGGACGTGGCGGCGTCGCCGACTGGAGCGCCGCCGAGGGCAAGCTGACGCTCTGGTCGGGCACGCAGGTGCCGCACCTCGCGCGCCACGGCCTGGCCGAGGTGCTCGGTCTGCCCGAGCACCGCATCCGTGTGGTCGCGCCGGACGTCGGCGGCGGCTTCGGCGTGAAGGGCATCCTCTATCCGGAGGACGTCGCGCTCTGCCTGCTCGCCATGCGGCTCGAGCGTCCGGTGCGATGGATCGAGCAGCGCCGCGAGCACTTCCTGGCGTGCGCGCACGCACGCGATCATCGCTACACCATTCGCGCCGGCTTCGACGCCGACGGCCGGCTGCGCTCGCTGGACGCGCGCGCGCTCTGCAACACCGGCGCGTATTCGGTCTTCCCGTGGACGGCGGGCATCGAGCCGCTGATGGTCGGCGGGCTGCTGACGGGGCCGTACAAGCTCGAGCACTACCGCTGCGAGGTGAGCGCGGTGGCCACGAACACGGCGCCGGCGGGGCCGTACCGGGGTGTGGCGCGGCCCGCGACGACGTTCGTGATGGAGCGCGTGCTCGATCTCGGCGCGCGCGCGCTGAATCTCGATCCCGTCCAGATCCGCCGCATCAACCTCGTGGCAAAGGCCGACCTGCCGTACACGTCGCCGACGCGGCTCGTGCACGACAGCGGCGCCTATCCCGTCTGCTTCGAGAAGGTCGTGGCGGCGCTCGACTACGACACGTTCCGCGCCGAGCAGGCGCAGCTGCGCAGCGAGGGCCGGTACGTCGGCATCGGCTTCGCCAACTACAACGAGCTGACGGGTCTGGGACGCGCGGCCTCCGCGGGGCCGCGGATGCCGTTCCGCACGGGCCACGAAGGGGCGACCGTGCGCATGGACCCGTCGGGCGCCGTCACCGTGCTGGCCGGCGTGACGTCGCAGGGCCAGTCGACCGAGACCACGCTGGCGCAGGTCGCGGCCGCCGACCTCGGCGTGCCGTTCTCGTCCGTCAGCGTCGTGCTCGGCGACACCGACGCCACGCCGTTCGGCCTGGGCGCGTTCGCCTCGCGCCAGGCCGTCATCGGCGGCGGCGCCGTCGCGCTGGCTGCGCGCGCTGTGCGCGAAAAGGCGCTGCGCATCGCGGCGCATCTGCTGGAGGCGGCGGCGGCGGATCTCGAGATCGCCGACGGGACCGTGAGCGTGCGCGGCGCGCCGGGCCGTACGCTCACGGTCGCCGAGGTCGCGCGGGTGGCGAACCTCGAGACCAACCGCCTGCCGCCCGACGTCGATCCCGGGCTCGAGGCGACGCGCTTCTACGATCCGATCCGTGGCACGTTCGCGGCCGGCTCACAGGGCGCGATCGTGGAGGTCGATCCGGCGACGGGCACGCTGATGATCCGCCGCTGGGTCTGCGTGGAGGACACCGGCCGGGTCATCAACCCGATGGTGGTCGAGGGTCAGGTGCACGGCGCGATCGCGCAGGGCATCGGCGGCGCGCTCTTCGAGCACCTGGTCTACGACGCGGCGGGCCAGCTGACGACGGGCAGCTTCATGGACTACGCGCTGCCCGCGGCGACGATGCTGCCGGCGTTCGAGCTGGAGCACATCGAGGAGCCCGCCGACAACCTGCTCGGCGTGCGCGGCGTGGGCGAGGGCGGCACCCTCGGCCCGGCGGCGGTGCTGGCCAACGCCGCCGCCGACGCGCTGGGCATCGAGACCAACGAGCTGCCGCTGACGTCCGGCCGCCTGTGGGAGGCGCTGAGAGCTCGTGGACGAACCGTCGGGGCATGATCGAGGGCGTCACGGCTCAAGCGTCCAGGATCTCGCTGAGAACTCGTCCCTCGACGTCGGGCATCGTGATGCCGAGCCGCGTCGCCACCGTCGGCGCCACGTCGCGACTCTGAATCCGGCCGAGCTTCGCGCCGCGCGCGATCCCCGCGCCGGAGGCCAGGAAGAAGGCGGCGTTGCCCGGCGCCTCGGGGCGCTGGCCGTGGGTCCCGCGATACTTCGGCGCCCCGTTCTCGTCCTCGCCGGCCGTCTCGTCCGAGAACTGAAAGCCTGGCTCGGCCTCGAAGACCGCGTCGGGCAGCATCCGGTGCTCGGCGGGCAGTCCCAGCTCGGCGAAACGCTCGCGCGGCCACGCCGCGGCGACGCCCTCCATCTTCACAACCTCGCCGGCGAGCGAGCGGAGGGCGCGAGCGTCGCCGTCGAGTGCGTAGAGATAGCCGGCGCCGTGGTTCATCACGAAGCACGCCTCGCCGGCGAATCCCGTCGCGCCATCGCCGCGCACCGCGCCGAGCCGCCGCAGCCTGACGTTCGGGCGGATGTCACGCTCGACGGGCAGGAAGCCGTGGTCGGAGACGACGAACACGGCGGCGCGCTCGCGCACGTTGCCCGGCAATGCCGCGAGCAACCGTCCGATGCACGCGTCGACGTGCTCGATGGCCCAGTACGCCTCGGGTGCCCGCGGCCCGAAGAGGTGCTGGTGGCTGTCGGCGCAGAGGAAGTGGACCATCAGCATGTCCGGCGCGTGGCGATGGACGGCGTGGGCCGCGACCTCGGCGACCATCGTGTCCTTCATGAAGCGTCGCGGCAGGTTCGCCCAGTCGCCCTGACGGTCCATCGGGAAGCCGGCGGCTTTCAGCTCGTCCCAGACCGCGCGCGCCGTCTGGGTCTCGAACACGCGCTGGTCCTTGAAGAAGGGCAGGTTGAACGCGAGCGACGGCGAGTGACGCGTGGCCGGCCAGTCGACGGCGGCGACTCTCAGGCCCGCGGCCGCCGCGCGATCGTACACGGTCGGCGCAGCGAGGATCGCGCTCGCGTCGTAGATGGGGTCGCCGGTGAGGTCTTCCGCGCGGCGGGTCGCGCGGTTGAGAATGTGATTCGCAACCACGCCGTGGCGCGCGGGCTTCACTCCGGTGACGAGGCTCACGTGCGTCGGCCACGTCGTGCTCGGGAAGACGGCCGTCACGCCGTCGGCGACCGCGCCGCGCTCGGCGAGCGCGCGCAGCGTCGGCGCCTTCACGCGCTCGTCGCGCCAGTAGAAATCGGCGAAGCCGTCGATCGAGATCAGGAGGACGAAGGAACGCGTCATCGTTTGTCGGCCGGCGTCCCCCAGCCGTCGAACTCGCCGCCGACGGCGGCGGCCAGGCGAATCCGCTGCTCCACGGCCTGGGGCTGAACGATGGACGAGACGGTGGCGCTGACGACGTAGGTCACGGCCCACTCCGGCTCCTGCACCGACGGGCGGACGTCGGCCTCACCGGGCAGGAGACCCTCGAGCGAGGCCACCAGCCTGCGCGCGGCGTCTTCCGACGGAGTGTAGAACTCGAGGTCGATGTGGCGCGGCGAGTTCAGGTCGACGCCTTGCTGCCGAAGCACCTCGACGAGGCGCTCGTCGCCCTCGACCTGCGCGGCGACCAGCTCCTCGATCGTCGGCGGCTCGTGGCGGTGGTGGTGCCGCGGCCGGCGCATCCAGAGCACGGCGAGGAGCACGACGACGAGCGCGACGAGCCCGATCGTCACCCACAAGTTCTGCATCAGCCCTCCGCCGCGAGCTTTGCCTTGAGCACCTTGCCGGTGGTACTGCGCGGGAGCGCGGCCATCAGGGTGACCCTCCGCGGGTACTTATACCCCGCGAGCCGCTCGCGACAGTAGGCGATGAGATCGTTCGTGGTGGCGCGCGCGCCGCCGCGGAGCACGACGAACGCGGCGACTTCCTCGCCCAGCTCGGCGTGGGGCACGCCGATCACGGCCGCCTCCGCCACGTCGGGGTGAGTCAGCAGCATCGCCTCGACCTCCGGCGGAAAGATCGAGTGCCCGGCCCTCAGAATGCGCTCGCGCTTGCGCCCGGTGATGCGCACCCAGCCGTCGCGGTCGATCGTCGCGAGATCGCCCGTGCGGAACCAGCCGTCCGCGAGCACCGCGCGCGTGTCGTCCGGTGCGCCGAGGTAGCCGTCCGTCGCGGCCGGCGTGCGGATCAGGAGCTCGCCGCCCTCGCCGGCGGCGAGCGTGCGGCCGTCGTCGTCCACGACGCGCGCCTCGACGCCGGGCACCGCGCGGCCGACGGCGTCGGGCAGGTCGGTCGGATCGCCGGCGAGGTACGACAGCGGCCGGAACAGCTCGGTCATGCCGTAGCCCCGCAGAATGCGCACGCCCGTCCGCGCGCGCCATTCCTGTGCGAGGTCCCACGGGCAGGGCGCCGCGCCCGAGACGGCCAGCCGCAGTCGTGTGTCGGCGAAGACGGGCAGGTCGAGCAGCCGGCGGAACATCGTCGCCACGCCGGGGAAGACGGAGATGGCTTCGCGCTTCAACAGACTGGCGACGCCGTCGGGCGTGAAGCGCTCGACGAGGCGGACCGTGCTCCCGACGAGGAGCGGGGCGAGCAGCGCGCCGTTGAGACCGAACGAGTGGGAGAGCGGCAGCGCGGCGAGCACGACGTCGTCGGGAGTCAGCTCCATCACCGGGCCGGCCCACGAGCGCTGCGCGAACTCGACGGCCGCGTGCGAGAGCAGCGCGCCCTTCGGCCGCCCCGTGGAGCCGGACGTATAGAGCACCAGCGCGGCCGACGGCGGCGCCTCGCGCGTCGTCCACCCGGCGCTCTCGGCCGCGATGTCGTCGAGCACGAGCGTGGCCTTCAGGTCGGCGAGGATCTCGGCGAGCTCCTCGCGCTTCAGCAGCGGATCGAGCGGGGCCACGGTGAGCCCGGCCTTGAGCCCGCCGAGCACGCCGACGACGAGCTGCCAGCGGTTGGGAATGACGAGCGCGACACGGTCGCCGGGACGGAGACCCCGCCCGAGGAGGGTGCGCGCGAGCCCGCTCGCGCGCGCGTCGAGCTCACCGTATGTGAGAGCGGCGCCGTCCCACGCGAGCGCCGTCCGGTCGGGATGGACGCGCGCTGTCGCCTCGAGCAGGGCGGCGAAGTTCAAGGGCGGTCAGCTCCGAAGGCTCAGCAGCAGCACGCCGCCTCCGACGAGCCCGATCCCCAGCCACTCGCGTAATCCCGGACGCTCGCCGAGGAACATGACGGCGAAGACAGCGACCAGCACGACGCTGAGCTTGTCCACCGGCGCCACCTTGGAGGCGTCGCCCACCTTCAGCGCGCGGAAGTAGCAGACCCAGGATGCGCCGGTGGCCAGCGCGGAGAGCACGAGGAAGAGGGCGGACTTCGGCTGGATCTCGAACGGGCTCTGCCACTTGCCCGTCGCATAGACCAGCGCGCCCAGGGTGACCGCGACGACGGCGGTGCGGAACAGCGTCGCGAAATCGGAGTCGATCCCCTCGATGCCGACCTTGGCGAAGATCGCAGTGAGGGCGGCGAAGAGGGCCGACAGCAGGGCCCAGGGCAGCCAGCTCGACAGGGTCATACGGGCTCCTTGCAGGTCATGCGCCCGGCTAGCCGAGGTGCATCTGCTCCAGAACCGCCCGGCCGAGCAGGCCGTAGGGATTCGCGAGCGTCTCGTACATCTCGAAGTGGTTGTAGCCGTGGCCGACGAGCAGCTGCACGGGCTTGCCGGCCGCCTTGACGGCGGCGGCGAAATCGCGCGTCTGGCGCTGGAATTCCGGGGTCTCGAACGTCCCGTAGGCGAGGATCAGCGGGGCGCGGAGCTTGTCGAGGTGGCGCTGCGGGCTCAGCGCGTGCTCCATCTCGTCGGTGAACTTCACGTAGCGGCTGCGCGCCGACAGGCGCACGGGCTTGAGGTCGTACATGCCGCTGCAGCAGAGCCCGCCGGAGATGATGTCCGCGGGCAGACCAAAGTCCCTCACCCAGTCGCTGATGAGCACGACGCCGGCGAGATGGGCGCCCGATGAAAACCCGGAGACGTACAGCCGAGCGGGATCGCCGCCGAAGGTCTGCGCGTTGCGATGGACCCAGGCGACCGCGCGGCGGACCTGATCGGCCATCGGAAGCAGGCTGCCGCCCACGTCCTGCACCCGGGCGAAATCGGGCACGACGTAGTGCGCGCCCGCGTTGACGAACAGCTCGGCCGCGAATGCGTTGTCCTTCGCCACGCTCGTCCGCCAGGCGCCGCCGTGGATGAAGACGTTGATCGGGGCGTTCGGCCGCTTCGTCGTGTAGACGTCGAGCGCCTCGATCGGCGTCGGGCCGTACGCATAGCGGCGCGGCGCGCCCAGGCGCGCCCGCACGGCCTCGCTGTTCGTCGCGTAGCGCCCGACGATCTGCTCGAGATTCGGCGCGTAGACGCTCTGGTCGTACGCCGCGTCGAGCTCGGCCTGGTCCAGGTCGAGCCAGACGCGCGGGCCTTTCACGCGCGGCGCCGGGCCCGGAGCCTGAGCGAGCGTCGAGCTGGCCGCGGCCAGCACGACGGCGGCGGCGCCACCGCCCAGCAGGGCGCGTCGAGTCATGTCCATCGGCATTCCTCAGTCACGGAGATGTTAGCGGCCGCTGTCCGGGTCGACGAGGGCGAGAATTTTGCCGACTGTCTCCTCGAGCACGTCGGCGGGCGCACTGGCGATGCGGCGCGCCTTTCGCACTCGCCAGTCCAGGCTCTTGAGCTGATCAGAGAGAACCGCCCCCTCGACGCCGAGCCCCGCCGGAAGGAGCACCTCGAACGGGTATCCCTTCACGTGTGAAGTGATCGGGCAGCAGAGTGCCAGGCCGACCCGGCGGTTGTACGAGCTCGGTGAGATCACCAGAGCCGGCCGATGCCCGGCCTGCTCGTGACCCGCTTGTGGACTGAACTGAAGCCACACGAGATCGCCGCGTGAGGGAACGTACGAGGCCACTACCAGGTCTCGCGGCCGACCCGTTTACCCGTCGCGACCTCATCATGCAGGTTCTGCGGCTTCACCTTCTTGAGAAGGGCGCTCAGCGCGTACTTACGAGTTCGGAGTGGCCGAACCAGAAGACGGCCGTTCTCGACCGACAGATCGACGGCGGAGCCTTCCTCGACCTGGGCCTCGGCAGCAAACGACCTCGGAATCCGTAACCCGAGGCTGTTTCCCCACTTCTGAATCCGCGTCTCCATGCCGTTCCTCCGGATATACAATGAAGATACGCTGCCGGGCCGCGACCCGTCAACCCCGGATCAGCGTGCGGCTGGACCCCGTCAGCGTCGAAAATCAGAGACCATCGAGTCAGCGGCCCGCTCGAACGCGAGTTAGGCTTCATCGTGGGTTCAGCGAAATCGCGAGTCCACCGAACATGAGAGCCAGAACCGCGAGCGCGGCCAGAATGAGCCATTCCTTCGCGTTGAAGTTCCTGAACGGAAAGGCGAATGGTTTGAATCCTGACCACGCCGATTTCCCGACGCGCTTGTAGTGGTAAGCGACGAGAATGTTGCCTCCACCAAGCCACGTTACGGCAGCGAGAGCAAAGAAGACCAGCTGAAGGCCTGGCATCGCGGAGAACGCTCGAATAACCTCCGAGACGGTTGGTGGTTGCATCTGGTTTATCGCGAAGCCTAACGCTGGCGCTGAGCGGCCGCGGCGAGCGAATGCGAGCCAGCGGTCCGCTCAAGCGGCGTGTTCGACCGCCGGTTGGAATGGCTCACCTGCTCTTGCCCTTGAAGCGACCCAAGACGAAGTTTACGAACCTCGTCGCGGCCACGACATCGCGGCGAACGTTCGCGGGCACGTAGTGCTTGGACTCTTCCTTCTCGAACTCCTTCAGGGCCTCACGTAGATACGTCTCGATCGCCTTGTCTATCGTCACGTTCCGAGTTCCCTTCCGCCACGGCGTCCTGCTCTTCTACCCGTTGATCTCGTCGATGTACTCCTCCTCGTCCCATGCTTTAGCGATTGCCCTGTCGAGGCGCTCGAGGAGCTCCTCCAAGGACTCCCTGGATCGTCGTACAAGCATCGCCAGCGATTGGTCTCCATCGGCGGCGGCCGCAGCGCAGCGCACCGGACCGATCCTCCCGATCGTGACATCGCCGCCGCCTTTCACCAGCGCGTCGATGTTGTCGAAGCGCGTCGGCTTCTTCCCTTTACTCATCGCCTGTCGGGCGAACGATCAGCATCAGCCGCGCGCGTCAGCGCGACGGCTGCATGCTGCGGTTAGGTTGTTCCGGGGTACGGTCCGGACACATAGGTAACAATTTAGTCCAGGAACATGGGTGACACCCGAAACACTGGCCGGGCACCAAGGAGGTGCCCATGCCGTGGAGGGAGGCCTCACCCATGGACCAGCGAACGCAGTTCATCGCCGATCATCTTCGCGACGTCCTGTCGATCACCGAGCTGTGCGCGCTGTACGGCATCTCCCGGAAGACGGGGTACAAATGGATCGACCGCTACATCCGCCACGGCCCGGCCGGCCTGGAGGAGGACTCGCGGCGCCCGCGGCGCTCGCCGAATCAGACATCCGAGGAGGTCGTGAGCGCGATCCTGGACGCCCGGCGCCGGCACCCGCGCTGGGGCGGCAAGAAGCTCCTCGCGCTGCTGCAGAAGCGGCATCCCCGGTGGCACCTGCCTGGTCGCTCGACGGCGTGCGACATCCTCAGCCGGCACGGGATGGTGCCGATCAAGCGCCAACGCCGCCGCATCGGCCATCCCGGCAAGCCGACGAGCCAGATTCTCGCGCCCAACGATGTGTGGAGCGCCGACTACAAGGGGCAATTCCGGACAGGCGATGGCCGGTACTGCTATCCGCTGACGGTCGCGGATGGATTCAGCCGGTACCTCTTGGGGTGCCAGGCCCTGACGTCGACGGCCGTCGACGAGGCCAAGCCGATCTTCACGCGGCTGTTCCACGAGTACGGGTTGCCGACGCGGATGCGCAGCGACAACGGCGTGCCGTTCGCCACCACCACGTTGGCCCGCCTGTCGAAACTCTCGGCGTGGTGGGTCCGCCTGGGCATCCTGCCGGAGCTCATCGAGCCCGGGCACCCCGAGCAGAACGGCCGGCACGAACGGATGCATCGGACCCTGAAGGCCGAGACCACGCGTCCGGCCGCGGGCAGCCTCGCGGCGCAACAGCGGCGCTTCAACATCTTTCGCGAGGAGTTCAACCACGAGCGGCCGCACGAGGCGCTCGACCAAGAGACCCCGGCCGCGTGCTACGCGCCGTCGCCGCGGCCCATGCCGGACCGCTTGCCGCCGCTCGAGTACCCCGATCGGTTCGAAGTCCGCTACGTCAGCGCCAACGGCGGCATTCGCTGGAACTCGCGCTGGGTGAACGTGTCGACCGTCTGCATCGGTGAGTATGTGGGCCTGGAGGAGATCGACGACGGGATCTGGAACGTGTACTTTGGGCCGCTGCGGCTCGGCCGACTGAGCGAGCGCCATATGCGGATTGAGGACGAGTACGGGAGACTCTATCGTCGACATGTGTAACCCATGTCCCCGGACTGTTTTGTTACCTATGTCCCCGACCGTTCACCGTGGTACCGGCAGGTTGATCGGAAGGTCCAGGAGGATCATCGTCAGAAGCCCGGCGACGCCTCCTGCAAGGCAAAGGAGGAAGTAGACCTTCAGGATCCACGGCCGGTTGCCAGGAACGTTCATCAGTCCAGGATGCGCGATCAGCGTCTCAGCACCCCGCTGGAAGAAGAGCCAGTAAACGCTTGCCGCCCAGAGAGCAATAACGGTGACGTACCACGTGAGGACGATCGGCCCGTTCCGTGGATTGAAATAGTGAAGCACGGTGGGCACGCCTCCGAAGAGGATGCCGAGTCCCATGACCAGCCACGGCAGATTCCCGAACACAAGCCATCCGCGGATTAACCTTATGTATCCAGGACGCAGCGTCGGATTCGTTCGGATGTGCCTCTGGGCTCGCCACCACCAGACGGCGCCATTAGCGCA
>Ga0209157_1000946_pt1 | contig 24492 bp, 28 predicted proteins | sample GraSoiAngelo_135_FD_185892 | JGI IMG/M metagenome (GOLD analysis project Ga0209157, IMG submission 185892) | Grasslands soil microbial communities from the Angelo Coastal Reserve, California, USA - 14_0929_05_40cm (SPAdes) (version 2) | ecosystem: Environmental > Terrestrial > Soil > Grasslands ...
CGACGGCCTGCTCGAGGAGGGACGCCGCACGCTCGACCCGAAGAAGCGTAAGGAGATCTACGACCGCGTCCAGATCCTGATCCTCGAGAACGTGCCGCACCTCTGGCTCTTCTCCGCGGACACGATCGACTTCACGCAGGCGACCGTGAAGGGCTTCAAGCAGCACCCGATGACCCTCCTCTACGGCTTCGAGGGCGTCTGGCTCGACCGGGCGTGAGCGCGGGGCGCTCGGGGTGAGCCGCTGAGCGCGGGAACCTGAGGGTGGGGCGCTATCTCGTCGTGCGGGCGTACTCGATGGCCCTGACGCTCCTCGGGCTGACGGTGCTCGTCTTCCTCATGCTCCGGCTGATCCCGGGAACGGTCGTCGAGCAGATGATCGGCGCCGATGCGGTCGTGAGCCCGGAGATGGTCGCGCAGCTCCGGCACTTCTTCGGTCTCGACCAGCCCTGGTGGCTCCAGTACTCGCGCTGGCTCGGGGGCCTCGCCCAGGGCGATCTCGGAACCTCGTGGCGCACGGGCAAGCCGGTCGTCCGCCTGATCCTCGAGCGCCTCCCGGTGACGATCGAGCTGACGCTCCTCGCCGTCGGGTTCGCGCTCGTGCTGGGCATCGCCGCCGGCATCGTCTCCGCCGTTCGGCGCGACCGCGCCGTGGACAACGTCGTGCGCGTCGGGGCGCTCCTGGGCCTCTCCGTCCCGGTCTTCTGGCAGGGGACGATGCTGATTCTCTTCTTCTCGATCTACCTCCGCTGGATGCCGCCCGTCGTCTGGGTTGACTTCTTCACCGACCCGCGGCGGAACCTGACGATCATGCTGCTCCCCGCCCTCTGTCTCGGGACCGCGAGCGCCGCCAACATCGCGCGCACCACGCGCGCCTCGATGCTCGACGTCCTGCGCTCGGAGTATATCCGCACGGCCGCCGCCAAGGGCCTCGCGGGCTGGGCCGTCGTCATGAAGCACGCGCTCAAGAACGCGCTCATCCCCATCGTGACCGTCGCTGGCCTCCAGATGGGCATCCTGCTCGGGGGGACCGTTGTCGTCGAGGAGGTCTTCACGCTCCCCGGCGTCGGGCGCCTCGTCCTCTGGTCCATCTACCAGCGCGACTACCCGCTGACCCAGTCCACCATCCTCTTCGTCGCGATCCTTTTCATGGCGATCAACCTCGCGGTCGACATGCTCTACGGGTACCTCGATCCGCGGATCCGGTACGGGGAGTGAAGGTGGCGCCGGGTGCTACCCTGAGAACCATGAGCCAGTCCTCGCGCCCAGTGGTCCAGGTGGTCACGCCGGAGCCGGTCGTCGAGGGCGCTGGCGTTCATCTCCGGCGGAGCATCGGGACTCGAGGGCTCGACCACCTCGACCCCTTCTTGCTCCTCGACCACTTCGAATCGGTCAATCCGGCGGACTACGAGGCAGGGTTCCCGTATCACCCCCACCGAGGAATCGAGACTGTGACGATCGTTCGCCAAGGGGAGGTGCGGCACGGCGACTCGTTGGGGCACCGGGGAACGATCGGCGCCGGTGACATCCAGTGGATGACGTCGGGCAGCGGCATCCTCCACGAGGAAATGCCTCAGGTGCGTGCCGAGGGGATTGCCGGGTTACAGCTGTGGCTGAATCTGCCGGCGCGCGAAAAGATGAGCCGGCCGAAGTACCGCGATCTCGGGGGGGCCCAGCTCACGGAGACGGGGACGGATGGAGGGGCGACGATTCGGGTCATTGCCGGCGAGGCGGGCGATGGACGACTCGTCGGACCGGTCGAAGGGCTGGCCGTTGCGCCGAAGTTCGTGGACGTGAGGCTGCCACCCGGCACCACGTTCCGCGAGACGGTGCCACGAGGCCACACCACGTTCGCGTACGTCGACCAGGGGGTCGTTCGCTTCGGGCCGGAGCAGACGCCCGCGCATGCGCCCGCCCTCGTCGTCTTCGGTGACGGCGACGTCGTGGAGGCATCCGCCGGCCCAGGCGGTGGGCGCTTCCTCCTCGCGGCCGCTCGACCGCTTCACGAGCCGATCGCGCGCTACGGGCCGTTTGTGATGAACACGCGCGCAGAGATCGAGCAGACGCTCGCGGACCTGCGGACCGGCAACTTCATTCGCCGAGAGCCGCGCGACGAGTGACCAGAGCGAAGGAGGGTGACGTGGAGAAGTGGAACGTCGGCATCCTGATCTTCGACGACGTCGAGATCCTCGACTTCGCCGGCCCCTTCGAAGTCTTCTCGCGGACGCGGCTCCAGCCTGGCCCGGAGTCGCGCCGCTCGGAAGACAGCGCGCCGTTCCACGTCTTTACGGTCGCGAAGACGACGGCGCCCATCCGGACGACCGGCAGCCTTCGGGTCATCCCCCACTGGGGCTTCGCCGACGCGCCCAGGGGCGACCTCGTCGTCGTGCCCGGCGGGTGGGGCACCCGCGCGCTCCTGCACGACGCCGAGACGCTCGACTGGATCCGTCGGGCGGCGGCCGGGGCCCGGAGGGTCACCTCGGTGTGCACCGGCTCGCTCCTCCTCGCCAGCGCGGGGCTTCTCGAGGGCCGGCACGCGACGACGCACTGGGGAGCTCTGGACACCCTCGACGCCCTGAAGGCCGGGGTCGCGGTCGAGCGCGAGTATCGGGTCGTGGACGACGGCATCATCAGCTCGGCTGGCGTGGCCTCGGGGATCGACATGGCCTTCTACGTCGTGGAGACCCTCTTTGGCCGTGAGGTCGCCGACGAGACCGCTCACTACGTCGAGTACCGGCGGGACGGAAAGCCAGCGCTCCGTGTGTGACCGGACCGCTGGTGGATGCTTAGAAGCCCCTCCGTCTCATGCAACTGCGATATGCGGCCTGGTAGGTGGCGTTCTTTGCTCCTCCCGCCTTCATACCGTGGATTTGCGGATCGGACGACTCGATGTGTCTGCCCGTGAAGTCGATAGAGTTTGTCGTCATGGCGCCGGCGCGTGCAGTGTCGGCCCGAACGTGGTCGCCCATGGTCGGCGAGACAGTTCCTGCCTTGACCGCTTCGGGCGCTTCTTCATTGCAGGCGGCGAAGTCGGCGGCGGTAGGGACCTGGCCGTCGGCCGTCCGCGTGGCGGCTAGCGAGACGAGGAGGATCAGGGCGAGGGCCATCACCACTTTGTACTGCACGGCCATGTCGTACTCCTTTCAAGAGCGTCCAAAGAAACGGAACAAGCCGGGGCACCCGTACCGCGTCGTAACGCGCCAAGAGCCTGCGTCTCTCGATGTAGAACTCCATGAGCCCCCTCATCCCTCCCACCTCCTCGTGGGACTCTGCCGCGCCTCTGTCCGCGTAGGCGTTCAGCCGCCCCTGCGAAATGTCCGTCTGGGTGCTCTCGTCGAGGCACGTTGTGACGCGGGCCACGACCCCCGCGTGCCCGGTTTTAGATGTTTCAGGAACACACGGTGACACTTGTCACCGCCGCAAAACCGTTGCGAGGGGTCTCGAAGCTCTGCCCCACAAGTTTCGCACCTTGCCGCTGGGTGCGAAGTCAGAGCGAGCACGCCCGTGCCCACCTTCATCACTGACCGCCGATCGACACGGTGAAGTGGACCGTCTCCTGGCGGTACGGCGACGGGATGTACGCGAGCTCCAGTTGAATCCCCTTCAACTTCTTCGCCTTCAGCGCCTCGGCGGGGAAGGCCACGTCCAGCGACTCGGTGGCTTCCTGCCCGGGGTCGAGCCGATCATTGCCGTAACTGGCGAACCTGAGGGTCGGCTCCGTCCGGGCGTCCTCGAGCTGGATCGGTTGTCCCTGGGCGTCGATGTACCGGATCTTCCCTGCGACGAGGCGGACGGTCTGATCCGCCGAGCTGTTCTTCAGCACGACCTTCGCCGTGAACTTCGCCGGGGAGACGACGCGGTCCGAGCCTTGCTCGACCCGTTCCGTGACTCTCATGTCCGTCATCTCGCCCGTGACGATCCCGGCCTTGACCTTCATCGCGGCCGGCGTCACGGTGTACGTCTTGTCCTTGACCACCGCCGCCGTCGCCGCCGGCTGCGGCGATGGGCCGAGAATCATCCACACCACCACGGCCACGACCGCTGCGCCGAGTCCCCAGCGCCACATCTTGATGACGGTCTTTTCCTCGCCAACACTCTCAGTCGGCCAGAACTTGCGTTGGGCGATGATCGGGATGGCCGCCCCGACGGATGCTACGACGGCCATCGCGACAATCCCGGTCCCCGGAAACACCCCAGCGGCCCGGAAGATCCAGCTCCCCCCGATGCTCCCGACGAGACCGAGGATGACGTCCTTCTTCAGCCCGTAGCCTCCGCGTTTCATGACCAGCGGGGCCAGCACGCCCGCCAGCACTCCCACGAGAACCCACGTCACGAACATGGCGAAGCTCATGACCCTTCCTCCTTCACCCGGTTAACGACTCACCCGCTTCACTTCCCCTACGCCGTTGCGCGCGCCGCGACCTGCGAGCGTTTGCGCCCGTTGGGTGGCTGAGGGCGCACCAGGACGGCCGCGAGCATCTCGATCGCCCGCTGGTCGAGGGCACGGTCGTCGATGATCACTTGCACAGAGGGGCCTGCGAGCGCCCGTACCCGCTCGGCCGCCGCGGTAGAACAGACGATGACGTCCACTCGTCGCAACAGGCGACCCAACGCGGCCCCCTCGGCAGGGCACGCGCCGACCAGCGCGATGTTCGGCAGGCCGGCGTTGGCGATCGAGTGCTCGAGGTTGTGGGCCGTCTCGACGGCGGCGGAGGCGACGCCCACTCGTGTCCCCGACGGGAGCTGGGCCAGACGGTGGAGCGTCTCGAGATGCGCCTCGGCGAGGAGCGCGATCACGGGGACCCCCTTACCGTTCAGGAGCCGCTCCACCTGCGGGAGGTGGCAGAAGCTCGTGACCGCGGCCCGCCAACGACCGCCTTGCTTCTGGCGCCGCGTGACCGCCGCCAGGTCGCCGAGGAGCACCTTGTCGACGCGGACCGGGAGGTGGGCCTCGAGTTGCCGGGCGAAGAAGTCGAGCTCTGGCGGGCTGCACTCCACGAGGAGGACCTCGACGGTCTCCTGGAGGGCGGCGGGCCGGACCCCGGTCAAGCTCAGAACGCCCACCGACAAGTCGTCGGCAGTCATCCCGAGGGCCGCCGCCCGGATCACCGTCTCTTGTAAGAAGCTCTCGCGGAGGTGAGGGGAAGGGCGGACGGGCGGTGCCGAGGCGACGAACACGCCTTTCCCCCGCCGAGCCTCCACGTATCCGCTCTGCTTGAGATCCTCGACGACGCGCGCGACCGTGTTCGCATTGATGCCGAGGAAGCCGGCCAGCTCCCGGATGCTGGGCAGGGCTTGGTCGCGCGCGACGCCGCCGCTCTCGATGGCGTGCTTGAGCTGCTCGGTCAGTTGCCGGCGGATCGGGATCGGGCTGTGCCCGTCGATCGTGAGTTTCATCGCGACCCTCATCTGTATGGCAATAATAGTACACTAGATCAATTTAGTCAATCCGTACTATTTTAGTGGTACACTGCGCCGCAGGGAGGGACTACCACGATGGCTCAGGCAATGAAGACGGCTCAGGCAAAGAAGACGACGCTGCGTCCGCTCCACGACCGCGTGCTCGTCAAGCGCCTCGCGGAGCAGGACGAGAAGCGCGGCAGCCTCATCATCCCCGACACCGCTAAAGAGAAGCCCCAGGAGGGCAAGGTCGTCGCCGTGGGCACCGGCAAGGTCAACGACGACGGCAAGAATTTCCCGCTCGCGGTGAAGGAAGGCGACCGCATCCTCTTCGCCAAGTACTCCGGGAGCGAGGTCAAGCTCGACGGCGAGGAGTACCTCATCATGAAGGAGGAGGACGTCCTCGGCATCGTCGGCTCGTGAACGAGCGGCTCGGCCGCCGTCAACCATTCGTGCACACTCGGGAGGAACGTATCCATGGCTAAGCAGCTTCTGTTCAACGAGGAAGCCCGCGCGGCGCTCTTGCGCGGGGTCAACATCATGGCGCACGCCGTCAGGGTCACGCTGGGGCCGAAGGGGCGGAACGTCGTCATCGACAAGAAGTTCGGGAGCCCGACGATCACCAAGGACGGTGTGACCGTCGCGAAGGAAATCACGCTGAAAGACCCCGACAAGGACCTGGGAGCCCAGATGATCAAGGAGGTCGCCGCCAAGACCTCGGACGTGGCGGGCGATGGGACGACCACGGCCACCGTACTCGCCCAGGCGATCTTCCGCGCCGGTCTCAAGAACGTGACGGCGGGAGCGAACCCGATGGGCCTGAAGCGGGGGATCGATCAGGCGGTCGAAGCAGTGGTCGAGGAGCTGAAGCATCTGTCCAAGGCCACCAAGGACAAGAAGGAGATCGCCCAGGTCGCCACGATCGCCGCCAACAACGACAAGACGATCGGCAACTTGATCGCTGAAGCCATGGAGAAGGTCGGCAAGGACGGTGTCATCACCGTCGAAGAGGCCAAGGCGATGGAGACCACCCTCGCGGTGGTCGAGGGCATGCAGTTCGACCGGGGGTACCTGTCGCCGTACTTCGTGACGGACGCGGAGCGGATGGAGGTGGTGCTGGAGGACGCCCTGGTCCTCATCCACGAGAAGAAGCTCAGCGTGATGAAGGACATGCTGCCGCTGCTCGAGCAGGTGGCGCGCGTGGGTAAGCCGCTGCTGATCATCGCCGAGGACGTGGAGGGCGAGGCGCTGGCCACGCTCGTGGTCAACAAGTTGCGCGGCACGCTGCATACCTGCGCGGTGAAGGCGCCGGGCTTCGGTGACCGGCGGAAGGCCATGCTTGAGGACATCGCGACCGTGACCGGCGGCAAGGCGATCACCGAGGACCTGGGGATCAAGCTCGAGAACATCAAGCTCGAGGATCTCGGTCGGGCCAAGAAGGTGGTCGTGGACAAGGACAACACCACGATCGTCGAGGGCGCCGGCAACACCAAGGAGATCGAGGCCCGTCTCAAGCAGATCCGGGCGCAGATCGAGGAGACCACCTCGGACTACGACCGGGAGAAGCTCCAGGAGCGGCTCGCGAAGCTCGCGGGCGGCGTCGCCGTCATCAAGGTCGGGGCGGCCACCGAGACCGAGATGAAAGAAAAGAAGGCGCGGGTCGAGGACGCGCTGAACGCCACGCGGGCCGCCGTCGAGGAGGGGATCGTGCCCGGGGGCGGCGTCGCGCTGCTCCGCGCGTCGGAGGCCCTCGGCAGCCTCAAGCTCTCCGGCGACGAGGCCACCGGTGTCAGCATCGTGCGGCGCGCCCTCGAGGAGCCGATCCGGCAGATCGTGGAGAACGCCGGACTCGAGGGCTCCGTGGTCGTCGAGAAGGTCAGGGCGGCCCTCCCTATCACCCAGGGCTTCGACGCCGAGACAAACGAGTATGTCGACATGATGCAGGCGGGGATCATCGACCCGACCAAAGTCGAGCGCGTCGCGCTACAGAATGCCGCTTCGATTGCGTCCTTGCTGCTCACGACGGAAGCGCTCATCACCGACATCCCGGAGGCCGAGAAGGTCGATCCATCCATGGCGCACGGTGGGGAGTTTTAGTCTTGGCGAGGTGAGAAGATAACGGGGGCGGCCGCGAGCGATCGCGCCCTGCACCATCTTGGTGCACCTGCACCACCGTGGTGCAGGTCTCAGGGCGAGGAGGAGCCGGCCGCCACCCCACAGAGCCCGCAAACTATAGGCGCTTTCCAGACGGACGCCAGAACCTGCCCGCTGGCACGCTGGTTGCCGGTGGTTTGCCGCGGCGCCCCGGAGGAGAGCCGTATGTCAACGGACCTGGGCTGTAACTAGTTCGTGACGTGTCTTAGGGTGTCCCGACCGCGGGAGACGTCCCGCTCACACCTTCGGTCGCATTGGGCCATCGCGGCCCTCCTCATCGCAATCCTCTACTTTGGCGTCGCCGGCCTCAGCTTGCGCCTGGCCCTCGAGAAAACGAACGCGTCGCCCGTGTGGCCGCCGTCGGGGATCGCGCTGGCGGCGGTCCTCCTTCTGGGATATCGCGTCTGGCCGGGCATCTTGCTCGGGGCGTTTTTCGCGAACGTGGTGGCCTTCCTCGCCAACCAGGCCGCGAGTGCACGCACGATCGTCGTCGTCTCCTCCGCGATCGGCCTCGGGAACACCCTCGAAGCCGTGGTGGCGGCGTACCTGCTTCAGCGATGGGTCGGGGCGCGCAGCCCGTTCGATCGGGCGCAGGACGTGTTCAGGTTCACGGCCGCGGCGCTCCTGGCATGCTGCGTGGCGGCCAGCGTCAGCGCGACCGGCATCGCCCTGGCAGGCATCGCCCCACCGTTCGTCTACGGAACGATCTGGCTCACGTGGTGGCTCGGTGACACGACCGGAATACTCCTGGTGACGCCGTTGCTCCTGACGTGGAGCGACCGGTCGCAGCCGCGTTGGGAATTCCGCAAGCACATCGAAGCGGTGCTGTTGTTCGTGTCGCTGGTGGTCATCGGCCGGCTCGGGTCGCTCGACCAGGGCGCCAACTACCCGCTGGTCTTCGTGCCGATTCCGTGGCTCGTCTGGGCGGCGTTTCGATTCGGTCCCCGCGAGGCCGCGACCGCGGCCGTCCTCACCTCCGCGATCGCCGTATGGGACACGGTCCATGGGGTCGGCCCGTTTGTGGGCGAGACGGCCAATGAATCCCTGTTGCTGTTGCAGGCCTTCGTGAGCGTCCTGACCGTGACGATCCTGACGATGGCCGCGCTTGTCGCCGAGCGACGGAACGCGGAGGGGCGACTCCGAGCGGCCCACGACACCTTGGAGACGCGGGTCGAGGAACGAACCCGGGACCTGCGAACCGCCGAGACGAGATTCCGTGAGCTGCTGGAGTTCGCTCCCGACGCCATGGTCATCGTGAACGAGGCGGGGGACATCGTCCTCGTCAATGCGCAAGCGGCGAAGCTCTTCGGCTACTCGCGGGAGGAGTTGCTTGGCCGACCGGTGGAGATGCTGATTCCGGAGCGCGTCCGGCCCAAGCACCGCGAGCATCGACACGGGTACTTCAGAGCCCCGCGGGTGCGGCCGATGGGTGTCGGGATGGAACTGTATGGGCTGCGCAAGGATGGGACCGAGTTTCCGGTCGAGATCAGCCTCGGTCCTCTCGAGACGACGGAGGGCACCTTCGTCTCGAGCGTCGTGCGCGACATCACGGAACGTCGGCAAACGGAAGAGACGCTGCGACACACCGAGAAGTTGGCCGCGATGAGCTCGCTGCTGGCCGGCGTCGCCCACGAGCTCAATAATCCGCTTGCGGTCGTGAGGGGCCAGATCGAGCTGCTGCGCCGAGCCGCCGGGAGCGGGCCGCTCGTCGAGCGCACGAAGAAGATCGCGACGGCGGCCGAGCGCTGTGTGCGGATCGTGCGGAGCTTCCTGTCGATCGCCCGCCACCACCCGCCCGAGCGGCAAGAGGTGCGGCTGAACCAGGTCGTCCAGGAGGCGGCGGAGCTGCTCGCGTACCCCCTGAGCGTGGACAACATCGAGGTGAGACTCGATCTGGCGGCCGATCCCCCGGTCCTCTGGGCCGATCCTCACCAGCTTCACCAGGTGGTCGTGAATCTCATCACCAACGCTCATCATGCCATGCGCGGGCGGCCGGGCCCGCGGCTCACCCTGACGACGCGGCTCAGTCGAGAAGAGCAATCCATACGGCTCGAGGTCGCTGACACGGGCATCGGGATCGCCCCTGAGATCCAGGGGCGAATCTTCGAGCCCTTCTTCACGACGAAGCCGCCCGGGCACGGGACCGGCTTGGGGCTCGGGCTGTGCCGGGCGATCATCGTCGCCCACGGAGGGACGATTGAGGTCGAGAGCCGGCCTGGCGAGGGCGCGATCTTTCGCGTCGAGCTGCCGCTGACCGTGCCGTCGTCCGGCCCGGAGGTGCGCGAGCTCGAGTCGCTGCCTGCGATCCAGGGAAAGGCGATCCTCGTGGTGGACGATGAGCACTACGTCGCCGATATGCTGGCGGATCTTCTCCGGCTCGACGACCATCGCGTGGACGTCGCGCCCAACGGCCACGTCGCCCTAGAGAGACTGCGCGCCCAACCGTACGACCTCGTCCTGATCGACCTCAAGATGCCGGAGCTCGACGGGCCGGGTCTCTATGAGGCTCTGGCTCGGGATCACCCGCAGCTTCTTCGGCGACTCGTCTTCCTTACCGGCGATGCGCTGAGCTCGGAGATCAGCGCATTTCTGGAGCGCGCCGGCGCTCCCTACCTGTACAAGCCGTTCACGCTCGAGGAGGTCCGGCGAGTCATCCATCGCGCGCTGTCGGGGAGGTGACTCCAGAAGGGAGCCACCTCCCGGGACTTACTTACCAGCGCCGATCGACACGATAAAGTTGATGCTCTCCTCCCGGTAGGGTGACGGGATGTACGCGAGCGCCAGCCGAATCTCCTTCAGCGTCTTCGCTTTCAGCGCCTCGGCCGGGAACTCCACATCCAGGGACTGGGTTCCCTCCTGCCCGGGGTCGAGTCGCTCGCTGCCGTAGGTGGTGAATTTGACGACCGGCTCGGTCCGTGAATCCTCGAGCTCGATGGGCCGCCCGTTGGCACCGATGTACAGGATCTTGCCCGCGACGAGCCGGACCGCCTGATTCGCGGACGTATTCTTCAGCCGTAGCGTCCCGGTGAGCTTCGCCGGGGAGACGACACGGTTGGAACCTTGCTCGACTCGCTCCATGACCTTCAGCTCCGTGACCTCGCCCGTAATGATCCCCGCCTTCACCGTCACCGACGCCGGCGTCACCGTGTACGTCTTGTCCTCGACCATCGCGGCGGTCGCCACCGGCCCCTGCGCGCAGCCGAGGGTCATGACCGCCACTGCCCCTATCAAGGCTGCCACTCCCGCCCATTTCGACATCGTCATCTCCTTGCCAAGACGCTGATCCTCAGCGCTTGGTTGTCGTCACGTGTGTCTGATATCGAATCGGTCGACGCGCCGCGCTCCGCTGGAGACGAACCGCCTTGGCCTGGTCCCCAATGTTCGCGAGGAGGACCGGGCGATCCCCGTGCTTCAGCCCCTCCTCGATGAGGGCCCGAAGGACAATCTGGAGGCTCACCGGGAGCTTGAGCGCGGCCGTCGCCTTCCCCGCCAAGACCCGAGCCCGGTCCAGAGCGTCCTGCGTGAGCAAGAGGAGGACCTTCGTCTTATTCTCGAACATCTTATTCTCGAACATCACCACCTCCTGCCGGATTTATATATTTATTAGTTGATATATAATTTATATCGTGATAAGAGTCCGACGTCAAGCACGATCGCGGGGAGCAAGGTCGGAGCACCCGGTCAAGGAGGACGAGTCATGTATTTTGAGATGTTCGTGGCGTCGATTGTCGTCGGAATAATGACCGGCTGGCTGGCCGGGATCGTCATGAAGGGTGGAGGGTACGGACTGCACTGGGACATCAATTTCGGTCTCGGCGGGAGCGTCGTGGGGAGCTTGATCTTCCAGACCCTGGGGGCTCCGGAAGCGGGATGGGCCGGGACAGGCATCGCCGCGTTTGTCGGGGCAACCCTCCTCGTCACGCTCCAGCGCAAGATTTGGCCAGCGCAGGTCGCACACGCCTAGGTGACGTGGCCCGTACGACCTCGGTTCCGATAGAGGAGCGCCCTTACTTTCCCCGCCGATTCGGCCGGCGCTCGCGGCGCTTCCGCGGGCTTCCGGTCTGGAGGTTCCTGCGTTCACCCGCGGGTCCCCCGGCTCGACGCGCCTGGGTTCGAAGGCGCCGGACCGCCAGGGCCTGGCCCTCGACGTTGGCCAGCAGACCCCGGTCGCCATCCCGCTTCAGCCCCTCCTCGATGAGGGCCCGGAGGACGATCTGGAGGCTCACCGGCAGCATGAGCGCGGCCGTCGCCTTCCCGGCAAGGACGCGAGCCTGGCCGAGCACGTCCCCAGGGAGAATGAGAAGCACTCTGGTCTTATTCGCGAGCATCGCCACCTCCCCTTATTATATAATTAATATCATGATATATGTCAACTATCAGTGGGAGTAAGACGTGCTGAACGACCTGCTGGCGGTGGGCGTCGTCGTCGTGATCGTCGTGGTGATTGCTACGATCCTCGGGGCGGTGGAGCTACTCCGGAAAGTGTTGGGCTGAAGAACGGAGAATTGCGTGCCGCTCAGGCGCAGGTGTGTCATACTCGCCGCGTCTGGTTCGGTGGTTGGTTCGCCTGTGGACCCCTTCCCCATCAGACCGTGTCTCTGGTGCTCGCTTCCGCTGTTCCAGAGCGTGCTGGCTTATCGCGGGAGACCCAGTCGGAGGTGCGCGATGGCGCACAAACTGTTCATCGGAGGCCTGCCCTTTTCGACGTCGAGCGAGCGTCTTCGCGAGGTGTTCGCGCAAGCGGGCGGGGTTGAGTCGGCGACGGTCGTGATGGAGCAAGGGACCGGTCGCTCGCGCGGGTTCGGCTTCGTCGAGATGGCGACGGCCGAGGAGGCGGACGCGGCGGTCAAGAAGTTCAACGGCCAGGACATGGATGGCCGGAAGCTGAGGGTTGAACTCGCCAACTCCTCGGGCCCAGGCGGCGGCAGCGGGTACCGGAACGGCGGTCGCGGGGGTCGCTACTAGGGAGGCGTCTCGCCGGGCTGGGGCGGGTGCGGCGTCACGTCGCCTCGCCTCAGCCCTCTCGCGAGGCAGGGATGACCCTTGACGTTTGCGTCCTGAGGCCGTCGGTCCCCCCGGCGGTGACCGAGGCGAGGACTTACCCGGTCGCGCCGGGGTCGGTGACCGTGCAGGCGGGCATCCTCGTGGGTGAGATCACGGAGATGCAGGTGACGGAGCGGGTCGAGCAGAGCGCCGGCCGCAGAGTCTCCCGGGCGAAGCTCACGGCAGCGCTCGCGCTGACGAATAGCTCGGCGAGTCAGAGTGTCCGGCTGGTCGCGGGGAAGATTCAGTACCTGGACGACCAGTGGCGGCCGATCGAGCTCGAGGAATCGCGGACAGAAGCGACCTTTTCGTTCACCACGTACGGCCGTGAGCGGCTCGACCCCGGGCGGCGGGCGGTGGAGGCCCTGGACGTGGTGTTTCCCGCCGAGGCGCTCAAGGCCAAGAAGCTCAGGGGACTCCGGCTGAAGATCGCCTACATCCCGTTTCCCTACAGGGAAGAGGCGATCACGTTCGCGGTGTCGCTCGATGGCGGCGCGTAGCTTCTTGACGACCTGAGGCTTTCATCGGAAGAACCGGGACAAGCGGATGTGCGACCAACCGCCGAACCCCGGGCGGTCCGGGACGATGGAAAGGCCGGGGCGGTGCGGCCTTCCAGCGAAGCCCGGCATGCCTGGCGTCCCGCTCAACCCTGGTCGTGACGGAAGATAGCCAATCGCGCCGCTACGGAACCCTATGGCGTGGTTGTTTCCGTCGTAGAGAATCCCATCCTCGTACCAGGCGACGTGCCGGCCGGACAGAGAATAGGCGCCATTCGGGCCGATCCATCCGATCACCCTGCCCTCGGCCGAACGAAAACAGTCGCTGTCTTCGATAATCTGGGGACTGCCGTTCCGATCGAATAGCCATTCCGCCATCGTCACGCCCCCCTTTGCGAAGGGTTTGTCTGCCGTCACCGATTGATGCGCTTTCGGCGTTCCTCGAATTCTGCGATTCTGGCGCGCCCCTGCGACTCTGCGGCCGCCGCCGAAAGAAATTGCGTCGTCGATTGCTCCACGAGGACGCCGGCGTCGTCACGGATCGTCCAGACCCACCACGTCGAGCGCCCTTGGATCGAGACAAGATGAAGTGTGATGATCGGGCTCCTTCCTCGTGCTCCCTGAATATATATCAAAGTATACCTTATATAACAAGTGCTAATTGTATAATTCAGCCCTCAACGCATGAATCCGTTCAGCTCCGGCGTGGTCAAGGACCGGTCGAGGTAGCCGAACGTGCCCTTCTCTTTCACCTCGCGGGCGGCGTCGAGCAGACCACTCGTCGCCGCGCGGTAGAGCGACGTGGCGAGGCTGATCCGCTTGACGCCGGCGGTCGCGAGCTCGGCGAGCGTGAACGACTTACCCCGGATGCCGACCATAAAGTTGACCGGCCTCGACACCGCGGCACAGACCGCGCGCACCGCCGCCAGGTCGGGCAGGCCGGGCGCGAACAGCACGTCGGCCCCGGCCTTCTCGAAGGCCTGGAGACGCCTGATCGTATCGTCCAGGTCGGGCTTGCCGCGCAGGAAGTTTTCCGCCCGTGCGGTCAAGGTAAACGGGAAGGCGAGCGCATGCGCCGCCTGCACCGCCGCCAGCACCCGCTCGATCGCGTGGCCGATGTCGTAGAGCGGCTTGTGCTCGTCGCCGGTCGCGTCCTCGATGGAACCGCCGACCAGCCCCATCCCGGCGGCAAGGCGGATGGTCTCCGCCGCCGCTTCCGGCGCGTCGCCGAAGCCCTTCTCCAGGTCGGCCGAGACGGGGAGGTCGGTCGCCGTCACGATGGCGCGGGCGTGCGCCAGCGCCTCCTCGCGCGTCACCGTGCCGTCGCGCCGACCGAGGACGCCCGCGGCGGCGCCGCTCGACGTCGCCAGCGCCTGGAAGCCGAGCCCGGCGAGGATGCGCGCGGAGCCGGCGTCCCACGGGTTTGGAATCACGAAGGCGCCGGGCGCCTGATGCAGCGCGCGGAAGCGGGCGGCCTTGTCGCTCTGGCTTGCCGTCATGAAGGTTTCCTCCTTGTTCCCGGTTATACTCGCGTCTAGAGGTGGACGGCATGCAGATCCGTCTCTCGCGCGATCTTGAAGGACGGGCGCACGCGGCGCCGGGCCCGATGACCGTCGAGGAGTTCTTCGCACGTTTCCCCGAGGTCCCTCGCGACCTGCGCGACGAGCTCGTGCTCGCCGAGTTCGTGCGTGCCTTCGGCTCCCAGCTCCGGGTTGCCCAGAAGCCCTCACCCTGCGTGGCGCAGGCGGGCGCCGGCGACGCGGAGCACTATTTCTACACGCGCCTGGTCAACGATCTCGCCGTCTACGGCATCGGGCTCGCCCGGCGCGAGCGTACGCTCAAGCGTCTGGAAGCGCTCCTCGCCGAGTACCGCGCGCATCCCGCCACCTTCGCCTGCATGCTGGTGCCGCGCAAGGCACCGGACGCGCCGCGCGCGGGGTGCAGGTAACGCAGCGCGATCAGAAGGCGCCCTTGTCGAGCGCGTAGAAGTTGGCGTAGATAGACTCGCAGTCGGCGTGGAGCGGTCCCGGGCTCTCATAACGCGAGCCGAAGCGGGTCAGCGCCTGGGTCGAGAGGTCCGCGCTCGCCTTGCCGGCTATGATCAGCTCGCTCATCCACTGTCCGATCAGGAGCGAGCCGGCGATCCCGAGGGCATTGCATCCCGTGGCTACGAACAGCCCGTGGACGGAAGGCACCTGGCCGATCAGGTAGTTTCCATCGGGCGTGAAAGTCGGCAGGCCCGCGCACCCCCGGATGATCGGCGCCGCCTGGAGCGCGGGAAAGGCGCGCGTGAGCCCGGCGCCAAGCTCCTCCAGGACGAGCTGATCCCGCTCGGTCTCCTCGATCGTGAAGGTCCTCGGAAGCTCGGCCATGGCGAACCGCTTGGGCGCTCGCTCGAAGCCGCCGATGAGCACGCCGCCCACTTCCGGACGCAGATAGACGGACGCGTCGGGCACCCGGACCACGGGCATCTCGCGCGGGATCCCGTCCATGGGCGCGGTGACCCAGAGCTGATGCCGGATCGGAACCGAGTCGAATGCGAGTCCCAGCGCCGCGCCGATCAGCTCGCTCCACGGTCCCACCGCCACCACGACGGTCTCGCACGCGATCGGTCCTGTCGCAGTGTCGACGCCGGTGACGCGGCCGCGCTCGAGCGTGATCGCCGTGGCGGGCGTCTGCGTCCGCATCTTCACGCCGAGACGACGGGCCGCACGCGCCAACGCCATCGCCAGCGTGTAGGGCTCGGCGTAGCCGTCGGTCGGAATCCACGCGCACGCCTTCACCCCGTTCGTCTCCAGCAGCGGCACCCGCGTCTGCGCGTCTCGAGGAGCGATGAGCTCGACCGCGAGCCCCCAGCGGCGCGCCTGAGCCACCTGAGCCTCGAGCTCGCGCACGCGTGCGTCCGTCAGCGCGAGCTTCAGGCTCCCGACCTGTCGAAACCCCGAATCTTCCCCGTGCTCGGTCTGCCATCGGCTGAGCCTGTCGACAACGGCCATGATGGAGCGCGCCATGAGCTCGGAGGCGCGGAGCTGCCCGACCAGCCCGGCGGCCTGCGACGTGTTGCCCGAGGCGAGCTCTCCGCGCTCGAGCACCAGCACGTCGGAGACGCCGGCACGCGCCAGATGGTAGGCGATGGAGCATCCCCAGATTCCGCCCCCGACGACGACGACCCGGGCTGTCTCACTCATCGGCTCGCTTGTCCTTTGATCGTGCGGCTGATCCGCCAGGCGATCGCTGAGAAGAGCACGAGCAGGATACCGAGGAACACGAGCCATGCGCGTGGGATCTCGGGAAACGCCCCGAGCCGCACCGACAGCCAGACGGCCGCGACCAGCCCCAGCCCGGAGACGGCCACGATCGCGTGGTCCCGGGGTCGCATCCTGATATCGCGGAAGACGGTCCGCCGCGCGCCGACGGTCTCCGCGTAGTTGAACCCCCGGAGCTCCATCGCGAGGGCGATGTCGCGGCTGCGGCGGAGCGCGCCGAGGCCGAGCGGCATGATGGAGATGGCCACGCCGCGCAGGAACACGTACGGGTTCCTGGAGCCGATGGCGCGGTAGCCGCGGGCCGTCAGGGCGTTTCGGATCACCACCAGCTCCTCCTGCAGCAGCGGGAAGAAGCGCATGGCGAAGGCGAACATGAAGGCCACCTTGTAGTTGAGCCCGCTCTGATACATCGCCATGCCCCAGTCGAAGGGGTCGGTGGTCATGGAGAACATGATGAACGCGATACCCATCGCCGCGAGGCGAAACGCCACCAACAACCCGGCGTCCCACCCGGGCCTGGAGATCGGGACGACGTCGAAGAGGCGCGTGTCGAAATAGGGCGGGCCGTCGGTGAGCAGATGGATCAGGACGATCGCCGTCATCAGCGGGAGCAGGAAGAGGATGAACACGAGGTACTCCAGCGGGCTGACGCGGCCCAGGATCCAGATGATCGCGATGATCACCAGGGGCATGACCCAGGGGTGCGGCAGCAGGAACGTCGAGATCAGGAAGCAGACGACGAAGACGAGCTTGGTGCGCGGGTCCAGTCGGTGGAGGAACGAGTCACCGGCCGAGAACTGGTAGAGGAGCTTCATGCGTAGAGCAGCTTCAAGCGGACAAGCGCCGGAGGATGGCGTCGCGGGCTTCGGGCACGGTGATGGGCAGGGGGTGAAGCCCGAGGCTGAGCCCGAGGCGCGCCACGGGCGGCGGGCTGATCGCCGAGATCCTGAGCTCCTCGGCCCGCGAGAAGACCTGACGGGGTGGGCCGTCGAGCAGCACGCGCCCGTCGTGCATGACGATCACCCAGCGGGCGTACTCGGCCACGAGCTCCATGACGTGGGTGATCGTGAGGATGGTCATGCCCTCGTCGCGGTTCAGCCGCGCCAGGAGATCCATGATCTCGCGCGAGCGCGCCATGTCCTGGCCCGTGGTGGGCTCGTCCACGATCAGGAGCTGCGGCCGCATCACGATGATGGCCGCGATCGCGAGCCGCTGGCGGTCGCCCCGCGAGAGCTGGAAAGGATGGACCTCGCGCTTGTCCCACAGCTCGAGCCGCCGGAGCACCTGCTCGACGGACTCCTCGATCTGGTCGGGGGAGGCTCCCAGGTTCTGGAGGCCGAATGCCACGTCATCCCAGACCCGCTCTCGAAACAGCTGGTGGTCCGGATTCTGAAAGACATAACCCACGCGCGTCGCTCGCTGCGCCGGCCGGAGCCGCCAGACCTCGGTGCCGGCGACTCGAAGGCTGCCCCGCGTGGGGCGCAGGTAGCCGCTGATGCATCGGGCCAGCGAGGTCTTTCCGCTCCCGTTCTGACCGACAATGGCGGCGAACTGGCCTTTCGGGATGCGAAGCGTCACGCCCTTCAGCGCCAGGACGCGCCGGGGAGCCGGGTACTCGAACTCCACCCCTTCGGCCACCACGGCGAGCTCGGCCGGCGGCGGCGAGGTCATGAGGGCAGAAGCGCGCGGAGCGCGACCGTCATCTCCTCGAGCGTGATGGGCGGGACGTCGAGCTTCACCCCCGCTTCGACCAAGCGGGAGCTCAGCTCGGCCATCTGGGTCGGCCGGACACCGGCGGCGTCGAGCAGGTCCTTCCGCAAGCAAAACTCGCGCGGCCCCGCGTCGAGGACGATGCGCCCCTCGTTCAGGAGAATGAGTCGGTCGGCGTGCTCCACCAGCTCGTCGACCTTGTCCTCGACCATGATGATGGCGTGCTGCTGCTGCTCGGCGAGCCGCCGGACGGCGCCGATCACTTCGGCGGCCCCGATGGGGTCGAGCTGGGACGTGGGGTGGTCGAACAGATAGACCGCGGGAGCGATGGCGTGGACCGCGGCCAGCGCCACGCGCTGCTTCTCCCCGCCCGAGAGGTCATAGGTGATGCGGTCCTGCAGCTTCTCGATCCGGAAGAACCCCAGCGTCGAGGCCAGCCGCGAGGCGATCTCCGCGCGCGGGAGGCCGCGGTTCTCCAGGCCCCAGGCGAGCTCGTCGCGAACGAGCAGGTTGAAGAGCTGCGCCTCGGGATCCTGGAGCACCAGGCCGACACGCTCGCTGATGCGAGCCAGCGAGAGCTCCTGCGTACGCCGACCGTAGATCCGGACGTCCCCGCCGATCTCGGCTCCCAGGTAGTGCGGGATCACGCCAGCCAGGAGGTACAGGAGGGTGGATTTCCCGCTGCCCGTGGAGCCGACGATGCCGACGAACTCGCCGGGCTCGACCCGGAAGGAGATATCTCGGAGGGTCGGGCTCGGGGCGGTCGGGTACCGGAGGGTCACGCGCTCGAGCGCGATGACGGGATCGGCCATGGCGCGCCCGCGAGCCCGCCGCTAGGATGGCCGCTTCTTAGCGGGGAACATGGCGAAGTAGACGACACCGACGACGGCCGCCAGGATCAGCAGCGCCGCGATGCGGACCGGCGTGCTCACCCACTCGAGCGGAGCCTGGATGACGGGTACCTTGCCCTGGGAGGCGAGGTAGATCCAGGCGAACACGAACACGACCAGCAGGAGCCCGATGATGGCGCCGGTGACGAGAGACTTCATGAGAGCACCCCCGACTTCGCCACGGTGCGAACGAACGCGAAGCCCAGGATCGCCGAGGGAACGGCCTCCGCCACCGCCCACAGCCACAGCCCGGCGGTTTGGAGCGCGCTGAACTTGAAGAGGAAGAGCCATACCGGGATGAGGCCGGTCGCGAGAAACAGCTCGGCGATCAGCACCATCGTGACGTAGGTCGCGAAGGTGGTCGGCTGCTTCTTGCTCAGCACGTAGGAGGCCATGATCGCCATGGGGATGTTGAACGACCAGTTGATGGTGAAGTGGACGGGCGCCAGTGGTCCCGTCGCGGTCAAGACGGCGATGATCGGGTTGAAGCTGGCCGTGATCAAGGCACCCGTCATGCCGAAGAAGAAGCAGGCCGTTGTGAACCACATGATCCCGAAGGGCAGCGCCGTCCACGGGATGATGCCTCCGACGGTGGCGGTATCGAGCCGCTCGGTGATCTGCATGTTGGCGCTGAAGGCGACGGCCAGCAGCACCGACCCGACGATCGAGCGCGTATCACTGCGCCACAGGCTCGGGAAGGGGATCGGCGGAATCGGCTCGAAGAGGCCTCCACGCCTGGCGACGTTGACTGCCGTATTCATGCGTGCCCCCTTTTCGCTGGGTGGTGTGTGCGTTGCGAGCCGTCCTGACACCTAGACGGGTGCGTGCAGCACCGCCGGGTCGATGGCCCGCGGGAGGAATCTCCCGTGCCCCGGGGTCCCGAGAAAGGCGCCTTTGTTGACGATGACCTTGCCCCGGGAGATGGTCGTGACCGGCATCCCCACCACGTCCCATCCCTCGTACGGGCTGTACTGCACCTTCATGTGCAGGGTCTGGGGCGACACGCGCAGCCGCGCCGTGGGGTCGATGAGGACGATGTCCGCGTCGCTCCCCGCCGCGATGATCCCCTTTCGCGGGTACAGCCCGAAGATGCGGGCCGGGTTGGTGGAGGCCACCCGGACCAGACGGGTGATGGGTAGCCGGCGCTTGACGACGCCCTCCGAGAAGAGAAGAGGAATCCGCGTCTCGACGTCCACGCAGCCGGGCGAGGCCCGGTCGAACGATTCGGCGCCGGCCCGCTTGTCCTCCACGTCGATGGAGTTGTCATCCGAGGAGACGGTGGCCAGCCAGCCGCCAGCCAACCCCTCCCAGAGCGCCTCGTTGTCGTCTTCGGTGCGGAGCGGTGGGCTCATCACGTAGTTGTACCCGTCCGGCCGCGCATACATCGCCTTGGTGAGCACGAGATAGTGAGGGCACGTCTCCCCGTAGACCGGCCGTCCTTCGGCGCGGGCCTGGCGGACGGCCGCGACCGCTTCGCCAGCCGCGATGTGCACCACGTACACGGCGGCCCGCGCCGAGCGGGCGAGGAAGAGCACGCGCCGGATGCACTCGACCTCCGTGAAGGTCGGGCGACTCTCGGGGTAATGGACGGGGGCCCGCTGGCCGGCGGCCAGCAGGCGCGCCGTGCAGTAGTCGACGATGTCGCAGTTCTCCGTGTGGACGGCCGCGATTCCGCCCAGGTCCCGAAGCCGCTCCATCACGTTGTAGACGGTCGCATCGTTGACGTACAGGTTGACCTCGCGGTAGACGGTGAACATTTTGAAGGATGGCACGCCGTAGGCCACCACCTGCTCGAGCTCCCGCAGCGTGTCGTCGCCGCCGTCGTTGACCACGCAATGGAAGGCGAAGTCGATGACGGCCTTCCCCTCCGCTTTCTCCCGTCGCTTCTCGACCGCGTCCAGTAACGGTCCGCCGAGCGTCTTCAGATCCAGGGTGAAATCGATGATCGTGGTGGTGCCGCCGAAGGCGGCGGCGATGGTGCCGCTCTCGAAGGTGTGCTTGCTCTGGCCGAGGAACTCCATGTCGAAGTGCACATGGGCGTCGATCCCGCCCGGCACGACGTAGAGCCCACGGGCGTCGATCACCTGTCGCGCCTGGATTGGCTCCGCCGTCTTGAGAAGCCCGGCGATGCGCTCGCCCTGGACGGCCACGTCCGCCTCGAGGACCGCATCCGGCATGACGACCTTGCCGTTCCTGATCAGGAGATCGAACACGGCTGGCTCCTCGCAGTCCGTTTCATTCGCGCGGCAAAGCTACTACGCCTGCCGAGACGGAGGCAAGGGGCTACTTGAGAGCTGCCTCCAGTTCACCGAAAGCCACTTGACGGGCATCCTCTTTGGACAGATCCTCTGGCGCATCGAGCGACTCGCGTCGCGTCTGACGTGATTTAGCGGACTGCTCAGACGGGAGAAGGATCGGTGTCGACGGAGTGTCCCTCCGGTGGCTCCCGGGCTTAGGAGAAACGCGATGAAGACAGTCGTGGGCATTTGCTCGGCCTTGGCGACCGTGCTCATGGCACATGGCCCAGTGGCTTTCGCTCACTGGCCGGATCAGGCGCCGCACCAGATCGCTCACCTCGGCGATCTGGAGTTGGAGGGCGGCGGCGTCATCACAAACTTCAAGATGTCCTACGTCACCCACGGCAGGCTCAGCACCGCCAAGGACAACGCCATCCTGTTCATGCACGGCTTCGGGCTGAACCATCACCAGGTTGATCACCTGATCGGACCCGGCCGGCCGCTCGACACAGACAAGTACTTCATCATCTGCTCGGACGAACTGGGAAATACGCAGACCACGTTCGAGCACTCGACCAGCCCGACCAACAGCGGCTTAAAGATGAAGTTCCCGGCGTACAACGGACGCGACAGGGTGAAGGCCGAGTACAAGCTGGTTAAGGAAGGGTTGGGGATTCCGCACTTGCTCGCCGTGACCGGCATTTCCGCGGGCGCCACGCACAGCGTGCAGTTCGCGGTCAGCTATCCGGACTTCATGGACGGCATCTTCGCCATCGTTGGCGGCGCCCTCTGGAGCACCCAGCGTTTCTTCTATGGGCCCCTGCTGGCTTCGATCATCACGTCCTGTGCCGGCTGGAACGGCGGCAAGTACGACGAGAACCCGAAGAGTAGTGCGACGAACGCGCTCTCGGTGCTCATTCCCTACTTCTACACCCGCGAATGGTGGGAGCAGTACGTGGACGCGCCTGAGGCCTACACGAAGTGGCGCGATAGCTGGGGCGACTACTATCTCGATATCCAGGATGCGCGCGATCTGTACCACCGGCTCATCGCACTCGGTCGCGGCTGGGTCGGAGACACCCCGCCCTTCAACGGCGACCTGAACGCGGCGCTGCGCTCGATCAAGGCGAAGACCCTATTCCTCTTCAGCCCCCAGGACCAGTTTTATACGCCGCAACACATCGAAACCCAGGTCAAGGCGATTCCCGAGGCGCGTGCGGTGTCGGTCAATTCGGTCGCTGGTCACTTGATCTGCTGTAACGCGGACCCGCAGGCCACACGGGTCATGGGGGAGGCCATAAGGGGGTTCTTACAAGAGCTAGGGCAGCGAAAGGCGGCACGGTGATCACCCGAACGGGAGGCAGGACAATGGACAGTCCACGGATGCCTGACTTCGACCGACGAGCCTTTCTGGCTCGCGCCTGTGCGCTGGGCGCGGGCAGTCTGCTTGGACTCCATAACGGTTCGGCAAGTGCCGAACCCGCGCTTGAGACGAAGAGGATTCGTTTTATCCATGCACCGTCCATCTGTATCGCGCCGCAGTATCTTGCCGAGGAGCTGCTGCGCCTGGACGGGTTTACCGAAGTGGAATACCTCCCCTTGGGAGCGAGAAACGGTCCATACGCCCTCGCCGAAGGTCGCGCGGACATCGGGATGCTATGAGCTCTTCGGCAACGACCGTGTGCGCGCGATCCGAGACCTCAAAGGGAAGACCGTGGCCATCCAGTATTTCGGGGGCGGGGATCACATCCTGCTTTCGAGCATGCTGGCGTATGTGGGGATGAATCCGCACCAGGACGTCACATGGATCGCCGGGGAGAACCTACGCGATGCGATGGGGTTGTTCGTCGAGGGCAAGGCCGACTCGTTCCTCGGTTTCGCCCAGCAGCCTGAGGAGCTGCGCACGAAAAAGATCGGACACAGCATCTTGAACACGGCGCAGGAGCGGCCGTGGTCCCAGTACTTCTGCTGCATGGTCGCCGCGAATCGAGAGTTCGCTCAGCGCCACCCGATCGCGACCAAGCGCGTCCTGCGCGGGATCCTCAAGGCGGCCGACATCTGTGCCGCCGAGCCCCAGCGGGTGGCCCGATATCTCTCGGATAAGCTGTACGAGCCCCGCTTCCAGATCGGGCTGGCGGTAATGAAGAGCCTCCCGTATAACCGCTGGCGCGACGGCAACCCCGAGGACACCTTGCGCTTTCATGCATTGCGCCTTCACCAGGTCGGGATGATCAAGAGCCCCCCGAATAAGCTTATCGCGCAAAGCACCGATTGGCGGTTTCTCAACGAGCTCAAAAAGGAGCTCAAGGCATAGGGCAGGGATACTGAAGGCCGACCACCTCAAACCGCTGGGTAGTCGCTGCCGTCCAACGGGCGTTAGATTGGCTTGGGACTAGATCGCCCGCCCCGCGTGGGTGCCATCGAGGATCGCCTGGTGGACGCCCCGTGGCGCCACGCAGTCGCCCACCGCGTGGAGCTCCGGCACGCGCCCCTTGAGCGCGCGATAGAGCGCGTCGGTCGAGCGGCTTCCCATCGCGAGCACGACGGTATCGATGCCCGCGATCCGGCGCTCGACCCCCGCGTGCACGTTGGCCACGACGACCGCCGAGCCCTCGATGGCGCGCAGCTCGGTGTGCGGAGTCAGGACCGCCCCCTTCGCGAAGAGTCGCGCGTAGAGGGGGGCGATGGAGGTGATGCCGACGTCCTGACCGACATAGAAGAGCGGCGAGACGATCTCGACGCGCTTGCCCTGATCAAGCAGAAGCTCCGCGGTCGAGAGCGCTTGCTGCGTATGGACGTCGTCCACGACGACGACGTTCGCGCCGACCTTTGCGCTGTCCGCCAGCACGTCGCGGTCCGTCACGACGTGCTTGCCGTCGGCGCCCGGGACCGACGGGACGTAGGGATGAGACCCGGTGGCGATGACGACCGTGTCCGGGCGCTCGGCCAGCACCGCCGCGGCTCCCGCCTCGACTCCGAGACGGATCTCGACCCCGAGCTTCTTCACCTGGCCGGCCAGAAAGCGCACGATGCCCGCGTATTCGGCGCGGGCGGGAGCGCGAGCGGCGAGGAGCACCTGGCCGCCCAGCTGCGCGTCTTTCTCGAAGAGCATGACGCGATGACCCCGGAGCGCAGCCACGCGGGCCGCCTCGAGCCCCGCGACCCCGCCGCCGACGACCACGACTTTCTTCGCGACGCTCGCCTTGCGAATATCGCCCAGCTCGCCCTCGCGTCCGGTCGCGGGGTTCTGAACGCAGGTGACCGGCTTGCCCAGGTAAATGCGGTCGATGCACCCCTC
>Ga0209157_1000947_pt1 | contig 24482 bp, 24 predicted proteins | sample GraSoiAngelo_135_FD_185892 | JGI IMG/M metagenome (GOLD analysis project Ga0209157, IMG submission 185892) | Grasslands soil microbial communities from the Angelo Coastal Reserve, California, USA - 14_0929_05_40cm (SPAdes) (version 2) | ecosystem: Environmental > Terrestrial > Soil > Grasslands ...
GGGAACCCTGTCAAGGTCCAATTCCACACCCGTTCCCGCCCGCGCGCCCATCTCGCAACTCGAGCAGGTGAGACCCGCCGCGCCCATATCCTGGATGCCGACGATGAGCCCTTTTTGCATGGCTTCAAGGCAGGCTTCGAGCAGGAGTTTTTCCATGAACGGGTCGCCGATCTGCACATTCGGCCGTTTCGCGCCCGCATCTTCGCCGAAACCGGCGGATGCCATTGTCGCGCCGTGGATGCCATCGCGGCCCGTCTTTGCTCCGACGTAGATAACGGGATTACCGATACCGCGCGCTCGCCCATAGAAGATCTTGTCCTTTTGGAAAATCCCCAACGCGAATGCATTCACCAAGGGATTTTGAGAGTAACAATCAGCGAAGTAGATCTCTCCTCCGACAGTCGGGACCCCGAAACAGTTTCCGTAAAACGCAATTCCGCCGACGACACCTTCAAGGATCCGCTTGTTCTGCTGCTTGTCGAGAGGCCCGAAGCGCAGGCTGTTCATCGCAGCGATCGGCCGCGCGCCCATCGTGAAAATGTCGCGAAGAATTCCGCCAACCCCGGTCGCAGCGCCTTGGAAGGGCTCGATGAATGAAGGATGATTGTGTGATTCGATCTTGAACGCAACCGCCAAGCCGTCACCGATGTCGATAATCCCGGCATTTTCGCCCGGACCTTGCAATACAGCCGGCCCCTTGGTGGGCAAGCGCCGCAGGTGCACACGTGAGCTCTTGTAGCTGCAGTGCTCACTCCACATCACACTAAAAATGCCGAGCTCGGTCATCGTCGGCTCGCGCTTCAGGATGGCCAGAATCTTTCGATATTCGCTTTCCGTGAGATTGTGCTGGGTTAAAACGTCTTCCGTAACCATTGAGGCTTTATCGTGTCACCAAGGCATGGACCATGGATTCGAAAATCCATCTTCCATCCGCGCTGCCAAGAATACTTTCGTAGGCGCGATCCGGATGCGGCATCATGCCGAGCACGTTCCGCTGATCATTCACAATTCCTGCGATGTTGTTCAACGATCCGTTCGGATTTGCTTCCGGCGTGACGCGCCCATGCGCGTCCGCGTAGCGGAAGACCACCTGATCCTGATCTTCGATCCGCTTTAGCGTTTCGGAATCGGCAAAGAAGTTCCCCTCGCCATGCCCGATCGGGATATGAAGCAACTGGCCTTTCGTCATCAAATTCGTGAATGGGGTATCGCCGGTCTCCGTACGCAGGTACTCGAACTTGCACAGATATTTCAATCCGACATTGCGAAGAAGCGCGCCGGGAAGCATTCCGGCCTCGGTCAGAATTTGAAATCCGTTGCATATGCCGATGACAAGCCCGCCTTTTTTTGCGAAGTCTGCGACGGCTCTCATCACGGGCGAAAATTTTGCAAGCGCGCCCGTTCGCAAGTAATCGCCATAGGCAAAACCGCCGGGGAGCACGACAGCATCGAAGCCCTTAACAGACGTATCTTGATGCCAGATGTATTCGACGGGCTGTTCGAGCAGCGATCGAATCGCGTAATAGCAGTCCTGCTCACAGTTCGAACCTGGAAATATCACGACACCAAATTTCATAGATGAATCACTCCCAAATGACCCGGTATTCCTCGATCACCGGATTCGTCAGTACCTCCTTTGCCAGACGCTCGACCTGTTCTCGCGAGCCGTTGTTCAGACGCACATCGAATATTTTGCCCTGCCGGACATCCGTGATATCGGTCAGTCCGAGTGATCCCAGGCTGCGCTGAATGGTCATTCCTTGTGGATCGAGAACCGTCGGCTTCAGCGTCACAATGACCGTAGCTTTCATGCAACCTCCACAATAGCATGCCCTTTCTCTTTGGGCTGCCTCATCCGAAGACCCGTTGAAAGATTCGATCCACGTTCGCCAGCAAACGGCTCGAATCAAAAACCTTCTCAATGTCGGCTGAGTTCAATGCCCTCCGGATATCGGCATCGCTCAGCACCTTCTCTTTGAACGTTCCGCCTTCGTCCCACACTCTCATTGCGTCTCGCTGGACCCAGCGGTAGGCGTCCTCGCGTGCCACATTCCTGGCAACAAGCGCGAGCAGGAGTTCACCGGAATAGATCAGGCCGTGCGTCAGCTCCAGGTTCTCTTTCATCCGGTCGGGGTAAACGACAAGTTTGTCGATCAAAGTCACGGTGCGGTCCAGGAGGTAATCCGCGAGAATTGTGGAGTCGGGAAAAATGATGCGTTCCACCGATGAGTGCGAAATGTCGCGTTCGTGCCACAATGCGACGTCCTCCATGGCCGCGAGAGCGTTACTGCGGAGGATCCGCGAGAGGCCGGCAATTTGCTCGGAGGTAATTGGATTGCGCTTGTGCGGCATCGCCGAGGACCCTTTCTGCTTCTCAGAGAAAAATTCCTCGGCCTCACGGACCTCGGTACGCTGTAGGTGGCGCAGTTCAACCGCAATTTTTTCCAACGTCGAGCCGATCAGGGCAAGCGACGTGATGTAGTGCGCGTGGCGGTCGCGTTGAATGATTTGCGAGGAAGCGGGAGCTGCCCGGAGATTCAGCCTCCGCATCACCGTTTCTTCGACGTCGGGCGAAAAATGCGCAAACGTACCGACTGCACCGGAGAGTTTTCCGACGCGCATTGTCTCAACCGCTTCGTTGAACCGCGCCTGCTGACGCTTCACCTCGTCGTGGAAAAGGGCAAGTTTCAATCCGAACGTCGTCGGCTCCGCATGGATACCGTGCGTGCGGCCTACAACAACGGTTGTTTTGAACTCATAAGCCCGTTTCTTCAAAACATTGAGCAGGCGCTCAAGATCTTCGAAAATGACCTCCGACGCGTCGGCAACCTGGAGCGCCAGCGCTGTGTCTAAAACATCCGATGACGTGAGACCGTAATGAAAATATCGCGAAGCTGGTCCTACGTACTCGGCAACCGATGTGGTGAAGGCGATGACATCGTGCTTCACCTCCGCCTCGATTTTGTTGATCCGGTCAACAGAGAATGAAGCGCGGGCTTTAATTTCGGCCGCCGCATCTTTCGGTATGACGCCTCCAGCGGCAAGCGTTTCTACAACGGCCAATTCGACATCGAGCCACCTCTGATATTTGTTCTGATCTTCCCAAATCCTTCCCATTTTTGGGAGCGTATAACGTGGAATCATTTTGCTAGAGCGGGCAATTCGGCGACGTGCCCCCGCACCTCCACTATAACTGAACGGGCTGCATCGGTTCTTCTTGTGATGTGATGGTTAGTCGTACTGTGCTCAATCCGCGATCTCTCAGAGCGAGTGCGGCTTCCTGACGCGCGATTTCGGGATGATTATTTTTTGAGCTCAAGTGCGCCAGAACGACATGATCCGCTTCTCCGTCGTACTGTTCGCGAATAAACCGCGCAACTGCTGTGTTGGAGAGATGTCCATATCGCCCCATCAACCGCTGTTTCAGAACCCAGGGATACGGCCCGGCACGCAGCATCTCGAGATCGTGATTCGATTCCAGGATTAACATATGCGAGCCTCGAAGCCTGTCTGCAACATGGTCCGGAAGGCAGCCGATGTCTGTAAGCTGACTGACCTTCACCCCGCCGCAAGTGAGGCTAAACGCGACCGGCTGGTCCGCGTCGTGCGGAACGCTGAATGGCATGATCTCCGTGTCGGCGATCTTGAACGGCACACCCGGCAGCACGGGTACGATGTGCGCTCCATTCAGTTCGTGCTCGTCCCCCTCGAGGGCCCTGATGGTTCCCCAGCTCATGAACACCTGAATCGGAAGATCTTTGACTAACGTCTTCAGCCCGACGGAATGATCGTTGTGTTCATGCGTGACAAGAACCGCATCGACGCCATCGGGATCTTCGCCAATCGCCTCCAGCCGCTTTGCAATTTCCTTCCGGCTCATACCGGCGTCAATCAAGATACGAATGCCATCCGTTTTCACGAAAGTCGCGTTGCCGCGACTCCCGCTTCCGAGCACCGAAACTGTGACAGCCATGCCTGCACTATGTGTGATGGATAGGACAGGACAGGGGAATCAGTGGAAGATCCACGGTTTGACATCCGGCAGTTTCATAACAGCGTGCTCGGCCAGGGTGCAGTACCTACGGACCTGCTGGAGCAGCATGTCAATGCGTGGGATACAAAGTGCGCTAAAATAAGGGCTATGCGCGAGCGGGTCAAGGCTGTCGTCTTTTTTCTGGTTGTCGCAGTGATTGCGGGCTACTTTGTCTACAAAGAGGCAACACGGGTTGGAACCCCTGGTGTCATCAACATTGGTCAAATGGCTCCAGACTTCACCATCAAAGATCAAAGTGGCCGTCCGATCAAATTGAGCGATTACCAAGGGAAAGTGGTGTTCCTGAACTTCTGGGCCACCTGGTGCGTACCTTGTGTGGAAGAAGCGCCCGAAATGGAGAAATTGAACGCCAGGTTGAAGGATCGCAAATTCCAAATGCTGACCGTCGCCATCGACACGGACTGGAAGCCGGTCAACGAATTCTATGCGGTGCACAACCTCACGGTCCCTGTGTTCCTCGATCCTGGACAGCAAATCGCCCGAGGCCTGTACAAGATTACTGGTGTTCCCGAGACCTTTCTCATCGACGCGAACGGTCATGTTGTGAGGCACACATTCGGCGAACATTGGGCGGACCCCCGCATTGTGTCCTATATCGAGTCTCTGATCCGGCAGCAGGAAGCGAAGCTCTGATCCGGTCTGCTTCATGAAATCCTTCTTCGATTACGAAAAGCCGGAACTGGCTTCAATCTTTGATCCGCCGTTCCGATCGACCCAGATCTACAAAGCTGTTTATCAGCGGTCGTTCGATGATTTCGCGCTCATGACGGATCTGCCGAAGGCCTCGCGAGCTTCATTTTCAGGGGAATGGAACATCAAGCTGCCTTCTGTCCATCGTCGCTTCGATTCAATCGACGGGACGCGGCGCTATCTCGTGCGGTTGCAGGATGACGAACTTGCCGAGACCGTATACATTCCCGAAGAAGGCAGAGACACGATTTGCATTTCATCTCAAATCGGCTGTGCCCTCGCCTGTACGTTCTGCCTGACGGGTCAGCTTGGATTGACACGGCATTTGAGTGCCGGCGAAATCGTAACTCAGGCCCTGGTCGCCCACAGGGAAAACATCTCGTCGCGCGGATTCAACATTGTGCTGATGGGAATGGGCGAGCCTCTCCACAACTACGACAATGTCATGAAGGCCATCCGCATCCTGCACGACAAAGATGGTATGAACATGTCGATGTCGCGCATCACGCTTTCCACTGCGGGCCTGCTGCCGGCGATCGAAAGACTGGCCGCTGAACCGATAATTCCGAACCTCGCAATTTCGCTGACCGGCGCGACAAATGAGAAGCGTAATGAATTGATGCCGATCAACCGGCGATATCCGATCGAGCAATTACTCGATGCAGTCCGCCGATTTCCATTGAAGCATCGCCAGCGCGTGACATTTGAATATGTGCTGCTGCGCGGCGTAACGGATGCGCCCGAAGATGCGCTTCACCTCGTGAAGCTGTTAAAGGGTATTCGAGCAAAGGTGAATCTAATTCCGTTCAATGAAGCCGAAGAGCTCAGCTACCGCCTTCCGTCGGATGCGGCCATTGAAAGGTTTCAACAAGTCCTGATCGAGAACAACATCTCGGCATTCGTAAGAAAGAACCGCGGTAATGATATTTCTGCCGCATGCGGCCAGTTGAAGAAGAAGTGGGCCGATGAACCTCAAAGAATTTCCTGCAGCCGCTGATTGATCAGCCGGCAGCCCGTCTCATCAAAAGTATTTGCCTCCGGCAAGATAAGCGCCTATTATTCGCGACAACACTGACAACTCAAGACGAGTCTGGCTTGTCAGGATGATGCTGATCCGGCGAACGCGGTATTTCTCGGTGCTTGGCCACGGCGCGGTTAGCGTCGCCATCTTCCAGGTCAGACCATAACGGTATCTTTCAAATGGTAAGGAGGAACCCGTGAATGCATCCCAAATTATTAAACGCTTTGTCGTTCTCTTGTCTATTGTTCTAGCGGCGTTGCCTACAGCCGCGTGGGCGCAGACTACAGAAGGGGCCTCGATTGCGGGAGTTGTGAGAGACACATCGGGAGCGGTCATGCCCGGAGTCACCGTGGAAGCGGCGAGCCCGGCTCTGATCGAGAGGGCCCGTTCCGTTGTCACCGATGAACGCGGTCTCTACCGAATCGCTGATCTGCGGCCGGGAACTTACACCGTCACATTCTCGCTACCCGGTTTCAGCACTTTCAAGCGCGATGGCGTCGAATTGACGACGTCGTTTACGGCGACGATCAATGCCGAGATGAAGGTGGGACAGGTCGAGGATACGGTGACGGTTTTGGGGGAGACCCCGGTCGTCGACAGTCTGAACGTTCGAACACAAAACACCTTCGTGCGTGAGACGCTGGATGAGATTCCCACGACCAAGCGCATCGGGCAATATGCTTCGATCATCCCCGGCGCTACATACGCAAACGCGACCTTTCAGGATGTGGGTGGCAATCAGGGCGAAGGCGGTCAGTTCGGAGTTCACGGACAGAGGCCGCAAGATCTCAGCACAAACCTGGAAGGCTTGAATCAGAACCAGCAGGCGCTAGGCGTCTACAGCTTCAACTCTCAAACCTTTCAGGAAGTCGTCATCGAGACGGGCGGCACGTCGGCGGAGGCGATGACGGGCGGCCCCCAGGTCAACATCGTCCCAAAGGATGGTGGCAACCGATTTTCGGGAAGCTTAAGCGCGGCTTATGCAGGTCCGAGCCTGCAAATGGGCAACTTGACCGACGCGCTGCTTCTCCGCGGCCTGAAGAATGATATTTCGATCCGGCGATCCTACGATTACGGAGGAGCGATCGGCGGGCCGATCAAGAAGGACAAGCTATGGTTCTTTATGGCGCATCGATGGTGGGGCGCGTCGCGCTATGTACAGGGCAGCTACTTTAACAAACTGCAACACACATTGTTCTACGAACCCGATCCGGGCCGGGTCTCCCACAACAACGAATACTTCGAAGACCACAGCTTGCGTATGACCTGGCAGGTTTCGTCGAAGCACAAAATCGTCGGCTCTTTTTCACAGCAAAACAACTGTAGCTGTCCGTTCGGCCTGACGGGTGTGGGCGGCATCAACGCAGTCAAGCCCGCGCCGGAATCTCGCGCGTACCATGTATACAATCCTCAGTATTTGCCGCTTGTCACCTGGACCTACACTGCCTCGAACAGACTCGTCTTTGAAGCCGGCCAGTCGGCGCTTGTCTTAAATGAGGACTCCCGGCGGCAGCCGTACGTGAGCCCCGACGACATACGGGTGACGGATGTGGCGCTCAACATCGTGTACGGTGCGGATGGCAGCAACAACGTGTGGTCCGGTAGTTATACCAGGCGGTTTGTCACCAAATACAACAGTCGCTTCAGCGCGTCGTATGTAACGGGAGCACATAATTTCAAGACCGGCTTCACGTATCAGCGGTACGACCTTGGGCGTCCTGGCCGTTATACGGACACCAACCAGATCAACCACGCCGTATCCTATACATTTCGGGATAGAGCCCCCACTTCGGTCACGATCTGGGCGACGCCGTTTGAATTCCTGGAGCACACGGCAACCACGGGCATATTCGCACAGGACCAGTGGACCCTGGGCAGAGCGACACTCAACCTCGGGCTGCGTTACGACGCCTTCAACGGGTACGTGCCTGCGCAGTCACTGCCGGCGGGGATCTTTGTACCAGCGCGCAATTTCCCTGAGGTGAAGGACACGCCCAACTGGAGAAATATCAACCCGCGTTTGGGCCTGGCCTACAACCTTTTCGGGAACGGCAAGACAGCGCTGAAGGCAGGCTTGGGCCGATACGTACCTTACGTCGTAGACGCCGCAAACATTCCCGCGTCCAATCAGGCTGCCAGCGCAACGCGGCTCTGGAATGACAATACTTTTCCCGTCGGAGATCCACGGCGGGGGAACTACGTTCCCGACTGCGTGCTCGGACCGGAGGTTCCCGGCCCTAATGGGGAGTGCGGTCCGCTGTCGGACCAGACATTTGGCCAGGTTCGGGCCGGCAATACGCGTGTTGCAGACGATGCGCAGCACGGCTTCAACAAGCAATTCCACAACTGGCAATCATCCATCTCAATTCAGCAGGAGCTCCGGCCGGGGATGGCTCTGAATGTGGGATATTTCCGTACCTGGTACGGCGGTTTCCTGGTGACCAAAAATATGGCCGTGACGCCGGCCGACTTCGACTCCTACTGCATCACCGAGTCGGCCGATAGCCGGCTGCCGAACGCCGGCGGGAAGCTTTGCGGCTTTTACGACGTCAAGCCGGCGTTATACGGTAAGAACGATTACGTGCGAACACAAGCATCACACTTCGGAAAACGGACTGAAGTCTATAGTGGTTTCGATATCACCTTGACCAGCCGGTTCGCACGCGGCGGGCAGTTTTCCGGAGGCCTGACCGTCGGCCGATCAGTCACGGATGCCTGCCAGATTGTGAAGAACGCACCCGAACTGTTGTTTTCTGCGGACAATGCAGCGGGTCAAAACCCACAGGGAGCTATAGGGGGAGTTACATTTCCCGGCACGTTGACTTTCGGAACAGCAGGCTCCTGGAGCCCCGCCCAGTTCTGTCGTGTGGCCCAGCCCTGGGGCGCCGGAACGCAGGTCAAATTCCTCGCCGTGTATCCGTTACCGGGGAGCTTCCAGATCAGCGCGACTTACCAGAACATTAGCGGCATCCAGAGTACTGCAACCTATCCGGCGTCGAACGCACTGGTCGCAAGCGGACTTGGCCGAAATCTGGCATCCTGCGGCACCACAGTGCCCTGCAGCGCGAACGTCAATCTCGAACTGATTCCACCGTTCTCCCGATTCGAAGACCGGCTCCAACAGTTCGATCTTCGCTTTTCAAGACTGTTCAAGCTCGAGCGCGTTACGTTGCGAGGGAATTTCGATATTTACAACGTGTTCAATGGGAGTTCCATCCTGTCGGAAAACGCCGGGTATGGCATAAACTGGTTAACCCCTTACGAAATCATGGGAGGCCGTCTCTTCAAATTCAGCACCCAGTTCGAATTCTGACGGCGACAAGCAGAGTGCGCCTTATAAGGTGACGAATGCATTGTAGCGGCGGTCTATGACCGCCGGTATTTCGTTGATTCCAGACAAAACCGGCGCTCATACAGCGCCGCTACAGTCTTTGGATTCGAGTTTTTCGGCAGCCTTTAGAAGGTTTCCTTCAGCCACTGAAAAATCGCGTCCGCGACTCGCGGGTCCGCAGTCCATTCTGCAGTTCCACCGGAATGAGCGACCGCCAACGCACGAGATGGCAGCTTGACCAGCCCCCTTATGCGGTCGGCTTCGGCTGGATTGGCAGCCACGATTAAAGCCGATCTTGGTTGAAAATCCTGCGCGCTACCCGCCAGAGCGAGGCTTTCGTCCAGGTTCGGCTTAATCGCGACAATGGTTCGAACTTCGGGAAACCGGCCGCTGGCGATGAGTGCAAGATTAGCGCCGACATCGCTGCCGATAACGACAATCTTCCGCGTGTCGATGCGCGGTTGCGCTTTCAGCCAATCCAGCGCCGGATCCAAATCCACCGGAAATTCGTGAGGATCCTTTCTCCACTCCGGTGATGCCTGGATTGGCCGCTGGTTTCTGGATTTGCTTTCGCCATGCCCCCGCAGGTCGAGAGCCATCACAGCCCATCCGCGATTGCGCAATTGCTGAGCAAAATCTTTCCAGGCAGAACGATCTTCGCCATAGCCATGGAGCAGCAGAACGGCCGGCACCGGAGCCGGTATACCACTGGGCATGTCAAAGGAAGCCTGCAGGTCGACGAGGTCAAAACTCTTAAACGTCACGCCAGGGTTTGGCGGGCTATCGGCCTTGGCTTCGATCACAGCGACGTCGAGTTGGAAGTTGAGGACGTTATCTTCCCGATTTAAAAACGAGCTGACAAATTTCTTTTCTGAGGATTTGCCCTTGAAATCCGCATACAGCTCGTAGTCGACATTCGGCGGCAGGGCGAACACTTTGTACTCGCCATTCTGATCGGTCTCGATCGTGCGCACCACCTTCGTCTTCATGTCTCTGAGAAATACGCGCGTTCCCGGCAACGGCGTGCCGCGAAGGTCCTGGACGACACCATGGATGTTTTTCGGTTTGACGACATTATCCGGACGTGCTCTCGGAAACAGTTGGGCATCTGCCGGCAGGCAGACAAGGAATGATGACAGAAGCAGGACGCTATTTCTTAAGTACGACTGAAATGTCCGTGCGCTCATCGCCCATAACCTCGATGTCTTTTTCTTGCTTTGCGAATCCCGGCGCTTCGACGGTTGCACGGAATTTCGCTGGACCCACGTTCATGCGGAATGCGAATTCGCCCAGCCGATCGCTGACCGCCTGTTTTAGCGACTCTTTCTGCTGCTTCGGCTGGATATCCACACGAACAATGACAACCTTTGCGCCTGGAACCGGCCGTCCTTCCGGACTGAAGACAGTACCTTTGACCAAACAGAAGTTCGCTTGAGCCAAGATGGAATTGACTACGAAAAGGCACAAAAGACTCCAAAAAATTCCGTGAATCTTGTGCATTTTTGTGGTTGTTCCCGCTACTTCGCGCTGCCCTTCGCCAGCAATCTTTGAATCACCTTTTCCGTGTCCTCGTATCGTTCAGTTCCGGAGTGGCTGAGTTGAATGACGCCTTCTTGATCCACAACGAAATGACTGGGCCAGGTGTTGCACAGATAATCACTCCAGATTTGGTACTTATTGTCGACGACAACGGGATACTTTATCCCCTTCTTAGTTACTGCCTCTTTGATCTTGGGGATGTCCTTCTCATAGTCGATGCGAGGGGTATGGACGCCGATAATAACGAGCCCATCCTTCCCATATTTATCATAAAGCTCTTTGATGTGGGGCATCGCTTGAGCGCAGAAGGGACAGTCCCAGGCCCAAAAATCAATGAGGATCACCTTGCCCCGAAGTTGTTCCAGTTTGAGGGGGTCCGAATTGATCCAGGCATCGCCGGTCTTCAATTCGGGTGCCTTTTGCCCAACGAAAACGTCATCCGGGTGTTGCGCAAATCCGATACCAGCCAAAAGTAACCCTGCGAGAACCAATCTAGGCAGCATAACTGGGCTCCTTCGCTTAATGAGGATTGCCGTATTCTGTCATAACTCCGCAGTTTGGTCTAACCCTTGCTAACCCGCTCGGGCATGAAAGCTGCCTTGCGGTTATTTCTAGTGCGTGGGTTGGGGCTTCGGTCCGCGAATGCGTTGATCAAGCAATTCAAAAAGCCGGAACAAGTATTCGAAGCCAATAGCGACGAACTGGAGGCGCTCGGCATCCCGCCGGAAATCGCCGAGGACATCCTATCGCCAAAATCGGTGGAGCGGGCGGAAATCGAGGCTGAGAAGGCCGGCCAGCTGGGTATTACGATCATCGATATTCTGGATGCGCGGTATCCCCCGCTTCTCCGTGAGATCTTCGATCCGCCGATTGTGCTTTATCTGCGAGGGAAGAAGTGGAATGCTGAACTGCCTCAGGTCGCCATCGTGGGTACCCGAAGGCCCACCGGATATGGCCTGAATTGCGCCGAACGGCTTGCCGAAGATCTTGCGGCCAGGGGACTGGCGATTACATCGGGTTTGGCCAGAGGTCTTGATGCGGCGGCACACCGCGGAGCCTTGCGTGCAGGGATCACGTATGCCGTCTTCGGCAGTGGAATCGACTTCGTGTATCCGAAAGAAAATCGCGAACTCGCCGACTTTGTGGAAGAAAATGGCGCGATTATCTCGGAATTTCCTTTGGGAACGCCGCCCTCTCCGCAAAATTTTCCGATCCGCAATCGGATTATTGCCGGCATGTCGCTTGGGGTGACCGTGGTTGAGGCCGCAGAATACTCCGGCTCACTCATCACGGTCCGGCTTGCCCTCGAAGCAGGCAGAGAGATATTTGCCGTACCCGGCAACATCACATCGCCCAACAGCTTCGGACCGCACGCTCTGATCCGGCAAGGCGCCAAACTCGTCACGAACTGGCAGGACATTGTCGAAGAGCTTCCACACCCCATCCGCGAGAAAATTTTCGCGCCGCTTATCGCCAAGATGCAGGCCCTGCCTGAGCCGCAGCTCGATGGGGCCGAAGCGAAAGTGTGGCGGGCATTGTCGCTTCAAGAAGCGGTGTCGATCGATGCCTTACTCTCGAAGTTGCCATTATGCACGTCCGAAGTTTATAGTGCGCTGCTTGCTTTGGAGATGGCCGAGCATATCCGGCAACTGCCTGGAAAGAAATACATTCGCCGTCTTTGAAAAAAGGGCTTGTTGATTTTTTGGCCGAGACCACTTATTAGATAAGCGAAAGGCAAAGAAGAGAACTGCAGACGAAAATGGCTTCTAAAAAATCATTGGTGATTGTCGAATCACCCGCGAAAGCGAACACGATTAATAAATACCTCGGCGACGAGTATGTTGTGAAGGCTTCACTCGGTCACGTGAAGGATCTACCCAAGAGCAAGCTCGGAGTGGACATCGAAAACAACTTCGAGCCGGTGTACGACATCATTCCCGGTAAAGAGAAAGTCATCAAGGAACTGCGCACGGCCGCCAAATCCGCCCAGCGCATATTCCTTGCCGCTGACCCGGACCGCGAGGGCGAAGCGATTTGCCAGCACTTGAAAGAAATCCTCGACGGCAACAAAGGTGAGGTTTTTCGAGTGCTCTTTAATGAGATCACGCCGAAGGCGATTCGCGCCGCAATCGAGAATCCCGGCAGGATCAATCAGCACATTGTTGACGCGCAGCAGGCGCGCCGGATCCTTGATCGGCTGGTTGGCTATCAAGTCAGCCCTTTACTGTGGGACAAAGTACGCCGAGGCATCTCTGCGGGCCGCGTTCAAACGGTTGCTTTACGCATGATCGTGGAGCGCGAAAACGAAATTAAAGCATTCATCCCGCAAGAATATTGGTCCATCATTGCAAAGCTCGAAGGCCACGAGCCCCCGCAATTCGAGGCGCGGCTTGCGAAGATCAAAGGCAAAGCCGCCGAAGTCAAGAATCAGGCCGAAGCGGATCGCATTCTTGCGGCTGCTAAGAATTCCGAATTTCTCGTCGAATCGGTCGTCACGAAAGAAAAAAGGCGCAATCCCGTTCCTCCTTTCACGACCAGCAAATTACAACAAGATGCGTCGCGCCGTCTTCGCTTCACGGTCAAGAAAACCATGATGCTTGCGCAGCGGCTCTATGAGGGCATCGAACTGGGCGAGGAAGGGCGCATTGGTTTGATCACGTACATGCGCTCGGATTCTACCCGTGTTTCGGATGACGCGCTCGATATGGTCCGCTCCTATATCTCTGATCTCTACGGCGGGCCTTATTTGCCGGACAAAGCCGTCATCTACAAAAGCAAGAAAGATGCGCAAGACGCGCACGAAGCCATCCGCCCGACGTTCGTCGGCCGGACGCCTGATGATCTCAAGCCGTATTTATCCGAAGACGAATTCAAGCTCTACCGTCTGATCTGGACTCGGTTCATTGCGTCGCAAATGAATCCCGCAGTGTATGACCAAACGACCGTCGAGATCGGAGCAAAGGATTATTTGTTCCGCGCGTCCGGCCGTGTCATGAAGTTCGACGGATTTCTAAAAGTTTACGAAGAGTCCTCCGATGACGACGGCAAGGCTCTGGAACCGGATGACGAACAGGACCTCAACCTGCCTCCGCTGCGTCAAGGCGAAAAACTGCGCCTCATCGACATGACGCCACGCCAGCACTTCACCGAGCCGCCGCCGAGATACACCGAAGCCTCGCTCGTGAAAGCGCTCGAGGAGAAAGGCATCGGACGTCCATCGACATACGCGACTATTCTGACGACGATCCAAGATCGAGAGTACGTCACCAAAGACCAAGGCAAATTCAAGCCGACCGAACTGGAGCGGTCGTAACGGAAATGCTCGTCAAGCATTTCGAAGACATCTTCGACGTCCAATACACGGCGCGCATGGAAGAGGAGCTTGATGAGGTCGAAGACGGCAAGATGACGTGGGTCGAAGCGCTCGATGAGTTTTACAAGAAGTTCGAGAAGGACCTGAAGCGCGCTTCGAAGAACATGGAGAATCTCAAGAGTCAGGAACTCCCGACCGACGAGATCTGTGACAAGTGCGGCAGCCCTATGGTCATCAAGTGGGGCCAGTTCGGCCGTTTCATGGCGTGCTCGGCGTATCCCGAGTGCAAGAACACGAAAGAAATCGCCAGCGATGAAACCCCCAAGGAAGGAGAGGCCTCGGCGGAGTCCGAACCCGAGCCGTGTGAAAACTGCGGCCGGCCGATGACGCTGAAGCGCGGCCGTTTTGGCCAATTCCTCGCCTGTACGGGTTACCCCGAATGCAAAACCACCCGAAAGCTCGCGGCCGGAACGAAAACGCCGAAGAAACCGGACGTGCTATTGGAGGAGATTTGTCCGCAGTGCGGCAAGGCCAAGCTTGCCATGAAAGAAGGCAGGTTCGGCGAATTCATTGCTTGCAGCAATTATCCGAAGTGCAAGTACATCAAACCGAAAACCGTCGGAGTTGCGTGTTCCAAACCCGGTTGCGGCGGCGAACTGATCGAGCGCCGATCGAAACGCGGAAAAGTTTTCTACGGCTGCTCCAAATACCCCAATTGCGACTTCGTCGTATGGAACAAGCCCGTCCCCGAGCCCTGCCCCGAATGCGGAGCGCCGTTCCTGCTGGAGAAGGCAACAAAGCGAGAGGGCCTGATCCGCTACTGCAACCAAGAGTCGTGCTCGTACAAAGTGCCCGTTGAAGCCCAGCAGGTCTCGTAAGAGTTAGAATATGGGCAGTTTCAGATCAGACTTATTGGCGTGATCACTGCCGACCTTGCGTATCTTTACTCCGTTAGTAACGAGTATCGATCCATCCGATATGACCTGCGGAATATGCAGGCGCTGGCTGCCGCTCTAGGTGATCCCCAGCGGGCATTCCGCTCGATTCTGATTGCCGGCACCAATGGTAAAGGATCCGTAGCGAAGTTATTGTCCTCAATGATGCCCGAGGCCGGATTGTACACGTCGCCTCATTTGGTACGGCTGAATGAACGCATCTCGATCGGTGGACGGGAAATTTCCGATGACGAGTTGAACGAAGTCTTCGCAGCCGTCAAGGACGCGGCATCGACGGCGAAAGAGTTGCTTTATACGCCGACATATTTTGAGCTTGTTACGGCGATGGCGTTTCTCTACTTTCGCGATCGCGTGAAGTTCGTCGTTCTTGAAGTCGGTCTCGGCGGAAGGCTGGATGCGACGAATATCGTCACGCAGGATGTCTCGGTCATCACGAGCATTGGTTTGGATCATCAGCAGTTCTTGGGAACGACAATCGAAGCCATCGCCGCCGAAAAGGCCGGCATCATCAAGTCCACCGAACCGGTGATCATCGGGCCGTCGGCAGATTTGCCGGTTATCCGCGAGCGAGCCGGAAACCGGCTCATGCGAGGCGCCGACCTCCGTCGGTATCCGGAACTGCGGCCGCAGCTTTTGGGGCGTCATCAGCTTGAGAATATTGCTGTGGCGATTCGAGCCGCGGAGTGTTTGGGAATTTCGGACGAAAATATTGTACTCGGGGTCAACACCACAACCTGGCCGGGCAGGCTGGAGCGGTTCGGCCGCTTTCTTCTGGACGGCGCGCATAATGTGGCAGCAGCCGGTGCGCAGGCGGCATTTCTGGGAGAGTTTCATCCTGAAGGCGTCTGGGTCATATTCGGCGCGATGGCCGATAAGCAGTTTGAAGAAATGATCGGAATCCTGCGGCCTCACGCGCGGCAATTCATATTTACGAGACCGAAGAGCAGCCGTGCGAAGCATCCGGCAGAGCTGCAGAGACTGGTGGAGGGGTCGCACGCGGAAGAAACGGTGGCGGGCGCAATCCGCTACGCGCGGGTTAACGCGCCAGAGGGCGTGACAATCCTGATTTGCGGTTCCCTCTACCTCGTCGGTGAGGCGCGGCCCATGCTAGAGTAGCCCTCTCCCTCTGGGAGAGGGCGGCCGCCGAAAGGCGGCCGGGTGAGGGTCACAAGATTCGCGCAAATCCTGACACCCTCACCCGCCGCGCTAGGCTGCAGCGCTATCGCGGCGGCCTCTCCCAGAGGGAGAGGCGAAAACCATGCTCGATAAGCTCAGCTATGCGCGCTCGCTGTTGATCACGGCGCCGCTGATTTTTCTTTACACGGGGATTATGGGATCGTTCTCCGTGGCCAGTTCGCTCTTTGATTCTCGGGGCCGGATCCAGCACGCGTGCGCTCGAATCTGGGCGCGCATGATTTTGTGGACGGCGCGAGTTCGCGTCTGCGTTCGTGGTGTGGAGCGTTTCGAGCGTGGCCGTCCATACGTGCTTTGCGTGAATCATCAGAGTCATATGGACATTCCAATCATTCTGGCCGCACTTCCGTTTCAATTTCGATTCGCGGCGAAGAAGGATTTATTTTGCTATCCATTCCTCGGCTGGCACCTGCGGCGTTCAGGTCACGTTCAGATCGATAGAGAAAATCCGCACGCGGCCGTCAAATCATTGCGGGACGCGGCAGAAACGATCAAGAACGGTACGCCCATACTGATTTTTCCCGAGGGCGGAACGAGTCGCGACGGTAGCATCAAGCCTTTCAAAGGCGGCGGCTTTATGTTGGCCACTAGGTCCAGCGCCGACGTGGTACCAATGACCATTCGGGGGTCGCGAGCGGTTCTTGTTCCGAAGACGTATCACATACGCGGCGGAGCCGTAGAAGTCATCATCGGCGCGCCGATTCCTTCAGAAGGTGTGGCATCGGCGGAATTGGCCAATCGCGTTCGCGACGAGATCGTAACGACATTCAATTATGGACAAACCCTGGATCGGAATTCCTACTCGCTATCACGAAAAATCTGAGTACATCGGCCAGATCCGGCATTACCTCGACGCGATCCTCTGGGCGGGCGGCCTGCCGCTGATGATACCCACTACCGGGGATCGCGAAATCATCCGGGAATACGTCACCCGGGTGCACGGCGTTCTTCTTCCCGGAAGCCCGACCGATATCGACCCGAAACACTACGGAGCAGCCCCGCTCGCCAGTCTGGGTGAGCTTTATCCCGAACGCGACACCACAGATTTCGAGATCCTGCGGCACGTAGAGCAGGAAGCCTTGCCTATGGTCGGCATTTGCTTCGGCATTCAAAGTCTAAATGTCTTTCGCGGTGGTTCACTCGTCCAGGACATTCCGGCATTAGTGAACGCCGCCGTCACGCATGAAACCGACAATGGTCGGCCGCCGGCGCGCCATACGGTCCGGATTGCGGAAGGCAGTCTCATCGCGCGGCTCGCTGGAGGGTCCGATATTGAGGTCAACAGTTATCACCATCAATCGATCGAAAATCCTGGCCGCAATCTTCGGCCGGTGGCTTTTGCGCCCGATGGCGTCATCGAGGCGGTCGAAGATACAACAGGGCGTTTCGTGCTCGGTGTGCAGTGGCATCCCGAGCGTGGCTGGAGGGACGATCCGTTCGCGAAGGCGCTGTTTACAACGTTTATCGATCAAGCGCGACTTCGCTCGGTGTAGCGGCGGTCGGGTCTCAAATCGTCCATAATAGAGGTGAGGTGCAGAAACTTGGCGTTCATGTCTGAGGAAAATCAAAGGGAAATTAAAACAATTTTTGAGCAACTTGACCACGACGTCCATCTTGAGTTTTTTACGGAACGCGAGTCGCCGATCATTATCCCCGGAGGGAATTGCCCGACTTGCAAAGATACACGGCTGCTTTTGCAGGAAGTGGTTGCCCTATCCGATAAGCTCCATCTGGATGTGCATGAGGTGACAACGACGGGCGAGGCCGCACGCCAGCAGGGCATTGATCGTATCCCTGCGTTGATCATGTCGGCGGAGGGTGTGCAGGGAAAAATCCGCTATTTTGGTTTGCCGTCCGGCTACGAATTTTCCGTCCTTATCGGCAGCTTGGTGGACGTATCGAGGGCGGACGCGGATCTCGCCGACGAAACGAATGAAGTGTTAAGCAAATTGGACAAGGGTGTCCACATCCAGGTGTTCGTTACACCGACTTGACCTCACTGTCCGGATGTGGCCAGGCTGGCCCACAAGATGGCAATCGCTAACTTGCACGTTGTGGCCGACGTCGTCGAAGTCAGCGAATTCCCGGACCTCGCCAATCGATACGGCGTGCGCGGCGTTCCACAGACCGTCATCAATGAGAGTGTCCAGTTCGTAGGTAACGTTCCGGAAGCGGTCTTCCGGCAACACCTGGAACGCGCCGTCTCGGCCGGCTGACAACTCGGAAAATGAGGGGTTTCGCACGCGCGTGTGCTTTCTTGCTTATCTTCGACGTCGGGTACTACCTTCAAGCCATCAGGGGGGAATTCCAGATCCTGGTGCATCGGCATTCCATCGAAAAGCTGATCGCCAACTCTAAAACGCCGGTAACGCTCAAACAACAATTGGAGCTCGTTCGGCGGCTGCGGACGTTCGCGAGAACAGAGCTCAAATTGTTGGTGGACGGGGATTATGAAAAGTATGTCGACGTACACCGGAAATATGTTGTGTGGGACGTCCAGGCCGCGCCCCCATTCTCACTCGAGCCGAAAGTGTGGTGGTATCCATTTGTCGGCCGTCTTGCCTATCGCGGCTACTTTTCCGAGAAGCGCGCTCGGGAATACGGCAGTCGCTTGGCGAAGCAGGGATTCGACGTCTATGTCGACGGCGTTGAGGCGTACTCCACGCTGGGCTGGTTCAAAGACCCGCTGTTGAACACCTTCATTTACGACGGCGAACCAGAGCTGGCAGAACTGCTGTTCCATGAACTCGCGCACAAGCGTGTCTTCGCCAACGGCGACACCGATTTCAACGAAGCCTATGCGACCACTGTCGGCCGGGAAGGCGCCCGCCGCTGGTTACGCTCCAAAGGCGAGGCGGGTCTGGCCGGGCAATATGAAGTGGCAATCGCGCGCGAACAGCAGTTCGTGCACCTTATCCTGGCGACGCGCGAGCAGCTGGCGCAGATTTACGGCGATGCGCACCGCACCGAAGATGAGATGCGCCGCGAAAAGCAGCGCGTTTTCGACGACCTGCGCCGTCAATACGCGGAGCTGAAAAGCACCTGGGCTGGGTATTCCGGTTATGACGACTGGTTCGCCCATGATTTAAACAATGCGAAACTGAACACAGTCGCGAATTATTATGACGACGTCCCCGCCTTCCAGCGACTGCTTCAGCAGAATGGCGGGGATATGCAACGGTTTCACACTGCTGTCGAGCGTCTATCAAAAGAACCAAAAATCCGGAGGCATCAACAGCTTCGCGAATTGGGAGCCGAATGCGAGCCATCATTCTGCCAATGAGCGGGGCTTCCATCGATTGGTGCCATCCGTATTCACCTCAAGGCGCGTAGCGGACGATGTATGCTCTGTCATTCATGATACGGGTGTTAAACTCGCAGCATCCAACCGCTGATAGGAGGAGAGATGAAACGAATCGCTCTATGCATTCTGTCGGTAGCGGGCTGCGCTTTGGCGCAGGTAAGGGTACCGGCTGGCCGGATTTTGGATTTGACTCAAGAGATAAGCCCTACGTCGCCGGTGTTCTTTCCGACGATGGCTTTCTCGGCACAGCAGGACACGGAAGAAGCCAAGCTCCATATCTATAGCCGTACCTTCAAAGCATCTGAACACCTTGGGACGCACGTCGACGCACCATCGCACTTCGGCGGCGACAAGAATCGCCAGATGGTGAGCGAGCTGACACTGAGGCAACTCGTCGCGCCGGCTATTGTCGTAGACATCACCTTGGCCGTGAAGAAGAACTCGGATTACCTGCTGAGCTTGGCAGACCTCGATGCGTGGGAAAAGGGGAACGGCACGATTCCCGCGCAAAGCGTGGTGATTGCCAACACCGGATGGAGCGCGCGTTGGAAGCAGGGCGAACCATATCGGAATGCCGACGCGAAGGGTGTAATGCATTTTCCCGGTTTCAGCGTGGAAGCGGCCAGACGGCTGGTGGAGCGCAAGGTCGGGGGACTCGGCATCGATACGCTGAGCGTCGACTACGGACCATCCAGCGATTTCAAAGTGCATTACACCACACAACCCAACGGCATTTATCACATCGAGAATATGGCGAACCTCGACCAGCTCCCCGCGAAGGGCGCAACATTGATCGCGAGTCCCCTCAAATTGAAAGACGGCTCGGGCTCGCCAGCTCGGATCTGGGCTATCGTCCCCTGAACCGCAACCTCGAACCTCGATCCGTTCGCGAAGGCGCTGTTCACAACGTTTATCGATCAGCCGCGGCTCCGCTATAATTGTTTATGAATGAGTTCGCCAATTCTTGCCCGATATAGCTGCGTCCTCGCCGCGCTAAGTCTTTGTTTGTTTCTGATGACGAACCCGGCAGAGGGCCAAACGAAGCCGAATCAGTTGATCGATCAGATGATCGATGCTCTTGGAGGCCCGGCGTTCCTGGACGTGAAGGATATCCACACCACCGGACGATTCTTCGCTTTCACACGCGGCCAGTTGAGCGGCTCCGATATTTTCTCCGACTACATCAAATTTCCCGACATGGAGCGAGTCGAATTTGGCCCCCTGACTCGAAGAACGACTCAGATCAATCGCGGCAAAGAAGGATGGAAAATCGCCGGAAAAAAGACCCCGGAAACTCAGTCGGCCGGCGAGACCGAGGAATTCTTAAAGGGGGTCAAGACCAGCCTTGATTATGTTTTGCGTTTTACGCTCAAAGAACGGCTGACCACGGTCCAGAGCCTTCCGAGCGAGATGATCGATTTCAAACGGGTCGATGTCGTGGAGCTGCGTGATCCCGATAAAAATCGCATTCGTTTTTACATCGATCGCGACACGCACGTACCCACAAAAATGCAGGTCCGGCGAACCGACGAATCGAAACTTCACGAGGAGCAGTACAGCAACTGGCACAAATTCGACGGAGTGATGACCCCGCTCTACTTGAGCCGCCTTACCGACAACCTCAAGACAATGGAAATTCACCTGGATACCGCTGATTACAACTCGGGGTTATCGGACAATTTGTTCGCGCCGCCGGCATCAAAATAGATTTCATGAATCCCTCCATTCAAGCTACGACCATTCTGTGTGTAAGGCGTAAAGGCAAGGTCGCCATCGGAAGTGACGGCCAGGTCACGCTCGGCGATACGGTGATCAAACACGGCGCGAAAAAAATCCGCAGGCTCTATAACGAAAAAATTCTTGCCGGGTTTGCCGGATCATCCGCCGATTCATTCGCCCTTTTCTCTCGTTTTGAGGGCAAACTCGAACAGTTTCACGGAAATTTGAGCCGTGCGGCGGTCGAGCTAGCCAAGGATTGGAGAACGGACAGATCGTTGCGTCATCTCGAAGCCGTCATGATTGTCGCCGACAACAAGAGTACATTTCTGATCTCGGGGACCGGGGATCTGATCGAACCTGACGATGGTATCGTTGGTATCGGTTCCGGCGGCGCTTTCGCGCTCGCGGCCGCCCGTGCGCTCGAGAAATATACGGACCTGAGCGCTCGCGAAATCGTCGAGGAAGCGATGCGAATCGCGGGCAAGATTTGCATCTATACGAACGATAACGTCTCGATCGAAGAACTGTGAGGTAGAATCGAATTGAGTATGTACGTACCTGAGACGGTCGACGAAACCCCTCACCTCGACGAGCTGACGCCCCGTGAGATTGTGCGCGAGCTCGATAAGTACGTGATCGGGCAGGCCGGCGCGAAACGAGCCGTTGCGATTGCGCTGCGCAATCGGATCCGCCGTCAAAAACTTCCGCCTGAAATGGCGGAAGAGGTCATGCCCAAAAACATTATCATGATCGGCCCCACGGGGGTCGGCAAAACGGAAATCGCGCGGCGTCTTGCAAAACTCGCCAATTCACCATTTCTCAAAGTCGAAGCTTCCAAATTCACGGAAGTCGGCTATGTCGGCCGGGACGTGGAATCGATGATTCGCGATCTAGTCGAAATCGCGATCGAAATGGTGCGCAATGAGAAGCTCGAAGAAGTGGCCGATAAAGCGGAAGCCAACGCCGAAGAGCGGGTTCTGGATCTACTGCTTCCACCTATGCCTTTGCCCAGCGGGGCATCCGACGACAGCAACCGGACGGCGACCGAACAGTGGAACCGGACGCGGGAGAAATTGCGCGCTCAGCTGCGCGAAGGCAAACTCGACGAGCGCATGGTCGAAATTGAGGTCAAGGAGCGCAACTTTCCGGCATTCGAGATCATCAGCAATCAGGGTATCGAGGAGATGGATATCAACATCAAAGATATCCTTCCCGGTTTTCTGGGACAGCGCACCAAGAAACGAAAGATGAAGATCGCCGAAGCGCTGGAATACCTGATTCAGGAAGAGGAGCAGAAGCTCGTCGATATGGATACCGTGACCCGCCTGGCTGTCGAGCGCGTCGAGGACAGCGGCATTATCTTCCTGGACGAAATCGATAAAATTGCCGGACGCGAAAGCGGGCACGGCCCCGATGTGAGCCGCGAGGGCGTTCAGCGAGATATCCTGCCGATCGTTGAAGGAACCACGGTGAATACGCGATACGGCTTCGTTCGTACCGATCACATCCTGTTCATCGCCGCAGGCGCATTTCACGTGTCGAAACCTTCCGACTTGATTCCCGAACTCCAGGGGCGCTTTCCCATTCGCGTGGAACTCGATTCACTCACCGTCGGAGATTTTGTGCGGATCCTGACCGAGCCGCAGAATGCGTTGATTAAGCAATACATCGCGTTGTTGGAAACCGAAGGCATTAAACTGTCGTTCAGCGACGATGCCGTCCAAGAGGTGGCTCGCTTCGCCGCGTCGGTGAATGAAAGCACGGAGAACATCGGCGCCCGCCGCCTGCATACGATCATGGAGAAACTCCTCGACGACATCTCCTTTGAAGGCCCCGATCTCAAGAAGAAGACGATCCGAATTGACGCAGGCTACGTCCAAAAAATGCTCGCCGAAATCGTGAAGGACCAGGACCTCAGCCGCTACATCTTGTGAATTCCGCTGAAAATGACGATTGACTATTGACCATCGACCAATGACGAATTCAGGTGGGAAATGGTCAATCGTCAATGACCAATGGTCAATTCTCATTGCTCTTCTTCTTCTCCTCCTCCCCGCTTGCGGCAAAGAAGGACCGCCCCTTCCGCCCTTTATTCTAATTCCGGAGCCTGTGAAAGACCTCAAAGCCATTCAGAGTGGATACACCCTGACACTGACGTGGACCAACCCCGCAAAAAATATCGATGGTTCGGCCGCTACAAACCTCTCCCACGTGCAGATCCGGAATGCTGGCGCAATACTCGCGACGTTAAACGTGAGTGCTCCAGGACAGCCGCAATCGCATTCCATTCCACTCGGCGTGCCGCTCGGCGGGTTCCGCACATACACAGCGGTTGTGGATACAACGCAGGGAAAAACGTCACAAGTTTCAAATATCGCAACGATAGAACCGGTAGAGGTTCCCGGCAAAATTTCGCGGCTTCAAGCAGTGGTCGATCAGCGTCGCATCCGGTTGGAATGGGAGAGGCCGCAGGAACATCCGGAACTGGCTGACGCGTATGTCATCGCGCGCACCGATAGGCCTTCCGAGTCGCAAACGGTTTCGGAGACTCGATTCGACGATAATCAATATCAACCCGGCAAAGTTCTGACCTATCAGGTAACGGCGGTCCGCCGTATGCCGGGAAATCCGGTCTTGGGTGTCGGACCCGAATCGATCACAGTCGCCGTCGAGGATAAAACGGCGCCGGCGGTGCCGACCGGCCTGGACATTGTTGAATCCGACATGGGGGGGTATTTGACGTGGAATCCTAATCAGGAAACCGATCTCGCGGGGTATCACGTTTTTCGTAGCGAGAGTGCCAACGGCGGGTTTCGCTCGATTTCGGATCGCATTGTTATGACGAATGCCTTCCTCGACTCGTCATATCGCGCCGGCACATATTACAGAGTCTCAGCCGTCGATGAATTCGGCAACGAAAGCTCGATGAGCGCTCCGCTGCGTGCGCCATGACCTCTCCATTTGGGAGACCTCGGCGCCGCGAAGCGCGAGCCCGATAGGGCGAAGCCTAAATTGAAGCGCCGGGGGAGGGTCGAAACGACAATTGAACATTGAACAGTGAAGAATTAACATTTCCCTGAAAATTGCCATTGTTCACTGTTCAATTGTCATTTCGAGCGGTCTGGGAGAAGCCGCGGCCACCCTCTCCTATAGAGGGAGAGGGTGGTAGAATGCTTTTTTTGACAAGGAGATCCCACATGAAATTCTTCCTCGACACGGCCAATCTTGAGGAGCTCGGCGATGCCGCCAGTACCGGCGTGCTGGATGGAGTTACGACAAACCCAACGTTGATTTCGAAAGAGGGAAATACATTTGAAGATCAGCTTTTAAAAATCTGTTCTCTGGTGAACGGGCCTGTGAG
>Ga0209157_1000948_pt1 | contig 24473 bp, 19 predicted proteins | sample GraSoiAngelo_135_FD_185892 | JGI IMG/M metagenome (GOLD analysis project Ga0209157, IMG submission 185892) | Grasslands soil microbial communities from the Angelo Coastal Reserve, California, USA - 14_0929_05_40cm (SPAdes) (version 2) | ecosystem: Environmental > Terrestrial > Soil > Grasslands ...
ATAGGCGGCGATGGGAGAAAACACAGAATAAGAGAAGTGATCAAGAAACGATATTACGGTGGTTTGGTCGGCGTCAAGGCGTCTTACCTTCCCCCGACTCTGATGACGCCAGATCATCCTGTTCTTGCCGTCAGAGCGCATCCCGGTTATGGCCGCAGTCGAAGTAAGCGACGACAGAAGACCTTCCGTAAGGGAGTCCGGCGGAGTTGGGTCAGAGCCGACAAGCTTGAGCTGGGTGACTATGTCTTCTTTCCGAAATACACACATGTTTCCAATGCCAAGATCGTGACATGGAAGGACTCTCGATTCGAGATCAACCGAGATCTTGCCAACGTGATTGGGTGGTACGTTGCGGAGGGGTCGGCGGCGAGCAGCGACGGCAGATGCATCTCGTTCCCACTGAGCTCGGGTCAGACCGAGCAAGCGAGGCAACTCAGGCTTCTGCTTGAGAAACTCTTTGGAGCCAAGACATCGGTCTACACGAATCGCCGAGCCACAGTACTGAATGTCGTAATCACTTCGAGCAGAGTCAAGCAGATAGTCGCGATGTTCAAGTCATGGTGTGGCGAGGATGCTCTCTCAAAGAAGATACCACAGTTTGTCATCGATTCAAACCCACGCATCATAAGGGCCTTCCTAGAGGGCTACTTTGAGGGTGACGGATACTCGCCTGCCGTAGCTCGCATCCCAGCGCGCTACGAAGACTTCGTTGACCTCACCACGAGTTCGAGGACGCTTGCTTACCAGCTCATTCTCGCACTGTCGAAGCTGGGGGTTCCTGCCGACGTCGTAAATCACCCCGGCTCAGTAAGAAACGGCTACAGCATCAGAGTTCGTGGCGCGAAGGCGCGCCAGATTCTCAGTACCATGCCCATCTTTGAAAAGATCAACAAGTTTCATTACTGGGAGACAGGTGATGGTTTTTACTACCCAATCAGACGGATTTGGAGAGAGGAATACCGAGGCGAGGTTTTCGATTTCGTCGCTCCAGGTTTCACCATGCTCTCTCCTTTCGTCACACGGGACTGTGTAACCAAATGGAGCATCGAGAATCCCGAGTGGGAGGGGGTCTCGCTGCCATCTCTCGTCGGGCCCGCCGGCGTCAGTCAAGACGCGAAGTGGGTAATGTTCCACTGCCTCGACGGCTATACCGCACCAATACCAGTCGAGGACGCCCTCGACGAAGACTCCATCGTCGCGCTCCGGATCAACGGGAAGCCCCTGAGCGTCGAGCAGGGTTTCCCCGCAAGGCCATTCATGCCCAAACTCTACGGGTGGAAGAGCGCGAAGTGGCTCAACAGGATCGAGTTCATCCGGGACTACAGGGATGGCTACTGGGAGATGTACGGCTACCACGAGAGGGGGAACGTCTGGGAGGAGGAGAGGTTCAAGGGCCACTCTGGAAAGCACTCGAGAAGGACCAGCATCGGCACCGCCGGCTGAACTCGACTTCGGCAACGACTCGCAGCTCAGGACGTGTGCTCCCCATCGCTCAACTTCCGCACGAGGTCTTTCGCGACGTCGAATCGCACTTTCCGCTGTCTTACCATCTCTTCTGCAACGACGTCGACCAGCTTGCCCTTGGCTCCCGCTGACATTGCCATCGATCGAGCGTGCAGTTTCATGTGCCCCTTCTGAATCCCCTCAGATGCGAGCGCCCTAAGCGCCGCGAAGTTCTGGGCAAGCCCGACAGCCCCCATAACCTCAGCTAGCTCTATCGCGGTCTTGACACCGAGTATTCGTATCGCCGCTTTTGCTGCGGGATGGACCTTCGAGGCCCCTCCGACGAGACCAACGGCCATCGGCATCTCCAGCGCTCCGACCAGGTCGCCGTCCGCGTTCTCCTCCCAAGTCGTTAGCGGACTGTACCCTCCCAGCTTCGCAGCGAAGCTGTGTGCCCCCGCCTCAAGTGCTCGGATGTCCTGCCCGCAAGCAATCCCAACCGCGACCACTCCGTTCATTACCCCCTTGTTGTGGGTCGCGCATCTGTATGGGTCCGCCTTGGCGAAGGCGTACGCGTAGACAATTCCCTCGACCACCTCCTCCCCCCCAATCGCGTCCTTGTCGAAGACGGCGGAGGCTCTGACCAGTCTCCTGTCCGCCAAGTTCGAAATTATCCTGAGGAGCACCCTGCCCTTCGCGAGTTGCTCGATCATCGGGGCGACTGCCTCGGCCATGGTGTTGACGGCGTTCGCGCCCATCGCATCCCCGGTGTTGACGATCAGCTCCGCTATTACCATCGGCCCCTTGATGCTCGAGACCACCTTGACGTTAAGGTCCTTCGCGCCGCCGCCGAGGGAGACGAGCAGAGGATCCTGCTCGTTCGCCTTGGCTAAGATCGCCTCCTTCCGATTGAGGAGCTGCAACTTGGCTCCGTTCGGATCGGAGGGGGAGACGACCTGGATCTGCCCGATCATTATGGGGCCGGTGTTGGTCACCTTGAAACCGCCCTTGACCCTCGCCATCTTCGCAGCGTTGCTCGCGGCGGCAACGACCGAAGGCTCCTCGAGGGCCATCGGTATCAGGTAGTCCTTCCCGTTAATGAGAAAATTCACCGCTATTCCGAGTGGGATCGTCATCCCTCCTACTACGTTCTCTATCATCCTATCAGCAACTTCGGGGGGAAGGCCGCCAGTGTTGCCCAGTGTCTTCGCCTCCTCGTCGGTGATCCCCGTCAGCTTCTGAACGACCTTCATCCGCTCTGCAGGCGAGAGCTTGTAGAAACCGGGAATCTCTGAGGATTCTGTCATGCGTTACGAGCGGTATTGAGATGTTATATAATTCAACCTAAACTCCTCTTCATTCCGCTCGTCAAGAGTCGAAGGGTTCGTCGAAGCGCGTCTCCCGTCCGCGTGACAAAAATTGTAAATATCTTCTCCGTCTGGCTCGATTCGCCTTTCGAGAGCGTGCCCGTGATAACTGGCGACCGTTTGGGACAAGTCGATCGTCGAATATCATTCTTAAAGACAAAAGTAGGACGATTTTCGCACGAAGTTGGGGCCGGTCGTCTAGCATGGTTAGGACGTCGCTCTGACACGGCGAAGGGCGTCTTGTGACAAAGAGGCTCGCCATGGTCGGTGGTTCAAATCCGCCCCGGCCCACTACCAGACTCCATACCTCCACCGAAGGATGGCAGTGCGGTCCTCATAAGACAGAGAGACCTCACCCATCCAACGATCTCAATTACGATACTTTTTAGCCAAGATTCGCTGCTCCTCTTCTCATGAGCAAGGAAGAGTTTCAGCGCTGGTTCAAATCTGGCTCAACCCTTCCCCTGGCTGTCAAGGGGCACACCTTCTCCCTGGGGCGTGACGACATCGTCAAAGTCGACGGCGGAAAGTTCGTCTACGAAGAGGCTCTTCAGCTCGTCATCATGCTAAACTCCAGGAACCCCCTCTCTCAGCTCAACGCGAGTGTGCTGATCTGGGAGAGAAACGGCGTCCTCCGCCTGATCGTTCTCGCGCTAGCGGTGATAATCGTCGTCGCGGTAATCGCTCTTGTTCGTCGCTAGCAACTCAAGCTAGAGCATTATCGTGATGTAGTAAAGCTCGGTGATGCTCCCGCGGAGCTGGAAGACCCCCACGTCAAGCCCGCCGCTGCTGCTATCGGTCCAGAGATAGACCGCACTCCCAACGCTACCCGGAGCGTGCCCCGTGAGGAATTCGCTCACCTGAGCTAGCGTACCATTTACTCCGAGATTTCCAACCGAGAGGATTCCAGTCTTGATCCAAACTGTCGGGTTGACCGTCGTCGCGTTCACGAGCGTAAGCTTCATGGAGGAAACGAGCGATGAGATGCCCGCGAGCAGGACCTGGGTCCTGTTGCCCCCAACAGGGACTGCACCCCCGGCGAGGATTCGGTAGGCGGCCCCCGCATTAGCCCCCACGGCCACCGCGTCCGTGGTCGGGTTCACGGCTGTCATGAATGGAAGTTGCGTGACGACCCCGGCCGTACCTGGATTGGTGTAGACGGCGACGAAGTAGGTCAGGGCTCCACCAACGGAGTAGAGCAGGTACGAGCCGAACCTGTAGTTGGGCAGCAGCGTGAGTTGCGTTCTGACCTGACTGTTCGTGGTGAGGGCATTCTCTGCCGCCGAGGGCCCGATGATCGTCGACGAGTTCGAGGGGTTCTCGTAAAGGTAGATCTGACCTAGCCTGTCCCCTCCGTAAGCGATGTAGAGCCCAGCCAGGTTCTTGCTCGCCGCGCTCCTGAAGTGGACAAGCTGCGTCCCCACGAAGTAGATGTTGTTCCCCACGGCCCACGGGATGTACTGGACGCTGTTGCTCTCGGGCCGCTCGTAGAACTGGGTTGCCGACCTCCACACAAATGGGTCGTTGACGTGAAAGAAGAAGTCGTAGTCGAGTTGGCCGGCCACCTGGGGAGAACCGAGAAGTTGCTCGGGATACCTCAGCTGAGGAACCAGCCACGCTGGCGGGCTCTTCCAGCTGCTGTAGTAGTTGCTGTAAAACTGTGTCAGAAAATCACTGGAGTTCCCCCCGATGAGGCTGGAGACCCCGTAGAAGTTCATCGACCCATCGCCCAGGTTGACGAGTGCTACCCCGAAGAACCTCAGGTAGTCGCTCGCCGAAAAGCCCGATTGAATGGGATAGTCGATGTAGAGCTGGACGACGTAGAATACGCTCTTCCCGTCCGAGGCCAGATACGCCGCAGGGTCCTCGACGAGTCCCGGTATGAGAACGCCCTGCACCCTGTCGAAGACGTTTCTGTTCCATAGCATCTGAATCGGCTCTCCAGAGAAGGCGAAGCCCAACTGCCCTTCCGCGAATGTGAACCACAGGGACTTCTGCCAGCCGTCCAGAACGTAGTCGGAGGTGCCGGCGTAAAGAGCGTTCTGGATTTCATTGTAACCCGAGACATGAACGTAGACATTATGCTGGAAGCCGTTTCCCTCGCCGTAGTAGATGGGGGGTTCAGAGGGAATTCCGTATGCCTTTGTGGGCGGGATCTCTGAGCCATTGTAAGTGTTTATCACCAGGATGCGCGCCGCGTGTGTGTAGATCAAGTGCTCGCTTACCCAATCCGTCGAAGGAAACGCGGGAGTTGTGGGAGAAACCCAGTACTCCGTGTTCTTTAGGAAGACAATCTCTGAGCTACCGAGCGTCATCCAGTTGTATGCCCCAATCTCCTTCGTGTTGGTGACGGCGGCCGCCTGCTGGTCCCACTGTCTTACAACGTTAAGAATCGTCGATGAGTTGCTCGTCGGGAGGTTGAAGGCCGAGGAGACCTGTATCCTGTCAAGTCCCGCCGCCCACCTTGTCACAGTAATCTCCTTGTGGGTGCCCGGAAACCATTGGTAAGGTAGGTAGTTGTTGTTCCAGTTCAGATACAAGAAGGCCAGTGTACCCGCCTGAACCACGAGCGAGATCGCGATCACGACGGCGATCGCCTTGTAGAGGGTGAGGCGGGGAAGCTGGACGTCCCTCCTCTTTCCCAGGTACGACCATCCCAGGATGGCAAACGCCAGAACGACCCAGGTTGAGCCGTAGACGTACGGTGTCGCGGCGTCCATCAACCAGTAGGGCGCACCGAGTATTACCGCTATGACCACGGCCGCCAGGATCAAGACCAGATTCCTGAGCCAGACTTCGCTCTTCCTCGTAACGAGATTCCTGAGAAGCCTGAGCGCCATCCTGATCACGAAGACGGTAATGAACGCCAGAGCGACGTAGGAGACGAGCCGGTACTGGATCTCTAGCGTCGGCATGAGCCCAACCAACTCGTTGCCCGACGCTGGAAAGGCAGGAATCAGGAGGACCCTTCCAACCGCGGACCAGTCCCCCAGCCCCTGGCTCATCATCGCGATCGGGTTCATGACTTGCCCCAAGAAGGGGAAGCTGCGATTCGCGACAAAGAAGCCGAAGACGGCCGCCCACTTCGTCAGCTGCCAGAGCCCCCAGAGCCACTTTCCCGTCTTCACCTCTCGTGGCGGCTCCGATTCTTCGTACGAACTCACTCTCCTCGAGAGGACACTGATCAGCGAGCCGAGGTCACTCTTACCCACCTCGGGGTTGATGACGACAAGCGCGAGCAGGGCAGCAGCGAGAAAGATCGAGCCACCGTAGAAGTTGATCCCAAACCAATCCAGCCCGCCCTTCAGAGAGTAGACGTGCTCCGCGATTGACCACTCCAGGAAGGTCCAGGCCGCAAATAGAATGAGGACGATTATCAGCACCCCAATCAAGGCCCATGCCATCCTCGGGCCGAAAGAAATGCGTCTACGCGCCGGTTCTTCCAATTCGACCTAATCCAAGAAGACGGCTATTTGACGCTTTTCAGCGAGCGTCGGAAAAGAGCATCTCTGGCTGGAGGCTGAACCGAAAACGGATCCGCAGAGCCCGACTCAGGCGGGCTTCTCACAGCGCGCAGTTCAATCACTCGTTCATTCGTTCGTTCCCGAAAAGCTCGTCCGGTGCGAGCTTATCTGCCAGCCTGAGTGCCTTGATGAAGCTCTTGGGGACGAAAGTCGTCCTGGGGGGGTCCGACAGCACGAGGTACCCTCTCTTGGCGGTCGAGAGAAAAACAACCGCGGAGATGGCGAGTGGTAGGAAGTCCACTGAAGGAGTGAGGAGTGACGACGCCGGGAGCTCGATTCCGTGCGCTAACGCGACTCCAGACAGCCAGTTGACGAGCATCGAGGCCCAGTCCCACCCGACGATCTGCGTGACGAGAAAGAGCACGGTCACAGCTCCGCCAACCCAAAGGGCCGACCAGAGAGCCCTGACCTGAAATTTTATCTTCGTAATCTCGCGCAGCGGAATGCTTGCCGTCTCCTTCGCCTTCTTGAGGGGAACGACGGTCAGCCTCTCGGTCGTGACCACGACGCGGTAGTTGTCCTTCACCCAAGCCTCCACAACCTTCTCGCTCGGTTCAACGTTGAGCGGGCTTGCGGGCTCCTGCTCTTCTGCGAACTCCTGAACGAGTAGTTTGGAGAATGTCTGAATCAGGCGCGTGAGGGAGTACCGCGAAACGGACCTCGCCGCCGCCTTGCCCAGCCTGTTGCGATAGTACGGTCGATTCAACAGTTCAAGTACAGCCTTCGCGGCTCCCTCCACGTCTTCCGGCCCATTCAGAATCACGCCCGTCTGGCCATTCCGAATTATCCACGACTGTCCCCCCATCCCAGACGTGATTACGGGAATGCCCCCGTACATGAATTCGAGCTGAGCTATTCCCAGTGCTTCGGCCCGGCTGAGAGAGATGTTCACGTACGACTCCCTAATCAGCTGGGCCTTCTCTTCGTCGGAGACCTGACCGATGACCGTCACGTTCGGATACTTCTTGGCCTCCTCCTTCACCTTCTCTCCATACTCACCCTCGAGCCTTCCCGCGATAACGAAGTGGACGCCCTTATTTTGGGAGAGTTTCCCGGCAACTGCGAGCAGTCCGAGGGCGTTCTTCCTCTCCTCCACAGTACCGAGGTATGTGACGAGCTTGGCACCTCCCGGGAGTTTGTATCGGTCCCGTATTCCTGACCCAGCCGCGTACGTCTCGAGGATGTCGTCGACGCCAGCCGGGAAGAGGAACGTCTGCTCGTCCTTCGCGCCGAGTCTCCGCATTCCCTCCTCCTCCATCGGTGTAGTCACGAGAAGCATATCCGCATCCTTGACTATTCGCGCGAGGCTGAACTTGTTCCAGGCCTCCCTGTACGACCTCTCCTCGAGGGGGTATCGCTCATCAGATGGCTCCTGAAAGTGACTCATGTGGCAGAAGAGCATATGTTCGTGAATTGAACCGCTCGCGATCAGCTCCCTCCTCCAGCCCATGAACTTCGCCACCTCCTCAGGTCCGTTCCAGAGGGTGGAGTGAGTTATCAGGACGTTGAGCTTCAGCTCCTCGACGATGTGTTTGAGGACGTCTATGAAGTTCCTGAAGAATATTCTGCGGGGCGGCCAGGTGCCCTGGTAGCTATCGACCCTGATAACGGGTATTCTCATTCTGTCGTCGTAGAGGTGGACGAAGCCGCCACGAGCCGTCACCTCTTCGATGGGGAGAGCCGGCTCCCAGTCTTCGTAGATACTGGTTATCAGGAAGGCGTCGTAACCCTGCCTCCTGAACTCCCTCACCATCCTCTCGGCCACGAGTTCCTGCCCTTTCGTGAGGCTGGTCTGATACATGACCACCCCAATTCTCAGCAGGGTCAGTCACCGACTCCTCTGACAGCGCTCAGCAAGGCGGGAAGGCGAGGTCGCTCCTCAGCTAGGGACTGCAGAATTGGGTTCACCTTCTCGACGCTGCGATACACTTGCATTTAGGCCTTCGAGCCATCCGCTCTCCCTCTCTCTAAGGATTTGTTTTCAGGCTCATCTGCCGGGAAGATTCTCCCTCCAGTTTCTCTCCTCCCCGCAAGGTTCTGCAAGACGCGAGCAACATGAAGGGTTAAAAGTCCGTTGACCCGGCACCACGGTCAGTTGAACCTCGGCCTCCTCTTCTTCGCCGTAATCCTCATAATCGCGGGAGCAGCAACCGGCTCTCTCTTCGTCTCGTTCATCGGGGTCATCCTGATGGTCGCGGCAGCCCTGCCGGCCCGGAGAGGGACCAGGATTCCGCAAAGACAGCCTTCCCCCACTCGCCCCAGCCCCCAGGCGAGAGTGACTCCCCCACCGGTGCAGATGGCGAGGGCGCCCGAGCCACAAGTTCCCCCTCCGCAACCGCGGTCGACAGAGACGAGCCAGACCGCCGCCACCTCAGCTGTCTTCCCCTCCACCCTCTTTCCAGTGCAGACTCTTTCTCCTCCCCTAAAATACGAGGCGACTCCAGAAGCCAGGAAGGGGGAGACTCCGGACGAGTTCCTAACCCTGGTAGCGCTGCTCGGAATACTGAGGATCTTCTCAAAACGCTAGGGCACGTAGATGTTTAGGTCCCTCGCGACCTTCTTCAGCCTCTCGACCCTGTGTGCGAGCGAAGGGTGAGTAGAAAAGATTTCCAGGAGCGAGTGGCCCTTGAAGGGGTTAACTATCCAGAGCGAGGCGGTCGCAGGCGAGGGGCCGTTATTCGGATTGCCCGAGAAGCTCTTCGTCTCCACCTTCTTGCTTATCTTTTCGAGAGCCGAAATCAGGCCTGCTGGATTGCGAGTCAGCTTCGCCGCATACTCGTCCGCGTTGTATTCGTCGGCTCTGTTTATCCCCAGCTGCACGAATGTCGCGCCGAGCGGGATCAGTATTGCAGCCACCAGGAGCAGGATGAGCGAGCCGTTCCCCTGCCTGTTCCTGTTCCCACCGAATCCGCCGAACCACATCGAGTAGAACGCGATGTTTCCGATGTAGGCTATCGCTCCAGCCATCGTCGCGGCTATGCTCGACATCAGGACGTCCCTGTGAATCACGTGCCCGATTTCATGGCCAATCACAACCTCAAGCTCGTCGGGGGTCAACGTCCCCAGGATTCCCGATGTCGCGCAGACCACGGCCTTCTCAGGCCCCCTCCCTGTCGCGAACGCGTTCGGCTGAGCCGACTCGACTATGCCTACCTTCGGCATGGGCATCCCGGCCTTCTGTGCGACCCCCCGAACGACCCGGAAGAGGGTCGGGTTATCACTCTCCTGAATGATCTTCGCCCGGCTCATCCTGATGACGATCGAATCGCTATAGTAGTACGAGATGAAGTTGAAGACAGCTGCGAGGATGAGAGCTAGCCCCGTAAAGAGGACCGGGTCGCCGAAGTAAAGACCGACTATGTATCCCAGTACCAGCAGCAGTCCCGTCAAGACCCCAAACAACGCGGTCATTCGCAGGTAGAAGGATGCCGACAACTAAACCCTGAATTCGGAATCGACTCCGACTCGTAAAAACCTTTCGAGGGAGGGAGCGTTAAAGATTAAAGCCACCTCTTACCTCACTGGCGTATGGAACCGGATGACTGGTTGAAGAGGTGGCAGAGGAAGATGCCCTTCGGTCCCTGGCCCCTCTCGGAGATGGACGAAATGATAAGGGAGATCGAGCGGTCGTTCGCAGAGCAGTTCAAGAACATAGAGAAGGAGATACCGAAGAACCTCGTTAGGGAGAGGAGGCTTCCTGATGGAAGCACCAGAAAGGAGATTGGGCCGATCGTCTACGGCTACTCTGTCACCATAGGACCTGATGGGAAGCCGGTCGTGAGAGAATTCGGCAACGTGAAGAGAGGCGCGACTCAACCCTGGAAGGAGATCCAGGACAGGAGGGAGCCGCTCGTCGACGTAGTTTCCTCGGATAGGGATGTGAAGCTCATCGCTGAGATTCCTGGCGTTCGGCGGGAGGAGATCGACGTGACTGTCAACGAGCAGAGGGTGATCATCTCGGTCGACACCGAGAACAGAAAATACTACAAGGAGCTGGACCTGCCGGGGCTGGTGAAGCCGGAGGAAGCGAAGTCGACCTACAACAACGGGATACTCGAGATAACCCTGCCCCTGAAATCCGCAAAGGGAGCGGGTGTAAGGGTGAAGGTAGAGTAGCAGGCTACTGGTAGGGGCCCTTCTCAGGACTCGCTCTTGCGATAGCGTTCAGGGTCATATCCGAGTAATCCTTCCGCTCCGCCAGCACCCTCGCCAAGTCACTCGCTGTCACTATCCCCGCAAGGGAGCCGTCCGCCGCGGTGACGACGACCCGCCTGATCTTGTACTCGTTCATCAGCCTTGCAGCCTCTGCTATCTTCGCGTCGGGCTGGATTGTGATCAGGGGGGTAGACATTATGTCCCTCACCAGAACCTTCGCGGGGTCCAATCCGTCGGCGATTATTTTCGAAACCAGGTCTCTCTCTGTTACTATTCCTACGGCCCTACCTTCCTGAACTACGACGAGGGACCCGATCCCCTTCTTCGCCATTACGGCCGCGCCCTTCTTCACATTCGCGTTGAGGTCTATGGTCTGGACATTCTCCTCCATGACGTCTCTCACAAGTTCTTCAGGAGACAATAGGAGAAGTCATCGCCGAGCCTTTAATATACCAAGCGAAATCCGCGAATCGAACAGATGGGAGAGTCGGCCGTCAGGGTGCAGCATCTCGTGAAGAGATACGGCGACCTCGTAGCCGTCAACGACATCTCCTTCGAGGTCCAGCCCGGCGAAATCTTCGCCTTCTTGGGCCCAAACGGAGCGGGCAAGACGACGACAGTCGAGATTCTGGAATGCCTCCGCCCGTTGACCTCAGGTGAGGTCACCGTCCTTGGAGAAAACGTAGCGGACGCCCCAGGCACCGCGCGAATCAAGAAAAGGATGGGTGTCCTGCCGCAAGACTTCAACGCGCTGCGAAGGCTGACTGTTCGCGAGAACCTCGAACTCTTCGCGGCGATGTACGACAATCCAGCGAGTGTGAATGAATTAATCGAGGTCTTCGGGTTGCAAGAGAAAGCCAAGGTCAGGTTCGATGCACTTTCGGGGGGGCTAAAGCAGAGGGTCGGAGTTGCCGCGGCTCTCGTTAACAACCCGGACCTCGTCTTTCTCGACGAGCCGACCACAGGCCTCGACCCCGAGGTCAGGAGGGCTACCTGGGAGGTCATAAGGGGGCTGAGGGGGAGGGGGAAGACGGTCTTCCTCACCACGCACTACATGCAGGAGGCGGAGGAACTTGCCGACAGGATTGCGATAATCGTGAAGGGGAAGATAGCGGCGATCGGGACCCCCGGTGAACTCATCAAGACGTACGGTGGAGAAAGGACAATAGTCTTCACGAAGGGCGGAGATACCGTCTTTGGAACTCTCAGAAGATATTTCGATAACGTCGCCGCGAAGAACGGCGACGTCTTGCTCCCCTACACCCAGACCAGGGACGTCGAGGTCGCCCTGAACGCTCTAACTGAGAGGGGACTGAAGGTCGAGATAGCGCTACGCTCCCCGACGATAGAGGAAGTCTTCCTCAAGCTGGCCGGCTTCAGGATAACGGCGGAGGGAGAGGCGAAGTGAGCCGCATCACCGCGATCTTCAAGGCGATAACGCGCAACTGGCTCAGAAGCAGGAGCGGGCTCTTCTTCAGCTTCCTCTTCCCGGTGATGTTTCTCCTCGTCTTCGGAAGCGTCTTCGGAAACACCAACGCGAGTGGCTATACTCTCTACGTCCAGAACAACGACGCGTGTCCGGGTTCTTCGCCTTGCTTCTCCCAGAACTTCATCGGCGCCCTCAACTCAACGAAGGTCGTCGTCGTGAATAGCCCGATCCTCGCGCCTTCGGTCAACGTCACAGCCTTCATTCAGAGCCACTCCAGGTTCTTCGGTGGCAACCCGAGAGTCCTCGTGATCCCCAGTGGGTTCGGGGCCAACGTATCGAGGGGCCTCCCCGTGAATGTGACTTACATCTCTTCCCCCGCGGACCAGCTCGGTCCCGTCGTTGGCGGGGTCATCTCCGAAGTGGCGAATGGATTCAACTTCCAGGTGGCCGGGGCACGCCGCGTGGTTGGTCTCTCCCACGAATCCTCCTCGGCTAGGGCTCTGAAGAACGTGGACTTCTACGTGCCCGGCCTCACGGCGGCCTTCATGATGACGAACGGGGTTATCGGGCTGACGAGCATAGCGAGCGAATTCAGGAGGAGCGGAGTGACGAAGAGGCTCTCGGCTACGCCCCTGAGAAAGTACGAGTGGATCGTCGGCAATGTCCTCAGCCAGGCGGTCCTCGCCCTCCTGCTGGCTCTTGTGATGATAGCACTCGCCAAGGTGGCATACCAATCAAACGTCTCGCTGGATGGTTACACGATCGCCGCACTTGTGCTCGGAGCGATCCTCTTCTCCGGAATCGGGATGACTCTCGCGGGGCTGGTGAAGGACCCTGAAGCGGCATCGGGGCTGGGTAACGCGATCGCCTTCCCCATGATGTTCCTCTCGGGGACGTACTGGCCCGTGGACATAATGCCCACCTTCCTACAGTCCTTTGCTCGAGTGCTTCCTCTCACCTACCTCTCCGACGGTTTGAGGGACTCGATGATCCTTGGCGACTATTCAGCCGCCCTTACGAACATGCTGGTGGTCTCGGCCCTCGCGGTCGTCTTCGTCCTTTTGGGGGCCAAGGTCACCATTTGGAAAGAGAGGTAGGCCGCCCGCCCCCAGATCCGCCCGCGCGCTAGACCTCGAGTTCTCGGAGCAGGTCAGCTATCCCTCCCCTGGCCCAGCGATACGCGAGCAGCGAGACGGCGGCGGAGAAGATGAGAGCCGCCGCCATCAGTATCGTGTAGATGGAGCCGATGTCAACGGCTATGCTCCCCGCGATCAGGGAAACGAGGACCGGGGAGATCGACGCGAGCATTATTGCCACTCCTGTGGGAAATGCGACCAGCATCCCGACAGGTTTTACAAACCTGGGTCTGGGCCTCTCGGAGAAGTCCGGGAACCTCGATGCGAACCCCAGCCCGATAAATGTCTCCTCCACCGCGACGGCGGGTGCTAATATCAGGGCCGAGAGAATCTCCCTCTCCCCGAGCCCGAGGAATACGGAGGTGACGACGACCATTACCGCCGTGGCGCCGAGCGCGAAGGTCAATGCCAGGGCTGCCTTCGCCCTGAGGTACTGCCTCGGAGTAACCGGCAAAGTGTAGATGTTCGCTATCGCCTTTCCCTCCTGTCCTATGCTGACGCTCGAGAAGATGAGCGCGAAGATTCCCCCGACGAGAAGCAGGGGAAAGCCAACCGCCCCCGATGATGCTCCCCGCTCCCCGCCCACGCCGGTGAACTGGGGGAGGAGGAAGGCGGCCGTCATGACGAACGGTATCGCGAGGAAAGGGACCATCTCCCTCCTCCTTGTCAGCCCCTTGAGGTCCTTCCTGATCAGGGCCGACTCGACAGCGGAGAAGCCGAAGCCCTGAAGGGCGCCGCTCGACGGCGTGTACTCACCGTGCGACACCGTCACCGACACGGGAGAGGGCGACCAGAACCTAGACCTGACCCTGACGGCGGCCCATGTCATGAATCCCGCGAAGCCTGCCGAGAGCCCCGCGAAGGCGAGCAACCACAACGCTTGACCGTCCAGAGCCTCCCTTACGACCGACGACGGCCAGAGGAACGGAACGAGGAACGACGCCGCGGCCTCCCTACTGAATAACGTCAGGAGGCTGAGAAGGGCGAGAGGATTGAAAAAGAACTGGAAGGTCACGATCACGGTAATCGAGATAGCCAGCCTCACAAAGAGGGCGCCGCGTCGAGCCCTCCCCATCGCCGACGTCGAGACCCTGTTCAGCGTCGCCCTGAGTATCTCGACAAGGAGTGCCCCAGTGAAGAGCGCCACGACGCTCAACAGAGCCGCAAGGACCCAGACGGGGAGCAGCCCCTGACTCCCTGCGATGGGGAGTGTCGCCCCGAAGGCGAGAGCAGGCAGGATGGAGTAGATGAAGCAGATTGAGAGGGCCGATGCTGTCACGTATTCGCTCTGCGAGACAGGCAGCCAGTTGAGGGTGTCGCTGGCGGCGAATTTGGACGAGACGTTCAGCTCGAATAGAAGGCTCGCAACGAAGATCATCGGAGGGAGGAGGGCCGGCAGGAAAATCAGCGTCTCTCGCGCGATGGTTGCGAGTGAGAATCCCGGGATTGAGGGGAAGAACGCAACGAGTCTGGAGACGATGACCGCGGAAACCACAAAGGCGATTGCGTCGACGAGTATCACGGCCGCCGGGCGGTTGAGGAAACTCCCCGAGAATCTCCCGCTCCTCGCGGACCTCAACTGCGACTTCACGAGGACGTCTGTTATCTTGAGGACCTTCACAGGTTTCACCGGGTGAGCGCCTCGACTACCTCCTTCAGGTCCTCAGTCCCGGTCATCTTTAGGAAGACATCCTCGAGGGTCGAGCCAGGCATCCCGGCCCGCCTCCTCAACTCCGCGGGCGTCCCCTCGGCGAGGAGGTTACCTCTTTGCATGATGAGAACTCTGTCGCAGATCGCCTCTGCGATCTCGAGAATGTGAGTGCTGAAGAGTATCGCGATGCCCTCTCTCGCGAGCTCGCGCAGGAGGTCCTTCACGATCTTAGCCGACCTGGGGTCGAGCCCGTTGAGCCCCTCGTCGACCACGAGGAGCCTGGGCTTGTTCATCAGCGCCGCGGTTATCGTTATCTTCTGCTTCATCCCCTGAGAGTAACCGCTTATCATATCATTTTCGTGACCGTCCAGCTCGAGGGCCCTCAGAAACTGGCTTATCCTCTCCTTCTTCGCGGCAGGTCCCATCCCGTACATGTCTCCGACGAAGTCCAGGTACTCCACCCCGGAGAGGAACTCGTAGAGCTGCGGCGTCTCGGGGACGTAGCCTGAGACCTCCTTGACGCCTATCGGGTCCGTGATGACGTCTCTCCCGTACACCTTCGCGCTCCCCGAGTCCGGCTTCAGGATCCCCAGAATCATCTTCATCGTGGTCGACTTGCCCGAGCCGTTCGGGCCGAGGAGCCCGAGTATCTCCCCCCGTCGCAAGGCAAAGGTCAGATGGTCGACCGCACGCGTCGTCCCGAAGGACTTCGCGAGTGAGGTGGCCTCCAGTGCGTTCGCTTCTCCACCTGAGGGGGTAGGCATCAACGGGAGTTCTTTCGACGACCTTTCCTTTTCCGTATTAGAACTTTCAGGAGCACGGGGTTGGGGCGAAAATCCTTTCTCGAGCAAAGGTGGACCGGGGGGACAGGTTCATCATTGACCCGAGGCAGTCAACAAGAGAAAGGTAAGGACCCATAGATAATGAGGATGTTCGGCTGGCGGTTTTAGCTGCTAGCGGCTACCAGGATAGGATAACAGAGCCTCCCTTAGATGTTGCAAGGAGGTATTTCCGCCGCTTAGAATCAAAACAACTTTCTTCCCTTCTAGGCTGCTGCTGATTCTCTGTGCAGCGGCCAGTGGCGAAGCGCCAGCCGCTTCTGCAAGATTATGCGTTTTCTCGATCATGACTATCATCGCGTTCCGAATCTCCTCCTCGGACACCAGGACGAAATCATCTAACAACCTTCGAAGTATCCTCTGAGTAAGTTCAAAGCCTACTCTTGTCGCTAATCCTTCAGCGAACGTTCCACTTTTGTCAGTGACCAACTTTCCATCTTTCCACGACTTGAAGGCAGCGGGTGCTTTCTCAGATTGAACTCCAATGACTCTAATCTTCGGGTTTACCGACTTAGCAACAATAGAAGCGCCAGCTGCACCGCTCCCTCCGCCGACTGGGACAATTATCACATCAGCGTTTGGCAGATCCTCTAAGATTTCCAGTGTATGCGTTGCAACGCCAGCAATTAGCAAAGGCTCGTTTGCTGAGTGGATGTAGCGATAATTCTGCTTGCTCGCAAGCTCCTCCGCAAACTCCCTCGCCTCGTCGAAATCCTTTCCGTGGAAGATTACTTCGGCACCCAGCTCTTTCGTAGCCAGAACCTTGAGCGGGTTGGAATTCTCAGGCATGACTATCAGAGCGCGTACCCCGAACAACTTGGAAGCGAAAGCAACTGATTGGGCATGATTTCCAGTGGAGGCTGCGATTACTCCCCTTCTTCTTTCATCTTCACTCAGCCTAGAGATCAAATTAATTCCTCCTCTAACCTTGAAAGCGCCCGTAGGAAGATGATTCTCGTGCTTGACGTAGACATCTGCTGAGAGCATGCTGTTCAAAGAGGCATAATGATACAGAGGGGTTTTTGGTAAGTAGCGACTGATGACTCGTCTTGCCTCAAAAACATCTTTCGTCGAAGGTTCCTCTACTGGAAGATTATCTTCCGCAACCAATCCAGGAAGTCTGTGCAATAGCTAAGCCGTCACGAAGCTCGGGTTTGAAGTTTACTCGAGCACCGGCGCTATGCCTGCGACCATGTCCTCGACGGACGCATGAGTGCGGAAGTGGTGGTCATCAGGATCGATGATAATCTTCCAAGTCGAAGGCATAGAGCGGCCGAGTGTGATGTGTGAATACCTAAACCTGATTGAGGTTTGCTAAAGCTGGCTGGGGATCTCTCGAAGCTCACGGACTTGCGGAAGTAGTTCGACGCGGTTGTAATCGAGCCTCGCTCGAGCGCTTCAACCCACCTCCTGAAGTTCTCATCTTCCACCTAGTGGTGGTACGACGATTTTGCCAGGCTCAGCCTCCTCAATTTTACATGTTCACCAATTTTTGGTGAGCTTCAGGGGCTTTAAGCCGGATAGGACTCACACGAATAATAGTGTGGACCGGGGGGGACTTGAACCCCCGACTTTGGGGAGCTTCAAGCTCTCTCCCGCGTGCAAGGCGGGCGTTCGTACCAACTGAACTACCGGCCCACGATTCAACCAGCCGGCATTCGCTTCTTATTCTCTTCCACATGAATGCTCGCCTGTAGCCTCAATTCCACCAATACAAATCGCGTCAAAGTGGCCGAGAGAGCAAGGACCGCTCGATATGCCTCCTGCCTAGCCAGTCAGCTTTCCGGCTCATCGGCTGAGAACGACAAGACTTGATCATAGTTGAGCCGGAAGGGACCGACCCCCCAGAAGCTGTGGGCCGGAAGGGACTCAAATGCAAAAGAATTCGAATCCCATGGAGAATGCTGGCTCCGACGGTTGCGAGTAGTCCCTGCAACAAGGGCCCAACGAAGCTGATTGAAACGCAAGGAATGAACTCGTGAAAGGTATTTAATCTCTGAAGACGTATAGAATTCCATGAAACCTGCACAGAAGGGCACGCAGAAGTCCGCCGAGAACACCACCGCGACCAGCAAGAAGTTCAAGGGATTCACGGACGAGGAACGAGGCGCGATGAAGGAGCGCATCCAAGAGCTGAAGGCGGCCGCAAGCCTCGGACCGGGGGCGGACAAGGCGGACGGGGAAAGCGCCGTGCTCGCGAAGATCGCCGAGATGCCGGAACCGGATCGCACCATGGGCAAGCGGCTCCATGCTATCATCAAAGCCAGCGCGCCAGCCCTCTCGCCGAGACTCTGGTACGGGATGCCCGCGTATGCCAAGGACGGCAAGGTCGTCTGCCACTTCCAAGCAGCGCAGAAGTTCAACACGAGGTACGCGACGTTCGGCTTCAGCGACAAGGCGAACCTCGACGAAGGCGCCATGTGGCCGACCGCCTTCGCGCTGAAGGGGTTGACTGCCGCCGAAGAGGCAAGGATCGCCGCGCTCGTGAAGAAAGCGGTGAGCTAAGGACCGAGATCGCCACTAGGCCCCGCCCTAAGCAGGATTGTCGGAAGGGACGAGGCGTCCCCTCGTGACGAGAACGCGCACCATCGTGCGCCGAACGAGTCCCAGCCGCTCGACCTCCGGAGATGATCACGGACGAAATGTCGCGAGGAACCGAGCTCGCGAGCGAGCCCAAGTATCCCTCACCTATCAGCCACTCCTGATACCTGAAGAGCCTTCTGATCCACGGCCGCCTGGTCCTCTCGCTGCTCAGCGTGTAAAGCATCTGCACGACGCAGGGCATCCCTTCACAGTCTCCTGTGCCAAGGGATTGGGCTGGAATCATACCGGAGTGAAGAGATTGGGCCGGAAAGGGATTCGTTCTAGACATACCACGTCTGCCCACGAATACCATCCACCTACTTACTCTCTGCGAAATGCTTTTGACCGCAGCAGCGTAGCGCTGTTCCGTGGCTAAACCGGCAGCCATCGCATTTGATGCCTACGGGACGCTCCTCGATGTCGCATCCCTTGGATCCGAACTTGCCAATCTAGACGGCGCGGCAAGGCAGAGGTTTGTAGCTCTCTGGAGGAGCAAACAGCTCGAATACACATGGCTGAGGACTCTGATGGGGAGGTATGTCGACTTCGAGTCGGTAAGCGGGGAGGCGCTGCGCTATGCAATGAAAAGTATGGACATCGGGGAGAAGGAGTTCGATAGGTTGATGGACGGGCTAAGAAAAATTCACTGCTTCCCAGAAGTGCAATCCGCTCTTGCCGGTTTGAAATCCAAGGTGCCGCGACTGGCCATACTCTCCAATGGGACTCCAGGAATGCTGACATCCGCCCTTGAAGCCAACGGGATTCAGGGATACTTTGAAACCGTGCTTTCTGTCGACGCCGTCAGGAGATACAAACCTGACCCACGGGTCTACGACATGGCCACCAGGCATTTTAGGGCAAGACCAAGGGAACTCCTCTTCGTTTCCTCGAACGGCTGGGATATCTGCGGAGCTGCCAGCTGCGGGCTCACCACAGCCTGGTGTAACCGGTCTCGTGCTACCTTCGACGAGCTGGGGTATTCTCCGGACATAGAGGTAAGAAGTCTGGACGAGCTGGCTGGAAAAATCGATCTGGTGATGACGTAATTCGTGAGGCATTTTCTCGGCAGATCTTGGTCAAAGCCTGCCTCAACGGTCCCCGGATGAAGTCTGAACACGAAGCGGTCCCAGTGCTGTCAAGCGAAATTGCTTCCGACGTGAGGCTCGCCGCCGACGCGGGAGCGGGAGCTGTTCACTTTCACCCGCGAGCGCGGGACGGAAGGGAGACCTTGGACGCCCGCAGCTGCGGCGAGGCGGTCTCCCGTGCGAGGGAGCTATGTCCAGGCATCCCGATAGGGCTCTCAACCGCAAAGTGGATAGAGAGCAATCAGGCAAAGAGGTTCGACGCGATAAGTCGCTGGGAGGTCCTTCCAGACTTTGCTTCTGTCAACTTCAACGAAAGGGGCTACAGTGCTCTTTGCAGCCTTCTCTTGAAGCGTGGGATAGGCGTAGAAGCCGGAATCTGGAGCATCGAGGATGCTGCGAGGTTGGTAAAGAGCGGGCTCCATGGGCGTTGCTTGAGAATCCTGGTCGAGGTCACCGAAAAAGAGCCTAGGAAAGCCGTCAGCCTCGCCGATGATATTGAAGGGTACTTGAAGCGGTCGGGAGTTAAGACCCCGAGGCTGCATCACGGCTATGGGCGGGTTGCTTGGCCGGTTCTGGAAAATGGAATCCTGACCGGCAAAGACGTAAGGGTGGGGATGGAGGACACGCTATTCCTCGCCGACGGTACTCGAGCAAGGAGCAACAAGCAGCTGGTCGAAGGGGCAGTCCTACTCGCGCGGCGGTTCGGCAGAGAACCGCTGAGGCTTCCGAAAGGCAACCCGGACACATGATCATCACGATGTCTGGCCAGTGTATCAGCTTTCTGTCCTGCTGCCCCTGGCAAGCGGAGAGGGCTGGATGTCGGGTGAGCGAGCGCCCGAGGGCCATGAGCTCACATTGAATCGAGAAGGCTTCAAGAGAACCATGGATGGACACATACTGTTCCAAAGAGGGTGCAACCTCTCGGCTCAGACGGTAGCAACTCTTAGGCAGGCAGGGATTCCGACACCAGACTATCTGATGTGGCTCAGCAGGTCTTCGACCTTCGCCAATCGGGATTTGTCAAAGATGTCGAGAGGGAGGTCAACTCCTACTCCCGCGTTGGGGACGTCCACGATACCGAAGATCTTCATTTGCATGCCACAAACGCTAAGGATCGTGTAGGCTTGAGGGCCGGTGTAGCCAAGTTTTCGAATGAAGGAGATGGTGTTAATGAGGGCCTGCCTCGTCGCTACTGTGGCATCGAGGTAGTACTGCTTGCCGTTTTCTACACATAACCCTGCGAAAGTAAGCACCCTGGCAAACTGGGGCTTGATCCATCCGGGCTGGTAGATTGGCCAAGTGGATCCATATTTCGCGTGACCCCCCTTCCAGAGCCCGATTCGAAGCGTTATCTTTCCGTCCATCTCGATCGCGTTCCAGGTTACCTCTCCGTCTCCCTGTGCGAAGTGGAGGTCTCCAACGGAGAGGTGGCCGCCCTTGACAAGAACCGGAATAAACAGCTTTGAGCCGAGGGTCAAGTCTTTGATATCGACGTTCCCCCAGTTCTCCCTGGCAGGCACTGTCCGGGCAGATTCTTTCGCAATCTCCGCCTTCGACGGGAGTGCCGTTTCCGGAGAGGGACCGTACGCCTTTCCTTCGTCGTAGAGGGGGCTCTCCCTTCTGTGCCATTCTTTCAGGAGGGCCGCTGAGGGTGCCGTTCCAATAACACCAGGGTGAGGCATCGCGGGTACCGTGACACCCGGAACATGTCTGGAGACGGCGAACTTGTTTCCATCCTTCATGTGCCACGCGGACTTGAACGGTTTCGGATAGATGTCCTTCAGAATCCCCCCAATCTCGGGAATGATCGCGGAATACCCGACTCCGCTGAGGGGCTCTATGTTCAGTATCTCCGCGACGAGAAAGTCGCCGGGTTGCGCGCCCCTGACAGCGATTGGGCCGGTAATCGGATGGACGCGGCTGAGGTCGAGCTTCTTGACGTCCTCCACGCTATCCGTGTCCTTCAGCTGATAGTCGTCGTACCCGATGCACTCCAGACGAATTTCATCTCCGGGAGATATCTCAACAATTGGTTTGATATCCGGATGCCACCTGTTGTGGACCTTGTCTTCTTGATCTGCCGCACGCCTTCCTTTCTTCAGCGTGATGGAGTGGTCGGGCATGAATATGCAGGTTCATCGGGGCCAAAAAAAATCATATAAGTCTTGCCCATTGAAGTAGCTGCAGCTTAATCATACCGTCGTGGAAGATTAGCTTGCTCCTCCCTCCCTTCGTCCCTCCCTTCCAGGACTTCTCAGACCTTAGACCCCGATTTGCGGCGTCCTTTGGTTCATATAAAATGAGGTTGGATGGGCCGGAAGGAACCCGTTCTAAACATATGAACAAAAAGAGGATTCACAACCTTGACCTTGACAAGGATTCGAATTGCCCTAGATTCGAACGCTTGGCCTTTCGTACATCATCGGCGCTTTATTAATTCACGCACGCTGTTCGTGCATGACCACCTGGGAAGACTCAAAAATTCGATTACTAAATCATAAACGACGGGCTCGGAATATCTCGTGCCGTGAGAAGACCGAAGGGAATTCCGATGTTAAGAAATTTGTTGAAACGCTATCGTAGTCTGAATAGATAGCGCAAGAAATCTAGCAGTTTGTCTATTGCATTCTCGCCGCCAATTGCCACCAATTGGCATGTGTATTAGACTCGGAATATCAGAAGGTAACGGATTGTACGATGTCGCTCTTCAGGCGGTCAAGAAGGTTTTGACTAAAGATATATATATTTCAAGTACAGTATTTCATTAATTGATGAAGTATCATGCTAGTTGCCGTTGAACGCCTCAAGTTCAAGGCCAAGTTCTTCAGAGGATTCGCAGACCCTACAAGGCTTGCGATACTCGAATGCCTCAGAGAAGGCGAGGTTCAAGCAACTGAGATCGCTAAACGGTTGAACCAGAGCGAGTCAAACATCTCGAACCATCTCTCCTGCCTCATGGACTGCGGTCTTATCAGAAACAGGAGGAATGGAAGGAACATCTATTACAGCATCAGGATCGATAAAGTTCGAAAAATGCTTGAAAGCGCTGATGAGGCGTTGAAGCAGGTGTATGACGAGATAGCTGCTTGCGTTAGATACGAGGAATAGGAAAGGAGTTCAAAGATGGAGGAAGAAGTGGAGCGTGAGCAGAGCAAGGTCAGAATAGGTCTCGCTTTAGTCTCTGGCAGCCTGCTGAGTGTAGGTCTCGTCGCCTTCCTCACGGGTGTGCCGGCGGGACTCAGGCAGGGGTTATTCGGCGTGTCACTCGTACTAGTTGCGGCACCTGTCCTCCACAACGCCCTACAAAGGGTCAGGGAAAATCCATTCAACGAAGACCTGCTAATGGGCACGGTAGGCATCGGCGCAGCTGCAATAGGAGCATGGGGAGAAGGCGCTGCCGTACTCTTGCTTTACAACATCGCTGAGCGTGTCGAGGACTATACCGTGGACAGGGTCAGAAACATAGCTAAACATGTAGCGGGTCTCCTGCCAAAGAGAGCCCTCATCAAAAAGGATGGAAGGATCGAGGAAATTCCAATCGAGGACCTAAGCCGCGGAGACATAGTCGTTGTCAAAGCAGGTTGGAGGATTCCCGTCGATGGGAGGATAGCGGCTGGAAGATCAAGCGTAGACCAGTCGGTCATCACCGGCGAATCAATCCCAATCGAAAAGTCTCCAGGAGAAAGGGTTCTCTCAGGGAGCCTCAGCCTTGACGGCTCGCTTGAAGTCGTTGTTGAGAGACCCTACAAGGAATCTACGGTCAATAGGATTGTCGAGATGGTTACAGAAGCCCACGAAAGAAAGGCCAAGATCGAGCGCTTAATCGACAGGGTCTCCGGATACTATATTCCTTCGATGATTCTTGTCTCCGTGAGTATAGCCCTCATACCACCATTTGTCTTGGGTCAGCCTTTCCAGACCTGGCTATACAGAGCCCTGATAGTGCTCGTGATCGCCTGCCCGAGCGCCCTCGTGATTTCTACTCCCGTAACCGTGCTGATGGGATTGACGAGGGCGATGCGGAGCGGCATCCTGATTAAAGGCGGAAGGTACCTAGAAGAACTGTCGAGCGTCAAGACGATAATATTTGACAAGACCGGAACCCTAACGCAGGGAAAGTTGAGAGTCTCAAAAGTGGTTTCTCTGGACGGCTTCACCGAAGACGAAGTTCTCAGACTCGCGGCTATGGCGGAGTCGAGATCGAGCCACCCAATAGCCCACGCGATCATGGAAAGGGCAGGCTATGGCAAGAACGAATACCCTGATGGAATGCAGATGGTCGACGTTGCGGGAAAAGGGATCAAGGCCATAGTCAGCGGTAGAGGGACGCTGTTAGTCGGCAGAACCTCATTCCTCAAGGAATCCGGGGTGGAGATCAACGAAGTCGTTTCAAGATCAATGCCCCCTGGCGGCACCACGATGGCTGTAGCACTCGAGGGAAAGATGATTGGTGTAATCTACGTGGAGGATGAGATCCGACTTAACGCGAAGGACGTGGTAAAGCAACTTCGCTCCATGGGTAAGAAAACTATCATGATGACCGGGGACAACTCAACGGAGATCGGCATTGACGAGTACTATGCGGACTTGCTTCCCGAGGACAAGGTCAGGCTAGCTGGCGAGCTCAAGAGGAAATACGGAAACACGGCAATGGTCGGCGACGGCATAAATGACGCCCCCGCCTTGACGGCGACAAACGTAGGCATAGCTGTAGGCACAGCCGGGAACGACATAGCCATCGAGGCGGCGGACGTTGCGCTGATGGGCTCTGACCTTAAGGCCGTTCCCTACCTCCTCAGGTTAGGTAGAAAGGCATCCACCAGAATAAAGTTCAATATCGCATTAGCCCTCGCCGTCAAGGCGCTGATGATAGTACTGGGCGCAGTAGGTCTGATACCCCTTTGGTTCGCAGTCATTGGGGACGATGGTCTAACGCTATTGATCATAGCAAACGCTTTGCCACTATTGAGGTTTCGCATGTGACCATGGGAAAAGAGTTTGGATTTTACTAATTCGAATCATCGGCCCATGTCAGTTGTTCGAGTCTGAAATATCAAGTGCACGATGTGGGCCGGAAGGGATTCGAACCCTTGGCCTCTCGATTATCAGTCGAGTGCTCTAGCCAAGCTGCTCCTGGTGCGACTGAGCTACCGGCCCATTGGTTCGGGACCGAACGGTCGGGCTATAATCACTTTGGTCCATCGAGCCGCTCCCCGACTGCTGCCGGGACGACGCTTCAATCGTCAAACGAGACATCGGTT
>Ga0209157_1000951_pt1 | contig 24453 bp, 17 predicted proteins | sample GraSoiAngelo_135_FD_185892 | JGI IMG/M metagenome (GOLD analysis project Ga0209157, IMG submission 185892) | Grasslands soil microbial communities from the Angelo Coastal Reserve, California, USA - 14_0929_05_40cm (SPAdes) (version 2) | ecosystem: Environmental > Terrestrial > Soil > Grasslands ...
TGAGACCAACTCCACCGATCAGTTCTTCCCCTGGATCGCCACCCACCACGACGGGCTGCTCAGCATCATCTGGCTGGACAAGAGACTGGATCCGAACAACCAGAACTACGATGCGTTCTACACGAACACCGCGGACGGCGTGACGTTCCTGGCGAACGTGAGGGTCTCCACGGTGACCTCCATCATCGGGAGGACGACCTTCATCGGGGATTACAACGGCCTTGCGGTCACAGGCGGGAGCGTCATCCCTGTCTGGAACGACAAGCGCCTGCAGCTTCCGGCGGTATTCAGCGCCGTGGGGACGCTCGCACCGTAGCCTGGACGGAACGTCACTCCCGGAGTGCGCTAACATATCATCCCGTCGTGGACGCGCCCCCCAATCACCATTCCAACCCGCTGAATCCATCGCTGTCGCGCACCACGCCGGGCGACCGATCTTCTAAGGGCGCGCGCTGGCGCGATGGGCGCCATGTCGCGGCCCTGGTGATCGCCCTCGCCGCCGATGCCGTGCAGATCGGACTGCTGCCTCTCTTCATGGAAGGTGCCGCGGCGCCGTGGAATGACGCGCTGGATATTGCGGTAGGGGCGGCGTTGATCGCGCTGCTCGGCTGGCACCCGGCGTTTCTCCCGGCGTTCCTCGGCGAGCTGGTGCCATTCCTCAACCTGTTCCCGACCTGGACTGCAACTGTGGTGTTCGTGGTCACGAGGAAGAGATAGGACCGACGAGCTTTCCTCTGCGTCAGTAGATCCCGTTGCCGGGGCGGTCATTAGGGCTACAGACTCAACGGACGGACGCCGGCGCAGGCACTTCGCGAGGCGGTGTCGAGGAGCTCCCACCCTTCACGTCGGAGGATGTGACGCCAACCGAAAACGCCACTGCCTGAGTCACACCCCGGAGGCCGGGTGTCGGGTAATTACCGTGCTTGTACATGAAGAGCTATTCACCGGAGTCAAGCACCTTCGTTGCTAGCACGCTGGGCCGGCCCATCGCCACCCCTTGAGAAGCGACCCCTCCATCACGTCGCGTCTTCATGCTCAGCGAGCGGCGCTCTAGCAAGGATCGATTCCCAGTATAGTTACCAAGGAGGTAAGGATGAGACCTCATTTGCGAACGGTGACGATCATCTTGGCGACATTCTTGATCTCAACTGGCATGGCGGTCGCGCTGCAACTGACTCTTGCGCCGGCTCAGCCCATGTTCCAGAAACTGCAGGACGTGAAGTGGGCCAAGATCCTTCCTGATCTGGGGGAAATGTCTCCTGAGATAGCGATCCTGCGGGTCGATCCCAAGACCCAGGCGACGCAGTTACTTATTCGCACGCCGAAGGCAATCCACGTGCGCAAACACTGGCACACAGCCAACGAAACCCACACCATGATCTCGGGCAGGGCCATCTTCGCGTGCGAGGGCAAACGGATCGAGTTGGGTCCCGGTGATTTCAATTACATGCCTGCGAGAATGGTTCATGAAGCGTGGCTGCCCGAAGCCTCGTTGACGTTCATCACGGTCGACGGCGCGTGGGACGTCAACTGGGTCGAGGGTCCACCGACGGCGACGGACGTCACCAAGTGATGGTGAGGGCGGCCTCGCCGAAACGATTGCCTCGCCCGCTCACGACGACGATCTACACGCACCCGAGCGACGAGGAGCTTCACCACTCGGTCCGGCTCCTGCTCTGCCAGCCGCGTCATTTTTGGGGCTGCCAATCACCCGCTACCCGACCAGCCCGATGGACGCGATGACTGCGTCTGGAGAAAACCCGAACTCAGGGTCCAGTCTTCGCGTCACGCTTCCCGGCATCTGATTCATTGCTCGGCACGAGCACGTACTTGGCGACGTAGTCCTTCAGCTTGCTTCGCTCCGCCGCGGGAAGAAGCAAGGTAACGTCCGGGGAAAGGCGCGCGTAGATCTGGTAGTACACGAACTCATTCAGCATCCCGTCGTCCAGGATGGTCTTGATCCGCTCGATGGTGGCATTCTGGGGAATCTTGCCATCCTCTCGGCTCTGCTCGTATCCAATGACCAACGCCGCCAAGCATTCGGACTCTTCAGACGTCGACCATCGATGTTCCTCGTGACCCGTCAGTTCCTTCCGGTGTCCAGGCTCGCCGAGCCAAAACCCCTTGCACATCGCGTGGTAGAACCACGGCAGGTCCTCAGGATTCGAGTAGATTGCGACCGTGTCGCCCTCTAGTCGGGCAAGCGACTGGGGAAGGAAAGAGGCATCCTCTATGACTACTCCCATCTGTGTCGCATAGTTCTTCACGGTCGTGATGATCGACTTCCGGCGGGGGTGCAGGGTCAAACTCTCGATGAAGGCTTCCTTTGCCTCCTTGAACCGCTTCATCTTCACAAGAGCGTGCGCCTTGAAGAAAAAGCCGCGGAAGTCGAACGGGTTCAGGTCGGTTGCTTTCTGGTAAGACTCAAGGGCTTTGTCGAAATCACCCGAGAAAAAGCGACAGTCGCCCAGGCCGATGTACGCGAAGTAGCATTTGGGGGAGGCCTCTATTGCCTTCTGGTATAGTTCGGCGGCACGATGATACTTCTTGTCGCCATACGCAGATTCCGCCTCCTTCACAATATCCATCGAGCCACCTTCGAACGGGTACGACAGCAGGCTCAGGCCGCCTTTACCGTCATCCGAGATCCAGGGGTACTCGAGTTGCTTTTCTGAGGATGGCCAGTAGACTTCTGCGAACTGTTCCGGCCCCATGTCCTTCAGTGACTTTAGCATGTCGATCTTGTACGACGTCTTCGACTTGTCCATCGCCTTAACCATCTCGCCGGGTGTCAGGAAGTGATTCGATTCCTTCGCGCGCGCGGGCAGAGATGGGAGCGCAATGACCAGCGTCAGGACCAGCAGCAGCATTTTCTTCATCAGGTTCCCTCCATTGCTGGCCAGGTGCTCCGTCGAAAAGGTACTGCCTCTCATCTCAGTCGCATTCCTTTTGCCCTCTCTATCGCCACCCTCACTCCCTTAGCCTCCCGGATCCTCCTAACCTGCGCCTTCTGCCGCGGCTTCAGCTGCCGCATGTAGCCCATGTAGCGGCCCTGGAGGACCAGGGAGGCGCGACCCTTTGCGGAGAGGCGGGGGCGGGAGCGGCCGTTGCCTTTTGGGGCACCGTTCATGGACATGGCAGCAGAGAACATGGGGGCGATGCGGCGGAGTGAGCGGTCGAATGCCTTGAGCGTCTGACGCAGGGTCAAGAGTTCGCTGCTAACACGACGATGCAGACTTGGCAAGGATAATCCTCCTATTCACCCGACGAAGTGTTCCGATTCACACGACTCGAACATCGTCTGTGTCGTCATGAAAAATGCTATTCTTCTGGCGGTTCGAGAGCGCGCCTGAAAGCCGCGACGGCGTCACGATCTTCTTCCACGAGACCTTCCTCAGGCAAGTCTTTCAGTAATTTCTGGATTCGGGCGACTGGTACAAACTTCTCGACTTCCTTGGTGTCGATGCGTTTTCGCACCTGCGATGTTCCCTTGAGTAACTCGGTCACGACGTCTTGATGTGTGAAGGTCGCAAGAGGCCCTCCTTCTTGCTGATCAGGTTTTCGACCCACCCTCTTGGCTCGCTCTCGGGCCCCAAATCATGCCAGCGATAGAGGATGAATGGTAGCTCCGGATGGGCGCTGAGATCATTTTTCATCGCGGCGTCACGAATCCTGGCCAGAAGCAACTGCCTGGCGACTCGCAGGTCTTCTCCGACGAGGAGCGGCGGGCGTGCTCTGGAATCCTTGTCCTTCTCGGGTTCTCCTCCGTAGAAGACCCCTATCAACGGCAAATAAAGGCCATCTGTAGCCTCGATGGCTGAGCGCAAGTACTTGCTGCGCTTTACTTGATCGACCTCTCGTTCGAGCAGGCGCCTGATTAGCAGCCAACAGACCCGGTCAATCCCAACCATCCACCCACTCGTTTCGGTGTGTGGCAGATTGTCACCAATATCAAAGAGCGAGGTGATAAAGGGCACAGGCACAGCTAAATAGGAAACCGCGATTCAGGATCACCACAAGTTATTTTTTTGGTACGACTTGAGTGATTGATCGCGGTGTGACAGTCAAGTAAAAGGGCCTCCGGATGTTGTCGGCGCGTCTTACGAGGGCGCGCCATCCAGGAGGCCCCCCAATGAACGGACGAATTGTAATCCGGATACCGCGCTGGGTGAAGAGGCGACTGAGGCGTCAGATGCAGAAGACCCGGGACGCGGCTTTCAGGACACGGGTGCAGGTCGTGCTGCTCTATGAAGCCGGGCTGGGAGCACAGCGTATCGCGGCGCACCTGGGGTGCGTACCGGCGACGGCGGTGCGTGTGGCGCGGCGATTTCTCGAACAGGGAGAAGATGGGTTGCTCGATGGCCGCCGTGGCAATGGCGAGCTGAAGGTCGATGACGACCTGCGGCAGGCTCTGGCGGAGCTGGTCGCGGGATCGGCCCAAGACCACGGATGGTCCCGGCCCACCTGGACGCGCGAGGCACTGGTGGCGACGCTGCGGCAGCGGACCGGAGTCCGAGTGAGCGTGACCACGGTAGCCCGGATGCTCCGTGACCTCGGGGCACGCTGGGGGATGGCCCGGCCGACGGTGGTCTGTCCCTGGTCGAAAGGCCGCAAGGCGCGCCGTCTGCGGGCTATCAAGAAGATCCTCACGAACCTGCGGTCGGATGAGGTCGCCTACTTCGAGGACGAGGTCGACATCCATCTGAACCCCCGCATCGGCCGGGACTGGACGCTGCGCGGCCAGCAGAAGGTGGTCGTCACGCCCGGCCAGAACCGTAAGCGCTATCTCGCCGGGGCGCTGGCCGTGAACGGTCGCGACCTGGTGTTCGTGCGCTCCGAGCGCAAGAACAGCGACCTGTTCCTGGCGCTGCTCGAGAAGCTCAGCCGGCACCATCCACGGGCGCGCCGCATCCACCTGGTGCTCGACAACTACGGCATCCACTCCAGCCACAGGGTGCGGGCGTACCTGGCCAAAGATGGCTTCCGGTTCCGGCTGCTCTTCTTGCCGCCCTACAGCCCTGAGCACAACGACATTGAGCGGCTCTGGCGCGAAGTGCACGCAAACGTCACCCGCAATCACCGTTGCACCACCATCGACGAATTGATGCGGCGGGTCACTTGGTACCTGCGCACCCATGCGGCCCGGCTCCGACGAAATAGTCTCACTCACAAGCGAGGGACTCGTCATGTCCGACTCGCAGCCTGACACGAGGACGACCTGCTCCGAATCACGGACGGTCATTTAGGAGCGCGTCGGGAGCCCGGCGACCTGCGGCTCCTCGCGCTCCTCCCGGGCACGGACCGGAACGGGGGAGCGCCGGAGCCAGGTTTGCAGGCGTTCCAGATAGACGTAGACGACCGGTGTGGCGTACAGGGTGATGATCTGCGAGAAGAGCAGGCCGCCCACGACCGCCAGGCCCAGCGGGCGGCGCGACTCGGAGCCGGCGCCGAAGCCGGCGGCGATCGGCAGGGTCCCCATCAGCGCCGCCATGGTGGTCATCATGATCGGCCGGAAACGGACGACGCAGGCCTCGAAGATCGCCTCCTCCGGCGTCTTCAGTCCATCGCGCCGGGCCTCGATGGCGAAGTCGATCATCATGATGCCGTTCTTCTTGACCAGACCGACGAGCATGATGATTCCGACGTAGGCGTAGAGCGACAGATCCGTGGAAGGGTAAAAGAGCCTGAAGGTAAAGAGCGTGATGAGGGCCCCGAGCCCGGCGAACGGCAGCGCCGACAGGATGGTGATCGGGTGGATGAAGCTTTCGTACAGGATGCCGAGGACCATGTAGATGACCAGGATCGCCATCACCAGGAGCAGGCCGAGACCGGCCGTCGCGTCCTGGAACGCCTGCGCGGTCCCCTGGAATTTCGTGGTGACCCCCTCGGGCAGCATCCCCTGTGCGACGTCATTCACCTCCTTCACGGCCTGGCCCAGGGAGACGCCCGGCTTGAGGTTGAAGGAGATCGTGACGGCGGGAAGCTGCCCGAGATGGCTGACGGTCAGGGGGCCGAGCGATTGTTTCAGGCTGGCCACGGCGCTCAGCGGCACGAGCGCTCCCGAGGACGAGCGGACGTAGAGCATCGAGAGCGCCGCCGGGTCGGCCTGGTATTGCGGAAGCAGCTGCAGGATGACCTGGTATTCATTGTTCGGGGCGTAGATCGTCGAGATCTGCCGCGACCCGTACGCATCGTAAAGGACGTTCTCGATCTGAGACGCGGTGACCCCGAGCGTCGCCGCCTTGTCGCGCTGGATCTGGATATCGAGCTCGGGATTCTTGATCTGCAGATCGCTCGTGACGTCCTGGAAGCCGGGGAGCGTCCGCATCTTCGCTTCGAGAAGGGGAGCCACGCGGTAGAGCTCGTCGGTGTCGGCGCCCTGGAGCGTGTACTGGTAGGGGCTCTTGGTGAGATTGCCGCCGATGCGAATCGTCGGCGGGATCTGCATGTACGCGCGCATCCCGGCGACCTGGGAGAGCTTCGGCCGCATCTGCTGGATCAAGACCTCCGCGGGAGGCCGCTCGCCGCGCGGCTTGAGATGCATGAACATGAGTCCCTGGTTGCTGCCGGTGAATCCTCGAGCCCCGGCGCTCGAGAGGAAGGCCAGGACGGCCGGTTCCTTCTGGACGATCGCCGCCATCGCTTTCTGGTGCTCCACCAGCGAGTCGAAGGAGATCCCTTCGATCGCCTCCGTGAACGCGAGGATCTGGGAGTTGTCCTCGTTCGGGAAGAGTCCCTTGGGGATCACGTATCCGAAGACACCCGTCAGGACGAGGACGACGACCAGCCCGATCAGGTTCACCCACTTGTGCCGCAGAGACCACGCGAGGCTCGACTTGTAGAAGTCGAGGGAACCCTCGAACACCCGCTCGAAGCCCTGGTAGACCCGACCGTGACGCTCGTTCTTCTGATGGTGCAGGAAACGGCTGCCGAGCATCGGGGTCAGGGTCAGAGACACGAAGCCGGAGACCAGGATCGCGGTGCCGATGGTCACGGCGAACTCGTGGAGCAGCCGTCCGACCAGGCCGCCCATGAACAGGATCGGGATGAACACCGCCGCCAGCGACAGCGTCATCGACAGGATCGTGAAGGAGATCTCCTTCGAGCCGTTCAGGGCCGCCACGAGCGGCGGCTCCCCCATCTCCATGTGACGGACGATGTTCTCGAGCATGACGATGGCGTCGTCGACCACGAACCCGACCGACAGCGTGAGGGCCATCAGCGAGAGGTTGTCCAGGTTGTAGCCGAGGGCGTACATGACCGCGAACGTCCCGACGATCGAGAAGGGGAGGGCCAGGCTCGGGATCAGAGTCGCGGACAGGTTGCGCAGGAACAGGAAGATCACCAGGACGACGAGGCAGAGGGTCAGGAGCAGCGTGAACTTGACGTCGTTGACCGACGCTTCGATCGAGACCGACCGGTCGTAGAGGATGTTCAGGGAGACCGAGGCCGGCAGATCGTTGCGGAACGACGGTAGAAGGGCGCGCACGGCGCGGGCGATCTCGACGGTGTTCGTTCCCGGCTGGCGCTGGATCGACAGGATGATGGCCCGGTCCATAGAAGTCGGGGTTACGAACCAGGCGGCGGTCTTGTCGTTCTCGACGCTGTCGATGACACGGCCGAGCTCCTGGAGCCGCACGGGGGAGCCGTTCCGGTAAGCCACGACGAGAGGCCGGTAGTCCTCGGCCGCCGTCAGCTGACCGCTGGCCTGCACGGTGAACGCCTTGTGCGCGCCGTAGAGCGTCCCGGTCGGCAAGTTCACGTTCTGGTCCTGGACCGCCTGCGAGACCTCGTCGATGCCGATGCCGCGCGTCGCCAGGGCGCGCGGATCGAGCTGGATGCGGACCGCGTACTTCTGCGCCCCGATCACGTTGACCTGCGCCACGCCGCTCACCGTGGAGATGCGCTGGGCCAGGTTCGTCTCGCCGTACTCGTCCAGGGCGTACAGCGGGAGTGTCTGGGATGTGAGCGCCAGATAGAGGATCGGCTGGTCCGCAGGGTTGACCTTCTGGTACGTCGGCGGGCTCGGCATGTCCCTGGGAAGCTGGGAGGCGACCTTGGCGATGGCCGACTGGACGTCCTGGGCGGCGGCGTCCAGCGGGCGGCTCAGGTCGAACGTGAGCGTGATCCCGGTCATCCCCAGGGCGCTCGTCGAAATCATCGAGTCGAGCCCGGCGATCGTGGTGAACTGGCGCTCGAGCGGTGTGGCCACCGCCGAGGCCATCGTCTCGGGATTCGCGCCGGGCAGGCTGGCGCTGACGGAGATGGTCGGGAAGTCGACGTTCGGAAGATCGCTCACCGGGAGCTGCCGATAGGCCATGATCCCGAACATCAGGATCCCGAGCATGACGAGGGTCGTCATGACGGGACGGCGGATGAAGAGCTCCGCGATGTTCATCGGCTGGCCTCCGTCCCCGGGGGGGAGGTGACCGGCGCGGCAGGCGCCGATCCACCCGCGGCGTCCTCCTGGATCCTGATGCTCGCCCCGGGGACGAGCCGGATCTGTCCGTCCTTCACCACCCGCTCCCCCGCCGCGATTCCCTTCTCCACGATCGTCTCGTGCTCGTAGACTCCGCCCGGCACGATGGGGCGCGATTCCACGGTGAGATCGGGTTTGACGACGTACACGTACGGGCCCTGCTGCCCCGTCTGGATCGCCTGGGTCGGGACGAGGAGGGCGTTCGGCTGCATCGACACCTGAAGACTGACGGTGACGAACTGCCCCGGCCAGAGAACCCGATCGCGGTTCGGGAAGGTCGCCTTCAGGAGGACCGAGCCGGTGGTGGTGTTGACGGCATTGTCGATGAAGCTGAGGGTGCCCGGGGGAGGCTGGACGGCGCTGTCGGGGATGACCGCCTGGACCACCAGACTCCCCGCCGCGCGGCGGCTCTTGATCTCCGGCAGCTCCCGCTGGGGCACCGAGAACGCGACGTAGATCGGATCGATCTGGTTGATGACCACGAGCGGAGTATCGGCGTTCGACTTGACGAGATTCCCCCGGTTCACCATCAGCTTTCCGGTGCGGCCTACGATCGGGGAACGGATGGTGCAGTACTCGAGCTGGACGGTCGCGTTGTCCACGGCGGCTCGGTCCGCGGCGACGGCCGCCTCGAGCGAAGCGGCGTTGGTGCGGATCCGCTCGTACTCCTCCTGGGTGACGTAGTCCTTCTTCACCAGGTCGCCGTAGCGCGCCAGGTCCTGCTGCGCGGTCTTGAGCTGGACCGAGTCCTTCTCGAGCTGGGCCTGCGCCGACTTGAGGGCCGCCTCGTACGGCCGCGGATCGATGCGGAACAGGAGGGCGCCTCTCTGCACGTCCTGGCCCTCACGAAAGCCGACCTCTATCAGCTCGCCTCCGATCTGCGCCTTGATGTCGACGGTCGAGTAGGCCTCGACCGAGCCGATCTCGTTGATCACGATCGGAACATTCATCTGTGTCACGACACCGACCGTGACCGGCACGGGGTCGTGCCCGCCGCTCCCCGCGGGGGCCTTCCCGGAGCAGGCGGCGAGTGCCGTGAGCGCCAGGACGCCCGCGATCGTGGCGGCCCTCATCCACGGCCTCTTCATGGCGTCTCCTTCTGCCCGGGCCCGGCCGGCCCCCAGATTCCGCCGGTATCGTGCGCCAGCTGCGCCGTGGCGACGAACCAGTCGGTGCGCGCCTGAGCCTCCTGTGCGCGCGCGCTGGCGAGGGCGCTCTCCGCGCTCAGGAGATCGAGGATGCTGCCGACGCCTGCCTTGTAACGCGCCGAGACGACGTCGTACGACTGGCTCGCGCTCTCCAGCAGATCGCGCGTGGTCAGGACGCGCTGTGTCGCGGTTTTCTGGTTGTAGTAGCTGTTCCAGACCTGGAAGGTCGCCTGCTGCTGCAGGCTGTCAAGCCGGGCCCGGGAGACCTCGGTGTCGGCCTCCGCCTTGAACACATTGTAGTGATAGGTCAATCCGTTGAAGATCGGGACGGTCAGCATGAAGCCCAGGCTGTACGTGTCCTGGCTATTGTAATCGGGGGCGTAGAAGATCCGTCCGCCGTTCAGGGTCGTGGTGAGGGTGGGCCGGTCCTGCGCCCGGGCGTTGTCGAGATTCGCCTGCGCCTTCAACACGAGAGCCCGAGCCGCCGACAGGTCCGGTCTTCGGGCCTGGGCCTGCTCGATCAGACGGTCGACCTGCTCGGTCCCCTGCGCCAGCGGCACCTCCTGCAGCGGAATTTCCACGTCGAAGGACGTGTTGGCGGGAAGCCCCACGGCGGTCGCGAGGACGCCGCGGATCACCTGGATCTGCCCCTGCGCCGTCTCGAGCCTGAGCCGCGCCTGCGACAGCGCCGTCCTGGCCTGCAGGACGTCGGCGACGGTGCTGAGACCCGCCTCGTGACGGTGGTCGGCGGCGTCGAGATTCGCGTGGGCCTCCTTGAGCGCCGCCTGCTCCGCGACCTCGAGCGCCCGCGTGTTCAGATACTGGTAGTACGCCTGCTGGACTCCGAGGACGGCATCCTGGATCGCCGCGTTGTGCGACCAGTTGGCGGCGATCAGCGCCTGGCGCGACTCCTCGACCGCCGCCTTCCTCCCGCCGAAGTCGAGGAGGAGATAGTTCATCACGATCGAAGGATTGGTCGTGGTGGAGTGGAACGTGAACTGCCCCCCGACCGCCGAGCCTTTCTGCCGGGTCGTTGCCTCCTGCGCGAAGGTCGTCGGGTAGTAGGCGCCGCGCTGAGCGCCGAGATCGGCGGCGGCCGAGCGGGCGGCGAACCAGGCCGCCCGTGTGTCGGGGTTGTTGCGCAGCGCCAGGTCGATGAGATCGTTCAGGCCCCAGCCCTGTGCCGTCTTCACCAGATCCGGCGGAATCTGCGACGGCGCCGGGGCTGGTGCGGGTGTCGTTTCGACCGAGGCCGGCGGAGTCCAGGGCAAGCCTGGACCTGGCGCGACCCCCGGCTCCGTGCGGCCCGCCGACATCTCGTGGACGCAGCCCGCGGCGGAGAACAGGCCGGCCAGCGCGACCGGAAGCGCGACCGAGGACGTCTTCATGTCAGGCTGCCGCGGATGCCGGCGGCGGAGAACCTGACGATGTGATCGACGACGGCGGGGAACGAAAAGTCCTCCCGTCCCGCCCCGCGCAGGATTCCCGGGGCGTTCCGCATGTGCACGACATGCACCAGCTGGGCGACCAGCGAATGGATGGACCGGCGCGCCGCGCTGGCATCGAGACCGGGACAGACCGCCTGGATCGCCTCGACCAGCGCGCTGTGGACCGGCTCGATCACCTCCCGCTGCAGGGTCCCTGCCTTGAGATGCGGATCCAGGAGCTCCCGTGAGAACAGTCGCATCAGGCGCCGGCCGCCGCTCTGGTCGAGATGCGGCTCGAGGAACGCGGTGGTAAAAGCGCGCAGCGGCAGCTCCAGGCTCGCCCCGCTTCCCGCCTCGGCCATCGCCCGGCGGATGCTTGAGATGCGCTGCTCGCGCAGGGCGACGAGGCGGCGCCGGAACATCTCCCGGTACAGGTTTTCCTTCCCGCCGAAGTAGTAGTTGACCGCGGCGACGTTGCAGCCGGCGTGGGAGGTGATGACGCGCACCGACACCGCCCGGAAACCGCGCTCGGCGAACAGGCGCTCGGCAGTGTCGAGGAGACGCTCGCGCGTCTTCGTCGGGGTCTCGGGTGACCCTCGATCGATGGCGCGGGCCGGGATCATGCGGGTCTCTCCTGCCGTCAAAACGATCGTTTGAAACGAGGACATGAATCTATCACCCGCGCGGCCGGTTTGCAAGTGGCCGGGGGCGCCGGGCCCTGCGCCTGCCGGGCACGGGTCCGGCTCGCTGCGCGAGCCTCCCCTCGCTTCGCCACGCGCCGCCCACCGCGCTGTGAAGCGCGCGGCGGGGCCCCGGCGCGCGGTCTCAGACGGCCCGGCAGGCGCAGGGCTTCGGCGCCCCACCCGAGACAGGGGATCCTTCGCCTCCGATCATGGCTGGGAATGCGAAGGTCGGCGGGGAGATGGGCTACAGGGCGAGCTTGGTCCCGAGGCCCTGCTGGAGGGCGCGCTCCAGGACCAGGGGTGCTGTGGCCATGTCCTCGAGCGCGATTCCGAGGTTCATGCAGAGGAGGCGCTCGCGGTCGTTGCGGCGGCCGTCCTTGAGCCCGGCGACGATCTCCCCGAGATCGGCGTAGACCTCGGGGATGCGCTGGAAGAAGACGCCGCGGGCCCGCGTGTGCAGAAGCTGAGGCGTGTCGTCGGTCATGAAGCGATCGGCGGCGGCCATCGCCTCGGGCTTCCAGTACGAGTCGTAATCGAGCGGCACGCCCAGCGCCCCTTCGGACAGCCACCCCGGAGCGATGGCGGGATCCGGCCTGGCCTGGATCTGGCCGGCGGTGACGACGACATCCGCGCCCTCGACCGCTTTCCTTGGGGTCGTGACCGGCTCGAGGCGCAGCCCCGGGTGGACGGTCCCCATCTCCTCGCAGTAGCGCGCCGTCCTCTCCGGATGGATGTCGTAGGCGCGCACCTCCTTCAGGGACGGCAGGACGAGCGTCAGCGCCTCGAGGTTCGTGCGTGCCTGCACGCCGCAGCCGAGGATGCCGAAGGTCGCGGCGCCGCGGCGCGCCAGATGCCTTGCCGCCACGGCCGTCGCCGCGCCGGTGCGCATCGCCGTGATCCAGGCGGCGTCCATGACCGCCTTCGGGAGACCGGTCTCGGGATCGTTGAGGATCAAAAGCCCCGAGATCGTGGGCAGGCCGCGCGTGTCATTGTGAGGGAAGCCACTGACCCACTTCACACCCGCCGCACCCAGGGCGGGAACAGAGGCCGGCATGGCGTGGATGAAGTTGTCGCTGCCGGGCGGTCCGGGGTGGATCCCCGGCTTGGGCGGCATCTCGACGCGACCGCGCCCCTTCTCGCCGAAGGCGATCTCCAGCCGTTCGATGATCGCCTTCATCGGCAGGCGCGCCGCCTCGACGTCGGCGCGCGACAGGTAGACGATGTGCGGGAGCGGCATGACGGGACGATTCTAGTCGAAAGGCCCGCTCAGTCGCGCCTGCCGCCGCCCAGGATGTCCTTCAGCCCTTCCAGGTGGGCCGGCGGGAAGTCGAGCGTGCGAACCGGGTACGGGATGATGATTCCCTCCTGCCGGAAGCGCGACTGCACGCGCTTCACGAACTCGTGCCTGACCTCGGCCATTCCTGTGAAGTCCCGGGCCCGGAGCGTGACGTTCAACTGGATGGAGGAATCCCCGAAGCCGAGAAAGCGCAGAACCGGCTCGGCCTCCGCGACCGCTCCCGCCACGGTGCGCTGCACCCCGCGCGCCACGTCGAGGGTCACGCTCTCGACGCTTCCCAGATCGCTGTCGTAGCGTACACCGATCGGAACGGTGACCGCGATCTCGCGCTGCGGGAGGTCGTAATTGATGATGATGCCGCCTGCCAGCTTCGCGTTCGGGATCACCAGCATGCTGTTGGGCGGCTGCCGGATCCAGGTGCTTCTCCAGCCGATCTTCGTGACGTGGCCCTCCTCGCCGCCTGGCAGCCGGATCATGTGGCCGGGCTCGATCGGCTTGTCGGCGATCATGTAGAGGCCGGCGAACAGGTTCGCCAGCGTGTCCTGGAGCGCCAGGGCGACGGCCAGGCTGCCGACGCCCAGGGACGCCAGGATCGGCGTGATCGAGATGCCGATACTGTCCAGGAAGATCAGGATCCCGATACCGATGGCGACGCCGCGCACACCGGCCTGAATGAGCCCGCGCGCGCCCTGCATGACGGCCGAACCGGCGGCGAAGCGATCGAGAACGCCGCGCGTGGCGCGATCGACGAACATCACGAGCGCCAGGACGATCGAGAAGTCGAACAAGATGTCGAAAGCGCGGTCCCACTCCGGCTGGAGCGGCAGGATGCGATTGAAGACGACGAGACCGCTGGACACGATGGCGATCAGGAGGGGCACCGAGAGGGCGTCGATCAGGATGTCGTCCCAGGCCCACGCCGTCCTCCGGGCCACTCCGCGCATGGCGCCCAGGACGATCGTCTTGACCGCCAGGAACACGGCGACCCAGAGGATGAGCGCCGCGGGCGCCATCAGCCACGGAGAGGCGGTCCAGGCGCCGTCGGCTAGGCTCGGAAGTGATGGCATCGCGGCACCTCGGATGTCTCAGGCATAGAGACGAAAGGGACGGGACTCGCGCTCGAACGCCTTGATCTCCCCGCGCCAGCCGCGCTCGAGGTCCCGCAGCTCCGCGCCCGACTCGAGCGCCTCCCGCAGGGCCGGGTCGCCGGTCAGGACGTCGATCGGCAGTCGGTCGGTGACGTACTCGTACGGAGGCTGCTTCCACTCGAAGCGGTCGCGGTGCTCCGCGATGATGTCCTGCAGGAGCGCGAGCGTGGTCAGGTAGGGCCGGAACGTCCCGACGTCGGTGACCTGGATCTGGAATCCCTGGCAGACCTGACCGGCCCACTTCTGAAAGGTCGGCTCGAAGGGATGCTCGCGCAGGACCAGCCCGGGAAGACGGCGCCTGTCAAACCTGGAAGCCACCGCCCGGGTGTCGAGCCACGGGGCGCCGAAGATCTCGAACGGCCGCGTGGTGCCGCGCCCCTCCGACAGGCTCGTCCCTTCCAGCAGGACCTGTCCGGGATAGACGACGGCGGTATCGAACATCGGCATGTTGGGTGACGGCAGGACCCACGGCAGTCCGGTGTCGGGGAAAAGCATCCGCCTGCGCCAGCCTTCCATCGGCACGACGGTCAGATCGCACAGACCCGTAAAGCGCCAGCCGGCTCCATCCTTGCGCCGTTTTGACCGGGCGCCCGCGCCGTCCCGCCCCATCGCGCCGTTCCGGCCGGCCAGCCGCGCATTGACCAGGGCGGCCAGCTCCCCCAGCGTCAGGGCGTGGCGCATCGGCACCGGGTACAGACCGACGAAGGAGGTGTAGCCGGGGCGGATCAGGTTTCCCTCGAGTGCTTCGCCGCCCAACGGATTGGGCCGGTCGAGGACGACCACTTCTTTCCCCATCTGAGCGCAGGCCTCGAGGGCCAGCGCCACGGTCCACTCGAAGGTGTAGACCCGCGTGCCGACATCCTGCAGGTCGACCAGCAGGACGTCGATGTCCCGGAGCATCTTCGGCGTCGGCGAGCGGGTCTCGGAATAGAGACTGTAAATGGGGATTCCGAGGTCAGCGTCCGCCCCGTGACCCGATTCGATCATGTTGTCCTGCTTTTCGCCCGCGATGCCGTGCTGCGGGCCGAACAGGGCGCGCAACGATTTCGCGCCCAACAGATCCGTGACCACCTGCCGGGAGGAGACGAATCGTGAGGTGACCGAGGCGGGGTGCATGAGGAGCCCGACCCGGCGGTCCCGCAGCCAGCGCGGCCGGGACCGGGCGAGGACCTCGATACCCGTGAGGACGCGCGGGGCCCGGCGGCGCGCGCCCGGGCGGACACCTCTTCGCGTCATGGGGCGCGGATTATATCCTGCCGATGTCATAATGGCCCTCGCAAAGGAGATCCTCGCCCGCGGGGGATGACATGAAGCCCGAAACGATCCTCGCTGCCTGGCTGATGTGCGCGTTCGTGCTCCCGACCGGTGCCGCCGACCGTCTGTTCGCCGCAGACGAGGCGAAGGAATCGAGCGACGCACTGGTCCAATGCAAGATGACATTCAACCTCAAGGGCTGGTCCGCCTTCTACAAGACGGCCAAGGGGACCGGCACGATCACCTGCGACAACGGCCAGAAGGCCAGGGTCAGGATCAAGACCACGGGCGGCGGTATTACATTTGGAAAGTCCGAAATCATCGGCGGCACCGGCAGGTTCACCGGCGCACGGAACCTCGAAGAGGTACTCGGGTCGTACGTCCAATCGGAGGCGCACGCCGGGGCCGGCAAGTCGGCCGACGCCCAGGCCATGACGAAGGGAGAGGTCTCCCTGACCCTGGTGGGGAAGGGGCGCGGGGTGGACATCGGCTTCGCCTTCGGTAAGTTCACCATCGAGCGGGCCAAGTGAGGGCCCCGGACCGCCGCGGCAGCTGCTAGTCCTTCGCGAAAGTTCCGGGAACCGGGAGCCGGGGCCGTCCGTTGAACGGACGGACAGGGACGGTGACCGAGTTCCACTGCAACCAAATTTCAGGATCAGAGATCTGGAGAGGCTGATGAACCTCAGTTCCCGTCGCAAGCGCGCCCTCGTCTTCTCGATGGTTCTCCTGGCCGTGGTGGTGGCGGCTTCAGCCACCGGCCTGTACATCCACCGAAAATCCGGGGCGGCGGCGACCGCCCAGGGACAGCCAGGGTCGAGGGGGCAGGGAGCCTCGAGCGGGGTCGCCCTGGCCAGCACGAAGACGGCCGGCGGCACGCCGGCCGACAAAGGCAAGAATGCTGAGGAGAAGGCCCCGGTGCCGGTGAGCGTGGCGGCGATCGCGACAGGGCCGGTGTCATCCTACATCTCCTCCACGGCGAACCTGGTGGCAGAGAGCGAGGTCAAGGTCCTCGCCGAAGCGGAGGGTCGGGTCGCGGAGCTTCACGTCGAGGAGGGGAGCCGGATCGGCAAGGGGCAAGTCCTGGCGCAGCTGGTCAAGGACGACACTGAGATCGCCCTCAAGAAAGCGCAGGTCCGGCTCGAGAACGCCCGGATCAACTTCGAGCGGGCGGAGCAGGAGGTGGCCGACCACCTGATCAGCCGGGAGCAGTTCGACAAGGACCACCTCGACCTCCAGATCGCGCAACAAGAGTTGGCCGAGGCGCAGTGGCGGCTCGAGAGGACGACGATTCGCGCCCCCTTCGGCGGCCGGGTCACCGAGCGCTTCATGAAGCTCGGCCAGCACGTCCGGCCGGGGGACCAGCTGTTCACGGTCTCCGACTTCGACCCGTTGATCGCGAAGATCTTCCTGCCGGAGAAGGACGTCTACGGGCTGAAGGAAGGGCGCGAGGTCCGGATCACCTTGAAGGCCAACGAGCAGACGCGCTTCAGCGGACGGATTCGCCAGATCAGCCCGGTGGTGGACACGGCGACAGGCACGGTGAAGCTGACCATCGAGGCCAAGGAGCCGCCCGCGGAGGTGCGGCCGGGCGCCTTCGTCACGATCGACGTCGTGCGCACGACGCACCCGCAGGCGATCCTGCTGCCGCGCGAAGCGGTCATCCGCGAGCTGCAGGACGCCTACGTCTTCGTGGCCGCGGGCGGCGTGGCGGAGAAGCGCACCGTCGCCCTCGGCCTCGAGGAGGGCGGCCGGGTCGAGGCGCTGTCCGGTGTGAAGCCGGGCGAGCAGGTGATCGTGGCCGGCCAGGGTGGGCTGAGACAGGGCTCGCCGATCAAGGTCATCCCCTCGCCCGAGGCGTCCGACCTCGGCGCCGCCGCCGATCGTCCGGCCCGCGGCTGACCCCGGGGACGGCCCGACGATGAGCCTCATCGAGTTCTCGTTAAGGCGGCGGGTCACGGTCACGATGTGTGCCATCGCACTCGTCGTGTTCGGCATCGTCGCCTTCACCCGCCTGCCGATCAACCTCCTGCCGAACATCTCGTACCCCAGCCTGACGGTCGAGACCCGCTATCAGGGAGCGGCGCCGGCGGAGATCGAGTCGCTCGTCAGCCGTCCGGTCGAAGAGGTGGTCGGTGTGGTGGCGGGCGTGCAGCGTCTGATCTCCGTGTCGCGACCGGGGCTGTCGCAGGTGACGCTCGAGTTCGGCTGGGGGCGCAACATGGACTTCGCCGCCCTGGACGTGCGCGAGAAGCTGGATCTCGTGCGCCTGCCGCGCGAGTCGGGAAAGCCGATCGTCCTGCGCCTCGATCCGAACAACGACCCGATCCTCCGCCTGTACCTCCGCGGCAGCGCGAACCTGTACCAGCTCCGCTACGTCGCGGACGAAGTGCTGAAGAAGGACCTCGAGTCGACCGAGGGGGTCGCGGCGATCAAGGTGAACGGCGGCTACGAAGAGGAGATCCAGGTCCGGGTCGACCAGGGGAAGCTCTCCCTTCTCGGCGTCGGCATCCAGGACGTCAACCAGAAGCTCTTGCGTGAGAACGTCAACCAGGCGGGCGGCAGCCTGTACGAGCAGGAGGCGCGCTACCTGGTGCGCTCCCGCAACGAGTTCAAGGATCTGGACGACATCATGAAGACCGTCCTGGTGACGAAGGACGGGCGCAACGTCGTGATGTCCGACGTGGCCGAGGTGACGCGCGGCCACAAGCAGCGCGAGGCGATCACGCGCTTCGGCGGTGAGGAAGCGGTCGAGCTGGCGATCTACAAGGAAGGGGACGCCAACACCGTGTCCGTGGCGCGCGCCGTGCAGAAGCGGCTCGATGCCGTGCAGAAGGAGCTGCCGTCCGGCATCACGGTGACCGCGGGTGTCGACCAGTCCCGCTTCATCCAGGATTCGATCCACGAGGTGATCGTCAACGCCCTCGAGGGGGGCGCCCTTTCCATCTTGATCATCCTGCTGTTCCTCAAGGATCTCTACAGCACTCTGATCATCAGCGTCTCGATCCCGATCTCGATCATCGCCACCTTCTTCCTGATGTACCAGACCGGCACGACGCTCAACGTCATGTCGCTCGGCGGCCTGGCGCTCGGCGTCGGCATGCTGGTGGACGACTCGATCGTCGTCCTGGAGGCGATCTTCAAGAGGCGCGAGCGGGGCGAGTCGGGGGCGGTGGCCGCGCAGCGGGGTGCTATGGAGGTCGGCCGCGCCGTGGTCGCGTCGACCCTGACGACGATCGCCGTGTTCGTGCCGGTGGTGTTCGTCCAGGGGATCGCGGCGCAGCTGTTCCGCGATCAGGCGCTGACCGTGTCGTTCTCGCTCCTGGCGTCTTTGGTCGTGTCGCTCACAATCATCCCGATGGTCTCGGCGCTCATGGGGGCCGCGCGCCCGGCGGCGCCGGCCGCCGCCGCGACCGCCGGGGACAGACAGGGCATGAAGCGTCTCTTGCATCGCTCGTTCGTCACAGCCCCGGGGGTCGGCCTGCGGTATGTCCGCCGCTGGGCCGGCGTCACGGGGTCGTTCATCGCCCGGGTGGCGCGTCCGATCACCTACACGTTCGACCGCGGCCTGGACGCCGTCATGAAGTCGTACCCCGTCGTCCTGCGCTGGTCGCTGCGGGCGCCGGGGACGGTCCTGGGCACGGCGCTCCTCGCCTTCCTGGGGTCCCTGGCTCTGGCGCAGGGACTGGGGATCGACCTGATCCCGTCCTTCTCGCAGGGGGAGTTCAGCTTCCTGGTCGAGCTGCCGGAGGGGACGCCGCTCGATTCGACCGACCGCTTCGTTCAGGACGTCCAGGCGGTCCTCAAGGACGACCCGCGGGTCGACGCGGTCTCCAGCATCATCGGCGGGGCCGGGCTGTCGCTCTCGAAGACCGGGACGGAGGGCGAGAACGCCGCCCGCCTTCAGGTGCGCCTCAAGAAAGGCCTGGGGCGCAAGGACGAGGAGGCCGTAGCGGCGGTCCTGCGATCGCGGCTGGAATCGACGCGCATCGCGCGCTACAAGTTCGAGCGCCCGTCCTACTTCACGTTCCGCACGCCGATCGAGGTCGAGATCTACGGCGACAGCCTGACCGATCTGGACACTTCGGCCGCGTCCCTGAAGAAGGAGATCGAAAAGGTCCCGGGACTGGTCGACGTGAAGTCGTCGATGGAGATCGGCAACCCCGAGCTGCAGCTCACCTTCAACCGCGAGCAGCTCTCCAGGCTCGGGCTCGACCTGTTCCAGGTGGCCACGACCGTGCGCAACAAGGTGCAGGGCGAGGTGGCGACCCGCTTCCTCGAGGGCGACCGTGAGATCAACATCCTGGTGCGCTCGGTCGAGGTCGGGAGCGCCACGGTGGACGACGTCAGCGGGATGATCGTCGCGCAGCGCGACGGCGTGCCGATCTTCCTCAAGTCGGTCGCCGACGTGAAGCTGGCGGAGGGGCCGAGCGAGATCCGGCGCGTGGCGCAGAAGCGCGCGGCGGTCATCTCCGGCGACATCTCGGGGCGGGACATGGGGGCGGTGGCGGCCGACGTGCGGGCGACGATCGGGCGGCACTCCTTCCCGGCCGGCGTCGTCGCCGGGCTGAGCGGCCAGGAGGACGAGATGCAGCGCTCGTTCCAGTCGCTGAAGATGGCGATGGCGCTGGCGATCTTCCTGGTGTACCTGGTGATGGCCTGCGAGTTCGAGTCGCTCCTGCATCCGTTCGTCGTCATGTTCACAGTACCGCTCGGCGTGATCGGCGCGGTCCTGGCGCTCGTCGTCACCGGGCACTCGGTCAACGTGGTGGCGATGATCGGCGCGGTGATGCTGGCCGGGATCGTGGTCAAGAACGCCATCGTCCTGATCGACGCCGTGAACATGCTGCGCTCCGAGGGGATGCCGCGCGAAGAGGCGCTCATCGAGGCCGGGCTCCGGCGCATGCGCCCGATCCTGATGACCACGGCCACGACCATCCTGGGCCTTTTGCCGATGGCGCTGGGACTGGGCGAGGGGGCCGAGCTGCGCGGGCCTTTGGCGGTGACCGTCATCGGCGGCCTGAGCGTGTCGACCGTCCTGACCCTCATCGTCATCCCGGTGATCTACACGCTCGTCGACCGCAAGGCGTTCGTCCCGGCGGTCGCCGGCGCCCCGGCGCCGGGGGGCGACGGAGCCCCGGGCATGACCCCTGAAACCGAATCATCGAGCGCGGCTCCCGGATCCGGCTTCCTGCCGCAGCCGGCCCTGGGGAGCCCCCTTTCGGCCCGCTTCGCCGACGGGGTCGAGCCGGGCCCGGTCCCGACGCGGCAGGAGCTGTAGCGCCGCGCGCCCCCGGGCCGACGGAGCGTTCGTTTTATGAGCCTTCCCGAGCTGTCGATCAAGCGCCCGATCACCACCCTGATGATCCTGCTGAGCGTCATGGTCGTGGGCGGCATCGCCATGGCGCGGCTGCCGCTGGCCTTCCTGCCCAGCGTCGACATTCCCGAAATCAGCATCACCATCCCCTACCCGAACTCCAACCCGACGCAGATCGAGAAACAGATCACCAAGCCGGTGGAAGAGGTCCTGGCCACCATCCCGGGGGTGAAGCGGCTCGGCTCGACCTCGACCGCCGACAGTGCCGAGATCCAGCTCGAATTCAACTGGGGCCAGAACCTCGACATCGTGCGGATGCAGGTGAGCGAGAAGATGGACCAGGTCAAGCCGAGCCTGCCGGAGGGGATCGGCGAGATCCTGATCGTCTCCTTCAACACCAGCGACATTCCGGTGGTGCAGTCGCGCATCGCCACCGAGGGGATCGACCTGTCGAAGAATTACGACCTGCTCGAGAGCCGCGTGGTGAACCGCATCCGCCGGGTCCCCGGCGTGGCGCGCGTCAGCCTCAGCGGTGTCGAGGCGCGCGAGATCTTCATCGACCTGGTCCTCGATCGGATCAAGGAGCACGGCGTCGACATCGGCTCTCTCCTGCAGCGGCTGCAGGGGGCGACCTCGAACCTGGTGCTCGGGCAGGTCAGCCACGACGGCCTGCGCTACACGGCGCGCGCCCTGGGGTCGTTCGAGTCGCTGGAGGCGATCGGCGAGCTCTCGGTGAACGACCGCGGGCTCAAGCTCAAGGACATCGCCGAGATCCGTTACGAAGAGCCGCCGATCGGCATCGGCCGTCATCTCGACGGCAGCCAGGCGGTGGCCCTGGACATCTTCAAGGAGTCCACGGCCAACACCGTCGACGTCGTGCGCGCCGTGATGAAGGTCATCACGGAGGACATCGACAAGGATCCGCTCCTGAACGGGATCAAGCTCTTCACCTTCGACGACCAGGCGAAACAGATCACCTCCGGGATCGACGGCTTGAAGCACGCCGGCATCCTCGGCGGCGTATTCGCCATCATCGTGCTGTACTTCTTCCTGCGCCGCTTCGACTCGACGTTCATCGTGTCGCTGTGTATTCCGTTTTCGGTCATCGCGGCCTGCGGCCTGATGTATTTCATGGGCAAGACACTCAACATCCTGTCCATGTGCGGGCTGATGCTCGGCATCGGGATGCTGGTGGACGACGCCATCGTCGTCCTCGAGTCGATCGACCGCCGCCGGCGCACGGTAAGCGACGCAAACCTCGCGGCGCAGATCGGGGCGCGCGAGGTGTCGATGGCGGTGACCTGCTCGACCCTCACGACGATCATCGTCTTCCTGCCCCTGGTCGTCGGCGCCAGCACAGAGCTCACCACCTGGCTGAAGGAGGTGGGCCTGTCGATCTCGATCTCGCTCGCCTGCTCCCTGTTTTCGTCGCTGACGCTGATTCCCCTCATGTCGGCCTGGTGGCTGCGGCGCCGGCCGGCGGAGCAGCCGAAGAGCCTCGCCTGGCTGGAGGAGCGCTACGTCGCGGCGCTCGCCTGGACCCTGCGACACAAGGCCTGGACACTGCTCATCGTCGTGCTGGGGCTGGGCGCCGGGGTCGTCCCGTTCATGACCGGGATGGTGCAGACGGCGCTGTTCGCCGGGGTCAGCAACAAGCGGCTGTTCATGCGGTATGAGTTCTCCGATTTCGCCTACAAGTCGGACGCCGAGAAGGCGGTGAGCACCGCCGAGGCGTTCTTCCGCGCCAACCGGGAGCGCTTCTTCATCAAGTCGATCTACAGCTTCTTCCGCGAAAACGAAGCGGGCACCGTGCTCATTCTGACGCGCGAGAACATCGGCGACGACGAGATCAAGGCGATCCGCAAGCAGATCCGGGACGAGCTGCCCCAGGTCCCGGGCGCCCGCATCTTCTTCTCCGAGGAGGCGCAGGAAGGGGGCAACAGCACCTACTTCGCGGTCAAGTTCTTCGGGCATGACAGCGGCATCCTGACGAAGCTCGCCGACGAGGCGGCGCGACGCCTGTCGACCGTCGAGGGGGTGCAGGACATCAATTCGTCCCTCAACAAGGGACGCAATGAGATCCAGGTGGTGATCGATCGGGCCAAGAGCCTGCGCGCCGGCCTGACGGCCGACGATGTGTCGCAGATTTTCCAGTTCACGCTCGGAGGGATGCGGCTGCGGCGGTTCAACACCGGGGACAAGGAGGTCGAGTCCTGGCTGGAGCTGCGGCAGATCGATCGCGAGAACCTCGAGGACCTCAGGGCGATCCAGCTGGGCCCGCCGGACCGGCCGGTGCGCCTGGGCGATATCGCCTCGTTCCAGGTCATCCGGCGCGCCGACCAGATCGCGCGCGAGAACCGCAAGGTGCGGGTCGCGGTCAACGCCACCTACGAAGGGAAGGACTGGCAAAGCACGCAGAAACAGATCACCGCGCTGATGGACTCCTTCGACCTGCCGCCGGGCTACACCTGGTCCTACGACGACAAGATCATCCAGCAGGGAGAGGAGAACCAGCAGATGGGGATCAACTTCCTCCTGGCGCTCGTCCTGGTCTATCTCGCCATGGCGTCGCTGTTCGAATCGGTCGCGCAGCCCTTCGCGATCCTTTTTTCGATCCCGTTCGCGCTGCCGGGCGCCGCCTGGCTTTTGGCCGCGACCCGCACGCCGTTCAATCTGATGGCCCAGATCGGTCTTTTGATGCTGATCGGCATCGTGGTGAAGAACGGCATCGTCCTTCTCGACCACATGAACCAGCTGCGGCGGGCCGGCCTGGGACGCGACGAGGCGATCCTGCAGGCCGGGCGCGACCGGCTGCGCGCGGTCCTGATGACCGCGCTGACTGCCATCGTCGGGCTGATCCCGCTGGCCCTCGGCCGTTCCACCCTGGGCGGCGACGTCTACTACTATCCTCTCGCCCGGACCGTGATCGGGGGCCTGGCCTCGTCGACTCTCCTGACGCTCATCGTCCTGCCTTACATCAACCTCGGCGTCGAGGCCGCCGCCCGCTGGGTCCGCGACCTCTGGCGCGCCTCCGACCCGGCTGCGCCGCCGCAGACGACGAGAGTCCCCGGTACGGCCGACTTCGATACCACCGGGGTCCGGACCGCGAGCTGAAAGGGGCGGGCGCCCTCAGCGCAGCGCCCGCTCCAGCTCCTCCAGGACCGCGCGCTCGGCGGGGGAGACCTTGGACCCGAGTCCGAGGAAGCCGCCGGCGGCTTCGGCAACGCCACGCGCGAGCTCAATCATGCGTGAGTGCACGGCGCGGCGCTCCGCCTCCCCGAGCGAGCCCCAGATGGCGCGCACGTAACGCGTCCACGCCTCGAGGAGATGAGACTCTGGCCGGCGTATGAGCCAGCCCTCGAGGAGCCGGCGGGCGGCGCTCCCCGGCGCGACGCCTCGCTCCTCGGCCGCCTTGAGGAGTGCGGCGCGCTCGCGGGGATCGATCCGGCCGTCGGCCCAGGCCACCGCCACGAGCGGGACGAGGATGAGGGCCAGGATAGTCTCGGGTCCTAGATCCATCTCGAGCAAGCGGTCGAGGAGCGCCTCGTCGGCGTTCGGGACCACCTCGCGCAGGGCATGGCGGCGCTCCTTGTGGCGGGCCTCCTTCCTGAGTTTCTCCAGCAGCTCGGCGTTCTGCTTGGCGAAGAAGGCCTCCTCGAGGGATCGTGCGTCGGGGTTCGGAGGATGGCGTTCCATGGCGGCT
>Ga0209157_1000952_pt1 | contig 24379 bp, 19 predicted proteins | sample GraSoiAngelo_135_FD_185892 | JGI IMG/M metagenome (GOLD analysis project Ga0209157, IMG submission 185892) | Grasslands soil microbial communities from the Angelo Coastal Reserve, California, USA - 14_0929_05_40cm (SPAdes) (version 2) | ecosystem: Environmental > Terrestrial > Soil > Grasslands ...
AGGCAAAGGAGGTTCGTCCGCTTGCCGAAAAAATGATCACACTTGGCAAGCGCGATAACCTTCACGCCCGCCGCCAGCTTCACGCGTTTCTTCTTCGGGAAGCCGTAGCCAAGAAAGTCTTCGACACCATTGCTCCCCGCTTCGCGGACCGGAACGGTGGCTACAGCCGCATCATCAAGCTCGGGAACCGCAAGGGCGATGGCGCGGATTTGGCCATCATCGAGCTGCTGGGCAGCGAGCTGGAAGTGAAGAAGGCCGAACGCGCGGAAAAAGAAAAAGAGAAACAAGCCAAGAAGGTAGATAAAGAAAAGAAAGAAGAGGAAGAATAGAGGCGCGCAGAATTGTGGGGACGCACCCCACAATTCTACGCAATTCGTTCCGTGGCTCTTGCCTCAGGCGGCAAACGCGACATGGCCGCCGCACGAAATCGAATCTGTCCGGGATTTCCGTTCCCGCGGGATTCTCTAACCGGTTTTCCAAGGAGTTGCCGATGAGAACGAGACTGCCTCTGTTGTTGATTCTGGTGTCTGCGGCGGGACTGGCGCCGCTAGCGCAAACGAAGCAGACGCTGCTCATGAATCGCCTCGGACCGTCGCAGATGACGCTGTACATCGCCAACGGCGACGGCTCCGGCGAGCGCCCGCTCCTGGCCTCGTCCAGCTTCGACTACAACGCCTCGTTCTCGCCCGACGGCCACTGGATCGTCTTCACATCGGAGCGCGCCGGATCCGGTCAGGCCGACATCTATCGGGTACGGCCCGACGGCTCGGGCCTGGAGCGCCTCACCGACGACCCCGCGCTCGACGACCAGGGTGCGCTGTCGCCCGACGGGCACTCGCTCGCATTCGTCTCGACGCGCGGTGCCGGCGTGGCCAACCTCTGGGTGCTCGATCTCGAGACGCGGCAGGCGCGCAATCTCACCGGGGGGACGTTGCCGACCGTCGAGGGCAATCTAAAGGGGGCATTCCGGCCGTCGTGGTCGCCTGACGGCCGCTGGATTGCGTTCACTTCTGATCGGCATTACCCGTTCAGGCCGCACCGCGAGCCGGCGCCCGGCTGGGAGCACCCGCAGGAGCTGAGCATCTACATCATGCAGGCGGACGGTCAGGGACTGCGCCGGCTGACGATGGCGGGCGTTACGACGGGATCGCCAAAATGGTCGCCAGACGGCCGGCGGATCGTGTTTTATGAGCTGCCGACCGAGTGGACGTTTGCGGCGCGCATCCAGGCACAGGGCCAGGTGACCTCGCAGATCGTCTCCGTTGACGTCGCCTCGGGAGCACGAACCGTGCACACCTCAGGGCCGGGACTCAAAGTGTCGCCGCACTACATGAGCGCCGATCGGATCGCGTATGTCATCAAGGCGGCGCCGCAGCCGGCCGAGACGGGACTGGCATTCACGACCGGCGACCGGGGCGCCGGCGGATCGTTCCGGACTCCCTCGTGGTCGGCCGACGGCAAGCTGGTCGTCTACCAGAAGGCCGACTACATGGCGCGGCCGCAGAACCAGCCGCTCTATAGCTGGGAGCCGGGCATGGACGTACGCTACACCGAGGTGTTTCCACACTTCTCGAAAGACGGCCGGCTCGCGGTCAGCGAGATTCGGAACCTGGCCGCCACGGCTCGGGCTCAAGTGGCGGTGATGAACGCCGACGGCTCTAATCGCAAGGTCGTTTACTCAGGCGGCCCTGGCGCCGCTTTCTTTCCCACTTGGTCACCAGACGGCCAGTGGATCGCGGTCGGGGTCGGCGGCTTCTTCGGCGCACGCGACACCGAGTCCGCCAAGCTGATGCTGGTCCGGAGCGACGGCTCTCAGCAGACGCGCGAGCTCACCAGCGGCGTGCCGAACGCCGGCTTTCCGAGTTTCTCACCGGACGGTACGCGCATCGCGTACCGCGTCTGGGGCGAACAGGAGGGCAAGCCGCAGTACGGCATCCGCGTGATGACGCTGGCAGACGGTTCGGTCAAGACGCTGACCACCGGGATGGACAACTTCCCGTCGTGGTCGCCGGCCGGCGACCTGATTGCGTTTACAGGCCGCGTCGGCGGCAAAGACGACTACGACTACGAAATCTTCACGATGCGGCCGGACGGAACGAACCTCAAGCGGCTGACCACGGCGCCCGGTAACGACGGCCATTCGTTCTGGTCGCCGGATGGCAAATACATCCTGTGGAGCAGCGGCCGCAACGGTTTCAAGGACGAGTCGGCGCTCTACGACAATTCGTTCCAGCCGTTCGCGCAGATCTACATCATGAATGCGGACGGATCGAACCAGCGGCCGCTGACGCACAGCCGCTGGGAAGACTCGATGCCGGCCCTCGTACCACAGAGGGCCCGGCACTAACAGGCGGCTGAAAAACTCGAATCGCGCAACTGCAGGGCGCTCTATGACTGCCGGTTCTTCTGCGAATCAACGAGATAGGGGCGGTCACAGACCGCACCTATGGCCATTCGTCGTTTCGGATGGGGTTTTTCAGCAGCCTGCTGAACGCCCTTCATCAGGAGCGGCGTTTGCGTAACTCCCGAATTAAAAGTTCAGTTTTGCCCCAAGCTGTATCTGCCGCGACGTGCCTGCCGTACTGGTAATGACTCCCGCTGCCGCTGCGGCTGCGCCCGTATTGGTCAACATAATTGAAGAGGGAATGCCGAAATTCGCGTGGTTCAAAACATTAAAAATTTCCGCTCGCAACTGGAGATTGCGTCCTTCGGACAAATGTGTTGTTTTGAAGACCGAAACATCGACATTGGCCAACCCCGGACCGATCAGAATATTGCGTCCAGCGTTTCCATATATTCCGGCTGGAGGCAGAACGAAAGCCGTGGGGTCGACCCACTGCTCCGGCTTACGCAGATAAATACCGTGCAGTGTCCGGCCGGGAGCAAAACTCACGCGATCCGGTGCTGACGTATTGCCATCGCGAGACCAATTGAATCCGAGTGTGGGCGTAAACGGAAATCCGCTCCGCAGGTTGTTAATGATGTTGAGCTGCCATCCGCTCACAGCCTGGTTCACAATCCTTCCGGCATCCTTCAAAAGCCTCTTGCCATCTCCGAAAGGCAGTTCATAGCTGCCGCTGAAACTGAAGCGATGCCTCACGTCGAACGCGGAGAGCCCATAGTCCCGCATGCGATCGTACCGATCCAAGACTACCGGAGGATTGCCGATCGCCTGCTGGCCGCCGATGGAAGACGCATTATCCATACTCTTGGAGAATGTGTAATTGGTTCGAAACGCCGTTCCGCCCCTGAACCGGCGATTCAGATCGATGCTGGCCGCGTTGTAACGGTTGACCGCCGATGTGAAGTATTGATTGATGCTGTTCAACTGCGGGTTTGGTCTCAACGTGCCGGTGGGGAAATATTTCGTCCCATCTATCAAGCCGGCGGGACAGTTCGCAGCCGCTCGCGAGCAAATGGTTGGAATCACCGTGTTGGCATCCGCACGTAAGATGTCGTGGTAGCCGTGCGATCCATTGTAGGTGAGACGGAGCGATGCCGCGTCGCCGAAACGCTGTTCGATTTCGAATCGATAGTGAACGGTGGTTGCGGGCTGTGCATCCGGCTGGATCCCACCGCCCTGGGTGCCCCCCTTGGTCACTGGCAATCCGGCTGGAAACCCCGCCGCAGGATCTTGTTGGTATGGGAAAGGCGAGGGGGTGATCACGTAGGTCGAAAACAGCGGATTGACCGTGCGGCAGCAGTAGCCGATGTTGTCGAGAAGGCTGTATGCCATGCCGGCCCCCAACCGAATACTCGTCCTGCCCTTGCCAAATGGATCCCAGGCCACGCCCGCACGTGGGCCAAACAGCCATTTCTCGGTGTTCTTCGCCAACAAACTATCACCGATCACCGGTTCCGTCAGCAGAACGCCGCCGGGTCCAGGAACGAGATTGGAGGCGTTGTGAAATTTGTTGTGGTAGCCATTCGAGAACTCGTGCCGCAAACCCAGACTCAGGGTCAGGTTCGGCCGAAGCTTGATCGAGTCTTGCACGAACCAGGCGCCCAGCCACGAGCGCCACGGCATCACACCTTGGTTGAGCTGAATCGAGAGTTGCGAGGGCGTTCCTTCCAAGAAGGTTTCGAGGTTCGGGAAGATGGCCTGTCCCCAAGTGAGATTGAACTCCGTATTCTGGAGCCTCTCGAACCAGACTCCGGTTTTCAATGAATGGATGCCCCGGCTGATCTGAAGTTGATCCTCGTACGTGTAGAGGTTGGTAACTTCGCTCTGGTCGCTACCGTTGCCCGGCCCGGAACCCGCAACCGACAGCGCTGTAGCACCTCCTGCGGCGCCGCCGCCGATCTTGATCTGACCGATCGGCAATCCCTTCACGAACGGCTCGACGCCCGAGGGCTGTATCGATACCGGCAACATGACGCCATAATGAACTCGCGACAGACCTGCCGTGAAATCGTTCACAACGCTGGGAGAGATGACGTGGAGTTCCGATAACGTCAGAATCTGAGTTCTTTGCCTGAGCAGGCTCAAGCTGAATGGATTCTGCCCCGGCGTTGTGCTGTCGCCATCGTCGATGGTGTAAGCGCCCCTGAGGCTGTCCCTGTTCGAAAACGAATGATCGAGCCGTGCGATGCCGAAGTCTTCCCGGATGGAGTTGTTCGGATTGCTGAAGGCGCGTGCCGTCCCTGTGGGTAATCCATTCTGGAGCAGTTCACCTCCCTTAGGTGTCGGCCACAGGTTGAAATACGGCGCCACTCCGGGCCCCAGATTCACATGGACTCGACCCGATTGAGGACACGGATTGGGTGCCGGACTGACGATGTTGCACGGCAGGAAACCTTGCCGAGCCTCGGCATCAGGCACGATCGCGACCCTGCTCAGCCCGAGGCGTTGCTGGAATCCTTCGTAATTCGCGAAAATGAAAGTCCGGTCTTTGCGGATTGGACCGCCGGCCGAACCACCGAACTGATTTCGATTGAATGGTGGAATCATGTCCTGATCAAAAAAGTTTCGGGCATCCAGCGCGCTGTTACGCAGGAACTCAAACACGGTGCCATGAAACGAATTCGTTCCAGATTTCGTGACAACGCTCACTTGACCGCCGACACGATGACCGGCTTCAGCGGAATCGATACTGGGGACGACGTTGAACTCGCGTACCGCATCGATTCCAAGCAACTGCCCGCTAACGCCGCCCGGAGTCGAACTCTCGGCGTTGCTGCCTCCCGGATATTCGACCCCGTTCCACAAGAAGATGTTGTGGCCGGGGCGCTGTCCCGCGATTGCAAAGGAGTTGCCGGGGCCTGAACTGCCGGACGCTTCACCTTTCACGGCCGTGGTGTTCACTGTGGCCGGGTTCAGTGTGATGAGATCGTCGACACTCCGGCCGTTGAGCGGAAGATCCTTGACTTCGCGCTCACCGACGACTCCCGCAACCTGTGCCGTCGAAATGTCCACCTGGGGCGCTTCGCTCGCGACCGTCTTTCGTTCCGTGATTTCGCCTGCCTCGAGGACCGTGTTGAGAGTCAACTGCTGGCCTACAACCAGGTCGATGTTCTCGTGCACGCTTATCTTGAAGCCTGGTAGAACAACTTGCACGCGGTATCGTCCGGGCGGGAGATTCGGGATGACGTAAATCCCAGCCGCGCCGGTGATCGCGGTACGCTGGATGTTTGTCTCCGTGTTGGTGACAGTAACACTTGCTTCTGGAATCACCGCTCGGTTCGGATCCGTCACCGAGCCCTGAATCGTTGCTCCTGTTCCCTGCGCCTTGGCAATTGCAACGAGCGTTAGTAAACAAATCAGTACCCGTGCGATGTGTTTCGCTATCACCATCTCCTCCGTTTTGTGCCTGACCAGTCCGACCGGAGCTTTGCACAAAAACAAAAGGGAAGCAAAAAATTCCCGTTCGTCAGTGAGCCGGACGCCAACTCCGTCGCGTCGCTGTGCGGCAGGTCCTGCTGGAGGCACTCCTGGTATTCAACGAGTCTCGCTCAAGAGAGCGCCAAGCGGGCCGGCAAACATCAAATCGTTCTTCTCAAGGAAACAGCCATGGCAACCGATGCTGGAAGAAGTAATAGAAGTGGAACCGCAAACCCAGCGTTCTCATCACGCGCGCCCGACACGGCGGCGCCGGCAGATTCACACTGTCTTGAACTGGTTGGAAGAACTGAAACGGCCGTTCCGCACGATTAGCATTAGTATTCTTGCATTCCTCTGCTTTGTCCGGGTATAAACGGTGCGCCCATTTCTGTTGAGAAAGAGAACGCATTGGCACTGACGATAGGCACCCGCATAGGGCCGTTTCTCGTGAAGTCGAGCCTAGGTGAAGGCGGAATGGGAGTCGTGTTTCGCGCTCTCCGACACAAAGTTGCAGCGCGAGGTCGCACTGAAACTTCTGCCGGATCATTTCGTGGACGATCCCGATCGTCTCGCGCGCTTCCAGCGTGAAGCTCAGGTCCTCGCCTCTCTGAACCATCCAAACATTGCCCAAGTCTACGGCCTCGAAGAATCCAACAATTCGCGATGCATCGTGATGGAGTTGGTCGAGGGTGAGACGCTTCAGGAGCGATTGAAGCGCGGTCCAATTCCGATTGACGAGGCGTTGCCGATAGCGAAGCAAATCGCCGAAGCACTGGAAGCCGCACACGAGTCCGGCCTTATCCATCGTGATCTGAAACCAGCGAACATCAAATTAGCGCCTGATGGACGCGTCAAGGTTCTTGACTTCGGATTGGCGAAGGCGTTCGCGCCGATGACGGAAACGAATCTGTCGAATTCGCCGACCATGATGTCCGGCTCCATGCCGGAGTGATTATGAGTACCGCGGCCTACATGGCGCCGGAGCAAGCGAAAGGGCGGAATGTGGACAAACGCGCCGACGTGTGGGCATTCGGCGTGCTGCTGTATGAAATGCTGACGGGCCAGATGCTGTTTTCGGGCGAAACCACTTCCGAGACGATAGCAGCGGTGATGATGAGGGACCCGGACTGGAAGGCGCTGCCATCCAACACTCCGGCGCGGCTGCGGGATTTGATCCGCCGGTGCCTGGTCAAGGAACCGCGCAACCGTGTCCGCGATATCGGGGATGTGCGCATCGTGATTGAGGAGGTACAGAGCAGAGGAGAAGTCAATCTTGATGTCCCACAGGCGACGGCCGCCCGGATCCAAGGTCTGGATTGCGATCGCGGCGGTTTTGTTTTTAACAACGATCGTTTCGCTTGGCCCGTTTTCGGTTCTCTATTTCAACCGCGCCACGCCGCCTGAAATTCGGCTTGAGGTCAGTACGCCTTCAACTACCGATCCCATTTCGTTTGCCATTTCGCCCGATGGCCGGCGTCTGGTGTTCTCGGCAATGAATGAAGGCAAATCTCAACTCTGGGTTCGGTCATTAGATTCGGTTGCCGCACAGCCGGTGGCTGGAACGGACGGAGGAACCTATCCGTTCTGGTCGCCCGATAGCGCGTCTGTAGGATTCTTTGCGGACGGCAAACTGAAACGCATTGACATTGTAAGTGGCGCGCCACACGTCCTGGCCGATGCCGTCGCCGGACGTGGAGGCGCGTGGAATCGGGAAGGGATCATCCTTTTTTCACCATCGGGTGCTGGACCTTTTTTGAAGGTGCGAGCGACTGGCGGGGAGTGGTTGTCCGTCACTCGAATCGAGGCCGGAGAGGGGAGCCACCGATTTCCGCAGTTTCTACCCGATGGCCGGCATTTCATCTACTTTGTCCAAGGTGGTCCGGCTCCGGGTGTCTACGCCGGTTCCCTCGATGGGGATCCTGCCAAGCGGCTCACCAGTGCCGAAGCTGCGGCGGTGCTTTCGCCTTCGGGCTTCCTGCTTTTTGCGCGACAGACCACATTGTTTGCTCAAGCCTTCGACTTCAAGAGACAAGAGCTCTCCGGCAGCCCCTTCCCGTGGCCGAACAGACGGCCTTCGATGCGCCGGCAAACGCGGCCGGATATTCCGCAACTTCGGACACGGACATCTGGCTCGTCGATGCCGCCCGGGGTGTAACCACCCGGTTTACGTTCGATCCCGCAATCGATGGATGGTTCGTATGGTCGCCCGATGGGAGCCGCGTCGCTTTCGATTCCAATCGAAAAGGCGTTTACAATCTTTACTGGAAATTGTCGAGCGGGGCTGGAGCGGATGAATTGCTGCTGGAGTCGGATCAGGCGAAGGGGCCAAACGATTGGTCACCTGATGGACGCTTTCTGCTGTTCCGCAGCCTGTTTCCGGAGACGGGTTGGGACCTTTGGGCTTTGCCGATGTTCGGCGACAAAAAACCATTCCCTTTCCTGAAGACTCCATTTGAGGAACGCGATGGCCAGTTCTCACCCGATGGCAAATGGATCGCGTACCAGTCGAACGAATCGGGCCGGTTCGAGATCTACGCCCAGCCATTTCCGGGACCGGGAGGGAAGTTCCAGATCTCCAGCAACGGCGGCGCACAACCGCGCTGGGACAAGAACGGCAAGGAAATCTTCTACGTGTCGTTGGACAGCAAGGTGATGGCTGCCCCGGTCAAGTTATCGCCCGATGGCCAATCATTGGAAACCGGCACCCCAGCGGCTCTGTTTCCGGTTCACATTGCCGTCGGCCCGCTCCCGGGGACCTACAAGCAGCAATACGCCGTGTCTTCCGACGGCCAGCGATTCCTGGTGAATGTCTCCGTCGATGAAGGTGCGGCCTCACCGATCACCCTCATCTGCAATTGGAAACCCAAGCCATGACTCTGAACGCTGGCGCGAAGCTCGGCCCATACGGGACCGGGCAGGGAGTTCCAGATCTCCAGCAACGGCCGGCGCACAGCCGCTTTGGAACAAGAACGGCAAGGAAATCTTCTACGTGTCGTTGAACAGCAAGATGATGGCGGCCCCCGTGAGGTCGTCGCTCGATGGGAAATTACTGGAAACCGGAACCGTGCGTTGCTCGATGCGGAGCGGCTGGTAGAACTTTTCAGGCCAGCTTGGTTATTTCCAGAAGACGAACTGCAATTCCATTCGGAGTCACGGCTGCCAGCAGTGGCCGGACAGGATGAAACGCGATCCCCGATGTCGGATGCCGGCGCGAAGGGCTCTCGATGTTTTCATCAAGTGCAGCGATCGGCCTTCCGGCTCGCACATCCAACACATTCAGACCATGCGCGTCCCGGTACACCAGCAGGCTCCCGTTACCTGAAAACGCAAGAGCATCTACAGAGGGGGCATTCCTTGTCAATTCGCGCGCCGATCCTTTGAATCCCTCCTGAGTGGCGCGAAACGCGAAAATGCTCTGACCTGCAGCAACCGTCAGCAAGTCTTCCTTTGGCGACCACGCGAGCGACTGTATGGGCCGTTCCATTCGAACATGATCGAGCACATCCGCAGTGAGAAGACTTGTGAGGAACAGTAAAGTGCCACGCTTAGCTGCCAGACCAAGCAGGAATGTGGTCCCGGAAGAACAGGAGGCTGCCGTAAAGCCGTGGTACCTGTTGATGCTGTCTTCCATTTTTGCCGTCCAGCCCCGTTCAAGGCAAAATCCATCCAGCGCGCGAACCCGGTCGGCGGAGCACGTCATCGCGAAAGCGCCTTCGTCAGTCCATTCCGCGGAATGTACGGGTTCTTTGTGACCGCTGATGGTGATCCCTGCCTTTCTTCCGCCCAGCACCTCCCACACACCGACGGATCGATCCAACGAGCCGGTCATGATGAACTGTGCCTCCGGGTTCCAAGCAACAGCGGTTACTTGTGCTGAATGATGTCCCACGGTCTGAACAACCTGGTCGAGGTCTAAATCGAAAATCGCTATCGATCCGGATTCCATTGGAATCGCGAGAAATCTTCCATCAAGTGACCACCGCGGCTTCGTTATTTGGCCGCCATTTAATTCGATGTGACGGATTTCAATGATGTCTGCCATAAGGACCTCGTAATTGGCATATTATCCAAGGCAGGAACGCAACGAAACTGAAATCGTGTGCAACTGTAGCGGCGGTCTATGAAGACTCGGATGAGCCGCGGCTCAAAGTGAAGGATGAAAAATATTGGCACGACTGCAAGGGGCGGCTATCTTGCCGGTGCTGGGAGACAAGTCGGTCACACAGTGGTGGGCAATCCCCGTCATGAAGACTGACAAGCCAGCGCGGACGGCGCTGCGGCATCAATAAACGTCGCGAAGCCACCGAAGAAGCCGCAGACGGGCGCGAAGCGCGAGCGCGATAGCGCGAAGCCGTAATAGTGGTCAGTTCGGCCAAATGTTTAGGCATGAATAGCTTCGCCGAACTGACCACCCCGGCCGCGCCGATTTCGGAACGGATCCATCTTATTGATGGCGCGTCCACCCCTCCTCTGCGAGGAGGGGAATATTCTGCCGCATTTCTCAGCATTGCCAAATTCATTCACACCTTAGATAGACCGCCCCCTCCGGCGCATTCGTCGTTTCGGATGGGTTTTTCAGCATCCTGTTAGAAATTCACACTCAGCCCAAACTGAATCTGCCGCGAAGTCGTAGTAGTGTTGACGATGAGGCCTGCAGCTGGGTTGTAGAACCCGGAGGGCGGGAAGAAAACGTTCGCGACGGGGAGACCGAGATTCGCATGATTGAGCGCATTGTAGAATTCCGTGCGGAACCGTAGATTCCGGTTCTTCCGGATTCGGAAAGCTTTCTCGACCGAAGCGTCCAGGTCCGCGAGGCTGGGGCCATGCAGCGTATTCCTTCCCGCATTCCCAAAGGTTCCCGGCGGAGGCAGCAAGTAAGCGCTGGGATCAAAATAGCGGCCGGTTTTCCGGACGCCGTCGACGCCGAGAATCACTTTCCCCCGGAAATGGGGGTTCAGTCTGGGACGGTCCGGCGCTCCGGTGTCGCGCAACGGCCGCTTTCTGATGAACCAACTCGTGGACGTATCCTCAACTCCCATCCCGCTGATCCTGAATTGGAAGGCCAAGGCCTGAAATCCTGGACGTGCCCCGATTTCATTCGCATTCCTGTCATTTGCAGCCCGCCGCAGAAGAGAGTGGTTTTAGGGACGAATCCGCCGCGGTTTTTGTAGCCATTTCATTATTCTAGTTTTACAATTTTTGCAACCGGAGGAACCCGATGACAAACCGGTCTTTTGCCTGGGTGGCTCTTTGTCTGTCCATCGTTTTGACATCGGCCATATCTGCTACACCTGTACCACCTCAGGATGTGCCCCCGGCTCGCGCCTCGATCGATCAGTACTGCGTCGGCTGTCACAATGACAAGTTGAAAACAGGCGGTTTGTCTTTGAATTTGGATATCAGCCGGCCGGGTCAACATCCCGACGTATGGGAGAAGGTCGTTCGCAAGCTCCGCGGCCGGATGATGCCTCCTCCCGGCCGGCCCCGTCCCGATGAACGCAGGTATGATGCATTGGTCGCATATCTGGAAACGTCGCTGGACGGCGCTGCTGCCGCCAATCCCGATCCCGGACGGACCGATACCTTCCGCCGGTTGAATCGAACGGAATACCACAACGCGATTCGCGACTTGTTGGCGCTCGACGTCGCCGTGGCATCGTTGCTCCCGAAGGACGACGCCAGCTACGGCTTCGATAATGTCAGTGTCGGAGGGCTTTCACCGACACTGCTCGAAAGATACCTGGCTGCAGCGCAGAAAATCAGCCGGCTCGCCATGGGGAGCCCCGTGCGCACACCGGCCTCTAACGTGGTGCTGGTGCCGCCGGATCTCACGCAGGAAGACCACCTCGACGGATTGCCCTTCGGAACGCGCGGCGGTACGGTTGTCCACTACACGTTTCCCGTCGATGCGCAATACGACATTCAGATTCGCTTGATGCGGGACCGCAATGAACATATCGAGGGTCTCACCGAAGCGCATCAGATGGAGCTCAGCCTTGATGGAAACCGAGTGCAGCTATTCACGATCACTCCCAAACGACCGAACACGCGGGGAATCGACTTCACCGATGCTGACGTCGACAGTAACCTGAAGGTCCGCATGGCCGTGAAGGCCGGACCTCACGACATTGGAGCCTCTTTCATCATGAAAGATTCGGCTCTGATCGAAACCACCGAACAGCCCTATCAGGCGCATTTCAACTACTACCGCCATCCCAGAATTCAGCCCGCGGTCTACTCAGTCGCCGTAACGGGCCCCTTCGATGCAACTGGTGTTACCGATACGCCGAGCCGCCGCCGCATCTTTGCCTGTCGTCCCGCAAGAGCTTCGGAAGAGGAACGATGCGCGACGACCATTATTTCGAATTTGGCCCGGCACGCGTATAGGCGTGCGATCAGCAACGACGATCTGCGCGTTCCTCTGGCCTTTTACAAGGATGCGCGGGCCGAAGGAGATTTCGAGACCGGCATTGAAATGGCATTGCGCGCGATCCTGACGAGCACGGAGTTCATATTCCGTATTGAACGGGATCCCGAGAATCTTGCGCCGAACCGGCCTTATCGTATTAACGACACCGAACTGGCATCCCGCTTATCCTTTTTCCTGTGGAGCAGCATTCCCGACGACGAATTGCTCGATTTGGCGGCTCAAGGCAAACTGCACGAGCCGGCGGTACTGGAACGGCAGGTGCGCCGCATGCTGGCCGACGCTCGCTCGCAGTCGCTGGTGACCAATTTCGGAGGCCAATGGTTGTATCTCCGCAACCTGGCAGATGCGGGTCCGGATGGCAGACAATTCCCCGACTTCGATGACAATGTACGGCAAGCTTTCCGTCAAGAGACCGAGCTGTTTTTGGAAAGCATCATAAAAGAGGATCGGAGTGTTGTCGATCTGTTGAACGCCAACTACACATTCCTGAACGAACGGCTGGCGAAGTATTACGGTATTCCGAATGTGTATGGCAGCAACTTCCGGCGCGTAACGTTGCCCAACGACAGCATTCGCGGCGGTCTGCTTGGGAAGGGAAGCCTTCTCACTGTGACGTCCTATGCGAACCGCACTTCGCCTGTTCAACGCGGAAAGTGGGTTCTCGAAAATATTCTCGGCACGCCGCCACCACCACCGCCCCCGAACGTGCCGCCGTTGACTGACGACAATCCGGTGGGCAAAATTCTTACGATGCGCGAACGCATGGCGCAACACCGGACGAATCCGGCATGCTCAGCTTGCCATCAACTGATGGATCCCATCGGTTTGTCCTTCGAACACTTCGATGCGACCGGCCGTTGGCGCGATCTCAGTGAAGGAGACATTCCGATCGATGCAGCGGGTGCTCTGCCGAGCGGCGTTACTTTTGAAGGTGTCACCGGCCTGAAGCGAGCGTTGCTCGCCCGTCCCGAGTTGTTTGTCAATACCGTTACCGAAAAGATGCTCACGTATTCATTAGGCCGAGGCATGGAGTACTACGATGCTCCGGCAGTTCGCGCAATCGTGCGCGAAGCCCGCAATAATGACTTTCGCTTCTCCGCGCTCATTTTGGGCGTTGTGAAAAGCGCACCATTTCAGATGAGGAGGTCCCCATGAGCACAGCGAATACAAGCCCGATAGGGCGCAGCAACCAATCAATGATCGTCACGAAAAAGGCCCTGCCCCGGCGAACGTTTCTGCGAGGCATGGGGGTCACCGTAGCTCTGCCCTTGTTGGACGCAATGGTCCCCGCACTCTCCGCAATGACACCGGCCAGCAATTCGGTGCGGCGTTTCGGCTTCGTTTATATCCCGATGGGGATGAACCCCGCGCCGTGGATACCTAAAGCTGAAGGCAAGATTACTGACCTCTCCCCTTCGCTCGCATCGCTCATGCCGGTTATGGATCAAACGACGGTCATTACGAACACCGAGCTCAAAATGGCAAACTCTGCCGGCAATCACGCGACGGCAAATTCCTCGTTCCTGACCGCCACCCTCGCCAAGAGAACCGAAGGCAACGATTACGTATTGTCGCCATCGATCGACCAAATGATCGCAAAACAAATCGGAAGGGACACGCAGATCCCGTCGCTCGAACTAGGAACCGATCTCATTGCCATGGTCGGCAATTGCGATAACGGCTATGCCTGCGTGTACCAGAACAACTTGTCATGGTCGTCGCCCACGAACCCGCTTCCGACCGAAGCAGATCCTCGCGTGATTTTCGAACGCCTCTTTGGTGACGGAGGATCGGCAAAGGACCGCCAAAGCGAGCTGCGAAAGAACCGTAGCATTCTCGACTGGGTCACCGAAGACATGGCGCGCCTTCAAAGGAAACTGGGTTCGGGGGACCGCACGAAGGTCACTGAATATATCGATTCCGTCCGCGAAGTCGAGCGGCGTATTCAGAAAGCGGAACAGCAGGCTGGTGAGGCCGTGCTGCCGGATCTCGACCGCCCCGCGAGCGTACCAGCGGCCTGGGAAGATCACGTCAAACTGATGTTCGATTTGCAGGTTTTAGCTCTTCAGGCCGACATCACACGCGTCACTACTTTCCAGATGGCCCGCGAAACCAGTACGCGGACCTATCCGCAGATCGGTGTTCCCGAGCCGCACCATCCCACATCGCATCACTCGAACGATCCCGAGAAGTTGGCGAAGCTGGCAAAGATCAATGCATATCACGTTTCCCTCTTCGCGTACTTCCTCAACAAGCTGAAAGCCACACCGGATGGTGACGGTAGCTTGCTCGATCGTTCGACTTATATGATTGGCAGCGGTCTCGGCAATCCATCGCTCCACAACCATACGAATCTCCCATGCGTTGTGGTCGGTGGGCACAAAGGCGGACGGCACATCAAATACGCTGAGCCGGTGACCATGGCAAACGTTCACCTCACGCTGCTGGAAAAAGCGGGCATTCACAAAGAGAGTTGGAGCGATAGCACCGGACGGATCGAGGAGCTCCTGTGAGGCAATTTAGCGAAAACCCACCCTCTCCCTCTGGGAGAGGGCGCGAAGCGCGAGCCCGACAGGGCGAAGCCTCAAAAAAAGGTGAGGGTTTCAAGTTTCGCCGAATCTTGCGACCCTTACCCGGCGCTTCGCCCCGCCCTCTCCCAAAGGGAGAGGGACTTGCCTGCGCATTGTTCTTCTTGATGGTCGCAGTCAGCGCCGCCGGCGCAGTTCCCGTTCGATTAATCGATGCCGTCAAGGCCGCCGATCGAGACGCGATTCGGACATTGCTCCAACAGCGTGTAGATGTGAACGCTGCGGAGCCCGACGGGGCGACGGCGCTGCATTGGGCAGCTCGCGCGAATGATTTGCAGGCTGCCGACATGCTGCTTCGCGCCGGAGCCAACGTGAAATTAGCAAACCGCTATGGTGTAACCCCGCTTTACCTGGCGTCGACGAATGGAAACGCGGCGATGATCGAGTTGCTGTTGAAGGCAGGAGCCGATCCCAACTCGGTTTTGCCTGCAGGCGAAACAGCATTGATGACCGCGGCGCGTAGCGGGAATGCCGACGCGGTGACGACGCTTATTGGACGCGGTGCGGATGTCAACCGCAAGGAAGCATGGCGCGGGCAGAATGCGTTGATGTGGGCGGCCGCTGAAGGGCATGCCGAGGTCATCCGCGCTCTGGTAGCCCATGGCGCCGATATCCGCGCCCGTTCCAACGGAGGTTTTACGCCGCTTTTATTTGCGGTCCGTGAGGGCAAGATCCCGGCGGCCAAAGCGCTACTTGAAGCCGGAGCGGACCTCAACGAATCGCTGCCTTCGCGTCGAGGCGCCGAAACGCCCGCCGCGGAACCCGGACTGAACGCCTTCATGTTGGCGGTAGGCAACGCTCACTACGAACTTGCCAACTTCCTGTTGGACAAAGGAGCCGATCCGAACTTCGCGCCTCTGGGATTCACAGCGCTGCATCAGATTACCTGGCTTCGCCGGCCGGGATCGGGTGACAACAATCCGGCTCCACAAGGATCCGGAAATATGGATAGCCTCGAATTCGTCCGAAAACTTGTCGCGCATGGAGCGAATGTCAATGCTCGGGCCACAAAGCAGGCCCGGATCAACGTGACCGTCCAGTTCCGAACAACCGGGGCGACACCGTTCTTGTTGGCTTGTCGGACTGCAGATATCCCGTTCATGCGTCTCCTGCTGGAGTTGGGAGCAGATCCGCTACAGCCCAATGACTACGGCACAACCCCGCTGCTCGCAGCGGCAGGAGTCGGTACGAATTCGGCTGAGGAAGAGCCTGGAACAGAAGCCGAAATCCTGGAAGCTGTGAAGCTCGTGTTGGCACACGGCGGCAATGTCAATGACGTCGATAAGAATGGCAACACGGCGATGCACGGCGCCGCTCATAAGCGCGCCCCTTCTCTGATACGGCTCCTGGCTGAAAAAGGTGCCAAAATCGAGATTTGGAACCAGCCCAATAATGCAAAGCAGACGCCGTTGCAAGTCGCTGAAGGTGTCCGGGTCGGTCTAAACATTCGGAGCCACGCCCCTAGTGCGGAAGCCATCCGTGAAGTTATGGCCGCTGCCGGTAAGAAGGAATAGCCACAAAGAGGCACAAAATTCACAGAAATTTTTGTGTTTTTTGGGCCTTTTTGTGGTTATTTTTCCTTTCGAAATCGGTGCCGTTCTGACCGGCACGCACCTGCACAAAATCGACGAGACCCCAACAGGCGTGGGTGCACGTTTCCAATACCACTTCACAAGACAAATTGCCCTCGATGCCGAGTTCGTAGACTATCGGAAAAAAACGAGCGCTCTCTTTGGAACCAAGACTGGATTTCGTTTCGATCGATTTGGTGTCTTCGGAAAAGGCCGGCTCGGGTTTTGGCATTTTTCAAATTTTTCAAAATCGTATTTCGCCGCCGATACTGGTGGTGTCCTCGAGTATTACCCATCGTCACGCACGGTGGTGCGTATCGACATTGGCGACACCATAATCTTTTACGGCGGGGCACAGCTTGGGACCGTCCACAATTTTCAGCCGGGACTGGGATTCAGCTATAGGTTCTGAGGCTTATACTTATAGGGTGTCACCCGAGAACGACGGCCCACGTCTAGACCTGACGTTTACCGGTCAGAGAAGTAATGCTCGGCCGATCGGCCTTGGTGTGGCTGCCGTACTGATTGCCTTCCTCATCTTGACGATGACGACGACTGTCGCGTCGAAGATCCTGCCGATGAGTGACGAATATCTGCTGGTGATGATTCCGCAGGCACCCGACGGCGCAGAGCCGCTATCGCTCACGTTACTTATGCATGAAATAGACGGGAAGACCATCGCCGTCCGTGGCTCCGTTTTGAATCGCACGGCGCAGTCCATGTCGGATGTCCTTGCGGTCGTTGAAATGCAAGATACAACCGGCCGCTTTCCGCAAACGCAGGAAGTTCCCATTCAGCCGATGGAGTTGGCGCCGCAAGCGGAGGGTTCTTTTTCGGCAATGGCGACGCTGGAGGAGAACCCGGGTGGCTATATCGTGAAGTTTCGTTTTGCCGAGGGGCCGTTCATCCCGCACAAGGACGAACGACGCGCACCCGAGATCACGATAACGCCGCAACAAATTCCACAGCAGATCAAGTGATGCGCACGTCTTGGATAGCCGCTCTTGGAACTTTTTTGCTATTTCAGAGCTCCCCTCCCGCAGGACTCCGTTTTGAGGTTGCGAACCTGCTTCAGCCGGCATCGGGGCGTCTTCTGGTCATCCTCGCGCAATCCGACCGTCCGGATCCGCGAAATACGATCGGCGACGCGGGCACAAACGCCGCGATAATGCTTGGGCGCGACGTCGAAAATCTCGGCGGTAATATTAGGGCGGCTGTGGACAACCGGGCAGCGACGTTTCCGATTCAGAAACTGGAAGAGCTTCCCGCCGGAGACTACTATGTTCAGGCCCTTCTCGCGTCGAACCGAGATCTCAAATCTCCGAATGCTCCCGGCAACCTTTACAGCAATGCACGGCGTTTCCATTTGGATCCGCGCGCAGGGAGTACAGTACAGCTTGAATTGACAGAGTCGATCCCCGCCGAAGAATTCCCACCGGAGAATGACTTCATCAAGTACGTCAAAATCCAATCTGACCTTCTCTCGCGGTTTCACGGCCGACCGATCTATTTGAGAGCAGGGATCATTTTGCCGAAGGACTATGCCGTTGATGAAAACCGGCGATTCCCCTTGCGGATTCACATCGGTGGTTATGGCACTCGTTATACGGCCATTGAGCGCTTAATGGGCCCCGGTTCTGATTTTCGAAGGGTTTGGCTTTCCAGCGACACACTTCGCTTTATTTACGTGCAACTCGACGGCGACGGTCCATACGGCGATCCATACCAGGTGAATTCCGATAACAATGGTCCCTACGGCGACGCGCTGACCAAAGAGTTGATCCCATACATCGAAAAACGATTCCGTGCGGTTGCCGAACCGCGCGCGCGTCTGCTCGATGGGGAATCGACGGGCGGCTGGGTTTCTCTCGCACTGAAGATTTTCTACCCCGATTTTTTCAACGCGGTTTGGTCTTCCTGTCCCGACGGCGTGAATTTTCGCGGTTTCCAGATCGTCAATATTTATTCCGATCGGAATGCCTATTTCGACGACAACGGTTCCGAACGTCCAAGCAAGCGAGACGTCGACGGACGTGTTGAGTTTACGATCCGCCGCGAATGTCAGATGGAAAACGTCCTCGGCGATGCCGATAGCTGGACGCTTTCAGGTCAGCAGTGGGGTGCATGGAATGCGACATATGGTCCGCGAGGAACGGACGGTCGTCCTGTCGCTTTGTGGCATTCCAAGACTGGCGTCATCAACAAATCCGCCATCGAACATTGGAAGAGGTACGATCTTCATCTTGTCCTCCAGCAAAATTGGAAGATGCTTGGCCCTCGGGTTCGCGGCAAATTCCATATCTCTGTCGGCGAGGCGGACAACTATTATCTGAATAATGCCGTTCACATGCTGGACGAGTTTCTTAAGAGGGCGGATCCTCCGGCCGACGCTCGGATCGCGTACGGCCGCGGCCGTGGTCATTGCTGGAACAGCCTTTCAGAGGCGGAGATGATGAAAGAGATGGCCCTCGCTGTTGAAGAGGTGGGTAAAGCAAAATGAGCCCAAGAGCACTTCTTACGTTGACAGTCTTGCCCGATCGCTATGCAATTTGTCGTTTCGATGCAAAGGCACAGGTGCCGCAATGGGCCATCGGCGATGACTTTGTCTCGGTTTCGCGCACGCGCGATGAATTGTCGATTATTTGTCTCGAACGCAATGTCCCGCAGGGCACGGCTTTATCCGGCGGTTGGCGAATTTTGAAATGCGAGGGACCGCTCGATTACAACCTGATTGGTATCGTCGCTTCTCTAGCCGAGCCGCTTGCGGATGCAGGAGTTTCGATCTTTCCACTCGCTACGCACGATACCGATTATGTCTTAATCCGGGAACCACAGCTCGAACTCGCGATCCAGGCGCTTACAAATTACGGCCACGCCGTCCGTGTCTGAATTGAAGACTCCAAAACTGCCAAAACTTTATGGCGAGCTTTCTTCCTGGTTTCATCTGTTGTCTGACCCTGCCGATTACGCCGAGGAGGCAGAGTTTGCTCGCGGGTTGATGGTCGAGAGCTGCAGCGCACCCCCCGAGACGTTGCTCGAATTGGGGTCTGGCGGAGGAAACAACGCATCGCATTTGAAAGCCCACTTCAAACTCATGCTTGTCGACCTCTCCCCGGGGATGCTGGATCTGAGCCGCACCATCAATCCTGACTGTGAGCACATACAGGGAGACATGAAAACCATTCGCTTAGGACGCACCTTCGATATGGTCCTTATCCACGACGCAATCATGTATATGACTTCGGAGGATGATCTCCGGCAAGCCATCGAAACGGCATTTGCTCACTGCAGGCCCGGCGGTGCGGCCCTGTTCATGCCCGATGTCATTCGCGAAACCTTTGTTTCGCTTACTACTCATGGCGGGCACGACAGCACTGGCGGTGACGGGCGCGCGATCCGCTACATCGAATGGACATTCGATGCCAATCCAAGCGATACCACGTATACGGTCGATTTCGCTTACCTCCTCCGTGAAAGGAATGGGCCTGTGCGCGTCGTCCATGACACGCATGTCTTTGGCATCTTTCTGCGCGAGACGTGGCTCCAGTTGCTTCGTGAAGCCGGATTTGAACCGCGTGCCGTCGCCGATCCCTGGGGCCGTGAAGTGTTCGTTTGTAAGAAGCTTGGATAGGACATTTTTGAAATCGGACGAATCCTGCATCTCAAATCCGAAATCCGAAATTGCAAATTGACTATGCGAACTGCGACAGTCCAATCTGAGATTTCGAAATTTCGGATTTGAGATGCAGAACCTCAGAGAGGGTCCGCCGATTGCTTGACGGTCAACGTGTATTGGCCCGTGGTATTGCGCTGGCCGGAGACTTGAATGTAGTAAATGGTATTTGGTTGTGCAACCAGCTCATCGTCAGGCCCCAGCTTTTCATCGATGAGTTTCTTAGTCGCGTCGTATATGTCTAGAGCCGGTGCCAGCGTTCCCGATTCATTGCGTACATGAATGTAAAAGCGGCCCCCGGCTCCGGAACTGATCCGGTAATAATCGATATCGCTTCCGTCCACAATCTTTCCTTGAACGGGTTTGTTGATCTCGATGGCTCTTGCACCGGAGAAGTCACGCCGCGGCGGATCGAACGTGAAGCTGTTCGAATCTGGCGTTGTAGGTATTGTCCACATCACGCCGCCGATCAATAACAGAGCGGCCCCAGCCGCAGCGATCAACCGAACATCGATCGTCCGAATGCCCGCGAACCAGTTCTTCGCAGCCATGGATTATTTCTTCAGAGATTTTTCAATCTTGGCCCACGTATCACGGAGGGTGACCGTGCGGTTAAACACCAGAGCATCCGGCTTGGAATCCAGATCGACACAAAAATATCCGATACGTTCGAATTGGAAACGGTCCCCTGGCTTTGAGGATTTCAAACCGGGTTCAACTTGACAGGAGCCGACCACCTCGAGCGAACTCGGGTTGATTGGTGAATCGTTGTCCGGCCGCTCCTCATTGAAGAGCCGGTCATATAAACGCACTTCTGCCGGAACCGCATGAGCGGCTGAAACCCAGTGTAAGGTGGCTTTCGGCGAACGGCCATCAAGCGAGTCGCCGCCGCGAGTTGCCGGATCGTATGTGCATCGCAGTTCCGCGACTTTGCCGGCGGCGTCTTTGACGACTTGAGTGCATGTAATAAAGTAGGCGTATCGAAGCCGTACCTCCCGTCCCGGTGCCAGCCTGAAAAATTGTTTTGGCGGATTTTCGCGAAAGTCCTCCTCCTCGATATAAAGTACGCGGCTGAAGGGCACCTTGCGAGTTCCCGCGCTGGCGTCTTCCGGGTTGTTGACCGCATCCAGTTCTTCGGTTTGTCCTTCAGGATAGTTTTCGATCACAACTCGCAATGGACGCAATACGGCCATGACGCGTTGCGAGCGTTTGTTGAGATCATCCCGGATGGCGTGTTCGAGTTGCGCCACATCGACAATCGCATCCCGTTTGGCCACACCAATCGAGTCGCAGAAATTCCGAATTGCTTCAGGTGTATATCCGCGCCGGCGCAGGCCGCTCAATGTCGGCATGCGAGGATCGTCCCAGCCGTTAACGAGTCCCTCCGTCACCAATGTGAGCAACTTTCGCTTGCTGAGCACGGTGTAACTCAGATTCAATCGTGCAAATTCAATCTGAACAGGACGGGAGGGAACCGGCAGCTTTTCCAGGCACCAGTCGTAAAGAGGACGATGGTCTTCGAATTCCAACGTGCAAAGGGAGTGCGTGATATTTTCGATCGCATCGGAGATCGGATGGGCATAGTCATACATTGGATAAATGACCCATTTCGACCCCTGGCGGTAGTGCGGCACATTCATGATGCGGAAAAGAACAGGATCGCGCATGTTGATATTCGGCGATGCCATGTCGATCTTTGCCCGCAGAACATACGTTCCATCTTCGAACTCTCCCGCACGCATGCGCTCGAACAGAGCGAGATTTTCTTCAACCGATCGATTCCGGTACGGACTGTTCTTTCCGGGTTGCGTTAACGTTCCGCGGTATTCGCGAATCTCGTCGGCGCTCAAGCTGTCGACGTACGCATTTCCGTCTTTAATGAGCTGCACGCTGTATTGGTAGAGCTGCTCGGAATAATCGGAAGCGTAGTAGATCCGATCATCCCAGTCGAAGCCGAGCCAACGCACGTCCCGCTGGATCGATTCTTCAAACTCGACTGTTTCTTTACTGGGATTCGTGTCGTCGAAACGCAGGTTGCAAAGACCGTTATATTCAGCCGCCACGCCAAAGTTCAGACATATCGATTTCGCATGGCCGATATGCAAATAGCCGTTCGGTTCGGGAGGAAATCGCGTGTGTACACGGCCGCCATTCTTATTTGCTTTGACATCTTCGGCCACCCGCTCCCGAATAAAGTCGAGGGAAGCCGCGGATTCTAAATCAGGCATTTTCATCGCGATAAAAAACTACAGTTTAACATGATTAATGGAGATCGATGTTTCCGCCTGTAATGATAGCGACCACCGGCCCATCAGCGCGGATCTTACCTATAGTCACGGCCGCGAACGCCGCAGCCGCGGAACCTTCTGCGACCAGCTTTTCGCGATTCAACAAGTCGTGAATCGCTGCCTTAATTTCGTCCTCGGAAACAAGCACAACCTCGTCCACATATTTCTGGATGAGGGGAAACGTCATTGTTTGGAGGTCGATATTCCCGGCGATTCCATCGGCAATCGACGGGTGATCCTCAACGGTGAGCATCCGGCCGGCTTTCAGCGAGTGGTAAATGGCCGCTGAGGCTTCCGCTTGAACACCAATCACGCGGACTCGCGGTCTAAGTTGCTTTACGGCGGCCGCCACACCGGCAGCCAAACCGCCACCGCCAATCGGCACCACAATGGCGGAGACCGCCGGAAGCTGTTCTAAAATTTCGAAGCCCAACGTTCCTTGTCCGAGGATCACGAAGTGATCGTTGTAGGGAGAGACAAACACGTAATCGTTTGTACGCGTCGCCAACTGCAGAGTCCAAGCCTCGGCCTGATCATAGTTCGAGCCTTCGATTCGCAATTCGGCCCCACTTCTTCGTATCGCTTCGATTTTCGTTCGCGGTGCGCTGGCCGGCACCACGACCAGGCAGGGCATTTTGTAAGTCGATGCGGCGTGGGCGATTGCCTGGCCGTGGTTTCCAGCCGATACGGTAAGCACAGTGCGTTTGTCGCCCGTCCCGACGAGTTCCAAGATCCGCGCATATGCGCCCCTTAGTTTGAAGGAATGGGTGTGCTGGAGGTTTTCTAACTTCAGGAATAGGTTTGGAACTTCACTTGGAACAATAGGAGTTATCCGGATATGCGGCTGGATACGCGCGCGGACTTGCCGGAAGGCGCTCAGAGTCATTCGAGGTCAAGCTTTTCGGAGAGTTCCATCCATTGAATCGTGCTTCTGAGCGAGACGACTGCGCCAATGACGATAATTGCCGGTGATCTGAGACCCTCCCCTTTCTTTTCGGTATCCGCGAGCGTTCCCGTGCGGCAATCCTGGATCAGATAAGTTCCCCGCGAAATCAGGGCCACAGGAGTCGTCGGGTCACACCCCTCGGACAAAAGTTGAGCGACTATCGCGCCGAGCCGCGACAGTCCCATGAGGACGATGACTGTCCCGCCCGCCTTCACAAGCGCCGAGGCGGCAAGCCATTCGGGCGATTGCAGATCGTGTGTGCGGCTGCCGGTAATCACCATAAACGAATGTGCGTGATGCCGATGCGTTACGGGAATGCCGGCGTACGCCGGTACAGCGATGGCGCTCGAGACGCCGGGAACGATTTCGAAAGGAATTCCGGCTTCCGCGAGCGCGAATGCTTCCTCCGCGCCGCGACCAAAGACAAAAGGGTCACCGCCCTTTAACCGGCAAACGCTCTTGCCTTCGCGCGCCTTTTCGATCATTAACCACTGGATGTGTTCCTGCCGCAGGGTGTCATCGCCGGGATCTTTGCCGACATTGATGATTTCTGCGTCTGGACGGGCCTCTTCGAGCAGATGCAGATCAATCAAACGATCATGCATGACGACGTCGGCTTCTCGGAGACACGTCAGGCCCCGCACTGTGATCAGGTCTGGATTTCCTGGTCCCGCGCCGACAAGGTAGACACTTCCCAGCGGCCTCATGGTGTCCTTTGTTGGCATACGAAATCTTCGACTATTTGCCGGAGGCGGTGCTCCGCACCAGCCGTGTCATTTGCCCTTAACATCGTAATGATATCCGAATTCAGGATTCGATAATGAAGCTCCCTGCGATCCCGCTCGCTCATCACGCGACCTCGAATTTCAGACCGTATTTGCGACAACAATTCGGCCAATTGCGCGTATTCCGGGCCGATGATCTTCGATACGTTCTCCCGTAATCGCGATGCCAGCGCGGGGCTTGTTCCGCTGGTCGAAATGGCAACGCCTATATCACCCCGTCGAAGTACCGCAGGCATAATGAAGCTACAGAGCGCAGGCTGATCGGCGGTGTTGATGA
>Ga0209157_1000954_pt1 | contig 24343 bp, 22 predicted proteins | sample GraSoiAngelo_135_FD_185892 | JGI IMG/M metagenome (GOLD analysis project Ga0209157, IMG submission 185892) | Grasslands soil microbial communities from the Angelo Coastal Reserve, California, USA - 14_0929_05_40cm (SPAdes) (version 2) | ecosystem: Environmental > Terrestrial > Soil > Grasslands ...
AGCCTGGCTCCTACGTCACCGACGTCGGATCGGTCAAGCGCGGCATCGTGGCGCGCGCCGAGCGCCTCGGCATTCCGAATCGTTTCGCGGGAAGCCATCCGCTCGCGGGCACGCACCGCCACGGCTTCGAAGCGGCTCGCGCCGATCTGTTTCGGGGTGAGGTGGTGTATGTCACGCCCTGCAAGGACGGGGGCGACGCTGCACGTGAAGTCGTGCATTTCTGGGAAGACGTCCTCGAGGCGGAGACGGTCGTGCTCGATGCCGCGCGCCACGACGCGCAGGTCGCGGCAACGAGTCACGTCCCGCAGGTGATCGCCTCGCTGCTCGGGGACTTCCTGGCACGGCATGCGCCCCCGGGCTCCACGTTTGGAACGGGGGCTGCGGACACGACGCGGCTTGCCGCGAGTGAACCCGCGCTGTGGACCGAAATCCTCTTGATGAACCGGGACGAGATTCTGCCGGCGCTGCGCGCGCTGGAGGAATCGCTCGGCACGGTGGAGCGCGCGCTCGAGGTCGGTGATGCCGCTGCGCTCACCGCGTGGCTCACCCGGGCATCTGCCTGGAGGCGCCGCCTTGGTTAGTGGCGTCGTTCGGCCGCCGGGCGACAAAAGCATCTCTCACCGGGTCCTCATGCTCGCGGCGCTGGCGAAAGGGAAGAGCGAGCTGTCGGGACTGCTGACTGGCGACGACGTGAAGAGCAGCGCGCGCGTGCTGCGCCAGCTCGGCGTCGATGTGAGCTCGATTCGTGAGGGCGTCGTGACCGTTCGGGGCAAACGCCTCACGCCGCACGCCGCACGTCTGCACTGCGGCAACTCAGGAACCACCGCCCGCTTGATGCTTGGCATCCTCGCCGGCCAGCGGTTCGCGGCCACCCTGACGGGCGATGCATCGCTGCGGCGCCGACCGATGCGTCGCGTGACCGAGCCGCTCAAGCAGATGGGCGCCGATATAAAGGAAAAGGGAGACGGGCTCCCCCTCACAATCCGAGGCGGCAAGCTGCGCGGGCTCAGCTACAGCAGCCCCGTTGCCAGCGCGCAGGTCAAGAGCGCGCTCCTCTTTGCCGGTCTCACGGGGCAGGTACCGGTAACTATTCGGGAGCCGTATCGCTCGCGCGATCACACCGAACGTCTACTGGCGCACCTGGGACTGGGAATTCATGAACGCAACGGCGCGATCGCCCTCGAGCCGTCGATTCGTTCCAACATTCCACCCTTCCAACTTTCCGTACCCGGCGACATCTCGTCCGCGGCCTTCCTGGTCGCTGCCGCAGTCCTGGCTCACGACGGCGAGCTGCTGATCGAGAACGTGGGTGTGAATCCGACCCGCACCGGTTTTCTGGTAGTGCTCGACCGAATGGGAGCGCACGTCCAACGGGTCAATCTGCGCGATGAGGGCGGCGAGCCCGTCGCCGATCTTCTGGCGCGCCCGGCACGGCTTGCGGCGACCGAAATCACCGCGGAAGAGATCCCGACGCTGGTCGATGAGGTCCCGGTGCTCGCGGTGCTCGCAAGTCGCGCGCGCGGCGAGACGATCTTCCGCGAGGTGGGTGAGCTGCGTGTGAAGGAGAGCAACCGCCTGGAGCTCGTCGCCGCAAATCTGCGGGCCGTAGGCGTCGCGGCAGAAGCCCGCGGCAACGACTTGCACGTCCAGGGGACCGAGAAGCCGCCCCGCGGGAAGGTCGAGACCGCGAAGGATCATCGGCTCGCGATGGCGTTTGCGGTGCTCGGCACGGTGGCCGGCGCCAAGGTCGCGTTATCGGAGACGAGATCGGTGGCGATCAGTTATCCCAACTTTTTTCGCGACCTGAAGCGATGCTTCGCGTCATAGCGATCGACGGCCCGGCGGCATCCGGCAAGAGTTCGACCGCCGGCCTCGTCGCGGAGCAGCTCGGCTGGGCGCACCTCGATTCCGGGGCGCTGTATCGGGCGCTGACCCTCGCCGCCCTCGACAACATCGGAGAAGGGGGACGGCGGAAGGGCGACGCCTGGTCCGGTTCACGGATTGTCGCCGTGGCCGAGCAGCTGCCGGTCCGCCTCGTCCTCACGGGCGACGTATTCCGGCCCGAGGTGGCGGGCGTGGACGTTGCGGAGGCGATCCGGAGTGATCGCGTGACGCGTCACGTGTCGGCGATCGCCGCCATTCCCGAGGTTCGGACCTGGGTAAACGCCCGGCAGCGGAGGGCGGTGGAGGATCTGGAGGTTGGTGAAGGATCTGGAGGCGTGGTCGTGGATGGTCGCGATATCGGGACGGTCGTCTTTCCGGAGGCCCCACTGAAGATTTTCTTGACGGCGACACCGGACGAACGCGCCCGACGCCGGCTGTCCCAGCGGGGCCAGGCGGTGGACGTGGACCAGCTGCGCCGGGAAAGTCAGGCCCTGGCCGACCGGGATACCGCGGATTCCAACCGGCCGATTGCCCCTCTTAGACCCGCCGCGGATGCGGTCTTGCTGGATACGACGGCCCTGACGCTGGCGCAGCAGGTGGCCCGCGTCGTTGAACTGGCGCGGGGCCTGTTCCCTGGGTAGGTTTCCGCCCGTAATTGACAGGCTAAAGCCTGTGCTCGGCAAACACTGTCCTGAAAGGACAATGAATGACGAGGCAACCCCAAACCTAAAACCGAACCGGTGTACCGAATGCTCGTAGAAGCACGCGACGTAGAAGAATTCGCAGAAGATCTCCCCACCCGCAAAGCCCCCCGCTCGCAACTCCGCGTCCGCTCCGGTCTCGACGAGGAATACTCCCCTGACGAGATCGCGAAAATGACTCAGCTGTACGAGGGGACGCTGTCGAATATCGAAGAAGGCGAAATCGTCAAATCCAAAGTCCTGCGCGTGACCGACACCGCCGTCATCCTCGACGTCGGCTTCAAGTCGGAAGGCGCGGTGGCGATCGATGAATTCAAGGATCCGAAGAGTCTGAAGGAAGGCGACGAGATCGAGGTCTTCCTCGAGCACCTCGAAGACCAGGAAGGTGCCGTCGTCCTGTCGAAGAAGAAGGCCGACTTCATGCGCGTCTGGGAGCGGATCCGCGAGGCGCACGAAAAGGACGAGGCCGTCACCGGAACCCTGGTGAAGAAGATCAAGGGCGGTGTCGTTGTCGACCTGATGGGCGTCGACGCATTCCTGCCCGGCAGTCAGATCGCGCTCCGGCGCGTCCCCAACATCGACGAACTCTTGGGCCAGAGCTTCGAGTTCAAGATCATCAAGCTGAACAAGCGCCGTCGCAATATCGTCGTCTCCCGCCGCGTGCTGCTCGAGGCCGAGCGGAAGACGAAACGCGACGTCCTGATGAAGGAGCTGTCGGTCAACCAGGTGCGAAAGGGCGTCGTCAAGAACATCACCGACTTCGGCGCCTTCATCGATCTCGGCGGCGTGGACGGGCTGCTGCACATCACCGACATGAGCTACGGCCGCGTGTCGCACCCGAGCGAAATGGTGCAGATCGGCCAGGAGCTCGAGGTGAAAGTCCTCGATATCGACTGGGAGCGCGAGCGCATTTCGCTCGGTCTGAAACAGCTGCAGCCGTATCCCTGGCAGAACGTCGCGGCGAAGTATCCCGTTGGAACGCGCGTGCAGGGGAAGGTCGTCTCGATTACGAACTATGGGGCGTTCGTCGAGCTCGAGCCCGGGATCGAGGGCCTCGTGCACATCTCCGAGATGAGCTGGACGCGGAACGTGCGGCATCCGTCGAAGCTCGTGTCGATCGGTGAGTCGATTGAAGCCGTCGTTTTGAAAGTGGACGAGACGGAAGAGAAGGTCTCGCTCGGCATGAAGCAGACCGAGCAGGATCCGTGGATGGCGCTGCCGCAGAAGTATCCGGTCGGCACGCGACTGCGGGGCAAGGTCCGCAACCTGACGTCGTTCGGCGCGTTCGTCGAAATCGAGCCCGGCATCGACGGCCTGATCCACATCTCCGACATGTCGTGGACCAAGCGGGTCCAGCATCCGTCGGAAGTGGTGAAGAAAGGCGACGAGGTCGATGTGTTGATTCTGAACGTCGACGCCGAGAACAAGCGGATCTCGCTCGGATTGAAACAGGCGCAGGAGGATCCGTGGCTCCGCATCGGCGAGACCTACCCGGTCGGCACCGAGTTGCGCGGACGCGTCATGCGACTGATGGACAAGGGCGTCGTCGTGGACCTCGGCAGCGACATCGAGGGATTTGTGCCGATGTCGCAGCTCGGGATCCCGGACATTCAGCAGCCCGGCGATGCCGTGAAGGAAGGCCAAGCGGTGGAACTGAAAGTGCTGGAGGTTGATCCTATCCACCATCGGATCGTGCTTGCTGCTACGGGATTCCCGAAAGACGACATCATTCCGGTTCCCGCGCCGGCTCCGGTTAGTGACGAGACGCCGAAGGTCGACGCCTAAAGGCCGAGAGGCTGAGGGGCTTTGAGGTGTGAGGGGCGGGGAATATCCTCGCCCCTTCCGGTTTGCTGCCCTACATTCCCCGCATGTCCATGCGAGAAAAGCTCGAACTCCTTCAGCAAAAGCGTTCCGAATCAGAGCAGGGTGGCGGTGCCGATCGGATCGCGACCCAACATCAAAAAGGCAAAATGACGGCCCGCGAGCGGCTGGACGTGCTCCTCGATCCCGGCTCGTTCGTCGAGCTGGATCGCTTCGTCACGCATCGAGCGACCGATTTCGGTCTGGCCGACCAGAAGGTCCTGGGGGACGGCGTCGTGACGGGATGGGGCAGAGTTGAGGGGCGGCTCGTCTACGTGTTCTCGCAGGACTTCACGGTATTCGGTGGATCGCTGTCTGAGGCGCACGCCGAAAAGATCTGCAAGGTGATGGATCTCGCCGTCCAGAACGGTGCGCCCGTGGTCGGCCTCAACGACTCAGGGGGTGCGCGGATCCAGGAAGGGGTCGCCTCGCTCGGGGGCTACGCCGGCATCTTCTTGCGCAATACGCTCGCCTCGGGAGTCGTGCCGCAGATCAGCGCGATTCTGGGGCCGTGCGCCGGCGGTGCCGTGTACAGTCCCGCGATCACCGATTTCATCTTCATGGTGCGCGGGATCTCGTACATGTTCGTCACGGGTCCCAACGTCGTGAAGACCGTGACACACGAGGAGGTCGATTTCGAGAAGCTGGGGGGCGCCGATGTGCATGGCGGCACGTCGGGCATCGCCCATTTCGTACACGATTCGGAGCTCGAGTCGATCACGGCGATCCGCACCCTGTTGTCGTACCTCCCGGGCAACAATCTCGATTCGCCGCCGGTGCGGACGACCGAGGATCCCTCGGACCGGCGCGATGAGGGCTTGCTCGAGATTGTTCCCGACGAGCCGGCGAAACCGTACGACATGCACGACGTGCTCAAGCGAGTCGTCGACGGCGGCGCCTTTCTCGAAGTGCAGCCCGAGTACGGCAATAACCTGATCGTCGGGTTCGGGCGGCTCGCGGGCCGGCCGGTGGGCGTCATCGCGAATCAGCCGGCGGCGCTCGCGGGCGTTCTGGACATTGCCGCCTCACTCAAGGGCGCGCGGTTCATCCGTTTCTGCGACGCGTTCAACATCCCCCTGGTGACATTCGAGGACGTGCCCGGCTTTCTCCCCGGCGTCGCGCAAGAACACGGCGGCATCATCAAGCACGGCGCCAAGCTGCTGTTCGCTTACTGCGAGGCGACCGTGCCGAAGCTCACGGTCATCACCCGCAAGGCGTACGGCGGTGCCTACGACGTGATGAGCTCGAAGCACATCCGCGGCGATTACAACGTCGCGTGGCCGACCGCCGAGATTGCAGTCATGGGACCGAAGGGCGCCGTCGAAATCCTCTATAAAGGAGAGGCGAGCGAGGAGCGCGCCAACGAGTATCGCGAAAAGTTCGCACATCCGTATCAAGCCGCGGCGCGGGGGTATCTCGACGACATCATCGACCCGCGAGATACGCGCCCGCGCCTGATCGACGCGCTCCTGACGCTCGAAACGAAACGCGGCCGGAATCCTCCGAAGAAGCATGGGAACATTCCTCTGTAAGGCGCTCCTCGGACTCGCGCTGCTGCAAGGCACGCCCCCCCCAGCGCCGCCGCCCGACTCGGTGCTGGCGGCGCTGTGGGCACGCGTCACCGCGGACTCGACCGACGGCCCGGCGTGGCTGGAGCTGGGACGGGCGTACCTGCGACGTGGCGCGGAGTACCACACGCACAAGAAGCCGATGACGGTCGATACCGTCTGGGCGCATGCCACGCTGGACACGGCACAGCTCGCCTTCGAGCGCGCCGCGCGATTCAGCACCGGTACGCGCACGGCGGACTCGGCGCGCGTCTATCGCGTCTATGCGTTCGGCGAACTCGCGTACGTGGACTGGGAAGCCGGAGGGACTGCGGCCGCGACGCTCACCTGGCACACGTTGCCCGAGACCCTGCGGTTGCCGCCCGTCCTCGAAGAGCTCGGCGAGAATCTGCTGCGTGGCTGCCCGCATCAAGGCATCCTGTTTACCGCGGACGAGACCGACACGCAGGCGGCCTGGTATCTCCGGTTTGCGCGGGGTTTGCGACCGGACCTCACGGTTGTGCCGTTCGATCGCTGGCGCGGCGACAGCGTCCTCCGCAACCGCGCGCTTCGGGAGCTGCGCACGCGCGATCCCCGGCTGCCGGCGCTGGGACGGTCGCGGGCCGTGTGCGCGAGCATGGCATTCGAGCGCCCCCCCGATGAACGCAGCGTCAAATGGAACAAGCGACCGCTCGTGTGGGTGACGGGGAAAGAGGCCAAGAACGATCGCGTACCCGCGCAGGATTTCGTGTTCGCCGCCCTGCGGCTATCGATCGACGAGCACGACACGTGGACCGCACCCGCCTTGTCTGTGTACCGGCGTGCCGTGAGCAATGCCGGTGCGCTCTGCAAAGCGTTCGACACGTTCCAACTCGGATCTGAGGTCGGGTGTCATTGAAGCGCGTGCTGGTGGCGAACCGCGGTGAGATCGCGGTGCGCGTCATTCGCGCATGTCACGAGGAAGGCCTCGAGGCCGTCGCGGTGTATTCCGAGCCTGATCGCCTCGCACCCCACGTCCGCCAAGCCGACGCCGCCGTCCTGCTCGGGCCCGCGCCGTCTGTGGAATCCTACCTCGACATTCGCAAGCTGATCGCGGCGGCACGGGATACGGGCTGCCAGGCGGTCCATCCGGGGTACGGGTTTCTGTCGGAGCGCGCGGCATTCGCCGATGCCTGCACCGAGGCAGGCCTGGTCTTCGTCGGCCCGCCGGCTGCCGCGATTCGGGCGATGGGCGACAAGACCGAAGCACGCCGCCGGATGCAGGCGGCCGGCGTACCAGTCGTGCCGGGAACGACGACGCCGCTGCGCGATCCGATCGAAGCGCGGAAAGAGGCCAAGCGCCTCGGCTATCCCGTCCTGTTGAAGGCAGCGGCGGGCGGCGGCGGGAAAGGGATGCGGCGCGTCGCGGGTGACGCGGAGGTCGAGGCCGCCTTCCAGGCGGCGCGGCGCGAGGCCCAGAAGGCCTTCGGGGATGGCAGCATGTACGTCGAGAAGTACCTCGAGCGACCGCGGCACATCGAGATCCAGATCCTCGCCGATCATCGTGGCCGGGTCGCCGCGCTGGGCGAGCGGGAGTGCAGTATTCAGCGCCGCCACCAGAAGCTGATCGAAGAATCGCCGTCGGTGGCGGTGTCGCCGGCGCTGCGACGCCGGTTGTCGGAGGCGGCCACGGCGGCGGCCGGCGCCGTCGGGTACGTGAGCGCCGGGACGATCGAGTTCCTGCTCACGCCGGCAGGGGAATTCTATTTCCTCGAGATGAACACGCGGATTCAAGTCGAGCATCCGATCACCGAGCTCGTGTACGGTGTCGATCTCGTGCGCGAGCAGCTGCGGATTGCCGCGGGGCAGCCGATGCGCGTCCACGGCGCGTCCGGTCCCGGCGGTCAATTGCATCCGCGGGGTCATGCGATCGAGTGTCGCATCACCGCCGAGGATCCGTTCAACGATTTCCTCCCGGCGACGGGTGTGTTGCAGTATCTGCGCGTGCCGAGCGGTCCCGGTGTTCGCTGGGATTCCGGGGTCGAAGCGGGGAACGACGTGACGCTCTTCTACGATCCGCTCCTCGCCAAGCTCATTGCGTGGGGCGAGACACGGGAACACGCGATTCAACGCATGCGCCGCGCCTTGAGCGAGCTGGTGATCGTGGGACTGCCGACCAGCCAGGCGTTTCATCTGCGCGTCATGGAGGATCCCGAGTTCCTCAAAGGCGAGATCGACATCAGGTACCTCGAGCGCGCCAGCGCGCGTGTGCTGGCGGCGCCGCCGCGGACCGGGTTGGAGCGCGCGTTGGCGGTGGCGGCGGCGATCGTGGCGGACGAGCAGCACGGTCGGACGGTCGGACGGCCTGCCCTGAGCGAAGCGAAGGGGCCTGACGGCCGGACGGCCGCAGGACTTTCAGCGTGGGTCATGGAGGGTCGGCGCTTGGGCCTTCGGGACGGTCTGGAGTGACAGATCCCGTGACGATCACCCGGATCGCGGTGGGAGGAGAGGGCGTCGGTCGGTTGAGTGATGGTCGAGTCGTGTTCGTGCCCAGGACGGCTGCCGGCGATCGGATTCGACTGCGAGTCGGGTCGCTGCAGCGTCATCGCAACTTCGCCCGTGCGACCCTCGGCGAAATCGTCGAGGCCAGCCCGGGAAGGGTCGCGCCGCCATGCCCGCATTACGTACGCGAGCACTGCGGTGGCTGCCAGTTGCAGCATCTCGCCTATGACGAGCAGCTGCAGGCCAAGCGCGCGATCGTTGGCGACACGCTGCGACGGATCGGGAAACTGGATCTGGCCGACCCCGAGATTGTCGAAGCGCTCGATGAGTGGCGGTATCGATCAAAGATCTCCATGGCGGCAAAGGCTGCGGCGATCGGCCTGCACCCCTACGACCGGCCAAACTTCGTCTTCCCGCTCGCCGATTGTCACATCACGGACTTCCGGCTGATGGCCCTCTGGCGCGAGTTGCGGAGTCATCTCGCGCTGCTCCCGACATCGCTGACACGTCTGACGCTGCGGCTCGATCGGGAGGGGCGGCGTCACATCATCGCGGAATCTGCCGGTGAGCCGTGGCTCCGCGCGGACGAGCTGCGTCACGCGATGCAAGCGGATTACGAGTTGGTCTGCTGGTGGCAGCCAGTCGATGGGGCTGCCAGGGTAATGGCCGGGCCCGCGACGGGATTTCCGGCGACCGCGTTCGAGCAAGTGAATCCGGGCATGGGGATGCTGGCGCGCCGCTGGGCCGTGGAGCAGCTGGGCGATGTACGCAGCCAGACGGTGTGGGATCTCTACGGGGGCGTCGGCGATACGGCGGCATTGCTGGTCGAGCGCGGCGCCGACGTGGTGAGTGTCGACGCGGATGAGAAGGCGGTGGCGTGGGGACGCAGTCGCTTACCAGCGGCGCGCTTCATCGCCGCGCGTGCCGAAGATGTGTTGGCGACGCTGCCGGCGCCGCATGCGGTCGTCGTCAATCCGCCGCGCGCCGGATTGCATTGGGACGTTTCGCTGCGGCTCACGTCGGCGCCGGTCGCCAAGCTCGTATACATCTCCTGCGACCCGGCGACGCTCGCGCGCGACCTGCACCGGCTGGATGTCAACTACATCGTGAAGGCGGTCAGAGCGTTCGATCTGTTTCCGCAGACGGCGCATGTGGAGACCGTCGCAGTATTGGAGGCCGCGTGAGGAAATTGCGGATCGGGGATTGCGGATTGCGGATTATGCGCGGGAACCGTCGGCCTGCCAATCCGCAATCCGCAATCGGCAATCCGCAATTCGAATCATGAGGTACCACGTCACCATCCGTTCCCGCACCTACGTCATCGACGTCGACGGCGGTTCCGTAACAATCGATGGCGAGCGCCTCGAGGCGCACGCCGCTGCGATCCCCGGCACACCCCTGCTGCACCTCTTGCTGGGCAAGGACTCCTGGACGGTCGCCTGCCAGCAGCTCGACGCCCGTCGTTGGGCCCTGGGTGCGGTGGGCGAGCGGTTCGAAGTCGAGGTGCAGGACGACCGGTCGAAGCAGATCGAGGCCCTGACGGGGCAGGAGCGCAAAGTCGTGGCGGGCGGAGTCGTGAAAGCCCCGATGCCGGGACTCGTCGTGCGTGTCGAGGTGAGCGAAGGCAACGTTGTGGAGGTTGGCGAGGGCTTGGTGGTTGTCGAGGCGATGAAGATGGAGAACGAGTTGCGTGCGACGCACCGGGGTATCGTCGCACAGATTCATGTGAAGGCGGGGGACCGAGTGGAAAAGGGGGCGCCGCTCGTGACGCTCTCGGCCGAACCCACGCAACCCTCAGGTTGACAGAGCCTTACGCCCCGGTTAGAGTTCGCGTCTGTCTAAAACCAGGTGCCTGGTTTCTGGTGCCAGGCATGTGGTTCACGAATCAGACACCTGACACCAGACACCTGTAAAGGACAATGAAAACGTTTTCGCTTCGCAAAGAGGACATCGAGCGCCGTTGGTGGCTGGTTGACGCGACTGACAAGCCGCTCGGCCGCCTCGCGAGCCGCATCGCGCAGGTCCTGCGCGGCAAACATAAGCCGAATTTCACGCCGCACGTGAACGGCGGCGATTTCGTCGTGGTCATCAACGCCGAGAAAGTGCAGTTGACTGGCCGCAAGACCGAGCAGAAGCGGTATTTCCGGCATACGGGATACATGGGCCACGAACGGTTTACGCCGGTGAGCAAGGTGATCAGCAAGCATCCCGAGCGCGTGATCGAGAAGGCGGTCTGGGGCATGCTGCCCAAGACCACGCTGTCGCGGCAGCACGTCAAGCAAATGCTGAAGGTGTACGCGGGTCCTGAGCACCCGCATGCGGCGCAGCAACCCGCGCCGCTCGTGGAGACCAAATGACCGCGGCCCCCCCCGTCACCCCGGAGTTGCGCTGGCACGCGATTGGCCGCCGCAAGCTCGGTATCGCGCGCGTGTATCTGACCCCGGGTTCGGGGAAGTGGAGCATCAACGGCCGGACGCTGGGTGACTACTTCCCCCGGCCTTCGCTCGTATCGCACATCCAGCAGCCGTTCACCGCGACCGACACGCTCGGCGCGTTCGACGTGAAGGCGCGCGTCGTGGGCGGCGGGCTCACCGGTCAAGCCGGTGCGCTGCGGTCGGGCATCGCCCGGGCGCTGGTGCTCGCTGACGACCGCCATCGCAAAAAGTTGCGAGAGCAGGGTCTCCTGACGCGCGATCCGCGCGCCGTGGAGCGGAAGAAGCCGGGCCGCGCGGGTGCGCGGAAGCGGTTCCAGTTCAGCAAGCGGTAAACATGCCATCAGCCATCAGCCGTCTGCCTTCTGCACGGACGGCTGACGGCAGATGGCTGACGGCAAAATCACTCACGTCACCCGATCTCAGTCCGGGTCCCTACGGGGTGGATTTGAGAGACGACGGTGGCGGCGGAACAACCCAGGAAAGGAAGTAAATGCCTCAGCCTCAGTTGCAGGAATTGTTGGAAGCAGGTGTGCATTTCGGCCACCAGACCCGCCGCTGGAATCCGAAGATGCGACGGTTCATCTTCGCCGAACGCTCCGGCATCTACATCATCGATCTGCAGAAGACGATGCGCCAGCTCGAGGCCGCGCAGGAGCTGCTGCGCACCGTCGTGCTGAAGGGTGAGGGCGTGTTGTTCGTCTGTACGAAAAAGCAGCTCAAGGGGATCCTGGAAGCGGAAGCCAAACGCTGCAGTGCGTTTTACGTGACGGAGCGCTGGCTCGGCGGCACGCTGACGAACTTCCAGACGATCAAGAAGCAGATCAAGCGGCTCAAGGAGCTGGAGCAGGGTGCGGCGGACGGCGACTTCACGAACTACACCAAGAAGGAGCAGCTGCTGTTCGATCGCGAGCGCGGCAAGCTGGAGAAGAATCTCGCGGGCATCAAGAATCTGGGCCGGCTGCCCGGCGCGCTGTTTGTGGTGGATGCCAAGAAGGAGCGCATCGCCGTCGCCGAGGCGAACAAGCTCGGCATTCCGGTGGTGGCGATCGTGGATACGAACGCCGATCCGGATTTGATCACGGTTCCGATTCCGGGGAACGACGACGCGATTCGGGCGGTCTCCTTGATCACCAACGCGATCTCGGATGTGATCGCCGAAGCGCGGCGGCAGATGCCAATGCGCGAGGCCGCGGCGGGCGAGGAAGGGGAAGGCACGACGTACTCGACCGAGACGGGTGAGGCCGACGTGGAGGGTGACCGCAAGAAGCGGCCGGCGCGACGGAAGCGGCGCCCGAAGCCCGAAGCGATCGCGGCGCGCCTGAAAACGGAGGAGGCGCCGGCGTCCGCGGAACCCGTTAGCGGGGAGAAGGCGTAACAACTCAACGTGCATGACCACACCGACCGCCGCCCCCGGGCTTCACGGCGCGAGGGCGGCGTTTTTATGAGGAAGTGAAAGGGAAAGGAAGCAATGACAACTGTGAAAGAGATTCCGGCGAAACTCGTAGCCGAGCTCCGCGCTCGCACGGGCGCGGGCATGATGGACTGCAAGAGCGCGCTGCAGGAGTGCGGCGGTGATCTCGATAAGGCCGTCGACATTCTGCGCAAGAAGGGCGCGGCCAAGGCCGAGAAGCGCGCGGGGCGCGAGGCGTCGGAAGGGTGGATCGGATCGTACGTGCACCATGACGGGTCGGTGGCCGTCCTCGTCGAGCTGAACAGCGAGACGGATTTCGTGGCGCGCACGGACGACTTCAAGGCGCTGGTGAAGGAGATCGCAGTGCACGTCGCGGCCACGAAGCCGCTGGCCGTCCGCGTCGAGGACCTGCCGACCGACGTGGTCCAGCGCGAACGCCAGGTCTACGAGTCACAGGTTGCCGAGCAAAAGAAGCCCGAGAACATCCGCGCCAAGATCGTGGACGGCATGATGAAGAAGTTCTACGAGGACAACGTCCTGCTCGAGCAGAAATTCGTGAAGGACGACAAGCGGACCGTCGGCGATCTGGTGAAGGAGCTGTCCGGCAAGACCGGCGAGAAGGTCGAGGTGCGGCGGTTCGTGCGCTTCGAGCTTGGAGGCAACTGAGTGAGTCAGAAGCTCGCCTACAAGCGTGCGCTTCTCAAACTGTCGGGAGAGGCGTTCGCGGGTGGGCGAGCTTCCGGTATTGATTTCAGCGTCATCGAGCGGCTGTCGGACGAGCTAAAGTCCGTCGCCGCGACGGGCGTGCAGCTCGGTCTCGTGATCGGCGGCGGCAACATCCTCCGCGGCACCACCGCGAGCGAGCAGGGCATGGATCGCGTCTCGGCGGATTACATGGGGATGCTCGCCACCGTCATCAACGCGCTCGCGCTGCAGGACATTCTCGAGAAGAAGGGTGTGGACACGCGTGTCATGACGGCGATCCGGATGGAGGAGCTGGCGGAGCCGTACATCCGCCGGCGCGCCGTGCGGCACCTCGACAAGGGGCGGATGGTGATTTTTGCCGGCGGGACCGGCAATCCCTATTTCTCCACCGACACCGCGGCGGTGCTGCGCGCGCTGGAGGTCGAGGCGCGGGTGATTCTCAAGGCGACCAACGTGGATGGGATCTACACCGCCGATCCCAAGAAAGACCGCGCCGCGAAGTTCCTGCCGACCCTGACGTTCCAGGAAGCGCTCGTGAACGGCTACGCCGTGATGGACGCCAATGCCTTCGGGTTGTGCAAAGAGAACAAGCTCCCCATCGTGGTGTTCAACATCAACCAGCCCGGCGCGACGGCAAGGGTTCTGGCCGGTGAGCGCGTCGGCACGATCGTCCAATGACCCCGCTGAACGATCACGTCAAGCATGCCAAGCAGCTGATGGATAAGGCGGTCGAGGCCGTGAAGCGCGAATTCTCCACGGTCCGCACCGGCAAGGCGACGACGGCGTTGCTCGATCTCGTGCGGGTGGAAGCCTACGGCAACGAAATGCCGCTCACACAGGTGGCGAGCGTCGCCGCGCCCGAGCCGAAGCTGCTGACCGTGCAGCCGTGGGACAAAGGGTTGCTCAAGGCGGTAGAGAAGGGCATTCTGGCGTCCGATCTCGGCCTCACACCGTCGAACGATGGCAACCTCATCCGCATTCCGATTCCGCCGCTGACCGAAGAACGCCGCAAGGAGCTCGTGAAAGTCGTCCACAAGTTCGCCGAAGAGGGCCGCGTCGCCATCCGCCACGCGCGCACCGAGACGATGAACAAGATCAAGAAGACCGAGCACGTCTCTTCAGACGATCAGAAACACGCCGAGAAAGAAGTGCAGAAGACGCACGACGAGCACCTCAAGTCGGTCGACGCAGCTGTCAAGGCCAAAGAAGCGGAGATCATGGAAGTCTGATGTTACCAGGACCGATCCCGCGCCACGTCGCGATCATCATGGACGGCAACGGCCGCTGGGCGAACGAACGCCGGCTGCCGCGGCCGTTCGGCCATCGCGCGGGGATGAAAGCGGTGCGGGAAGCCGTGGAAGGGGCGATCGAGGAAGGGGTCGAGGTGCTGACGCTCTTCGCGTTCTCGGAAGAAAACTGGAACCGCCCCGCGCCCGAGATCTCCGCGCTGATGGATCTGCTCGAAGAGTACATCGCCAAAGAAGTCGCCGAGCTGCGTGGGCAAGGCGTGCGGGTGCACGTGCTCGGCGACCGCAGCCGCCTGACCTCGGGCGGGCGCGCCGCGGTCGAGCGCGTGGAGCGCGAGACGGCGGGCGGCGACAAGCTGTCCCTGAACCTCTGCATCTCGTACTCGTCGCGCGGCGAGATCGCCCGCGCGGCGAGGCTGCTCGCGGAAGAAGTGCTGAAGGGCACCAAGAGGTTGGAAGACATCGACGAAGAAGCCATCCGATCCAAGCTGTATACGGCGCCGTGGGGCGATCCGGACCTGTTGATCCGCACATCCGGCGAGCAACGGCTGTCAAACTTCCTCCTGTGGCAGCTCGCGTACACCGAGCTGTACATCACGCCGGTATTGTGGCCCGACTTCAACCGGCGGACGCTGCGCGATGCCATTCTCGATTATCAGCGTCGCGACCGGCGCTTCGGCAAAGTCACCGCGTCCTGATGCCTTCCAAAAATCTGGTGCAGCGTATCGCCGTGTCCGCGGTCGCCATTCCGCTCGTGATCGGCATCATCTGGGTGGGAGGCTGGGCGCTGGCGGCGATGCTGGCGGTGCTGGGGGTGTTGGGCGCGCGCGAGGTCTACGACTTCGGTCGCCGCCAGGGCATCGAGGCGCTGGAGCGCACCGGCTGGCTTGCGGCCGCCGCGATTCCGCTGCTGGTCTATTGGGCGAAAGGCTTCGCGCTCTACCTGGGCGCTATCTGGCTTATGCTCGCACTGGTGATCGCGATGGCACGCCGCGGACCGACCGGCCGGCCGCTGACAAGCGTTTCGATCACGCTGTTCGGTTGCGTCTACGCGTCCGGGATGTTGGCTTTTCTGATCGCGATCCGGCACGGCAGCGACGCCGCCATCCGGCCCGTGGCATATGTCCTCCTGACGCTTTTCCCGCTCGTCATTACCTGGATGTGCGACACGGCGGCTATGGTGGTGGGCACGGCCGTCGGAGGCACCAAACTCGCCCCTGTGCTGTCCCCGAAGAAGACGCATGCCGGAGCGGTCGGCGGTACCATCGGGGGCGTGATCACCGCGCTCGCGCTTGGCCAGTTCGTGCTGAACCGGGAGGGCTGGAGCCTCAGCGCGGGACAGCTGTTGCTGTTTGGTCTCGCCGTCTCCATTGTCGGGCAGATCGGCGACGTCGCCGAGTCGCTGTTCAAGCGGGAAGCGGGCCTCAAGGATTCTTCGACACTCATTCCCGGTCACGGCGGGGTGCTCGATCGACTCGACTCGCTGTACTTCGTGATCCCTACGGCGGCAGGATTGTATCGCATGTTCGGGATGATATGAGCGTCGGCGTCGCGATCCTGGGCTCGACGGGGTCGATCGGCCGATCGACGCTCCAGGTCCTGGCGAGACAGCGGGAGCGTTTTCGCGTAGTCGCGCTGACTGCGCACTCCAATCGCGATCTGCTCGCCGAACAGGAAAGGGATTGGCGCCCGGCATTCGTCGGCCTGGTGAATGGTGGGGGGACGGGGGACGGGGGACAGGGGAAGGGTAGTTCCTGTCTCGTTGAGGCTGCGACGCATCCCGACGTGAAAATTGTCGTCAATGGCATCGTGGGTGCTGCCGGGCTGGAGGCGACACTGGCCGCGTTACGCGCGGGCAAACGCGTCGCGCTCGCGAACAAGGAAACGCTGGTGATGGCGGGCGAGCTGGTGGCGCAGGCGGCACGCGAGGGCGGCGGTGAGATCGTGCCGGTCGATTCGGAGCACAGCGCCGTGCTGCAATGCGTGTCGGGCCGGCGGCCGGCCGAGCTGGCGCGTCTCATTCTCACGGCGTCGGGTGGTCCCTTCCGCACCTGGGGGCCGGAGCGCGTCTCCCATGCGACGGTCGCCGAGGCACTGAAGCACCCGACCTGGACCATGGGGAAGAAGATCACCGTCGATTCGGCGACGCTCGTGAACAAAGCGCTCGAGGTGATCGAAGCACACTTCTTGTTCGACGTTCCGTACGAACAGGTCGACGTGGTCATTCATCCGCAGTCGGTGATTCATGGGTTTGTGGAGTTCGTGGACGGTTCGGTGCTGGCGCAGGTGGGCTTTCCGACGATGGAGCTGCCGATTCTCTACGCCTTGACCTACCCCGATCGCGTGCCGGATCAGGGTGTGCGCCGCTTCGATCCCGTTGCCGCCGGCACGCTGACATTCGAAGCGGTACAACCAGATCGCTTCCCGGCGTACGTCGTGGGCCGCGAGGCGGCACGGCTCGGGGGCACTGCCCCCGCGCGCTTCAACGCGGCCAATGAAATTGCGGTGCAGCTCTTTCTGGAAGAGCGCATCCCCTTCGGGCGCATTGCGGAAATCATCGAGCGCGTGACGAAAGCGACGCCGCAGCGCGGCGATGCCACTTCGCTCGAAGTGGTGCTCGCGGCGGACGCCGAGGCGCGACGCCTGGCGCGGGAGGCCGCGTGCTCCTGACGATCGCGTCGCTCATCGTCGTACTCGGTGTGCTCATCTCGGTGCACGAATTTGGGCATTTCATCGTCGCGAAAGCAGTGGGCATTCAGGTGCTGCGCTTTTCGCTGGGATTTGGACAGCCACTGATCGCCTGGCGCCGGGGCGAGACGGAATACTGGATTGCGTGGATCCCGCTCGGCGGGTACGTGAAGATGGCCGGCCTCGAAGAAGAAGGAATGGCGGGCGAGCTCGAAGGTGGCAAGGCCAACGTGCCGATCGATCCGGCGCGCGCGTTCGACAAGAAGCCGCTGTGGGCGCGGATGGCAGTGATCCTGGCGGGCGTCACGATGAATGTGATTCTCGCGTTTGCGATCTACACGGGCCTTGGCATCGCGGTCGGGAATCCCACGCGACCGACAACCCAGATCGACACGGTCCTTGTCAGCCGCTTGCCCCGGGGAACGGCAGCCCTCGCCACACTGCAACGCGGCGACCGCATCACAGCCATCAACGGTGATTCCGTTCGAACCTGGGAGGACGTGCAGACGCATCTGCTCCGAGATACCGGAACGGTGCTGCTGCGGGTGGCGGGGAAGGGCACGATGCAGTTCACCGCGCCGCGTGACGACAACGCCCGGCTCGCGCTCGCGCGTTGGGGTCTGGAGCCGCTCATGCCGGCACGGATCGGGAAGGTGTTGCCGGGTGAGCCGGCGAAACGCGCAGGCCTGCAACCTGGCGACCTGGTCGTGCGGGCCGGGGGCGACACGGTGCGGTCATGGAGCGATTTGATCCATAGACTGTGGATGAACCCGGACCGGCCCATCACGCTCAGCGTGGTGCGCGGGGACTCCCTGGTCCAGCTCAGTGTCACTCCGCGTGCCGAGACCGAGCCGGATACCCTGTCGGCGCGACCGAAGACCTTCGGCTACATCGGCGCCGAGGGGGGCTTTGTGGTCAACCGGCGGATTTCCGTTGGCCAGGCGGTCGTCGAGGGCGCGAAGCAGACGGCGAGCATGGTTGTGGTGATGGTCGAGAGCGTCAGACGCCTCGTGGTGGGCCGCGCGTCGGTCCGGGAAGTGGGTGGTGTGATTACCATCGCCCAGGTCTCGGGGCAGGCTGCGCGCCTCGGCCTTGTGCAATTCCTGAGCTTCCTCGCGTTCTTTTCCGTCAGTCTCGCGGTGCTGAACCTGCTGCCGATCCCGGTGCTGGACGGCGGGCACGCGATGTTCCTCATCGCCGAAGGCATTCGACGCCGGCCACTCTCGCCGCAGCTGCGGCTGCGACTCACCCAGCTTGGCATGCTCCTCGTACTCGCGATCATGGTCGTCGCCTTGAGCAACGATGTCCTCCGCCTCTTCCGTTGACGACGCGCTGACCGACTACGCTGCCGGACGGATCACTACGCAGCAGCTGGTGGGCGTGGTGGCGGCTGCTTACTACGGGGATGGGGGACGGGGGACGAGGGACGGGTTGAAGCCGGTCATTGATGTGATTGAACGTGCGCATCCGGGGATCGTGGAACTCTCTGCGGCTTCGGACAAACCAGGGTTTTCCGTGCGCCTTGCGGAGCGGCCATTTCCAAAGCGACTCGAGGGCGAGCTTCGGCAGGCGGTAGCAGCGGTAGTTACCCTTCCCGCGTCACCCGTCCCCCCTCCCGGGTTGTTCACCAGGATTGTACGAGTCATCCGTCGAGTCTTCAGCGCATAAGCCTTACCACCAATCCAATCAGCAGCACCAGTCCCACACCCACGCCCGCAAGAACCAGCCAGGTGTGCCGGCGGGTCTGTGGATCGGGCAGCGCCTCGGGTTGCGACGTTCCCATCGGCGCCGTGCCCACCGAGAGCGACGGCCGGCGCTTCTGCTCGACTTCGTCCAGATCGGCGCGCAGCTCGGCGGCGTTGGCGTAGCGGTCGTCGGGATGTTTCGCGAGACATTTCATCACCACCCGCTCGAACCGTTTCGACAGCTCGGCGCGCTTGCGACGGAGCGACGGCGGCGGATCCTCCACGTGCATGCGCGCCAGCTCGAACCAGTCGTTGGAGCTGAATGGGACCTCTCCCGTCGCGGCCTTGTAGAGGGTCACCCCCAGCGCATAGAAGTCCACGCGTGGGTCGAGCGGCCGGCCTTGCGCCTGTTCGGGAGACAAATAGTGCGGCGTGCCGATCGTCATGTTCACGCCGGTGGATGCGACGTACCCCGAGACCGCGCGCGCGATGCCGAAGTCGGTCAACACGGCGGCGCCGTCGGAGCGAATGAGCACGTTGTCGGGCTTCAGGTCGCGATGAATCACGCCCTGCTGATGGGCGAACTCGAGCGCGGCGGCGATATCGCGCGCCAGGTGGAGGATGTCGTCCTCGGGCAGGGGACCCTCGCGCGCGATGCGGGCGCCGAGGCTGTCCGCGCAAAGGTCCATGGCGAAGTAGACGTGCTCGCCGGTCTTCGCGACCGAGCGAATCCGGATGATGTTTGGGTGCTCGAGCTTCGCGGCCGTCTCGCTCTCGTTGCGAAACCGGCTCTCAAACTGGGCGTCCCCAGCGTAGCGCGGCTTCAGCACCTTGATTGCGACGGGCGTGCCGTCGGACTCCCGGCCGACAAACGCCCAGGCAAATCCCCCTTGGCCGAGGAGGCGCTCCAGCGTGTACGGGCCAAGGGTTTGGCCGACGAGATCGGTTGCGGCGTTGGTCACTTTACAATTGAGGGTAAGCCGGTTAACCTACGGCGCTTCCAACGATTAGGGAACAGGGACGATGTACGATAAGACGACGCCGGTCAGGAAACACGGGCTGCACGACCGGGACACCGGCTCCAGCCGGGTTCAGGTAGCGCTGCTCACCGAGCGCATCAACAGCCTCACCGAGCACTTCCGGGTCCACGCGAAGGACTTCCACGGGCAACGGGGCCTGCTGCGCATGGTCAGCCGGCGGCGCCGCCTGCTGGAGTACTTGAAGCGCACCGATCTCGCGAAGTACCGGCAGCTCATCGACGAGCTCGGTCTCCGACATTAAGCCGTGCAAGGCGTCGTGCTGGGCGCCCCGGGAAGAGCACCGGGGCGCTCCGCATGTTTTCCAGTGCTCTAGACAGGCAACGGAGTGAAGCGCGTAGAAACCAATTTCGCCGGCCGGACCCTGAAGGTCGAATCGGGCAGGCTGGCCAAGCAGGCGGCAGGGTCGTGTCTCGTACAGTTTGGGGAGACCGTGGTCCTCGCGGCGGTCACCGTGTCGGACACGCAGGCAAACCTGCCGTACTTTCCCCTGACCGTCGAATACCGTGAGAAAGCCTACGCCGCCGGCAAGATCCCCGGCGGCTTTTTGAAGCGCGAAGGCCGGCCTTCGGACGAAGAAGTCACGTCGGCCCGCGTCATCGACCGGTCGGTACGGCCGCTCTTTCCCGAAGGCTTCAAGAACGAAGTGCAGGTCTTCGTTTACGTCCTCTCAGCCGATCAGGAGAACGATGCCGATGTGCTCGGCGTCGTAGCCGCGTCGACGGCGCTCTCCATTTCCAAGGTGCCATGGAACGGTCCGATCGCCGCGGTGCGCGTCGGGCGGGTCGAAGGGGCTTGGATTCTCAATCCGACGTTTCAGCAATTGGAGTTTTCGGATGTTGATCTGACGGTGTCTGGATCCAAAGAGAGCATTGTCATGGTGGAGGGTGGCGCGCTCGAGCTGACCGAGGCAGAGATCATCAAGGGGCTCGAAGTCGCCCACAAGGGGATCAAGGAGCTGCTCGGCGTCGCCGACCAGGTGGTCGAAGCGGTCCAGCAACCCAAGATGGAATGGACCAAGGCTGAGGCACCCGCGGAGCTCGTGGCACGCGTGAAGGAGCTGGCGGAGGACAAGATCGCCGAGGCGCTCACCCTCGCGGAAAAGGCCGAGCGCACGCAGGCGCTCAGCGCCATCAAATCCACGATCGTCGAAAAGCTGGCGGAGGAGTTCCCCGACAAGCTGCGCGAGATCGCGGAGGTGATCGAAGGGATCGAGTACAACACGATGCGCGAGCGGGTGCTGACGGCGGGCGAGCGCGTCGATGGCCGTGATCTCGACACCGTCCGCCCGATCACCTGCGAAGTCGGCTGGCTCCCCCGGACGCACGGCTCGGCGCTGTTCACGCGCGGCCAGACACAGGCGCTGGCGTCGGTCACGCTGGGGACGACCGACGACGAGCAGCGCATCGATTCGATCGACGTCGCGCAGGAGACGACGAAGTCGTTCATGCTGCATTACAACTTCCCACCGTTCTCGACCGGCGAAGTGAAGCCGGTGCGGGGCACGTCACGGCGCGAGATTGGCCACGGCGCGCTCGCCGAGCGGGCGCTGCAGGCGGTGCTGCCGCCGTACGAGCAGTTCCCCTATACGATCCGCATCGTCTCGGAGATCCTCGAGTCGAACGGCTCGTCGTCCATGGCGACGGTCTGTAGCGGCTCTCTGGCGCTGATGGATGCCGGCGTGCCGGTGAAGTCGGCGTGCGCGGGTGTGGCGATGGGTCTGATCGCGGAGGGGCCCCGCACGGCGATCCTCACCGACATCCTGGGTACCGAGGATCATCTCGGCGATATGGACTTCAAGGTCGCCGGTACCCGCGACGGCGTGACTTCGATTCAGATGGACATCAAAATCGAGAAGCTCGATTTCGGCGTGATTGGGCAGGCGCTCGACAAAGCACGCAAGGCGCGGATCCACATCCTCGACATCATGCAGCAGGCGATGCCGGAGCCGCGGTCCCAGCTCTCCAAGTACGCTCCCCGCATCATCACGATTCAAATCCGTCCCGACAAGATCGGCGACCTCATCGGTCCCAAGGGCAAGACGATCCGCGGCATCCAGGAGCAGACAGGCGCCGAGATCAACGTGGACGACAGCGGTCTCGTGACCATCGCGGGCGTCGGCGAAGCGGCCGAGCGGGCGCGGGACATGGTGTCGGGCATCGTGCAGGAGCCCGAGGTCGGCAAGGTGTACGAAGGCGTGGTGAAGAGCACCACCGCGTTTGGCGCGTTCGTCGAGATCATCCCGGGCGTTGAAGGGCTGCTCCACATCTCCGAGCTGCAGCACGGTCGCACCGAAAAGACGGAAGACGTCGTCAAGAAGGGCGATCATCTGAAGGTCAAACTGCTCGAAGTGGATGAGCGCGGCCGCATGCGGCTGTCCCGGAAGGCTCTCCTAGAGAAAAACTGACGTGACCGTCACGCTGGACACGGTCCGCCTCGATCGCGAAATCCATCGGACGGCGGCCCCGAATGGCGTGACCGTGCTCAGCGAGCGCGAGCCCAGCGTCCGGTCGGTCGCGATCGGCGTCTGGGTGCGCACCGCCAGCGCGCACGAGCCGCGTCCCAAAATGGGCGTGTCTCACCTGCTCGAGCACATGGTGTTCAAGGGCACGGAGCGGCGTACGGCGCAGGAGATCGCGCTGTCGCTGGAATCGCGCGGTGGCTCGCTCGACGCCTACACGTCACGCGACTCCACCGCGTATCACGCGCGCGTGCTCGATGCCGACCTCCCCCGGGCGCTCGACGTGATGACCGACTTGGTGCGCCGGCCGACGCTGCGCGACAGCGATCTCTCGCTCGAGCGCCAGGTGGTGCTCGAAGAAATCAGCACGGTCAAGGACACGCCCGACGACGAAGTCTTCGATCTGACCTACGAAACGATGTGGCCGACCCATCCTTACGGCTTCCAAATTCTCGGAACCCAGGAGACCGTGAGCGCGCTGTCGGCCGCTGACCTGAAACAGCTCCACACCCGCGCCTATTTCCCCGGCAATTGCGTCATCGCCGCGGCAGGCAACCTGACGCACGACTCGTTGCTCAAGGAGGTGGAGGCGCAAGGGTGGTTCGATGGGGCAGCCGCGGTGGAACAGCCCCCGCCGCCGGTGCCGCCCGTCCCGCCCGCCGTTCGCGGCGCCACGCGCGCGTTCGAGAAGGACACCGCGCAGACGCACATTGTCTTCGCGACCGACACCATCCCGTATGCGGACCGCCGGAAGTACAGCCTCCTGGTGCTCTCCAACATCTTCGGGGGTGGCATGTCGAGCCGGCTGTTCCAGCGCATCCGCGAAGAGCTCGGCCTGGCGTACGCGATTTACAGCTTTACGTCGTTCTATCGGGCGGTCGGCATGGCCGGGGTCTACGTGGGAACGCAACCCCGCCGGGCCGACAAAGCGGCCGAGGCGATCCGAGGTGAGTTCACACGGATGGCAAAGGAAGGCCTCCGGGGTGACGCCTTGGAGGATGCGAAACAGCAGACCCTCGGACAGCTGATGCTGTCGCTGGAGAGCCCCACGTCCCGGATGTATCGTTTGGCGAGCACTGCCGTCTATGGCGAGGAGTATCGCAGCCTGGACGAGGTGCTGCGTACCGTGGAAGCACTCACCGCCGATGAGGTGTCGGCGTTGGCCGAAGAGTTCTTCGCGCCGGAGCGACAGACGGTGGTGTCACTGGGGCCCCCCCCCAACGGAGGCAAACCGTGATCGTCGGCGTGCCCAAGGAAATCAAGACCGCGGAGCATCGCGTCGCCCTCGTGCCGGCGGGAGCGGAGTCGCTCGCGAGCGACGGTCATGCGGTGCTGGTGGAGCAGGGGGCGGGCCTCGGCTCCGGTTTCAGCGATGACGCCTACCGGGCCGCTGGTGCGGAGATCGTGCCGTCGGCCGACGCCGTGTGGGCGAAGGCCGAGATGATCATGAAGGTGAAAGAGCCGATCGAGCCCGAGTGGACGAGGCTGCGTAAAGGGCAGGTCGTCTTCACCTATTTCCATTTCGCTGCATCGGAACCGCTCACCAAGGCCGTGATCAAGTCCGGCTGCGTCGCGATCGCCTACGAGACGGTGGAATTGCCGACCAAGGAGCTGCCGCTCCTCACGCCGATGAGCGAGGTCGCGGGGCGCATGGCGGTTCAGGAAGGCGCCAAGTACCTCGAGAAGGTCTTCGGTGGCTACGGAATTCTGCTCGGTGGCGTGCCCGGTGTACTGCCCGCGGAAGTGCTGATCCTCGGCGGTGGCGTCGTGGGGACGAATGCGGCGAAGATGGCCGCGGGGCTTGGCGCCCACGTCACGCTGCTCGATATCTCCCTCGACCGCCTGCGCTACCTCTCCGATGTCCTCGCCCCCAATGTTGATCTCCTGTTCTCGAACCGCCACAATGTCCTCGAGCAGCTCGCCAAGGCGGATGTCGTGATCGGCGCCGTGCTGCTCACCGGTGCGAAAGCGCCGAGGTTGGTGAAGCGCGCCGATCTGAAACTGATGAAGCAGGGCTCGGTGATCGTGGACGTCGCCGTGGATCAGGGCGGCTGCATCGAGACGACGAAACCGACCACGCACGACCAGCCGACCTATGTGGTTGACGGCGTCATTCACTATGCGGTGGCCAACATGCCCGGCGGCGTGCCGCGCACATCGACGTTGGCGCTGACGAATGCGACACTGCCGTACGCCAAGAA
>Ga0209157_1000957_pt1 | contig 24324 bp, 20 predicted proteins | sample GraSoiAngelo_135_FD_185892 | JGI IMG/M metagenome (GOLD analysis project Ga0209157, IMG submission 185892) | Grasslands soil microbial communities from the Angelo Coastal Reserve, California, USA - 14_0929_05_40cm (SPAdes) (version 2) | ecosystem: Environmental > Terrestrial > Soil > Grasslands ...
ACCCGAAGTGCCCCTCCCACACCCACTACGTCATCGCTGGCTGATGAAATGGCGCCGGCTGTTCGCGGGGCCTGCCGCATCGTCAGCGCCGTCGGCGTCGAGGACGAAGTTGCGGCGGCGGCCAAAGAGATTCTCCGCCTGATCGAGGACTCCCGCTGCGATCCGCTGGAGATCGGCGTCGTGGCGCGGACGCTCGATCCCTATCTGCCGACTCTCCGCCGCATCTTTGATGACAACCGGATTCCCTTCGCCTGTCCGGTGGGCGAGCCCCTGATCCATGAGCCGCTGGTCAAGACGATCATCCGGTTTCTCCGCCTCCCGGTGGAGGCCTTCCCGCGGGCTTCCGTGATTGAGATTTTGACTTCCCCCGCCTTCCGAGTTGCGGAACTCTGTCCGGCTGATGCAAATCTGCGCGCGGACCTGTGGGATTGGGCGACCCGCCGTCTGGGCATCGTCCGGGGCAATCCGGAAGACGGCAGCCTGGGCGATTGGCTGCGCCTGGAGCGGGCTGCGAAGACGGGCCTCGCCGTGCCCGCCGACGATGACACGGAGCAGCCCCGGCCGGCGATCGCCGCCGAGCAGGTGGCGCTGCTGTTCGACCTGGTCGCGCGGCTGCACCGGGCCCTCTCGGCGCTGCCCGGCACGGCAGGATGGGACGCCTACACCGAGGCGTTTCGACTGCTGCTGCCGGAATACTTCCACCTGCCGGCCTGGGAGACCGGCGCGTCGGACACGCACGCAGACCGCGTGCAGACGGCCATCAAGTCGTGTCTGGAGTCCGTCTCGTCGCTGGAGCAATTGAGCGAGACCATCACCCTGACGGACTGGGTGGAGCATGTCGTCCGCGTGCTGGAGCGTGCCCGCGTGCCGTCCGCGGCGGGCGATCGCCACGGAGTCCAGGTCCTGGATGCGATGGACGCCCGCGGCGTGCCGTTCCGCGCCCTCTTCGTGCTGGGGCTCAATGAGAAGGTCTTCCCGCGCTCCGTCCAGGAGGACCCGTTCCTGCGCGATGCTGATCGGATCGTCCTGGCGCGCGATCTCGGCTTCAAGATCCCGTGCAAGCTGGAGGGGTTCGAGGAAGAGCGCCTGCTCGTCGCGCTCCTGCTCCGCTCGGCCCGTGAGCGGGTCGTCCTCAGCTATCAACGCGCCGACCGCGACGGCCGCGCGATGGTCCCCTCCGGCTACCTGGCGGAGCTGAAGCCGCACGTCGGCGAGAGCGAGCTCCGGATCAAGCGCCGCCCGACGGAACGGTGGACGGAGCGGCCGTTTGCCCAACGGCCGTCCGATTGCGCCGTCCTCACCCCGCGCGAGGCGGGCCTGCTGATGATCCTGCAAGGGGGCGTGTCGTCCAGCCTCACGTCGGTATTGCGACTGCATCAGCCGCCGGAGCTGTTCGCGTACGGGCTGGCGGCGGTCGTCTCCCTGGACTCGATGAAGCCGGAGCTGACGCCCCATGACGGCATGGTCGGAGTCGCCCGCGCCCACTGGCGGATGTTGGAGCGGCACGGAGTCTCGCCCACGGCCCTGGAACGCTACGCGCAGTGTCCCTTCAAATATTTTGCCGAAAAAGTCCTGCGGCTCGAGCCGCTGGAGGCGCCCGATTCCGTCCTCGTGCCCGACGCGCGGGCCCGCGGCACCCTGTGCCACGCCATCCTCCGCCGGTTCTACGAGCGGCTCACTGCACGCCAGGTCGCCCTGGATCGGGTGACTGCCTCCGACATCGACGCCTGGCTGGCTGCGGCTGCCGACGAAGCCTTCACCCAGTTCGAAGCCGACGAACCCATCGGCTATCCCTTGCTCTGGTCTCTGGTCAAGGAAGACCTCACCCGCCTCGTCCGGACGTTCATCGAGAACGACCTCCAGGAGCTGCGGGCGTCCGGCTACCGTCCGCTCTTGTTCGAGGTGGCCGTGACCGGCTCGTTCGGCGCAGCGCTGCCGGACACCGAGCGCCACGTGCCGATCCGCGGCCGCCTCGACCGGGTGGATGTGCGGCGGGAGAACGGACAGGCCCATGTCCGCATCGTGGACTACAAGTACACGGAGTCGAGCGGGCCCAAACTGGAAGACCGCGATCTGGCCACGGCGGCTCTCAGAGGGAAACGCCTGCAGCCGCCGATGTACTTGCTGGCTGCCACCGGCGTCTTAAAAGAGGAGCCGGCCGTGCCGGACGAGGCGGCGTTCTATTTCCTTGCCCCGTACTGGCCGAACGGGCCGGTGGTGCGGACGAGGCTCGCGGCGGTCTGCGGGGAGGGGACCGTGCGCGTGATCCTCGAGGGGGTGCGGCACGGGCGCTTCTTCATCCTGCCCGGCGAGTACTGCGACTATTGTGAGTTTTCCCCGGCCTGCCGCCGGACCCATCATCCGACCAAGTGGCGGCAGCGGGACAACGCAGCGAAACGAATCTTGGAGGACCTGCGGCAGCAACGGGCAGGCGGAGCGACGTGATGCCGTGACTGCGATAGGGGACGAGCAGGCGCGATTCCTCGCCGCCACGACCTTCGATCGGAACGTGGTGGTGACGGCCAGCGCGGGCACCGGCAAGACGACCTTGCTGATCACGCGCCTGGTGCACCTGCTCGTCAAATCGCCCGAGGCGGTGCCGCTGTCGCAGGTCGTCGCGCTCACGTTCATGAACAAGGCCGCCAACGAGATCAAGATCCGCCTGCGTGAATGTTTGGAAAGCATCCTGGCGCCGGACGACTCCCCGGCGGCCCGCGAGCTCTGGGATCGCTACCGCCTGTCCGCCGCCGACCTGCGCACGCGCTATCGCCTCTCCACCGACGAGCTGCGAGGCGGGGTCGAGTCGGCGCTGGGCGAGCTCGAGAACAGCCAGATCGGGACCATTCACAGTTTCGCCGCGCACCTCCTGCGCCTCTACCCCCTGGAAGCGGGCGTGGACCCTCGGTTCACGCCTGACGAGGAGTTCGTCTTCGACGACTTCTTCACGCGCGAGTGGCGTGAGTGGCTGGACGGCGAGCTCGGCGGCGCCGGTCCCCGGCAGGAGCGGTGGAAACGGGTGCTGCGCGGCACGGACCTGGCCGGGCTGGAGCTGTTCGCCAAGGCCCTGGTCAATGACCTCATCCCGCTCGATTCGCTCAAAGACCAGGTCGGCGGCGGGCTCGCGTCGACGCTCCGGTCCTGGCTTGAGCGCAAGCAGCAGCGGGCAGGGGAGCTCTTGTCAGTTTCCCGCGAGGGAGGGAAGAAGCCGCGTCAAATCGAAGCGCTGCTCGCAGCTGCAGACCGTCTGTTCGGCCACGTGCTCAGCGGCGGCCCTGCGGGCATTGCGGAACTGGATGCGGAGCTGCGGACGCTGTTGGAGCAGAAGGACGGAGGCGCGAAGCCTCCGGCCGGCTGGAGCGAGGAAGAGTTTGCGGACGCCGCCAATCTGGTCAGGACCGCCAAGGCGGTGCTGGCGAGCGATCACGCCTTCTTCCGCGACCTGCTCGAGCTGCTGGAGCCGTTCGCCGCGCAGTGCCGGCAACGGTTCCTCGATGCGGGCTACGTCCGGTTCGACGGCCTCCTGGCCCGCGCCCGCGACTTGCTAAAGACCCACCCGCACGTCCGGGCGCGGCTGAAGCGCCTGTTCAAGGCCATCCTCGTGGATGAGTTTCAGGACACCGATCCGGTTCAGTACGAGATCCTCCTCTTCCTGGCCGAGCACGAGGACGGACTGGCCGAGGCCTGGCCAAACGTATCCCTGCATCCCGGCAAGCTGTTCATCGTCGGCGATCCCAAGCAGTCCATCTTCGCGTTCCGTCGCGCCGATATCGAAGCGTTCCAGCGCGTCCGCCAGATGGTGGAGGACCAGGACGGCCTGCCGCTCACCCTCACCCGGAATTTCCGCAGCCATGGCACGATCCTCACGGCCGTCAACCAGGTCTTCGAGCGATTGATCCGCGAGCGCCCTGGCCTCCAGCCGCGCTACGATCCCCTGGAGCCGGACCCCGACCGCAAGACCGGCGCCCAGACACAGGGCGTCGAGCTTCGACTGGTGGCGTCCGCGTCACGCGATGAGGAGCGGGCTTCGCTCAGCGCTGAGGAAGGCGTCGAAGCCGAAGCGGAAGCCGTCGCGCGGTGGCTGAAGCATGAGGTCATCGGGCAGGACGTGCTGATCGAGCGGGACGGACGGCGTCGTCCGGTCGAGCCGGGGGATGTGGCGCTGCTGTTCCGGACGTTCACGCAAAGCTGGGAGTATCTGGGCGCCTTGCGCCGGCACGGCCTGCCGTACGTGGCGGAGGGGGAGCGACATTTCTACCAGCGGCAGGAGGTGATTGACCTCGTCAACCTCGTGTGCTGCGTCCAGAATCCGCACGACCAGGTCGCGCTGTTGGGTCTGCTGCGCTCGGCCGTGGGCGCGCTGACGGATCGGGAGGTCATGGACCTCGTCGCGCTGGGGCCGCTGGATTATCGCGGCAGCGGGCCGTCCGGTCTGGACTCGCATCCTCAGGCCGCGCATCTGAAGTCGTTGTACGCGGCGCTCGCGTCCCTGCAACGGGACTGCCCGCTGCGCCCGCTGCCGGACGCGCTGGACTTGATCTTCGAGCGGCTGCCGCTGCTGGAGCTGGCGGCGGCGTCCTCGCACGGCGAGCAGGCGGTCGCGAACCTCTGGAAGGTGCGGGCGCTGGCCGACGATCTCGTGGATCAGCCCGGCATGACGCTTGCCGGCTTCGTGGAGCTGCTGAAAGCGCGTCTCGCCGACCCTCCGGACGAGTCCGAGAGCGGACTGGCGGAGGAGGCATCCCGGGAGGCGGTGCGGATCATGAGCGTCCACAAGGCCAAAGGGCTGGAGTTCCCGATCGTCATTCTGGTCGGATTGCAGGCCGGCACCAAGCCTCCCTATGAGCCGATCCAGGTCCAGCAGGATTGGTCAACGGGAGTCTTGGGCCTGCGGCTGGGCGACCGCTGCACGCTGGGCGGGGTGTACGTGGCGGAGAAGCTGGAGGCACGTCTCGAGGCCGAGCGCCGGCGCTTGCTGTACGTGGGGATGACGCGCGCGAAGGAGCGGCTGGTGCTCTCGGGCGCGCTGACGCGACGGCAGAGTCCGGGCAATTTCCTGGCCTTGCTCAAGGAGGAGGTGGGTGTGGGAGGGGCACCTCTGGTGGGCCCCCCTCCCACGCTTGCAGACGACCTCATCACGAAGACAGTCATTCCCGCCGGCGTCGGCAAGCGAGGCGGGGGAGGACGGAAGAAGAAGGACGCCGCCCCGCGTCGCGAGCTCAAGGGGTTTGAGGCCCGCTGGAGCGCCCGCGAGGACCGGTGGGCGCAGTGCCGCCAGCGATCCCTCTACCTGACACCGTCGTCACTCCCACACCCACTCCAGGGTGCCCCGCAAGGCCTGCCCCAGACGACTTCTTCAGCGCTGGCTTCGGCCATCGGCGGCCTTGTCCATAGAGCGCTGGAGGACTGGAGTTATCGTGATGCAGTTGAAGTGTTGCTTGAACAATTAGATCGCCACGCCGCACGCTGGCTCCCGGACGAGTTCAAAGGGAATCGTGACGAGATTCTCGGAGAGGCCCGTGAGGTGCTGCAGGCCTTTGCACGCGCCGACGCCTACGGCGAATTGAAAGAGGCCACGATTCTCGGCCGCGAAGTCCCGTTTCTGATGCCGTGGCCGGGGCCCCCTCCCGTATCAACCTCTCCCGCTCTAATGGAAGGGCGCATCGACCTCATTTATAAGAAGGACGGCGCGGTGTGGCTGGCGGACTACAAGACGGACCGCGTTACCGAGGCTGACGTGGCGGAACGGGCCGAGTTCTACCGGGAACAAGCACGGATCTACACCGAGGCGGTCCGCCACGCGTTGGGTCACCGTCCCGCCGGGTTCAAGGTCATCTTTCTCCGTTTGGGGCAGGCGGTGCCGGTCGTTCTGTAAGGCAGGTGCGGGGTGCTTACGGCGCGCCGGTCAGGTAGATGCTGCCGGTCGGCTGCGGGAGGCCGCCTTCCGGTTCGAGGCTTACCGCGAATTTCTTGATGCGGCGCACGGCGGGAATGTTGCGCATCAGCAGGCGGCCCTTGTGCCCACGATCGATTGAGAACACGCCGGCGCTGACCGGTTTGTCGGTGATCACCCAGAGCTGGTAGGTCTTGCCGGCTGGCAGAGACGGGAGATTGTTGGCGTAGAAGAACCCGCGCCGCGTCTCCGGTTCCACAAACACCAGGGCATACGCGTCCTTGGCCTCGTCGGTCCCGTGCAGATCCGCCATCTTGGCGGTGGGGGAGGACAGGATGCGCAGGAGATCCTCCCCTCCGGCCAGCAGAACCTCGGCGCCCTTGCGGCCGCGCCCCGTTTTGAATTGCGCCCGGAGCGTGTCGAGCTGTTCCTGGTGCCGGGCGAGTTGCTCGCGCGTGGTCCCCAGAGCTTCGACGGTGCGTTTCAGCTCATCCGTCGCTTTGGTGAGTGCGGCTTCCTTATCAGCCAGCTCGCGTTTGAGATCGGCGGTCTCCTGCTTTGATTTGGCCGCCTCTGCTCTGTCCCGGGCTGTCGCCGTTCGTTCCGCTTCAAACGTGTTGTACTGGTGAACGGCGTAGCCCGCCACGCCGAGCAGCAAGACTCCAAGCGCGGCGGCGAAGGCCGGGGACTCTACCTTCAACTGCTCCCGCCATTTGTGAAACTCATGGCGGCGGGATACTCGCTTCAGCAGGGCTTCAAGCGCGTAGGCCAAGGCCGGGGACGTCGCCCTCAACTGTTCCCGCCACGTGGGAGACGCACTGCGGCGCGATAGGGGCTGCGGTGCCGGCATCTCGGGCAGGTCCTGTGGGATCCTGGAGAAGGGGCGCGACGAGAACAGGTCCGGCGGCGCGGTCGGGATAGGCACCGGGGACGCGGGCCTGTCCGCTCTCGCGCTGGTGGTGGAAGCGGCGGGTCCGGAGAGCGCTGTCATGACCCTGGACTTGAGTGCAGGCGGGGACGTCTGGGGCGGCAGCGCGTAGGGGAGCATGGTCGCGGCGGCCTGGTATTGCCGGAGCAGGGTACTGCACGCCGGACATCCGGCCGCCAGGTGCTGTTCCATCTCGCGGACCGAGTCCGGGTCGAGGGCGCCCAGTGCGTACAGGCTCAGGTTCTCTTCCAGTTGCTCGTGGTCCATCAGATCGCCTAGTTGGGGATCCCCAACTCCTCCTCCCAAAGAGTCTGCAGGCCGTCCCGGAGTTTTTCCATCCCCAGACGGATTCTCGTCTTGATCGTTCCCAAGGGCACATGCAAACGTTCGGAGATCTCAGTGTGCGTCAATCCCTCATAGAAGGCGAGCTCGATCGCTTGCTGCTGCACCGGCGGCAGGGACTTGAGAGAAGCCCGGACCAGGGCCTGGCGCTCGTTGGCCGCGCGGATGTCCAGGGCGTCCGCGTTCTGGGCGACGAGGTCTGAGGCCGGCGTGTCGTCGAGGGAGGCGGTCACGTCCTTGCCGCGGGCGGCCAGTGCGCGGACCCAATCGATGGCGCGGCTTCTCGCCAGCGTCACCAACCAGGCCATCGGAGCGCCTCGAGCGGTGTCGTAGTTCGAGGCCTTGCGCCAGGCTTCCAGGTACACCTCCTGCAGGAGGTCCGCTGCGTCGGCCGGCTTCCCCACAATCCGCAACACGAGGGTGTAGAGCAGCGAACTGGTCTGCTCGTAGAGCCGCTCGAACGCCTCCTGATCCCCTTTGGCGACCCGCGCCAGGAGCGTGTGATCGACGGTGGATGGGTGTTTCGGGCTCACGGGCGCATCATAGCATTTACGGCCGGAGACGGCAAAAAGATGTATGGGGTGAATTGAAATTGGGCACATGGTGGAGTACGATGCCTTGCGCGCCCGGCGGGGACCGCCCGCCGCCGTCCGAGGGCGCGCAAGGGGTCGCGATGCTCACTCCGTCGCAATGGATGCAGTTCACCTCCTGGTGGCGGCAGACGGCCAAACGGCTGGGCGTGGACGCCCAGTGCGAGAGCTTTCTGGCGCCGGAGTCCGGGGGCATGGAAGCCCTCATGAAGGTGCACGGCGCCAAGGGCGACCTCGATTATGTCCTCTTCGTCTTGATCCGCTACTGGGTGCCGCCCATCCTGCCTCCCGCCGGCAAGGAGCGGACGGTGAAGAACGACCTCGACTACTGGATCGAATCCGAACGGCTTCTCAAGCAGGCTGTGAAGCGCCTGCGTGAGCTGCGTCCATTCCTGCAGATGCTGACGGAGTCCCATCCCGGCCCGAGCCCGCAGCCGAGTAGCCCGCAGGCGCAGGAGGCCAGTTCCTCGACGCCGGAGCTGGACCTCTCGGCGCTGCTCGAGGGCATCGCAGGGGCTGCCGGGCGGCTCGGCGGGCCGGACTACACGTCCGTGATCAAGAGCCTGAACTCCACGCCATTCCGCCAGGTCGTCCACTTCCGGCACAACAAGAAGCACAGCACCGAGGTGTGGGTGGTCTTTCTGCTCAAGGAACACTTGCGCTCGGTGGGGCTGGGAAAGGACCGGGCCTGGCCGATCGTGCGCGACGTGATCACGGCGGCCGGCGTGCGCAACGCGGACGGCGATCCGTACCAGCCCGACGAGCTCAAATCCTGGTGGACAAAGCAATGGCCGCGGTCCTACGCCTTGCTGGCGACCAAGGACGCCGCCGTTCTGCCCACCGAGTTCGCCTACCAGAGCGACTACCAGTGGTTCCAGGCCTGGATGAGCCATCAGAGCGAGTCGCAGCGCTGAAGCCTCGTTTCTCCCGGACGGTCTTCTGGGCGATCATTGCGACGGGCTGTGCCTGGCCGTTATTGCTCGTGGTCGCCGTGGATAGCTACCTGGGGACCGGTCGGTTGCAGATCCTCTTGGCCGTCTACACCGACAGCCCGGGACTCTACCTGCTCCTGTTTCTCTCGCAGGTGCTCTGGGCTGCCTTGCCGTTTGTCGCCTTTGCGGTGCTGGCGGAGGGTATCTACGAGTCGTCGGCCGGCGAAGAAGCGACGATCTTCATTCCACGGAGGACTGGCGTGATCGTCGCGGGATGCGGGTCGCTCGTCGCGTTGTGCTGGATTCAGGTCGTCGCCTGGAGCGAATACTTCACGTCGTCGAGCGGGTCTCTCGGCATCGCGATTGCATTGGGGCTTCCTCCGCTCGTGGCGCTTGTGGTGATGCCGATCCTGTACGCGTTGGGATGGCTGCTGGGCGAGGGGCTCGCCGCGAGCAAAGAGCAGTAAAACCTAATGACACAAGCCGCGTGCATACGAGCACGCCTGTTGGCATTTTGAGTCCATCCCACCGCACGCATTGAGGCACCCTCCAAATGCTCTTTGGCAGGCTCCTTCGACAGCTGAAGAACAATCCGGCTCGGTCTGGGGTAGGCCGCTGACAGACAACAGAACGAGGAAAAGCAACACCATCACCAGGGACGTCAAATATTTTCTGACCATCTTCGGCTCCTCTCCCTTTTTCCTTCAGTCATCCCGGATCACTACCGGGTCCACATCGAACTGGGACGCCAGACGCTCGGCCAGCTCCTCAGCCTGTTGCGCCGAGGCGAATTGTCCGACTTGCACCCTGTAGCGCCTCCCCGACGAAAGCTCAACAGTCACGATTCGCACGTCAGAATACGTTCCTTTGAGCTTACGCGCCAGCGCCTGGGCATTGGCCTGCCCGCCAAACGAGGCGACTTGGACCCTGAGAGGGCCCAATGTGCCTGGGCGCCCGCCGTGCGCGACGACCCGCAGTTCGACCTGATCGGTGCCCGGCCCGGCCATCGCGAGGGCTTGTGCCGCTGCCAACGACAGATCAATGATTCGACCCCTGACAAAGGGACCGCGATCGTTAATGCGCACCGTGACCCGACGCCCATTGGTGAGTGATCGGACCTGCACCACGGTGCCCAGTGGAAGGGTCCGGTGGGCTGCCGTCAACCGATGGCTGTCGTACACTTCTCCACTGGCGGTCTTATTCCCGTGAAAACCTGGACCGTACCAGGAGGCGTATCCTCGCTCGACATACCCGACAGGATAGTCGGCAGGGGAGGCTGCAAACTTCGGCTGACGACCCGCACACCCGCTCAACCCGTAAACAATCAGCAGGAGAAGACAAGCGAGACGGATGGGAATGAAAGGGGAAGGGGACACGTTACTGGGAAGACGAGCGACCTCGCCCCTGGACCGCCTTGGCCACCGCCGCCAGTAGATTGTCCGGGTGCACAGGTTTCACCAGAAAATCCACCACACCTTCGTCGAACGACCTGATGATGTCGGGCACATCCGGTTTGCCGGTCAGCACGATGATGGGGATGGCAGGGAACTTGGACCGGAGGAAGAAGATGACCTCCTGGCCATGAGTTTTCGGCATGTACAGGTCCAGGACGACGGCATCCAGGCGCGACGGGTTATCACCTGATTGGACAGTCTCCATCGCCTGGGTGCCGTCCTCCGCCTCAATGACCTCATAGCCGGCCTGCTCTAGCACGAGGCGCACAGACTCTCGGACAGACACTTCATCATCCACCACTAAGATGCGACCGCGTGACACAGGCGACTCCTTCGTTTGAGCGTACCCGACTAAGTGTAGTCCGATGCGAGGGAAAACGCGAGAGGTTTGTCAGCGTCGTGGCGGTCGCCTGGAGGCACTACCTTTCTTCTTCCTTGTCGTTGGCAGGGTCTTTTTCGCCAATACGCAGTCTGGATTCTTGCAATCCTCAAAGACAAGCGTTGATGGATCACGGTACAGCGGCCAACCACAGATACAGCGCATCACGGTAGCCCCACACACTTCGCACATCCACCCTGGCTGAGGATTAGTACCGACCTCATAGGGATGCTTCTTCATAGGAGTCATCTGACCCGGATGCCCATTGGGGCATTTTGGTCTCTCTTGCGCCATTTCGCGAGGTCCTTGCATCCTCACACTTTCCCCAGCAGCAAGCCGACCTGGATCGCCACCGCGAGTCGTTCGGGATCAACAGGCTTCCCCAAAATGTCGACCGACCCCATGTCGATTGCCAGGTTCAACAAGGTCTCATCTTCAGAGCTGCACAACATGATGATTCCGCCAGTGTATTTCTTGGCACGCAATTCCTTCATGACCTCCAGTCCCTCCATCCCTTGAAGGTCCATGTTCAGAACAATGAGCCGCGGCATTTCCCTGCTCACGAGTTCCAAGGCTGTAGGGCCATCATTGACTTCTTCTATGTGAATCCCTCGCTGGGACAAAAACTGTCTGAGGTATTTGCTGACATAGGTGTTGCTCTCGATGAGGAAAATACGATTGGTCCCTGGGATCTTGGACGGGGAGCTCTTTGCCTTCGGTTTCTCGACAGGTGGTGAAGGAGACCTCGCGTGATCCGAGGGGACGCTCTTTTCCTTCGGTTTCTCGACGGGTGGCGCTGGCGGCTTCGCGTAAACCGGCGGCGGTGAAGGCGGCTGCGCCTCCTCAGCTGTCGGTGGGAGAAACCGCTCCATGGAAGTAATAATAGCGTCGAGCGCGAGCGTTTTGCTCAGAAAATCGGTCACGCCCAACTGGCGGGCCTGCTTTTCCAGCGCATCAGATCCCCATGCGGTCAGAATCATCACGGCGGCGCCGGCATCGATGGTGCGAATCTGGCGCAGCACTTCGATCCCGTTCATCTCCGGCATGCGGAGGTCCAGCAAAGTCACCTGCGGACGGTGCTGAGAAAACAAGTCGAGCGCCTCGCGCCCGTTGTACGCCGTAAAGACTTCATGGCCGTTGCTTCCCAGCACCGTCTTCAGCAGATCGCAAAAGACACGCTCGTCGTCTACGACTAGGATCGTTGCCATATCCGCCTCCGTCGAGGGAGCCGTCGAGACACTGGGTTCAAAGAGGGTACCGCCTGTGCAATGTCATTCGATCGAGGGGAACGTAGCAAGGCTAGGCCACCCTGCGGGACCTGTCAAGCCAGCCAGCACTCCCGCACTTTTTGGCGCTTCCGATAACAGTACGGCGCCACCCTGGGGCTGATCAACTGACAATTCTGCCGACGGTGTGAAACCTGATTACGACTCAGTTGCCGGCATAGTCCTTGCATTCTACAGTGATCCTTGCATTAAACTGGGAGCTGCATGACCGACTTGCTCTCCGCGCTGATTATCCCAGAGGAAGTTCGAAGTTATCTGGCGGTTATTGGACTGCTCCTGTGCTGGAAGCTGCATGCCCTCGAACTTCGACGCAGGCGGGCAGTCACGTCACAGTTCTTCATCTGCCTCTCGGAGAACGACCCGCAAACTTGTACGCAATGTCGCATAGCCCATTTGCACGTGTACGCAGGACCTATGGCACGGGAGGTCGGTCTCCGTATTCACTGTTCGAATCGCCTCGGCTGCCGCTGTGCCCTCATCCCGATTACAAGGCAGTGGCACGTGGCAAAGCGGCTGCGGAGGCGGGTGAAAAGAAGTAAGAGCGGGTCGCTCCTGTTGTCAGACCAGGACCTTCAGGCCCTCCTTCATGAAGGAGAGAGCCTGAGCGATCACGATCGACTCGCACAGACCCTGCTGCGCACCATACTGGCCGAAGAGACGAATCCGGAGGCGGCGCTCCAGACCTACCGCCAAATCATAGCGCAGGCCCCCGATGCGAGCATCGCGCTGCAGCAGGCTGCTGCCTACACGCGCTTGGCCAGAATCCTGGAACGATCCGGAGATCTCAGTGAAGCGCTCCAGGTAACCCGAGCCTGCGTGAAGGCATTTTCTGACAAGGAGCGGTACTGTCTCCTGACCAAGCCTCAGTACAATGGGATGCTGGCCCGCCAAAGCAGACTGATTCGTCAGGTCCTGCGATGAGTATTCCATGGCCTTCCCTCCATGCATCGCCAGCGTGGTTCACAGGATGATTGTGGCTATGGGACGAGGGCCTACCGCTACGCAGCCATTCGGTCCTTCTGGAAGGCGAACATGCCGTCTAGCAGCACGAACAGCCCAATCAGCGTGATCAAAATACCGCCTTCAAACCACCCAAACGCGCCCAACTTCCAATTATGATCCGTCAGGCCCGCGAGGAGACCGAGCGTCCCGCAGACAAACCCCATCGCCGCTCCAATACGGGCAATCATCCTGCGCTTATTCCCCGCGTGTCTCATTGCACACCCTCCCTTCTCTGTTGCGCGTGTCTGTTCGTAAACTCTCGCGGTACCACCACCAGCAGAAGGTGCGAAAGCAGGGGGCAAGACTAGGCCATTCTACTGGGCCTGTCAAGCGTGGTGTGTGTGACCCTGGCCTTCCGTCACAATCTGCGCTAGACTTACCCCCCACCTCGATGGAAGGTCGTCCTGCGGACATGGTCGAGGGGCCGCCATGCCCCCAGTGTGGGTCGTTAACCGTTCGCCGGTCTAAGCGCCACGGTGCGCGGGAGTACCTTGCGAGCAGTGTCGGAGGCCATTCTACTGTGCCTGTCAAGCGTGGTGTGTGTGACCCTGGCCTTCCGTCACAATCTGCGCTAGACTTACTTCCCACCTCGATGGAAGGTCGTCCTGCGGACATGGTCGAGGGGCCGCCATGCCCCCAGTGTGGGTCGTTAACCGTTCGCCGGTCTAAGCGCCACGGTGCGCGGGAGTACCTTGCGAGCAGTGTCGGATTCTATCCGTTTCGCTGCGGTAACTGCACCCACCGATATCTCGGCCTCTTCCTCGGAAGGCACTACTGGGCTTGGAGCGTCAAACCATTCCTCGAGGGTCTGCGGAAGGAATGGGCGCGGGATCGCAGGTATTACGTGATTGTGACCCTCCTCTGTGCGGGAGCCTTCTTGAGCTTCCACGGCGCCCGTTGGCTGGGGGAGCATCCTGGGGCCCTGGAAATTGTTAAAAAGATTGTGCGGGGGTTCTCAATCGATCGCAGCCGTTGATTTTCCCCACACTGTGTCCTCGATGATACATTGGGCGGTGTCAAGATTTTCAGGCCAGTCTCCTCAAACTGCTTGAATCACAATGAGTCTTTGATTTGGCACGCATGATGCTAATTATCCTACCTGAGCTCAGGCGAGGGCCCTTTTTCTAGAAACCAACAAGGAAGCAAGGAGGAGGTGTGTCCATGGAAGAGAATAGCACGTCGTCAGTCAAGACAATTACGCTTCTGTTCATCAGCGGGGCCGTGCTCGGCAGTGTGGCCGGGATCTTGTTCGCGCCGAAGCCTGGCAAGGAGACGCGTAAGGAGATCAAGCACTACGCGATGAAGGTAAAAAAGGACGTGGCCAGCACCGCGTTGCGCACGAAGGCCGGCATCGAGGCGGCCCTTGAAAAGGGGCGCGCGCTGCTCGCGGAGTCCACGGCTGCATAGTACGCGTCACGGGCGGGTCCGGGCTCTGCCGGACCCGCTCCGCCCTCTCAGCGAACCCCCGCCCTCTCGAACGACACCCTCTTAGGTCGCCTCGGTCTTGACGCCGACGCGCTGATCCCCTATAGTAGTGTGTCAATCGGCCGAGGCCCTTCCTGCCCTTTCATTTCCTCGTAATCCCGGCCCCACGCTCAAACCGTGCCCGTGGCTTCTGTAGGGAACGATAGAGGAAGCGCAGTCGTGTCGGTAGTCGATCTTAAGCAGTCAGCGGAGAGGATATGCCCCGATCACACGAGCTGAAGAAAATCCGGAACATCGGCATCATGGCGCACATCGATGCCGGCAAGACCACGACGACCGAGCGCATCCTGTACTACACCGGCGTCGCTCACAAGATGGGCGAGGTCCATGACGGGACCACTGTCATGGATTACATGGAACAGGAGCGGGAACGGGGCATCACGATCACGTCGGCCGCGACTGTCTGCGAGTGGCGCAAGCACCGCATCAACATCATCGACACACCCGGACACGTGGACTTCACCATCGAGGTCGAGCGGTCACTGCGCGTGCTCGACGGCGCCGTGGCGGTGTTCGACGCCGTGCAGGGCGTCGAGCCGCAGTCCGAAACGGTATGGCGGCAGGCCGATCGCTATAAGGTGCCCCGCATCGTGTTCATCAACAAGATGGACCGGACGGGGGCGGATTTCTTCATGAGCGTGAAGAGCATCGTGGACCGGCTCGGCGCCCGTGCGGTGCCGGTGCAGCTCCCGATCGGGCGGGAGGGCGACTTCACGGGCCACGTGGATCTGGTCACGATGAAGGCGGTCATCTTCAAGGACGAGACCAAGGGCGCCAAATACGACGAGAGCGAGATCCCGGCGGGAATGCTGGAGCAGGCGAAGGAGTATCGCGAGAAGATGCTCGAATCAGTCGCCGAGTTCGACGATGCGATCATGGACAAGTACCTGCATGGCAAGGAGCTGACCGAGGAAGAGGTTCGGCAGTGCATCCGGGTCGGGACCATCACGATGAAGATCAGTCCGTGCCTGTGCGGCTCCGCCTTCAAGAATAAGGGCATCCAGCACCTGCTGGACGCGGTGGTGGACTACCTGCCTTCGCCGCTGGACATCCCGCCGGTGCTGGGCTACAGCCTGGACGGCGAGCGCCGGATCGAGCGCAAGGCCTCCGACAGCGAGCCGCTCTGTGCGATCGCCTTCAAGATGCTGAACGATCCGCACATCGGCCAGCTGACCTTCGTCCGGGTCTACTCCGGTGTGATCACCCAGGGGATGAGCCTCTACAATGCGAACAAGGGGAAGACCGAACGGGCCAGCCGGCTGGTCAAGATGCACGCCGACAAGCGCGAGGAGATCGACGCGATCTACGCCGGTGAGATCGCCGCCGTCGTCGGATTGAAGCTGGCCACCACCGGCGATACGCTCTGCGAGGAAAAGCATCCGATCCGGCTTGAGCTCATGAAGTTCCCCGAGCCCGTCATCGCGATGGCGATCGAGCCCAAGACCAAGCAGGACCAGGAGAAGATGGGCTACGCCTTGAGCCGGTTGGCCCAGGAAGACCCCACGTTCAAGGTCAAGATGGACGAGGAGACGGGCGAGACGGTCATCTCCGGCATGGGGGAACTGCATCTCGAGATCCTGGTGGACCGCCTCAAGCGGGAATTCAGGGTGGAGGCCAACACGGGCGCGCCCGAGGTGGCCTATCGCGAAGCGATCACGGCGGAGGCGGAAGCCGAAGGGAAACACATCAAGCAGTCCGGCGGCCGCGGCCAGTACGGGCATGTGGTCCTGACGGTCAAGCCGGCGGAACCCGGCAAGGGCCTGGTCTTTGTGAAAGACATCCGCGGCGGGGCCATCCCCAAGGAGTACATCTCCGCGGTCCAGAAGGGCGTGGAGGAAGGGATGACCATGGGCCCCCTCGCCGGATTCCCCCTGCTGGACATGGAGGTGCACGTCATCGACGGGTCCTACCACGAGGTGGACTCCAGCGAGATGGCGTTCAAGATCGCCAGCAACATGGCCTTCAAGTCGGCGGTCCTGAAAGCCAAGCCCGTCCTGCTCGAGCCGATCATGCGCGTGGAAGTGGTGACGCCCAACGAATTCACCGGCGACGTGATCGGCGATCTGAACTCCCGACGCGGGCACATCGTCGGCATGAACACGCGCGCGACCGCGTCGGTCGTGGAGGCGCTGGTGCCGCTCGCGACGATGTTCGGCTATGCGACCGTCGTCCGGTCGAAGACCCAGGGGCGCGCCACGTTCACGATGGACTTCAAGGAGTACCAGCCCTGCCCCAAGCCGGTGCAGGACGCGATCATCGCCAAATACACCGGCAAGGCCTAGTTCACCCCTCCGCAACAGTCTGCTGGCCTCTCTCGGCGCGGTTCCTAAGTGTGCGCATCTGCTATACTAGGTACGATGAGCCGCCAGATTCCGGTTCTTCAGGAGCCGAGGCCGCGCCTGCCGGCGTGGTTCAAGGTGGAATTGCGCCAGGGGCCGGACTATCAGGAGATCCGGCGGCTCACCCGGGAACTGAACCTCCACACGATCTGCGAAGAGGCGCGATGCCCGAACGTCTGGGAGTGCTGGAACAACCGCACGGCCACGTTCCTGATCCTCGGCGACATCTGCACGCGTCGGTGCCACTACTGTGCGGTGACTACCGGCCGGCCCCTGCCGCTGGATGAAGCGGAGCCCGAACGGGTGGCGGCGGCGGTGAAGAAGCTCGGACTCCGCCATGCCGTGATCACGGCGGTCAACCGCGATGAACTGCCCGACGGCGGCGCGTGGATCTTCGCCGAGACGATCCGGACCATCCGGCAGGAACTGTCGACCTGCACGATCGAGGTCCTCATTCCGGATTTTCTCGGCGACCTCGCCGCATTGGAGACAGTCCTGGCAGCCAGGCCCGACATTCTCAACCACAACATCGAGACGGTCCCGCGCCTGTTCCCGTCGGTACGGCCTCAGGGGAAGTACCAGCGGTCGATCGCGATGCTCGAGGCGGCGGCCAGCCGCGGGGCCGTCACCAAGTCCGGGCTCATGGTTGGTCTGGGCGAAACAGTGGAAGAGGTGCGCACGGTCATGCGGGAGCTCCGCGCGGCCGGCTGCGCGACCCTCTCGATTGGACAGTACCTGCAACCGACGAAGGCCCACTGGCCGGTCATGCGCTTCTATCCGCCGGAGGAGTTCCGGCTGCTCAAGGCGGAAGGGCTGGCGCTGGGCTTCCGCCATGTGGAGTCCGGTCCCCTCGTCCGCAGCTCCTATCACGCCGCGGAAGGGGCACGTCTTGGCGCGAATTGACTCTCTCTCCGCCCCCTCCCTATAATGCGCGGGATTCCGCGGCCCCCGACTGCGAGTGGCTATGGCACTGTTCTCCAAGGGGTTTCTGGCGCAACGACTGAGCGGGCTGACGGCCCGGGTCCGGCATGCCTTTGCGGTGGAACCGGAAGGTCAGCCGCTCAACCCCGAAGATGCGGCCCTGCTCGAGCTGGTCGCGGCGACCGTCGTGGAGCGCGGGATGGCGACGCCGGCCATCCTGTTTCTCGAGTCGGTCGGACCGATGAGTTTCCTCGGCAGCCAGGCCCTGCACTTCTTCACTCCGATCCTCGAAGTGATCATCCCCCAGCGTGACGTGGAGCGCGTGGCCCAGCTGCTCGAGCGGCGCGATACCCTCTCGCGACTGACGGTCCTGATCGAGCGACGCACGGCGACACGCCCATGACCGCAGACCCGCGCCGCCCGCTCCGCACGATCGTCGCGACGGACTGCGGCAGCACAACGACCAAGGCCATTCTGATCGAGAGGGTGGGGGACGAGTACCGGCAGACCTACCGGGGGGAGGCGCCCACCACCGTGGAAGCGCCCTTTGAAGACGTCACCCGCGGGGTCCTCAACGCGATCGCGGAGATCGAGGAACTCTCCGGCCGCAAGATTCTCGACGGCGAAAAGATCATCACCCCGAGCGGGGCAAGCGGTGATCCGAAGGTCGGCGTGGACATCTACATCTCCACGAGCAGCGCCGGGGGCGGGCTCCAGATGATGGTGGCCGGAGTCGTGCAGAGCATGACGGCCGAGAGCGCCCAGCGGTGCGCCCTCGGGGCTGGGGCGATTGTGATGGACGTGCTGGCCTCGAACGACGGGCGCCTGCCGCACGAGAAGATCGAGCGCATCCGCTCGCTGCGCCCGGATATGATCCTGCTCTCCGGCGGGACGGACGGCGGCACCGTGACGCACGTGGTGGAGATGGCGGAATACATCGCGGCGGCCGAGCCCCGTCCGCGGCTCGGGATAAGCTACAACCTGCCGCTGATCTACGCCGGTAACAGGGACGCCCGCGCGCGCATCAGCGAGATCCTCGGCAAGAAGACTGCGCTGACCATCACCGAGAACTTACGGCCCGTGCTGGAGAGAGAGAACCTCGGGCCTGCCCGCGCGAAGATCCACGACCTGTTCCTGGAGCACGTCATGGCGCAGGCCCCGGGCTACAAGAAACTCATCTCCTGGGCCGGTGCGCCGATCATGCCGACGCCGGCGGCGGTGGGACTCATCATGGAGACCGTCGCCAAAAAGCAGGGGATCAACCTGATCGGCGTGGACATCGGCGGGGCGACCACCGACGTGTTCTCGGTGTTTCGTGGCGTCTTCAACCGGACAGTCTCGGCCAATCTGGGCATGAGCTACAGCATCTCGAACGTGCTGGCCGAGGCGACGCTCGACAACATCATGCGCTGGGTGCCGTTCTCGATCGACGAGCAGGACTTGCGCAACCGGATCAAAAACAAGATGATCCGCCCGACGACGGTCCCGCAGACCCTGGACGAGCTCCAGATCGAGCAAGCCATCGCGCGCGAAGCCCTGCGCCTGGCCCTCATTCACCACAAGTCCCTGGCGACCGGCCTGAAGGGGGTCCAGCAGGAACGGTCCATTTCGGATGTGTTCGAGCAGACGGCGTCGGGAGAGACGCTCGTGGACATGCTGAAGCTCGACCTGATCGTCGGCAGCGGGGGTATCCTCTCGCATGCCCCGCGCCGGGTACAGTCCTTTCTCATGATGGTCGACGCTTACGAACCGCTTGGGTTCACCGAGCTGGCCGTGGACAGCATTTTCATGATGCCGCATCTGGGAGTGCTCTCCACCGTCAACGAGCAGGCCGCGACCGACGTGTTCGTTCGGGATTGCCTGATCCACCTGGGCACATGCGTGGCACCCATCGGGCAAGGCGCCCGGGGGGCGCGCTGCGCGGACTACACCATCACGTTTCCAAGCGGACGAGAGTTGGTGAAAGGAACCCTGGCCTTCGGGGAGGTCCGGCTGTTTCCCCTCGCGGTCGGAGAAGCGGCCACGGTCGCCATGACCCCGGTCCGGTCCGTGGACCTGGGGGCGGGCAAGGGCGTGCCGATCGAGCGGCGCGCCCGGGGGGGCGTCGTCGGTGTGATGCTGGACGGGCGCGGGCGGCCGCTGCAGTTGCCCACGCAGAAGGACGAGCGGGTGCGCGCCTTGAAGCGCTGGCACGCCGCGCTGAAGCTTTACCCGGAATAACACAACGTTAATCGTTAAACATTAAACGATAACTTCAGGATTAGGAAGGCTCTTGCCGATTATGGCACACACCTACACACCGGGTCTCACCGTCACGCCGCGAACCGTCGTCTCCAAGAAGCGGATCCTGCCGCTGTCTGGCACGGTCGTCGTCGAGGCCGGCGAGGCCGTCACCTCGGCGACGGTCGTGGCTCGCGCGGAGTTGCCCGGCAAGGTCCATGTGGTGAATCTCGTCAATCAGCTCGGCATCCTGCCTGAAGACCTGCCCGATTACATGGTCACGCGGGAGGGAGACCGGATCCAGCAAGGCGACGTCCTGGCGGAGACCAAACCCTTCCTCAAGTGGTTCAAGACGCAGGTGCGCTCTCCCATCACCGGGACCGTGGAGACCATTTCAACGGCGACGGGGCAGGTCATCCTGCGGGAGCCGCCGCGGCCGGTGGAACTCTTTGCCTATCTCGACGGCACGGTTGCGGAGGTGCTGCCGGGCCAGGGGGTACAGGTGGAGACGACGTGCGCCTTCATCCAAGGAATCTTCGGGATCGGCGGTGAGACCTGGGGGACCCTGGCCATGGTGGTCGCGTCGCCGGAAGAGGATGTGACGGCCGCGCACTTCACCGCTGCCCATGCGGGCAAGATCGTGGTGGGGGGCGCCTTTGTCGGGGCTGAGGCCCTCGCGCGGGCCAGAGCCGTCGGCGTCAAGGGAGTCGTCGTCGGAGGGATGCACGACCAGGACCTGCGGGCGCTCCTGGGTTACGACCTCGGCGTGGCCATCACCGGAACGGAAACCGTCGGCTTTACCCTGGTCCTGACCGAAGGGTTCGGGCGCATCCCGATGGCCCGCCGGACCTTCGAGATGCTGCGGAAGCTGGAGGGACGCAAGGCGTCCATCTCCGGCGCGACGCAGATCCGTGCGGGGGTCATCCGTCCGGAAATCATCGTGCCGCTGGCGCCCGGCGAACAGATCCAGGGCATCGAAGCCGGCCAATGGGGAGAGGCCAGGGGTGGGATCAAGGTCGGCGATCCGGTGCGCGTCATCCGGGCCCCATTCTTCGGGCGGATCGGGCAGGTCGTGGGCTTGCCGTCTGACTTGCAGATGATTCCCACGGAAAGCCGCGTCCGTGTGATGGAGGTCCAGTTCACCGACGGCTCGCACGCGGTGATCCCGCGGGCGAATATCGAAGTGATCGAGGGCTGAGGAGGAAGGGGAATAGCATTTTCCTCGTTGCTGTGCTCTCATATGCGCCCACGAAAGCGCGAGAGAGGGCTTTTCGTCAGGCTTGGTTGACATTCGCGTGAGGGGGTAGCGATGAAAAAAACGCTTGTGCTGAGGTCTTTATTGCTCGTTCTTGTCGTCATGGGGCTCTACCCTTCGTCAGTAGAGGCCAACCCGGAGCTCGTTGAGACCGGACGGCTGCTGGCGATCCTGCTCGATTCAGGCCGCGTGACGGTCGGATCGGTCCAGGCCCTCATCAACGATCCCAATAAGGGCGACAAGAGCTTCACGCCGGAGGTCTTCGGGCAGAAGCTCTTAGCAAAATTCAAGGAACGGTCTGGTGTCGATCTGCAGGATCTCCAGAGCGAGAAGGTGCCGCCGATGGCGAAGAAGCTTCTGCCGGTGCTCGTCGAGGCAAGCAAGAAGACCGTCGCCACGTACCAGCCTATCATCAACAAACAGGGGATGGGGTTCAAGAATTTCATCCCGGCCACCTTCGGCACCCATGCGGCGGCGATCTTCACCGCCAGGACCGGGTTCTATTTGAAGCAGACCACCTTTGACGAGTTGCTCAGGAATCCGAAGAACAAGGCTGATGAGTTTGAAGCGGCGACCTTGAAAAAGTTTGCCGAGCCCGCCTATCCGCGCGTAGGCGAGCGGGTCATCAGCGCGACCGTCGATGGCGGGAAGGCTATCAGAATAATGCTGCCGCTGTTTTACGGCAAGGGATGTCTCGCCTGCCATGGAGAGCCGAAGGGCGAGCGGGACATCTCCGGCTATATCAAGGAGGGGAGTAAGGAAGGGGACCTTGGTGGAGCTATCAGCGTCAAGCTGGCGTTGAAATGAACCATAGGAGATGGCTATGAGCAGAGCGAGAGCGATCGTTATCGCCTTGGTGACGGTTTTCCTGGGGGACGATCTTCTCCAGCCACCGAAGGCTCGTGCCAATTCTGAGGTGGTTGAGACCGGGCGGCTGCTGGCGATCCTGCTGGACGCGGGGCGGGTGACCATCGGGGCGAACCAGTCATTGATCAACGATCCTGAAAGGGGGGATAAGAACTTTACCCCCGAGGTGTTCGAAAAACAGTTGATCGCCAAGTTCAAGGAGCGGGCGAACGTGGACCTCGTCAACCTGAAGACCGAAAAGGTGCCGGAGCTGGCCAAGAAGCTCCTGCCCGCGCTCGTGGATGCGGAAAAGCAGGTGGTGACGGATTATCAGATCGTGATCAACAAGCAGGGTGTGGGCTTCAAAGGCTTCATTCCCGCCACCTTCGGCACCCAAGCGGCGGCCAAGTTCCGTCCCAAGACTGGAGCGTACCTCAAGCAGACCATGAATCCTCCGCGGAACCCCAAGAATACGCCGGATGAGTTCGAGGCGCGGGTCCTCAAGGCATTCGCGGATCCGTCCTATCCCCGCCAGGGCGAGAAGATCATCAGCGAAACTGTAAAGGATGTGGACGGCGGCAAGGCCATCCGGGTCATGCTGCCGCTGTTCTACCTCAAGGGTTGTCTTCCGTGTCACGGGGAGCCGAAGGGGGAGAAGGACATCTCGGGCTACATGAAGGAGGGAGCGAAGGAAGGGGATCTCGGTGGGGCCATCAGCGTTAAAATACAGTTAAAGTGATTCTCACCCCCTTGCTCCTGTTGATACTGCTACTCCTGGGAGCACCGGCACTGGCGGCTACCCCGGCGCCGGAAGGCTTTCGGGCCTTGGATACCCCGAACGATGCCGGCAGAAGCCTGAGTCTTGTCTGGAAAGCTTCGCCCGCCGACCGTGCTGACCGGATTGTCCAAGTCTGGGTGGCGGAGAGCCCCGTCGCCCCGTTCAAGAAAGTCGCGGAGTTTCCTTCCAACACGCGCTACGTGAAACCGGGGGACTTCCCATGGTGGGCCCAGCCCGCCGCCAAGGGCGACCACTATGCGAAGCTCGTCTCCTCCCAGGCCTTTCCGATCGAAGACGGCAAGCCCTATTTGGTGAAGCTCCGCGCGCGGGAGGGCGTGCAGGAAGTCTGGTCGGAGGTGGCCGAGGCGACGGCCGCTCCCAACATCTTCAACACGGCCCAGGCAAACAACCTCGTGTTCGTCGTGGCGTTCACGGGCGTCCTGCTGGCGAGCATTGCGGCGGCGCGGCGGAACCCCCACGTCCACTTGCGTCGCATCGCCGGCCTGGACGCGGTCGAGGAGGCGATCGGCCGCTCGACGGAAATGGGTCGCCCGATCCTCTACCTCACCGGTTCCGGCGGGATGGACGAAGTCTCCACCATCGCGGCCACCGTCATCCTCGGTGAGGTGGCCAAGAAGGTCGCGCACTACGATACGAGCTTGAAGGTCCCGCACCGCGATCCGATCGTCATGGCGGTCTGCCAGGAGATCGTCAAAGAGGCATATGTCGCAGCCGGCCGGCCTGACGCCTACAAGGATGACTCGAACTTTTTCATCACGAGCGATCAGTTCAGCTACACGGCGGCCGTGGATGGGATCATGCTGCGGGAGAAGCCGGCCGCGAACTTTTTCATGGGCTCCTATTTCGCGGAGTCCCTGCTGTTGACCGAAACCGGCGCCAGCACCGGGGCGATCCAGATCGCCGGCACCGATTCGGATCATCAACTCCCGTTCTTCGTGACCACCTGCGACTACACGTTGATCGGCGAGGAGCTCTACGCGGCCAGCGCCTACCTCTCACGCGAGCCTGTTCTGGTCGGGACACTGCGGGGCCAGGACATCGGCAAGGCCTTGATCATGGGCGCGCTCATCCTCGGCACCTGCATGGCGACGCTCGGCGTGCTCTTGGATACAGACGGGTTCAGCTACCTGCTGGACCTGTTCAAAGACTTCAAGTGATTTTCCTCAAGCGCCAACTCCCGCTGGCCATCACCTTCGTGATGGGCGTGGCGTTCGCCATCCAGTACTACATTCCCCATCCTGTCTCCGAGGAGGCCATCACCAACGTCTCCAAATGGATGCAGATCATTTCGGGGTTCGCGCTGGCGCTGGGGCTGGCCAGCATCTTTCACGTCCATGCCGTCAAGATCAAGCGCCAGGTGCCCGGCTGGGGCTACAGCATCGTGCTCTACGCCGCGATGCTCGCCACCATTATCGTCGGGTTCTGGAGCAAGGGGGAGACCAGGGCGGATGGGGCGCAGACCGCCTTGGGCTGGCTCTATGACTACTCGATGGTCCCGTTGCAGGGGACCATGTTCTCGATCCTGGCGTTCTTCATAGCCTCAGCGGCCTACCGCGCCTTTCGGGCACGCTCCCGGGAGGCGTCCGTGCTGCTCGTGGCCGCCGTGCTGGTCATGATGGGACGCGTTCCCTTGGGCCAGTTCCTCCTGCCCTGGAC